>Ga0157363_1000109_pt1 | contig 61924 bp, 58 predicted proteins | sample AttsexASBM1_FD_111477 | JGI IMG/M metagenome (GOLD analysis project Ga0157363, IMG submission 111477) | Fungus gardens microbial communities from leaf cutter ant in Ribeirão Preto, State of São Paulo, Brazil - Atta sexdens ASBM1 | ecosystem: Host-associated > Fungi > Mycelium > Unclassified ... | reverse complement strand
GGCCATATCAAACTGCGAACGGCATGCTCTCCAGCAGATAATCGAACGGTACCAGAAACTCTGCCATTAAGGTGAATAAGTGATTCCAGTTCTTGTTCCAGATCGGCGATACGCGGTTCGAGGACAGCAATGATCTTTTCTCCCGCCAGTGTCGGTGCAACACTTCGCGTCGTGCGCGTGAGAAGACGAATATTAAGTTTCTCTTCTAAGGCTTTTATTGCATGGCTGAGTGCAGATTGTGTGACGCCCAACTTACTCGCGGCTTTCGTAAAACTACGCTCCCGTGCGACCACAAAGAAAATTTGCAGTTCGTTGAAGTTCTCTTTAAGCATCAGCGCCTCCTTCTGAAAGTTTTCCCTAATGGTTAACTCATTACTCTTTCGTTGAGCGATGAGCCAGAAAATATCATCGCAGAATGAGCACTATTTTTAGCACAATAGGTCATCGCCTCCCCCTACCCTAAACGTTCGATACGCTGTCGAGCATCCGCCAGATGTTTGCCTAATGCCTCGAGGCAAGGCACAAAACTTGCTGAGAACTGAGTAGAAACCTGCGCGAGACGATAAAATTCTTCAGCCATTTCTAATGCCCGATGCCAACACTGTTCATCGATCACATCGAGTAGCGTTGCCGGTCGTAATGTATTGACCCTTTCGCCACCCGATTTTGGCGCAAAGCCCATCGGTAGCATATCGTAGGCAGGTGCTAACTGATATGGTCGCCCCTGATCACTAATAAAAGATAAATTACCATGATGCATATCGGTATTACCGATCAATATGCCATATGCCCACAAGGTTGCCGCTTTTTGAACGGCTTCAGGAACGACATGCTGCTGAGCGGCGAGCCGTTTTACTAAGCTCGGCCAAGGTTCTCGGGCTTTACCGATAAATTCTGCTTCTAATGCACGCAATGAAAAAATACCAATCCGGCCTAATGCATCTTTACGGTCAAAACGAGGAATTTCGAGAAAACGTTGACTGCCTAAATCCATTATAGTTGTATCAACGCCAAGTACTTGCAAGGCTAGATGTTCTGCCAAGAGTAGATCGCGCCACCTTTCACTGACAGGGTTATCTTCGCGTGCGGTGAACTTCACCAGAACATGGCCGCGAGCACTGAAGGTACAAAACTTGGGTTGCTCTCCCCCTGCCGACGAACCAGGTACTTCACCTAAGCTGGAGGATAAGGCAAGCTGAGGATAATGTTGGACAGGGTCTATTGGCGTCGGGGTTGGCATTGCTAAAAATTGTTCTTTCGCCTTTTCACCAATAAGTAAGTTACCCACACTATCCTGCCCATGAGTTAACAAGGCTCTGATGACATCGTCGTCTTGCCAACTTTCCGGATTCGATGATATGCCTAATTCTGAAGAAAAGGCACTTGCAAAGGCTCGGCCAAGATAGCCCTGCGGGCGCATATCAAAAAGCCACCAAGGTAATCCATCGCTATAGTTGATGACGCCATCGGTCTGGCACATCACAAAGCCTTGAGGGTAGACCGGGGTCAGGACGCCCAATAATTTAATTTTCCCTGTCTCCGATATCCGATAGATTGGTGCATCACGAAAGCCACGATGAGGGTGTTTTAGTGCATAATGAATAGAAGGCCCCGCACCTACTTTAACAATATCGCTTTCCATCATTTTGAGCGCACGCGAAAGCGTCGGCTGACTAACTTCAATTTTTTCAGCAAGTTGCCTTGCTGTCATCGGTGATTGTTGAAGCTGTAGGCGTATAGCTTCAGTACGCTCTCCCATCAACATGCCCTCTTTTGAATAGATTTATGAATAGCTTTTTGAATAGATAATTTATCAGCTAGAGGAAGAAATGTCACCCTGTTGGCTAACTTCTACACACAAGGCGCGTAACCAACGATGAGCAGGATCCTGATGGCGACGAGCATGCCATGCCATACTTTTGGTAAATCCGGGTACAGTTAACGGCATCGGGATAATAGTGAGGTCATGGGTGGAAGTGGCTAAGCGTCTGGGAAGCACGGCAATCATAGTGGTAAGACGTAATATTTCTGGTACGGCGTGGAAACTGTTTACGGAAACGCCAACACGGCGCTGAAGGTTAAGCTCGGCAAGTTTTTCATCAGTTGGACCGGAAAACTTGCCTTCGGTTGAGACTAAAACATGTTCATAATGACAAAATTGTTCGAGCGTCATCGATAAACTTTGCGCGATGGGATGTGAGTGATGGGCAACACAGACATACTCTTCTTGATAAAGGCTACGACTATGCAGCTCCTCAGCGGTCGTTTCAGGCGTCAATAAAGCAAGGTCTACTTCTCCTCGAGAAAGCTGTTGAGTCACCTGGTTATCAATTATCGGCCGTACGGCAAGATTGATACCGGGCGCGCGCGTTTTTAACACAGCGATCAGCGGAATGAGCACCGCGCTGAGGGCGTAGTCCGTAGCGGCAAGCGTGAAGGTAAGCGTCGCATTATGCGGTTCAAAGTGTGACGGATTGAGTAACTGAGAAATGTCTCGCAGAATTTGCGTGACCGGACCGGCCAGTTCCTCTGCTCGTGCAGTAGGCATCATACCGTCTGGTGTTCGCACGAATAGCGGATCACTAAAATGTTCGCGCAGTTTACCCAACATGCCACTCACCGCTGGTTGGCTAATAGCAAGTCGGTGCGCTGCGCGAGTAACACTACGCTCCTCGAACAACGCACCAAGTGTTTTCAGTAGATTAAGATCTAAGCTGTGGAGTTCATTTTTCATCTCAAACACTGGCCTTTTATAATCCTTATTCACTAAGGCTAAAGGCAGTGAACCCATTTGTCGAGTGACAAGGCTTATCTCAGCACGGGTGTTAGGACTTATTTCTTGCCGTATTAACCAATCCCACCAGCCAATCTTGATGGCCGTTAATCATTGGGTTAGGTGTGGCAGTCGCCAAGGCTTTGGCGGGTTCACCATTTTGTGTCTCTTGAGTCAGGATCCGTACGCGTCCTTGACTTAAGTCCTCTACTAGCCATGCATGCAGCACATCGAGACGGTCGGCGCTCCCTTCTTCACCTACCCAACCATGCCATGAGATACGTCCCGGGACGCCAGTACTGGGGGCGACATACTCAGTAACTTGTGATTCAACATAAAAGCCAAAGGTGTCGAAATAAAAACGGCAATCTGCAAACAAGGTCTCACTGTCGGTGCCATGAAAACCTGGGTTCGCGGCGTTAGCGTAGTAGCTAGGCCATAACGAAGGCGTAATTAAAAGTGGCCAGATATCGGCGGCGCTAAGTCCTGCAACAATAACCTCGTTTGAACAGAAATTATCGCTGAAACCGGGTAAGAATTTTTCAGGCCAGTGAATAGCATTTTGCATCGTAGTCATCTCCTAACAGTGATATCAGATGACAAAAGGATGACAAAATACGAGGGAGAAGAACAATCAGCATTGCTGATGGCGACTATTAGCGCTGCTGATTGTGATAAACGGGAAGTAATTACTGTGCCGGCATTTGTGAAGGAAGTTTGAGTGCTTCTCTTCTTGCGCTAACCTCTTTTACGGTAACGGGGTTAGCGGCATTTCCCCAACTATTACGGATATAGGTTGCCACGGCAGCGGCTTGTTGATCGGATAATTTCCAAGCAAAACTTGGCATCGCTCCACTGGTTGGATTGGCGTGGGTGATCGCTCCGCGCCCTCCTTCAAGGATTGTTGTCAGTAATGAGGTGGGATCGGCTGCCATGATGGCTGGGTTATCCGCCAAACTCGCAGCCAAATGCGGAATGCCTTTCCCATCACTATTGTGACAAGCGGTACAGTTTACAGCATACACTTGCTCACCCTGACGCATCATTTCTCCACCGCTTACGGACTGTGGTGGGCGTGTTTCAGAGCCTAGATGAGTGCTTAGATAGGTGGCAATAGCTTGTAGATCACCGTCTGTCAGATGTTGAGTTGAGTTGGTTACCGCCTCAGCCATCGGTCCCGATGCCACCGCAACATGATTACTCCCCTCTTTGAGATATTGCACAATCTGCTCAGGGGTCCAGCGGCCAATCCCTGTATACTTATTATTCGTAATATCAGGTGCAAACCAATCGCCAATATTTCCTCCCTGTAAGGTTTTATTGCTATCCCCACCTAATGCATTCTTCGGTGTATGGCAGGAGGCACAATGCTCTAATCCTCGCACCAAATATGCCCCACGATTCCATTGTGCTGAACGTGTGGGGTCCGCCTCATAGCCTTTATTACTAAAGAACAGTAAGTTCCACCCCATCATTGCCAAACGAATATTATAAGGGAAAGGAAGCTGTGTTTCGGGAACAGCATTGTGGATAGGTTTCACTGTTCGCATATATAACCAGAGATCATGCATATCTTGATCACTGACTTGAACGTAAGCGTTATAAGGCATAGCAGGATACAAATTTTCTCCCTTAATACCTTTACCGTGACGAACGGCGCGATAGAAATCACGCTCCGTCCAATCTCCGATTCCTGTCTCTCTGTCAGGGGTAATATTACTGGTGTAAATTCCCCCAAAGGGTGTCTTAATCGCATAACCCCCTGCGAAAGCGTCTCGACTCCCCGGCGCAGTATGACAAGCAACACAATCCCCCGCTATCGCAACATAACGTCCCCGCTCGATCGCCGCGGGATCATTCTCTTTTGTCTGTTGATAAAGGGGAACCTCTGAATCGGCAACATTATCTGCACGGGTATTTCCGTTGACATATAAGAGCGTGCCGCCGATGGCAGCGCCTAGAATAGCCAAACTTCCAACAATTGCTTTAATTTTCATTTCACACCTTCACCAAAGGACCAGGATTTTTTAGATACTGTTCGAGGATCGCTTTAGCAGTCCATAGACTGAGTGCGCCAATGGTGCCTGTGGGGTTGTAGCCAGCATTATTGGGAAAGGAAGATGCACCTAAAACGAAAAGATTATGGGTATCCCAAGATTGTTGATATCGGTTTAGTACACTTGTCGCAGGATCTTCTCCCATCACTGCACCACCTATAGTGTGGTCACTGGCGAAATTATAAGGAGAGTAATGCCCCAAGGCAGAGTTAGTCCCAATAACAATCTTGGCACCCATTGCTTTACCTAATTCAACGCTTTTCTCTTCGATGAATTTCGCTGAGTTGCGATCATTCTCATGGTAATCAAAGGTTACTCGAAGTAATGGGTCACCATAATGGTCGGTATATTCGGGGTCTAAATCGAGATAGTAATCTTCATGAGAGTAGCTGGTACCTTGGCCGAAAATAAAGGTGCCATTTTGAAACGCATGTGTGTAAGCCTGCTTCCAGCCTTTTCCCCAGCGTGGACTCCCTGGCGGGAGTGCGTCCGCATTGCCAATTGGCCTTGCGCCGCGAGCTACCACCAAAATACCCGCCCCACCAATAAAGTCGAGGTCACTGTGATCGAAGTTATCGCCATTAAAGTCGTCGACCTGTTGTGATAACGCCCCTGCGCCAATAAATTGATTAAGGTGTTCATCCTCGAAAAATAGGCTTGCACCGGAAACGGTTTGAAAACTATAGGCTCGACCAACTACCCCAGTCTTCGTGATGGGATCATAAGGGCGACCAATTTTAGACAGCAGTAACAAACGCACATTTTGCATTTGAAATGCGGATAGGATCACAATATCGGCAGGCTGCTCCCACTCTTGTTTATTTTTGTCGATATAGGTAACACCAGTCACCGTTTTGCCGTCTTGCGCTTTGTTAACTCTTACCACTGCTGAATCGGTTAAGACGGTAAAATTTTCTCTCTGCATCAAGGCGGGAATAACGCAGGCATTCGGGCTAGACTTTGAGAAATTACCGCAGCCGTAGTAGAGACAGTAACCACAGTAGGTGCAAGGCCCCATTCTCACACCAAGAGGGTTGACATAGGCTCGAGAGGCTTGTCCTGCCGGAACCATAAAAGGATGTTGACCCAATGATTTAGCGGCATCTCTAAAAATATCGGTTAAACGCATTCCTTCTAAAGGCGGTAGTGGATACTCATTAGAACGGTCACCCTCAAACGGATTACCACCCTCAATCGTTTTTCCATTTAAACGCCCTGCTTTCCCCGATACGCCAGCAATCTTCTCAAAGCGATCGTAAAAAGGTTCTAGCTCTTCATAGGTCACACCCCAATCTTGTAAAATCATACCGGGTTTAATTTTGTCTTTACCGTAGCGTTGAACGGTTTGGGTATAGGGTTGTAAATCGAAAGGCGTAAAGCGCCAGGCCATACCGGCCCAGTGGGTGCCAGAACCGCCAACATTATAGCCGAGCTCATTGAGGTTCCACTCCCGACTGGGTAAGGCTTTTTGCTGAATATTATTACGAAAAGTGGTGGTTTCGATGGCGGGCGGCAGTAACATACTGCGACGAGTATCCCAGCGTAGTTCATCGGTGTCCACCGAGGGGGGAAAGTCAGTTGCAGTTTCAAACCAAGGACCACGTTCGATAGCGACAACGTTTAACCCTGCACGAGTAAGCTCTTCTGCGATCAACGAACCGCACCAACCTAAGCCGACGATAGCAACATCAGCCTTGGGACGACTATTTTTCATATTGGACTCTTATTACGGTGAGTAAAGGATATGATTACAACGAGTTATCAATAAGACTGGTGGGAATAATGTTGAGTTTTTGCCCTTTCTTATCGAGTAGGTCGCGAAAATCGTAGCGCGCCCCGGGAAAACCAATCATTTTCCAACTAGCCATACCCTTGTTGCCACCGTAAAGCGGGTCAGAAAGGAAACCTTCGCGGACATTTTGTAACAACAGTTCAAAAAATGCTTTGGTATCGATATCAGGACCTAAGGGAAAGTCATCCGCTTCCATTGCCTGCAAAACCGTTTCTTGTTGCGCGTCAGTCAGGGAGATAAAGTCCGTGTGATAACGTTGTTGAACCGCTTCATCTAATGCGGCTAATCCAAGCCGATAACGCTCTGCCGGAGTATGGACGAATTGTGGTCCCTGCTCAGGAGTACCTGCTACAAATCGTCCTAAACGATACAATGCGGTTGCTTGCCCAAAGTCGCCAGCAAGTTGGCGATCGATAAAGATTGCGCAGCCTGCTTCTTTACCACTAATACTCATTTCATCATGGGGAATAAAACGTTCGGCAATGATCGCAACAGTATCAAACTCATGTTGAGTTAAGTACTGACGCCCGCCTTGTCGAGGAGGACTCGGAGGAGTACTGATGGCACCCGGCTCCCAAGGTTGGCCGCCTGATACTTCTTTCGCATTGACTAAGGGCACGCTGGCCCCAAGTACAGCGAGAGAGGATAAAAAATCTCTTCTTTTCATAAGGTTCTCACCTGCCACACAATAAAGTCATTCAAGTTTTTTCAAATTGCCCACCCCCTGTTGTTATATCCCAACACCCTAATCTGCTTATCAAGCAGTAGCGTTAACCTGTTAGGACCCAAAAAACGATATAGCGGGGATGATCATGGCGATAGTAGTGTTTTTTGGCAGGACGAAATACAAAATCGTTGAGGGTTTTCCATCAAATTTAAATTAATGCCAACATTTACTAATCGTACTTTTAACACTTAACGTTAAGCTATTAATCCCGGCATCGAGGCGCGTGCAATTAAGCTAGCGCACTGAAGTAGAGAAAATAACGGATTGAACAAACAATGAAGAAAGTGACGCTGGATAAAATTGCCGCCATGGCGGGTGTAGGAGTCGCAACAGTTGATCGAGTGTTAAATGAACGAGGGGGTGTTTCACCTCATACAACGCTGAAAGTTTTACAGGCGGCAAAATTAGCGGGACTGAAGCGTATTTTACCCGACAGTTACCGTCAGGCTTGGCAGATTGAGGTCATCTTAAGCTCTAACGATACCTACTTCTTTCAAAAGCTCGCCGAGGATTTCCGTAAAGTTGCTGATTTGATGGGCTATCAACGTATTGCTTTACACCGAACACTTCTATCAGAAGCCTATCCTGAGAAAGTTGCTCAGCATATTAGCCGCTGTCGGACAAGTCGCGACGGAATTATCGTTTTTGCGCAAGATAACCCTGAAATTATTGCGGCGATAGATGCGTGTCAGTCGAGCGGCGTACCCGTCATCACCGTTGCCTCAGATTTATGCCAAGCGAAACGACTCTGCCATGTGGGTATCAATCAATATCAAGCGGGACGCACTGCAGGCTTGTTAATGTCTAAAATCGTGCCAGCACAGGGCGACGTCTTACTGGTAACTGGCCGACATGAATATACTGCCCATCAACAACGAATCGCGGGTTTTAAATCTGCATTACAGCAACGAGGCCCCCATATTACTATACGAGCAATATTAGCTGGCGAAGATCAACGTGAACGACTGAGCTGGCTACTTGATAATAGCCTTTCAAACTTACCGCAGTTGGCAGGTCTTTATAATACTGGAGACGTGAATGCTGAGGTAAGTCGATTACTTGCTCGTTACCGGTTATTAGGTAAATGCGCCTACCTCACACATGAATTGTACCCGATCACTTCACAGTTGTTGATGGCGGATCAATTGTCTTTCGTCATTGACCAAAATGCCTATCGCCATGCGGATATCGCACTCAAGTTAATGACCCAGTATCTTGAAGATCTTAGCGTACCGGATACTTACCAGGAAGGCGAAGTACCCTTCAGCATTTTTACGGCTGAGAACTGTTATTAGCCTCACTCTGCTTGGTGGCGACGTGTAATTCTTGCCAATAGTTTGCCAACGTCGCTTGGTAAGCGACTATCGCTTCGGTGGGGGGATGAGAGATGACTAATTCCATTAGCAAGCGGTTTGCCAGACTAGTTTCCTGTAATTCCATCGCACAGAGTGCATAAAAAGGCACCACCTCATTGTGCGTAGGGTAACGCTGTAAAAGCAACTCAAAGTAGCCTATCGCCTCAGCCTGTCGGCCTAAACAGCGTGCCGTACAGGCCAAACCAAATATGGCCTCAAATTCCTCTTCTACACCAAGGGTTTCCCCCAGCGCTTGCTGATAGTACTTGAGTGCCTGCTCTTCACGTCCTTGATTATCATAGGACCACGCAATATGGAGATAGAGTGGTCCCTTGTCCTTGGAGGATTTTAATAAAGAAAAGAGCCTCATTCTGCTTTGATCGTACTTTTTATTTTTTCGTAACGCTATCGCATAAGACAGTAAATGGGCATCACTCATAGTATCGATAACTCACTGAAAGGTGGGTAACCGCTAGCCTAGCGCGTTTACCTCTTTTTTGTCGAGCTGAATGGAATTCAAACAGAAATCCGGCTGATTAATCGCTGCAGTTTTGCGCTAAATTCCCCTGCATGAAACTCACTAATCTCTCTTCCCACCACCACGGTTTCAGCAAGAGTCTGCATGGGTGGCCAGCGGGTTTTGAAATTAGAGTAGACGGCTAAAACAGGAACTTGGTAAGCACTGGCCATATGGACGATAGAGGTATCAGGAGAAATCGTTAAAAAGGCATTACGGACTACCGCGGCAGTGCGAAGAATAGAGGGCTCGAGCGTTAAGCAATAGACATTTTGCCATTCTGCCACACGTTTTTTTATCTGTTCACGCATTTTCGGGCTATGCACTATTACTATTGGTAAGTGAGTAATCTGTTGAATAAGCGCAAGTAATTGATCAGCGGCCTCAGGTGAAAAGGTACGTTCTGCCACGCTTCCCTCAAAATTTAATGCAATATAAGGTCCTATTGCGTGAAGTTCTGACTCTACCTCCTGTAACGTTGTTGCGGGAATGGGCAATTCAAAACCAGCATTCACGACAGGGAAACCGGCTTCGCGCATTAAAATAGACCAGGTCATGGGGACAGGAGCACGAAATTTCTGATCCATACGGGATGCCACACGACAACAAGAGGAAAAACAACGCATCTTCAGACCTACAGCTTGTAAATTCGCCTTAGCGCGTAGGGTTTTCACAAATAATAGCGTTTTAAGATTCTTTTTACGCATTGCCTCGATACAAAGATCGGGGACGCCGTATTCGGCACGGATCTGCCTCGCGAGCGCTTTGATCTCGCGGTAGCCAGCGACGTCTTGGAATGAAGTCTTGATCACCGTTAAGCGAGTATTTTCCAACGTCAGGGCTTCGAATACGTGATAATTAAGGGTGGAGGCGATGATAATGAGATGGTCAACCTGCTGCTTCTCTAATGAACGGATCAGGGGGTAAGTCGCCATCGCATCGCCGATTTGATCTGGGATATGCAACACGACGGTTTGGACATTATTGGCAATCAACGGCTGCGTGCTGTAGTCGAAAATACTACAGGCTAAGGTTCTCAAAATGGACATTTTTTATGCTACCAAGCTATATCATTTATATTTTTAGTATCGGAATTATATAATTGACCCTATAAAGCATAAATTGTTCATGATCGTAAAAAGTTTAATTTTTCATGGTAATAGTTGCAATGCTGACATATTCCTAATATTGACAGCAAGGATATCTATAAAAAGCAGAGCCTTGAGTCATTACCCTATAAATATAAAGGGGATATGATCAGATAGAAGAACTGAGGGGATCGGTATGCTATTGATGTAGCTGGCGGGTGGCGGCTTTCTGCCCTAGCACGCTGGCTAGGGCAGAAAAGACTAGGATTGAACTTTAATGACGACTTTGCCAAAGTTTTCACCACGCAACACCTTATTCAAGGCCTGCGGTGCTTGTTCAAGTCCTTGAATCATTTGTTCACGATAGTGAATCTCACCATTCTCCACCCAAGGTGTCATGGTTGCTAAGAAATCCGAATAGTGATCAGCATAATCAGCAAAAATGATAAAGCCTTGCATCAAAATACGCTTCTTAATTAACTGCATGATGATATAAGACGTTCTATCTGGACCTTCTGGTAGTGATTCTTGATTATAGTGAGCGACTGCCCCACAAACCGGTACACGTGCGCGCGGGTTTAGGCGTGGGAAGACGGCATCAAATACTTTTCCGCCCACGTTCTCAAAGTAAATATCGATACCGTTAGGACAGGCTTTCGCCAACTGTTGCTCAAAATCGTCGGCGCGGTGATCAATGCACTGATCGAAACCTAGTACTTCTTCTGCATGACGACATTTGTCTGCACCCCCTGCAACTCCTACGACATGACAACCAAAACGTTTCGCTAACTGCCCAACTGTTGCGCCAACGGGTCCGGTGGCCGCCCCCACGACTAATGTTTCACCTGGCTTAGGTTTACCAATATCGGTCAGCCCCATATAGGCGGTAAAACCTGGCATACCGAGTATTCCCAGTGCATAAGAGGGATGGGCTAATCCATGATCGAGCTTAATCACCTCTTCAGGTTTAGCGAGTGAGTAATTTTGCCACCCCCCTTGAGATAATACCCAATCGCCCTCTTCGAAGCCTTGTACTGTAGAGTGTACAACCTTAGATACTGTCCCCCCGACCATGACATCACCGAGCTGTACTGGCGGGGCGTAAGATTCACCATCATCCATTCTGCCGCGCATATAGGGGTCGAGTGACAAATATTCCGTGCGCAGAAGTAATTCACCCTGCTTAGGCATAGGACGTTCACCCGTGACCCAGGCAAAACACTGTTCAGTCGGTTCTCCGTTTGGCCGCTGGTTAAGCTGCCAGCCTTGATAGGTTTGTGCTGCAGTGGACATGTGATTCCTTAATAAGATAAGACTATTTACTAGAGCCTAGCTAACTTTCTGTAGCGTCGCTAGCCTTAGGGCTTAACCTTTGATGCGACGGATGGCCTAATAATGGGAGCATATTGCCTATGGTGACTGGGAGCATGCCCATAATAGCGTTTAAACACGACGCTAAAGGTACTTTCGTTCTTATAGCCTAACTCATAAGCAATCGTCTTAATGGCTTCACCACTGAGTCTCAGTGATTTACTCGCTAATCGCATACGCCAAGCGGTAAGATAACGCATTGGGGTGATACCCATCACTTCATGAAAATGTTTCGCGAAAGCTGCCCGCGAGAGCGACGCGATGGCGGCTAATTCATTGAGCTGCCAGGCTTTAGCCGGATGCTGATGCATATGATGTAATACTCTTAAAATTCTCGGATCGACTAAGGCAGCAGCGATACCGGAGGCAGAGGTTTGTCGTTGTAGCCAATCACGAAATACCTCAATGATGGCGAGATGCATTAGGTGATCGCAAGCTAAACTATAGCCAGGGCCTAATTGGCGTCTTTCACTATAAAGTTGTTGCATTAGCCAAGCGATTTTGTGACTGCGCTCGGTACGACTGTCGAAAGTAAGTAACCCAGGCAACATCGCTAATAATAAATCTGCGCCACTGGTATCGAGCTCCATCTTACCCGCCAGCAACAAGTTAGGTGAAGCGGCACTAATTTGTGGGTCATTATCCGCTTTGCGCGCAACATTGGCTGGCTTTACCGCGAGCTGCGTATCGGTCGCCATTACAAAGGGCCTATGTCGGGTCAAAATAACGCCCTCTCCGGCAGAAAGAGATACCCATGTCTGCTCGTCATCGAATCGAAACCAAAAATGGCCTGACTGAATGAAAATAAATTTCAGTCCATCAAAGCCGAAAAATTGTTGACTCCATTGATCACTAGCAGATAACCCCGCCGTGGCGTAACTCCGCGCCGACAGTAACGTTAAAATATCTGAGAAAGGATCCATAACCATTCCGTACTAAAAGACTTTTACAAAAGTATTGTGGCGTTTTAATTATTTATTTTCCACCCCTCTCTGGTTACCGTGGGAGTACTGCTTACCCTCCTATCATGAGGACCTGAAATGTTAACAACTGAATTATCAAATGGTATCGCGATGCCACGCCTCGGTTTTGGTGTTTTTCAAATGGCTGATCTTAACCTCTGTGAGGAGGCAGTCATCAGCGCATTAACCTGCGGCTATCGGCTACTCGATACCGCCTCAGCGTATGAGAACGAAGCGGCGGTAGGTAGGGCCATCCTTCGCAGTGGCGTAGCGCGCAAGGAGATTTTTCTCACCACTAAACTGTGGGTACAAGATTATGGCTACGAAAGCACTAAGGCAGCGTTTTATCGGTCACTAGAACGACTCCAAACGGATTACCTTGACCTTTATCTTATCCACCAGCCCTATTCGGATATACACGGGTCGTGGCGAGCGCTGGAGGATCTTTATCGTGAAGGAGTGATCAAAGCTATAGGTGTCAGTAACTTCTCGTCCGCCCAGTTAGCCGACTTGATAACCTTTAACCGCATTGCGCCAATGGTTAATCAAGTCGAAACTCATCCATTTTGCCAGCAGTGGCAAGCGGCGGAATTTATGCAGCAGCATCATGTCGCTATTGAGGCTTGGGCACCCTTTGCAGAAGGCAAAAACGAAATTTTCACTCAACCGTTACTGACCAAAATCGCTCAACGCCATCAGAAAACAGTGGCACAAGTCATATTACGTTGGTTGTTACAACGAAATATCGTGGTAATCCCTAAGTCTGTTAATCCTCAGCGTATTGCCGAAAATTTTGCGGTATTCGATTTCAGCTTAACAGAGCAGGATATGGAGGCAATCTCGACCTTAGACCTAGGTAAGCCGTTGATCGCCAATCATGCAGATCCTGAACGGATTAAATTCATTGGTACACGCCGTTTTGCAACCTAATTAACGGGTAATACCTTGAACAATAATCTTTTTTACATTGTCGAAGGTTTGTTGAAAAAATTCGGGATCATCAAGCGTTTTACCACTGATCGCTGCAACCTGTACGCCAAAATCGGCATAATGCTGAGTCGTGGCCCATAGCGTAAAAATCAAATGGAGTGGATCGATAGGGGCAAGCTGTCCCGCATCGACCCAGCCCTGAATAATCGCCGATTTTTCTTCTACTAATTGCCTTAAAGCAGTATGCAGGGTTTGGGTTAATAATGGCGCGCCTTGGAGCATTTCCAAGCAGAAAAGTTTAGAGGCGGCAGGATGGTCCCTCGACACCGTTAGCTTCAACAAAATATAGTGCTCAATCGCCGTGATAGCATCTTGCTCCGCGGCGAAGGCTTTTAGTGGTGCCAGCCATACTTCGAGCAAGTCTTCCAGTAAGGCAATATATAACGCTTCTTTTGAGGGGAAATAATAGAGCAGGTTAGTTTTTGAGACATCTGCGCTTTCGGCAATACGTTCTAATGAAGTGCCATGTAGACCGAACTGTGAAAATAGCGGCAATGCTGCAGATAGGATAGTCCGGCGTTTCTGATTGGCGGCACGAGATCGCCGCGAAGCACTGGATTGGGTTTTGGTCTCACTCACAAATACTCTCCTCTCTTTCATCGGTCCAGCGGTTGAAATGACTGCACCGCCCTTGCCCATGGCTGTTCAACAATTGTGCACCAAACGGTCTACTTTAGACCATTTACTCCGGTTTTTTTCAGTATAAAGGATTAACCTCCTCATCAATAAAGCTTTTTTAAAGTTGGCACCCTGCTTGCAAATCTCTTTCTACCGGATTCATTTCTCCGGCTCGCCTAGCTCCATCGACTATTTTGAAAGAGGTGGCAAAGATGAAAATTGGTGTCTTTATACCTATCGGCAATAACGGTTGGTTAATTTCAGAGAACGCTCCGCAATACAAACCGACATTCGAGCTGAATAAAACTATCGTTCAACGGGCTGAGCATTACCATTTTGATTTTGCACTATCGATGATTAAATTACGTGGATTTGGCGGTAAAACGGAATTTTGGGACCATAATCTTGAATCTTTCACGCTTATGGCCGGGCTCGCCGCGGTAACGGAGCGAATTAAGCTCTATGCTACGGCGGCAACCTTAGTGATGCCTCCGGCAATTGTCGCGCGAATGGCGGCAACTATCGATTCCATTTCGCCAGGACGTTTTGGGGTGAATGTGGTGACCGGGTGGCAAAAACCGGAATATGCTCAAATGGGACTCTGGCCGGGAGATGAGTACTTTAGCCAACGCTACGCCTACTTAACCGAATATGTATCAGTGTTGCGTGATCTTTGGTCAACCGGACATTGCGATCACAAGGGGCAATTCTTCACCATGGACGATTGCCGTGTCAGTCCCCAACCAGCATCCAAAGTGGAAATTATTTGTGCGGGGCAAAGCGATGCTGGCCTAAATTTCTCTGCACAATACGCTGACTATAATTTCTGTTTCGGTAAAGGCGTGAATACTCCTTGTGCCTTCAGTCAGACGGCCCAAAGAATGAGCCAGGCTGCAGAGAGTGCGCAACGCGACGTCCCTTCTTTTGTTTTATTTATGATCATTGCTGAAGAGAGTGAAGCCTTGGCGCGTGAAAAGTGGGAGCACTACAAGGCCGGAGCAGATGAGGCCGCGTTAAGCTGGTTAACCGATCAAACGAAGCAAGATAAACGCGCCGATGCCACAACCAACGTACGGCAAATGGCCGACCCCACGTCCGCAGTAAACATTAATATGGGGACCTTGGTCGGTTCCTATGCGCAAATTGCCACGATGTTAGATGAGATTGCCACCGTTCCGGGAACGGGAGGTGTGCTATTAACCTTTGATGACTTTGTGACAGGCATCGAGAAGTTTGGTCAATTCATCCAGCCACTTATGACTACCCGTCAACACCTCTCCACCACAACCAGCCGCGAGGTCGCATAGATGACATTATCTTCCCCCACAACGGTTCGCCGTGACAATACTGTATATGATAATGAGTTATTACTTAATGCTCGACCTGAGCAGATCGCCATGCCCTGTGACCAGACCGCATTGATCGTTATTGATATGCAAAATGCCTATGCGACGCAAGGCGGTTATCTGGATTTGGCGGGATTCGATATCAGTCACACCGGACCTGTTATTGCTAACATCAAACAAGCGGTTAAGGCAGCCCGTGCTGCAGGGATTAAAGTGATTTTTTTCCAAAATGGATGGGATCAACATTATGTTGAAGCAGGTGGCCCCGGTTCCCCCAACTTTCATAAATCTAATGCGTTAAAAACCATGCGTCGGCAGCCAGCTTTACAGGGTAAGTTATTAGCAAAAGGCGGTTGGGATTACGCGTTGGTGGATGAACTGACGCCGCAGCCGGGTGATATTGTATTAAGTAAACCGCGTTACAGCGGGTTCTTCAATACTCAGCTCGACAGCTTATTACGTAGCTACGGCATTCATCACCTTATTTTCACAGGTATTGCTACCAATGTCTGCGTGGAATCTACGTTAAGAGACAGTTTTTTCCTCGAATATTTCAGTGTGGTGCTTGAAGATGCGACGCATCAAGCAGGCCCGGCTTTTACCCAACAAGCTGCCCTCTACAATATTGAGACCTTCTTTGGTTGGGTGTCAGATGTTGATACATTTTGTCAGGCCGCTAGTGACTGCCAACGGCCGCTAAAGCAGACGGCGTAAGGAGAGCGTTATGCCTAAACAAGTGATCAATCTTGCTAATAGCAGTAACCCAATAGCCCCTTTCGTCCCCGGCACGTACGCCGATGGTGTGGTGTATGTTTCAGGCACCTTACCTTTTGATAGCGAGAACAATGTTGTCTTTCCTGGTGATGCCGCGGCACAAACACGCCATGTTTTAGAGACAATTAAAAGCGTGATTGAAACGGCGGGCGGTTGTTTATCGGACGTCACCTTTAACTCTATTTTTATTACAGACTGGGCCAATTATGCCGCCATTAACCAGGTTTACGCTGAGTATTTTCCGGCTGACCGCCCTGCACGTTATTGTATCCAGTGTGGCTTAGTGAAACCTGAGGCACTGATAGAAATAGCCAGTGTTGCCCATATCGGCCCTTCTACTCAATTTACGCGAGGGGAATTATGACTTTTCCTATCGCTTATCGCGTTACGGGCCGTGACGAGCCAGACGTGGCCACGGTCTTACTCTCTTCAGGCTTAGGAGGTGTCGCCAGTTATTGGCGGCCACAACTTGCTCGTTTAGAGCGAGATTATCGAGTGATTGTTTATGACCAGCTCGGGACTGGCGGCAGCTCGGCAACATTACCTGATGACTACACAATGGACATGATGGCCCATGAGGTTGTGCAGTTACTGGATCACTTGGGGATCCAGTCTTGTCACCTGGTTGGACATGCTTTGGGCGGTATCATAGGCCTTACCCTGGCCAAATTATACCCACAGCGGTTACTCAGTTTAGTGGTGATTAATGGTTGGGCAACACTTAGCCCGCATACCCAACGCTGTTTTGAGGTTCGACGTAATCTCTTATCGATAAGTGCGGAAGCCTACCTACAGGCTCAGCCCTGTTTCCTCTATCCCGCTGATTGGCTCGCCCAGCACGTAGAGGAGATAGCGGAAGAAGAACGGCTACAGAGACAGCACTTTCAAGGTGAGCATAATTTACGGCGTCGGTTAGCAGCGTTGATGGCAGTTAATCTAACCACGAGTCTGCCGAAGATTGATCTACCTTGTTTAGTGATCGGTTCGAAAGATGATTTATTGGTTCCTTGGATATGTTCCGAACAGCTGGCAGAAGGATTAATCAATAGTCATTTTTCTTTAATAGCCTATGGGGGACATGCCTTGACAGTGACTGACCCTGTCCCCTTCACTGAACAACTTATTCATTGGCTAGAAAGCGTGACAACGTCACAAAAAGATCAGGTGAGATTATAATATTGATCGACCTGCTTCATTGGCGGTAAAGGGGTTTGCTCCGTCATCTCTAACAAATTGCGTTCGATACCGGTACAGATAGCATCGAGCGCAAGGTTATTGGCGCCTTTACCGAAGGGATGCTCCATCTCTTCCGCCACAGCGTCCCATGACAGGAAGGTATAGGATACAAAAACGGAGACAAAGGGAGTTAACCAATGTAAATCTGCCACCAAAGCCCAAGGAAGCAGAGTACAAAATAGGTAAACGGTTCGTTGTAAGATCAATGAATAAGCAAAAGGAACAGGCGTATTAGCGATGCGCTCACAGCCCCCCAAGCAGCGCGATAATTCATTGAGATTTTCATCGATATTCCGGTAGTTAAGTTCAGATACCTTTCCTTGCCGCAGCAGATCAGCATAGAATTTGCCCACCTTTAAGAGCAGCATATTTGCCATCGATTGGCGATTCACTAAGTCGTCGACCTGAATTGGGGGAATTAATCGCTGTAAGTCCTGGCGCGCAGAGCTACCTCGTAAACTGTGGTTTAGTGTCCAAGCATAGGCAATTAATAATTTAGCGGCTAATTTTGGGCTCTGCCCCTCATTTACGGCACAGAGTGTTTGACGGATAAGGCTACGGCTCGTAATCATCATGGAGCCCCAGATTTTTCTGGCTTCCAAATATCGGCTGTAGCTGGCGTTGTTTCGAAAACCTAAGAAAATAGCAATGGCGATGCCTAACAAACTGAAAGGCGGTAAGGTCAAATGCGCATTGTGCTGACTGAGCCAAGGGTAAAACGCTAAGGCAACCAGCGACATCCCTAGATTGAGGAGTAAACGGAAAAGGATTTGCGGCATGACGGAACCATGCCAAGTAAAAAGGCGGACAAACCAGTGTTGTACGGGGCGGACGATCATTACGGGTTCCTAAACATAAGTGGAACTAAAGGTTAACGCTAGCAGCCCTAACGCTTATCCTTTATTATTGACCCATTAGCTTAACTGATGGAGGGCTTGCATGAAATCGAAAGATCTCGCGAAGTTTCTCGCGGAAAGTTATGGGCTGCAGTTTCTTAAACCCTCGACCGTTACGTTAAGCGAGGAAAATGAGTTCTGTACTATTCAAACGCCCAGCGCGATATTTTCTCGTTTCGATGGCTTCAAAGACACGCTCACCGCCTATCCCCAGCAGGGAACTTCCGATCAAGTTATATTCAAATTAGTGACCGAGGGTGAAATTCATATTGCCAATCGTTTTGGGGAAATATCATTGCCCCATGGGTCACTTTCGTTAATGCCTTGGCATAGCCAGTTTGAAGAGGTATTTACTCAACCTACCTCTCTTTACGTTATTGGTTGTGACCGCAAATTGGCCGAGCAAGTCTTGCCGATGACACGCCAAAGTGGTGGTTACTCGACGCAACTTAGCGCAGAGGATTTTCACTACTTGAGTACGCTGATCGACCACTATGTTGCTCAAGCCGCGCAGGTAACACCGATGATGGCGACAGTGGGTAGCCGAATGATTATCACCTCTCTTGGCGAAGTGTTATTGAACAGTGAAACCGTAACGCGCAGTCGAAAAGCGTCCAAAGTCCGTAATATTATGGAAATTAAAAGCTATATTAGCCAGCACTTACATGATAGTCAGCTTACGGCGCAAATGATTGCTGACCATACCCACTTAAGCGTAAATTATATGAACCGGTTGTTAGCGGAGGAAGGGTTATCTTTGATGAAATTAGTCTGGCAATTACGACTGGAAGAGTCTCGCCGCTTATTGGAGAAACCTCTTGCTAATAACCTGCAGCTTGCCGAAATTGCTTGGCAATGTGGCTTCAGCAGTCAATCGCATTTTTCACAAGCTTTTCGACGCTATTTTGGTATGACGCCTAAAGCAATGCGGGCGCAGCGCCCGCATTAGGTGGTTAAGCTTTTACGGTACGAATTGAGCGTTTATGGGAGTAGATATCAAAACTGGTTTTACCATGATATTTCCCCATACCTGATGGACCGATACCACCGAACGGCAATTGTGGACACATTGCGTGCGTCAACATATCGTTGATCTGCGCATCACCGGACTGAATAGTGGTAATGAAGTCTAAGGCAGCCTGCTCGTCGCGGCTAAAAGCATAAATGGCTAGAGGCTTTTCATGATGAGTAATGATCTTTTCGCGCACATTTGCCAAATCGGTATAACTTAAGATCGGCAAAATGGGACCAAAGATCTCCTCTTGCATCAACGCATCATCCCACTCAACATCGGTGACGACAGTTGCGGCAAATTGGCGACTCTGTTCATCATATTCTCCCCCTGCGACCACTTTACCCTTAGTTGCTTGGAGATAGCTGGCAAGTTTCTCAATTTGTTTGGCATTAACGACTTTACCAACGCTCTTACCTTGGTAATCAGCCGTAATTTTTGCTAACAGCTTATCGACCACTTGTTGCTTAATTGACTCTGGCACCAACAGATAGTCAGGGGCCACACAGGTTTGGCCACTGTTTAAGTACTTGGTGTAGGTCAGACGCTCAATAAGCAGGTCAATATCGGCATCTTCGAACACCACCACCGGACATTTTCCGCCCAGCTCCAAAACGACTGGAGCTAAATGGTCGGCAGCGGCCTTCATGATGATTTTTCCGACGTTCGGGCTGCCGGTAAAGAAGAAGAAATCAAAAGGTTTAGCCAACAGAATCTCGTTCTCTTTACGCCCTCCTTCGATAACTGTCACAATCTCGGGATCAAAGCTCTCTTCAATCACCTTTTTAATGATAGCTGAGGTAGCTGGCGTCGACTCTGACGGTTTAAGAATAGCCGTATTACCTGCAGCAATGGCTCCGACTAACGGCGTGAGAGTTAGGTTAAAAGGATAGTTAAACGGTCCGATAATATAAGTTAAACCATAAGGTTCGGCACGGATCCGCCCTTCTGAACCGGTAAAATGGCCGTTTAGAGGGAACACATCGTCCTGTGCCCACGTCGCGAGGTTCTCTAGCATCACATCAATTTCTTCGGTGACTGCACCGATCTCAGCCATATCGACGACTTCTGGGGTTTTACCTAAGTCACTGTCCAAAGCCTGATAAATCGCTTCCTTATTATCTAAGATAGCTTGTTTAAAACGGCGTAAATTGGCTAAACGGCCGTCAATGCTGGTAGTTTTCCCGGTTAAAAAAGCTTTTTTCTGTGCGGCAAAAGCTTGGTCGATCACAGTTTGAATAGTCATTACGTCCTCTCTTGATCTTAGAATAAATACAGCAGTCTCAGGTTCAGACCGGTATCTTTTTTGTAGCCGCTTTTCACATCAAAATCATGAATTAGCTGCGTACTAACTTGAAAATGGCCAGCGAATAGCTGTTGATACTCAATACGTGCTTGCTGGCTCGCCGTCTTAGTTTGATTATAGTCGCCATCGAGATGTTGACGACCTCCAGTATAAAGTGCGTATCCCACTGCCACTTTTTGAGTGCGGTTGAAGTCGTAGCGTAAATTGGTTTGTAATTCATAGGTAGGGTGTTGTTTAAGCGTTTGATCACCGTTACCGGCGTCTTTATTGTGGCCATAAAAAACACTGTCTTGGAACATTTCTAGACTGAGTTGCTTATAAAGTGGTTCTACCCACCCCAACTGTAGGTCGAACTTATAGCGGTTTTCACCAATGTTCATTGCTTTATGACGGTCGTAGTTCCCTAAAGGCAAAGTCAGTAGCGGCGTGATGCCGACAGTTCGCCCGACATAACCGGCCTGCGGTTGGTTAACCACCCAGAAGGTAGCACCTATGATAGGGTCGCCAAAACCTGTTGCATTACCCAGTGATTGGCCATTAACCGAAGCCCCTCGTACGCTGCCGTAAGGGAGTAAAATCTGTGGGTCCACCAACATTCCATTAATATCGGTGTAGTGAATCAGACGGGTGATTGACATTTCGGTACGTAAATAGCCGTCTTGTCGTTTACCTTGCTGATAAAAATCGTTCGCTTCGCTGTACTGTAAATACACCATTGCCAAGTTAGTGCCAGAAGGCAATGCATCGTAATCGCCGGTATTCACATCCACGGCATGGCCATAACGACTCAAGAGTAAGGCCGCCGTTAATAAGCTGGCTCGGGTCACTGATTTTTTCATTATTATATTATCCTGTAGGGTCAGAGGTCACACGCTAATAAAGGTTTGACGACAGGTAGATAATCTAACAATTATGAAACAATATTTTTTATTGTGAGGTGCACTTAACTATTCTGTATTGTGCGTGAAAAATAAAAAACATAAAAAACAACATGTTATGTAGATTCAGTTTTTGCCATTTAATGCATTTTATTAATCCATTGTATTGAAGTTTTTTACAAATTTAATAAAAATAAATAACAGTAATAACGATATTTCATTATCTCAGGCTTATCTCTCGTTAACCTATTATGAGGGTGACCTGTAAGGAAAAGACATGAGTCAAGCAAACTATGATGTATTAGTGATTGGTAGCGGTGCAGCGGGATGTGTGATTGCCGGCTATTTAGCGGAAAATACTTCTGCCCGTATCGCCGTCTTGGAAGCGGGAGCTAAAGATAAAGACCCGATGATTCACATCCCTGCGGGTTACGGTCAGATCCTTGCAAAAGATCATCATGTTTGGGATTACGATACCATTCCGCAACACGGTTCAGTGCGCCGTTTCCGTATGGGGAAAGTTGTTGGTGGTGGGACCTCAATCAACGCCATGTGTTATGTCCGCGGGCAAAAGCGTGATTTCGATCACTGGCATGAGGCAAGTGGCCATGACCAAGACTGGTCTTTCGAGAATATTTGGCAAACCTTTATCGAGCAAGAAAAGAACGATACCTTTCACAATAAACATCACGGCGTAAAAGGGAATCTTGCCGTGCAGTTACCTCATGGCATCAATGAACTCAACCAATATTGTTTAAAGAGTTTCCAAGAGTACGGGCTGCCCTATAACCCAGACTATAATGGCGATAGCCAAGTGGGGGTTTCGCCAGTACAAAGTAATGTTGGGGGACAGAAACGTTGTAGCGCCTATGTCGCTCACCTCCAACGCCATGTTGAGTCAGGCCGTGTCACCCTCCTTACCGATCATACTGTGCGTAAAATCTTGATGGAAGGAACGACCGCCACCGGTGTTGAGGTGGATCATAATGGTAGCTTGAAGGTTATTCGCGCTCAGCAAGTGATCCTTTCGGCTGGGGCCGTTCAATCGCCTAAAATTCTTAAGTTTTCGGGGATTGGCCCAGCGGCTGAACTGACGCAATTTGGTATTGATGTTGTGGTTGACTTACCGGGGGTGGGCGAAAATTTACATGACCACCCTATTATCCCAGTCAGTGCATACGTTAAAGGTGTATTAGGTTATCAAAGCGCTGCATTAGGCTTCGGTACCATTAAAGCGGGTATGCGATATTACCTGACTAAAGATGGCCCGGCATCAGGCAATGGTATTGAAACGGTCTCTTATTGGAACCCGTTAGATTTAACCGCCGAACCAACCGTACAGTGCTATCACGAACCGATCATCTCGACCAATGGCTTAACGCCAACCGGTACGCGTTCGGGGATCACTTTCGCCCTCGTCGTTCTTCAACCCCGCAGTCGTGGATCAGTGAAACTTGCTAGCCGTGATCCGCTTGCTATGCCGTTGATTGACCCAAATTTTATCGGCGACGACTACGATTTAGAAGTGGGTGTTCAAGCGGTAAAATCTATGCGTGAAATCATGCAACAGGAGTCCTTGGCAGAAGTTATCGAAGAAGAAGTAATGCCAGGTGCGAAGGTTCAATCGGATGCGGAAATCGGCGAGTTCGTTAAACAAGTGGCGACGACTATGTGGCACCCGGTCGGTACCTGCCGGATGGGCAGCGATCCACTTTCCGTAGTGGATGCCAATCTGCAAGTCCATGGCGTACAAAATCTACACGTTATCGATGCCTCGATCATGCCGACCATCACCAGCGGTAATACTAATGCGCCGACGCAAGCTCTAGCGCTGATTGCTGCCAAGCGGTTTGCTAAACGTTTCTACGCATAAGGCGTTAGCCATGAATCCTGTACACTGCACTGTGTACAGGGTTGCTGTTTTCTTGTGGCACATTGCTGTTGCTACCTTAAGGGCAGATGTTGCATTCCTTCTTGCCTCTACAATACTAACGATAACTCCATCGCTGCACGCTGCAAGCGCGGTAGAATTCGCTGTTTAAGTTCACCAATTTCGCTCTCGCTACTGCTCATCCCGACATTCATGGCTGCCACCACCTTCCCTTTTGCTGAATACATGGGGACGGCTAAAGACGTTAACCCTAGCTCAAGTTGTTGATCATTAATCGCGTAACCCTTGCCTTTAATCTCGGCTAGACGTTCCCGCAGTGCCTGAGGGTCGGTAAGGGTAAACTCAGTAAAAGGCAAGAGCGGCGTGGTCGCTAAATAGTGGTCGAGTTGCGTAGCAGTCAATTCACTCAGTAAGACCTGTCCCATAGAGGTGGCATAGGCCGGTAACCGACTCCCCCGACCTAAATCGATTTGTAGAATTTTCTTCGCTGAGGACCGCGCGACATACAAGATCATGCCTGCATCATAAGTCGCTACTGAGCAAGAGTGATTTAATTCTTTAGCCAGATAGTCAAGTGCCTTTTGCGCGTGACGTGCGAGGTCAGAACCCTGCAAATAGGCTTGTCCTAATGTGAGTACTTTGGGTAGCAGATGGTAGTGGCGATTATCGTTACTATCGACAAATCCAAGTGCATTAAGGGTATACAAACAGCGACGTACTGCGGCGCGATGCAGGCCAGTAGCTTTACTAATTTCGGTGGTAGAGAGCGCTTGGTAGGCTGGACTGAAGGCTTGTAGAACCATCAGACCTCGTGCCAGCGAAGACATAAAGTTTGGATCGCCCTTATAACGGTTTTCCGTCAGTGCCATCAGCTCGGCAATCGCGACATGGGCTGGATGCGGGGTTTTTTCGGCCATCATCGACCTCCTCAACAGTAAAGTAATGGCGCTATTTTTAACATAGCTCACAAATATAACACTCAGCTTACACTTGTTACGATAATCGCACAAAGGTTTGTTATTCGCACTTGTTTGAGGTGATTGACTGCGCGTAGAGTAATTTCACTCACTTGCAGAAGGTTACACCATGATAACTAAACTCTACGGCTCCGCCACCGAGGCGATCGGCGACATTAAAGACGGTGCGGTCATAATGATTGGCGGTTTTGGTCCCGCAGGACAACCCGTCGAACTGATCGATGCACTGATCGACCACGCACCCAAGCATTTAACACTGATAAGCAACAACGCAGGCAACGGCGATTTCGGTTTGGCTGCGCTACTGAAAGCTGGTTGCGTGGATAAGATGATCTGTTCGTTTCCCCGCCAGAGTGACTCATGGGTCTTCGACCAATTGTATCGCGAGAAACGCGTCGCCTTAGAACTGGTACCGCAAGGTAATTTAGTCGCTCGTATTCAAGCTGCAGGCGCTGGAATTGGCGCGTTTTACACACCAACGGGTTTTGGTACCGCCCTAACTGAAGGTAAAGAGACTCGAGAAATTGCGGGCAAACACTATGTTTTAGAGTATCCCTTAGCCGCTGACTATGCCTTGATTAAAGCGCATTGCGCAGATCGTTGGGGAAATTTAACCTTCAATAAGGCCGGGCGAAATTTTGGTCCGATCATGGCCGCAGCAGCCACCTGCACTATCGCGCAAACTACTCAGCTTGCGGAATTGGGCGAAATTGACCCTGAGGTAATAGTCACACCCGGTATTTTCGTCAATCGTGTCGTGCATACGCCTGACGCTCAAACACGGCTTTCTGCCTAGGGGATCTTTATGACATCGTTAACCCATCATCAACTCGCCCAACGCATTGCTGCAGATATCCCCGAAGGGGCCTATGTTAATTTAGGCATTGGCTTACCGACGCTGATTGCTAACTACCTGCCTAGTGACAAAGATATTTTCCTGCACAGCGAAAATGGTTTGTTGGGAATGGGCGCTTATCCTGAGGCAGATGCTATCGATCCTGACCTTATCAATGCGGGTAAAGAGCCAGTGACTTTACTTGCGGGGGGCGCTTTTTTTCACCATGGCGACTCTTTCGCCATGATGCGTGGCGGTCATTTGGATATCTGTGTTCTGGGCGCCTATCAAGTTTCCGCTAAGGGGGATTTAGCCAATTGGAGTACCGGCAACCCCCAAGCAATACCTGCAGTGGGTGGTGCGATGGATTTAGCCACTGGTGCAAAAAAGGTCTATGTGATGACCAATCATCTCACTCGCGACGGGCAATCAAAAATTGTTAAGCACTGCACCTTTCCCCTAACGGGTTTAGGTTGTATAGACCGGATTTATAGTGACTTAGCGGTAATGGAGGTGACCCACCAAGGCTTAGTCGTGACCGAAATTCTTGCTGATATCACTGCCGAAGCATTACAGGAAGTGACCCCTGTTCCCCTGAGTTTTCAATTAATTTCACAGGAGGTTGTTCATGGCTAATGCTTACCTTTGCCACGGTGTACGTACCCCTTTTGGACGGTTAAACGGAGCGTTGGCGGCGATTCGAACCGATGAACTGGCTGCGCTGCCGCTGGTCGCCTTAAGTGAATTTTATCCCGATCTGGATCTCGCTCAGATTGATGATGTGATCCTTGGCTGTGCAAACCAATCGGGGGAAGATAATCGTAACGTTGCACGCATGGCGACATTATTAGCCGGATATCCTGCAGCAGTCCCTGGCGTGACGGTCAATCGTCTATGCGCCTCGAGTCTTGAAGCCGTGGCAACCGCGGCGCGGGCGATCAAATCCGGCGAAGCCGATCTGGTGATCGCGGGCGGTGTTGAAAGTATGTCTCGTGCACCTTTTGTGATGGGCAAAGCAGAATCACCTTTTAGCCGTGCCATGCAGCTAGAAGATACCACCATGGGCTGGCGCTTTATTAATCCACGCCTTACCGCACTCTATGGTACGGAAACTATGCCGCAAACGGCAGAGAATCTGGCCAAGCGCGATGCAATCTCACGCGAAGATCAAGATGCCTACGCCCTACGTAGTCAGCAGCGTACAGCCGAAGCGCAGGCACGGGGTTTTTATGACAATCATCTGATTACAGTGAAACAGCCAGCAAGCCGCTTACATAAAGAAGTCAATATGAGTATTGATGAGCACCCTCGGCTCACCAGTATTGACAAATTAGCCGCCTTAAAACCGGTAGTACATCCAAAGGGTACCATTACTGCAGGCAATGCCTCAGGGTTAAATGATGGCGCTTGCGCCCTGTTGATGGCGAGTGACGATGCGATTAAAACCCATCAATTACAACCTTTCGCCCGTGTGGTAGCCAGCGCCTGCTGTGGGATTGAACCTACTGTGATGGGTTTTGGCCCAGTGGGAGCGGTTCATAAAGTCTTGAAATTAGCAGGCCTCACACTTAAGCAGATGGATGTTATCGAACTCAATGAAGCCTTTGCCGCTCAAGTCATTAGCTGCGCACGAGCTTTGGGGATCCCTGAAGAGGCGCCCTGGTTAAACCCTAATGGTGGCGCCATCGCGCTAGGTCACCCCTTGGGCGCATCAGGAGGCCGGTTGGTGTTAAATGCAATTCACCAACTGCACGAACAAAAAGGTCGCTATGCCCTCTGCACACTCTGTATTGGTGTGGGACAAGGGATGGCAATGATTATCGAACGAGTTTAAGGAGCAAGTGATGGATTTAGAATATCGGCTGGATGGCCCTGACAATGCTCCCGTCCTTGTGCTCTCCAACTCACTCGGGACACTGTGGAACTTATGGGACGCGCAGTTTAGTGAGTGGAGTAAGCAATTTCGCGTACTGCGTTATCAAACCCGCGGTCATGGTGGCAGTCCTTCGGGAGACACGCCTTTTACCTTGGCGAAACTGGGGCAAGATGTGGTGGGCCTCTTAGATCATCTAAATATCGCTCGGGCACACTTCTGCGGGATCTCGCTTGGTGGTTTAACGGGATTATGGCTTAACCGCTACGCTCCCTCACGTTTTGACCGGCTTGTCATCGCCAATACGGCCGCGCGGATTGGTCAACGCGATACATGGCTGAGCAGAGCCGAACAGGTTCGTGAACAAGGGCTGGCTGGGATTGCCGCTAGTGCCGCTCAGCGCTGGTTTACAGAGGAGTATATCCAACAGCGTCCCGGTATTGTTGAAAATTTTACCGACCAATTACAGCAGCTCTCTTCGCAAGGTTATGCCGCCTGCTGCGAGGCATTAGCCTACGCAGACTTACGTAATGAACTTGACGCGATGTCACGGCCCTTGTTGGTCGTTGCCGGTGAGCAGGATCCCGTTACCACAGTAGAAGATGCGCAGCGGATCGTTGCCCATTGTGCGCAAAGTCAATTAGTGACCCTGCCAGCATCACATCTTTCCAACGTGGAATGCAGTGTTCCCTTCTGCCAGCACGTTTTAAAATTTTTAACCGAGTAGGTGCAACATGGCGCTCATTATTGAAGAAATTCGTTGCTGGTTAGTCGATATACCGACCATTCGGCCACATAAACTTTCGATGACCACAATGGGTAATCAAACCTTGATGCTGGTACGTATACGCTGCCAGCAAGGTATCGTTGGTTGGGGAGAAGGAACGACCATCGGCGGGTTGAGTTATGGCGTTGAAAGCCCAGAGTCGATGAAGGTAACCCTTGAACGCTATATTGCGCCACTGCTTGTCGGGAAGCCTTTAACCGGACTCAGTGCACTGCATGACATACTGGTAAGCGTCCGCGGAAATAATTTTGCTAAATCTGCAATAGAAACTGCCTTTTTGGATGCTTTCGGTAAATGGGTCAATCAACCGATCAGTACCTTGCTAGGCGGAGCAAAACATCACACTCTACCTGCACTCTGGACACTCGCCAGTGGCGATACCCAGAAAGATATAGAGGAAGGTCAAGGTTTACTCGATTGTGGCAGACATCGTGCCTTTAAGCTGAAGATCGGCTCAAAGGCGGTCGGCGAAGATGTGCAGCATGCGGTGCAAATTAAGCATGCCTTAGGAGAGAAGGTTCATGTCCACGTAGACGTAAACCAAGGATGGACGCTAGCCCAAGCACTGTGGGCTATCCCACGGTTACAAGAGGCGGGCATTACCCTGATTGAGCAGCCGATTGCCTTAACTGAAACTTCCCAGCTAGTCGACCTCTCGACTCGTTTCACCACTACTATTTTGGCGGATGAGGCTGTGACTGATGCGACGCAAGGCATGGCCCTCGTTCGCCAAGGCTTCACGGGTGCCTTTGCACTGAAAATCGCTAAAGCAGGTGGCCCTTATCAGGCGCTTAAGCTAGCGCATGTGGCGCAGGCTGCGGGAGTGAGTCTCTACGGCGGCACCATGCTCGAAGGGACGATTGGTACCGTCGCCGCTTTACACGCTTGGTCGACCTTAACGTTGGAATGGGGAACCGAGATGTTCGGTCCCCTGCTGCTTAAAGATGATGTGGTCACCCAGCCTTTAGTCTACCAGTCTGGCTGTGTCGCCCTTCCACAAGGGCCGGGTCTTGGTATTGAGGTAGACGAAGATAAATTATTGCACTATGCACGCCCTGAATGAGGAGTTAAGCCATGTTATATCACGTAGAAATGATCGTTCATCCGCCAAAAGAGTTAGATGCTGAGGCTTTCGAAGCGCTTAAGGCAAAAGAAAAAGCCTATTCTCAACAGCTACAGCAACAAGGTCAATGGCGCCATATTTGGCGAATTGCTGGACAATATGCCAACGTCAGTATTTTTGATGTAGAAAATCACGAAGCTTTACATAATTTATTATTAGCTCTACCGCTTTATCCTTATATGGATATTAAGGTGACAGCATTATGTCGCCATCCTTCTTCCATTAAGGATACCGATCACTAATAACAAAACCTCTACCCTACAAATAAAGGTGTGCGCTATGTCAAAGAATATTATAAATAAAGAAACCTTAGAGACATTCTTAGCCCTAACCTGTGGTGAATCTCACTCTCAAGGTAATCATCGTTATCAACAAATTATTCGTAAAATAGTTAGCGATTTATGTCAAACCATCGATCAGTTTGATATTAGTGACGAAGAGTTTTGGCAGGCGGTTAATTATATTAATCAGCTAGGTGAACGTAAAGAAACGGCATTATTAGCAGCAGGTATTGGTTTAGAACATTTTTTAGATCTACGCGCTGATAAAAAAGAGCAACTCGCGGGTGAAACAGCCGGTACGCCACGTACCATTGAAGGGCCGCTGTATGTCGCTAATGCCCCATTAAGCGAAGGTTTCGCACGGATGGATGATGGGCTAGACAAAGGGGAAGTGATGTGGCTTTCCGGCGTGGTCAAGGATCTAGAAGGTAATCCTATTCCCGGTGCAACCGTCGATGTGTGGCATGCTAATACCTTAGGGAATTACTCTTTCTTTGATGCCTCGCAAACAGAGTTTAATCTACGTCGTCGGATCCTTACCGATAGCCAGGGTACTTATCAGGCACGTAGTATTATTCCCTCAGGCTATGGCTGCCCGCCAGACGGCCCAACGCAGCAATTGCTTGATCTCCTCGGTCGCCACGGTAACCGTCCTGCCCATATACACTTTTTTATTTCGGCCCCAGGTTATAAGCATTTAACCACGCAAATTAATCTCAATGGCGATAAATATTTATGGGATGATTTCGCTTTCGCGACACGGGATGGATTAATTGCAGATCCGATTAAAGTCTCTGATAAGGCCATTATTTCTGAACGTCAATTACCCGGTGATCATACTGAAGTGACATTTAATTTTCGATTACAGAGAGCCCACGACCACGAGGAAGAAGCGAAAGTAAAACGACCTCGCGTCGGTGAAGAGTAATGTTATTTCGATAAACCACTTAATTTTGATTGTTAAGGAGTTATTATGACTCAGCCATCGCTCAGCCAAAAAACGGTTATTGATAAAATTAATCAAGCATTAATCGTCGATAAAGAAAAAGGTATATATCAATGTCATCGTGGTATTTTCACTGACCCTGAATTATTTGAATTAGAGATGACCCATATTTTTGAAGGTAATTGGGTTTATTTAGCTCATGAAAGTCAGATTGCTGACCCCGGTGATTTTTATACTTTAACGATTGGCCGTCAGCCGGTAATGATCACCCGAGATAAAGAGGGGCAATTACATGGCCTTATTAATAGTTGCTCGCATCGTGGAGCAATGTTGGCCACTCGTAAAAAAGGGAATAAGAGTTCCTTTACCTGCCCATTCCACGGCTGGACCTTTAGTAACAATGGCAAATTATTAAAAGCCAAAGATGAGAAGACAGGCGACTACCCGCCTTGCTTTAAGAAAGAAGGCTCACACGATTTAAAACCCATAGCGAAATTCGAAAATTATCGCGGCTTCCTGTTCGGTAGCCTCGAGCCCGATGTCTCCAGCTTAGAAGCCTGGTTGGGAGAAACACGTAAAATTATCGACTTAATTGTCGACTCAGCAGCAGATGGGTTGGAAGTCCTACGTGGTAGCTCCTCATATACTTACGAAGGGAACTGGAAGTTACAAATGGAAAATGGTGCAGACGGCTACCATGTTAGCGTGGTGCATTGGAACTATGCCTCGACCATGTCCCGCCGTAATTACGAGGAAGATGGCGTTAAAACGGTGGACGCCAACGGCTGGTCAAAAAGCGTCGGCGGTGTTTATGGCTTTGAAAATGGCCATATGTTGCTCTGGACACAAGTCTTAAACGCCGAGGTACGCCCGATTCATCGTCACTTTGCCGCCTTAAAATCGCAGTTTGGTGATGAACGTGCCAGCATGATGGTCAATCAGACTCGTAATCTTGCCCTCTACCCTAACCTCTACTTGATGGACCAGTTTTCCACACAATTACGGATAGTGCGTCCTATCGCGGTCGATAAAACTGAGGTCACCATTTTCTGTTTTGCGCCAAAGGGAGAGCCGTTGGAGGATCGCACACTACGAATCCGCCAATACGAAGATTTTTTCAATGTCAGTGGGATGGGAACTCCAGACGATTTGGAAGAATTTCGTGCCTGCCAACAAGGCTATCAAGCGCGTACCCTGCCATGGAGTGATATGAGTCGAGGGGCGATGCGTTGGGTGGAAGGTGCTGATGACAATGCACAGCGTATCGGCCTTCAACCTAAACTCTCTGGGCCACGTTCTGAAGACGAAGGCTTATACATTACCCACCATCATCACTGGCAGACAACGCTGCTTAATGCCCTCCAAGCCCGCACGGAGGTGGAGTCATGAGCCACGATTATTTAGCCTTGTGCCAATTCCTCTATCGCGAGGCACGTTTATTGGACGCTCGGCAGTGGGATGAGTGGTTAACATGCTACCACCCGAAAGTAGTCTATTGGATGCCGGCTTGGGGTGATGATGATTGTTTAACGAGCGACCCGCAGCGTGAAATGTCGCTGATTTACTATCCCTCTCGCGACGGATTAGAGGATCGCGTGTATCGCATCAAAACCGAGCGTTCTGCGGCCAGCACTCCGGAACCGCGGACAACCCATTTATTGTCAAATATCGAAATAGTCGCGCAAGACGATGATTCCTGCACTCTCGGTTATAACTGGTGTACCTACAGTCACCGCTATCAACAGAGCGATCACTACTTTGGCCATACCCTCTGTAAGTTGATTAAGCAGGAAGACAGCTGGCAAATCATCGATAAGAAAATTCAGCTGAATAATGATTACATTAATCAAGTTATTGATATTTACCATCTTTAAGGAGGCACCATGTCTTATACCATTGCCCTAAATTTTGAAGATGGCGTGAGCCGTTTTATTCAATGTAATGCTAATGAAAAAGTCCTCGATGCAGCCTATCGCCAAAAAATTAACTTACCGATGGACTGCTCGGACGGAGTGTGTGGAACCTGTAAATGTCATTGTGAATCCGGACAATTCGATCTCGGCGATGATTTTCTCGATGAAGCGTTATCGGATACCGAAGTCGCTCAACAAATGGTACTCACCTGCCAAATGGTACCTGAATCCGATTGCGTCATTAATGTCCCTATGGCTTCGACACTTTGTAAAACGGCTTCGCAAAAGTGGGATACCACTATCAGCCGTATCACTCCTCTTTCAGAAAGTACGCTGGAGCTTGAGTTAGCGTGCGATGAGGCTTGCGGTATCGATTTTCTGAGCGGCCAATATGTTAATTTGACGACTCCACAAGGAGATATCACTCGTGCCTATTCTTTCAGCTCTCTACCGGGTGCCAACTATCTCACCTTCCTGATCCGTAATGTCCCCAACGGAGCAATGAGTCTCTATCTTAGTCAACACGCAAAAACTGGGGATAAGATGACACTTGCCGGCCCACAAGGCAGTTTTTATCTTCGAGAGGTCCAGCGACCACTCCTATTATTAGCCGGCGGCACGGGGCTTTCCCCCCTACTGTCTATCCTTCATACCTTAGCTCGGCAAGAGAATAAGACGCCTATTCATCTCATCTACGGCGTCTCACGAGATACCGATCGGGTAAAACTTGATGAACTTCAGAAGTTTACCGAGAAATTATCGAATTTTAGCTATCAGCTCTGTGTTTCAGATCCCGCCACTGCCGAGGCGCTTACCGGTCATGTCACGGATCATATCCATCCAGACCATCTTTACGCAGGTGAGGTTGATATTTACCTTTGTGGCCCCCCGCCAATGGTAGATTCCGTAATGAACTGGTTACAACAACAGCAGATCACGCCAAAACATTTTTACTATGAGAAGTTTACTCCACAAGCAGCGGAGGTCCCAGCATGAACGGACGTTTTAGCGGTAAAGTGATGGTAGTGACGGGAGCTGCGCAGGGAATCGGTAAATGTGTTGCGCAGCGAGCAGTGGACGAAGGCGCGAGTCTTTTTTTAATTGACCGTTCGCCCCTAGTTTTCGATATCGCTGATCAATTGAGTCAAGGTCATATCGTCTGTACTGGGATCATTGCCGATCTTGAGCAATGGTCATCAACGCACCAAGCTATCGAGCAAGTCGTCCATGCCGCAGGTCGTATTGATATTCTTATTAATAATGTCGGAGGGACCATCTGGGCCATGCCTTACGCTGAATATTCAGCAGAGCAGATTGAGGCTGAGGTTCGCCGCTCGTTATTTCCCACCCTCTGGGGCTGTCGGGCAGTATTACCCACTATGATTGCGCAAGGCGGCGGCGCTATCGTCAATGTTTCATCAGTAGCGACCCGAGGCGTGCATCGTATTCCTTATTCCGCAGCAAAGGGGGGCGTAAACGCATTAACCCAATCTCTAGCCTTTGAGTACGCTGATCACGGAATAAGGGTCAATGCCACCGCGCCAGGCGGCACCGAGGCTCCTGAACGCAAGATCCCACGTAATAGCGATAATAGTGAGCTAACCGTGCAACAGCAGCAATGGGGGCAACGTGTGGTAGAGCAGACTTGTGAAACCAGCTTTATGCATCGCTATGGCACCCTAACTGAACAGGCAGCAGCGATCCTCTTTTTAGCCAGTGACGAAGCCAGCTACATCACCGGTACTGTGCTACCAGTAGCGGGGGGAGACTTAGGTTAAAAGCGGACCACAAGGACGTGGGGTCTTCTAGTAACATTTCTTTACACACAGCACTACGCAATAGCGTTACTTTCATGTAATGTTATATTATTACATTACAAGAGCGTGCTCATGATTCAGTTTACTCAACTTCATGCCGGCTATGCTGGACAAAGCATTACCCCTGCGATAACGGGTTCACTCCCCCAAGGCAGCCTTACCGCCCTTACTGGCGATAATGGCTGCGGTAAGTCGACACTACTTAACACTCTCGCTGGATTACTTCCGGTTTGTGGTGGCCATTATCACTGCGACTCAGATAACATTGCGTTGTTACCCCAGCAACAAGGCATCGATCGTACCTTCCCCCTGAGCGTGAAGGATATTGTCGATATGGGCGGATGGTCGCAACGTACTTGGTATGGTCGACTTCCCCGTGCGGTCAACACACGTATCGAAGAAGCGATAGCGTTAACTGGAATTAGTGATCTGGTGAATACGCCGCTCAGTCAGCTCTCTGGCGGTCAACTACAGCGCACCCTATTCGCCAGAATGTGGGTAGAAAACAGCGATATTTGGCTTTTAGATGAACCTTTTACCGGTGTTGATGAGCCCACAATACTGCGTTTGATGGAACTTGTTGCACAGGCCAGTGAGCTAGGTAAGACCATTGTCGTTGTGCTGCATGATGAGCAGTTAGTTCACCGCTACTTTAGCCGTCAATTGGTCTTAACTCCTCGATCCGCTCATTGGATCTCCCCTAATCCTTCAACGCCTTCGCTCTACAGAGTCAGTTAATGAATATTTTCCAACCTTTTGTTGAATTCGATTTTATGCGCCATGCGCTACTAAGCTGCATCTGTTTATCACTCAGTGCTACCCCGCTTGGAGTGTTACTCTCTTTACGGCGGCTATCGTTGGCCGGTGATGCGCTTTCCCATGCAGTACTGCCTGGCGCAGCCGTAGGCTATCTTTTTTTTGGTATGTCGACATTGGCGATGGGAATTGGTGGCTTAGTCGCAGGACTAATTGTCGCCCTGCTGTCGGGACTTATTAGCCGTACCACTATGCTTAAAGAGGATGCGAGTTTTTCTGGGCTCTATATGGGGGCATTAGCGCTAGGCATTACCTTAATTTCCCTTAAAGGGTCCGGAATGGACCTCTTAAATATTCTCTTCGGTTCATTGCTCGCCGTAAGTCATCAAGCATTGATGATTACTGCGATTATTTCGCTAAGCTCGCTGGCAGTGTTGATATTGATTTATCGCCCGCTAGTGATCGACACTTTTGACAGAAACTTTTTACGAGTACGACATAAAGGCCTTGCAATATTCCTGCATGCGCTGTTTCTCTTTTTAGTCGTATTAAATCTGGTGTCCGGTTTTCAAATTCTTGGCACCTTAATGTCAGTCGGTCTCATGATGGTTCCCGCAATCAGTGCGCGGTTTTGGGCTAAACGTTTATTACCCACACTGATCATCGCAGTGATCATTGCCCTATTTTCATCCATCGTTGGTTTATTACTCTCGTGGTATAGCGCACTTCCCGCAGGGCCCGCAGTGGTGCTATGTAGTGCGGTTATTTTCCTTATCTCATGCTTTGCAGGCCGTGCTAACGGTGGCCTTGCTCAGCTTATTCGTCATCGTTCAGGAGTATTACATTGAAACTTTTACCTTTAACTACCGCGCTATTATTAGCTAGCCCTCTTACTTTTGCCGCCCCGGTAAAGGTAGTTACCAGTTTTACAGTGTTGGCTGATATGGTTAAGCAGATTGGTGGCCCCAATGTCGAGGTAAAAAGTCTTGTGGGGCCAAATGGCGACCCGCATAGTTTTGAACCTACCGCTCAAGATAGTCGTGCTTTAGCACAGGCACAAATTGTAGTGGTGAATGGATTGGGGTTGGAGGGCTGGATGGATCGTTTAGTGTCAGCATCGGGTTATCACGGCGAAATCACCATTGCCTCACAAGGTATTGCTCAAGATTCGATGCAAGAAGAGGGTAAGACGGTTGTCGATCCACACGCCTGGAATAGCCTTGCCAACGGCGAAGTCTATGCCAAAAATATTACTCAGGCGTTAGAAAAAATCGACCCTAGTCATGCTAAGCAGTATGCACAGCGTGGTGCCGACTATCTAGAGCAAATGAAGAAGCTAGATGATTGGGCGGTAGCAGAGTACAAAACTATACCTCAGGCTAGAAGAGTTGTTCTTACCAGCCACGATGCTTTTGGCTACTACGGAAAGCGTTACGGTGTCACTTTTAATGCGCCGCTTGGGCTGTCGACTGAATCGGAAGCCTCGGCTCAGCAAGTGGGTGCCTTAATTAAAGAACTAAAACAACGTCACATTAAGCACTATTTTACTGAGAATCAGACTGACCCTCGCTTAGTGACACAAATTGCTCAGGCCAGCGGTGCGACACCCGGTGGTGAACTTTATCCAGAAGCCCTGTCGACTCCACAGGGCCCTGCGGCGCATTACTTGACGGCATTTCGCTACAATACCCAGCAACTGTTAGCAAGTATGCGTGAATAACTAAGCTTGACGGGGTTGACCATTTGAAGCGTGGATCCCGCCGTCAACCGGCAAATTTACCCCAGTGATATAGCTGGCTTGGTCGCTCGCTAAGAACAATACCGCATGTGCAATGTCTTCTGATTGTCCGGGGCGTTGTAACGGCGTGCGGTCTTTAAATTTATCAAGGGCTTTAGTGTCAGAGGTGATCCCAGCGGTCATCTCGGTTTCCGTCATGCCAGGACAGACTGCATTGACTCTGACACCCTGCTGCCCATAATCCATTGCTAAGGAGCGTGTGAAGTTACTGATCGCACCTTTAGAGGCGTTGTAGAAGCTCATCCCCCAATCGCCACCGAGACCTGATACTGAAGAGATGTTAACGATATTTCCTTTCTGCTTTAGGATGCCGGGTACGAAAGCGCGCACCATATAAAATACCCCGTTCAGATTTGTCCCCATCTGTTTATCCCAATCATCGACCGACAGTTCATGGGCTAAACCTTGTACCACTACCCCAGCATTATTAACGAGAATATCGACGTTTCCCCACTTCTGCTCAACATGAGCGGCTAGTGCCGTGACCGCGTGGGGATCAGCGATATCCGTAGGGGCGATCAATACTTGCTCTGCAGGTAATTCTGCAGCAACTTTTTTTAACTTTTCTTCCGTGCGGCCTACCAACACCACCTTAGCACCCTCATTGACAAATGCCTTTGCTGTTGCGGCACCCATACCCGAGCCTGCACCTGTGACAACGACAACTTTGTGAGTAAAACGAGACATTATGCGCTCCTTATCGGTGAAATTACCTAAAAGTGTGGCACACAATTGCTAAAACGCAATTCTGACTATTTCACAAAAAATGAAACTCTTTTCTCTAAAACTGTCACTTTCGTAAAACGACATCCTGTCCTAAGCTTTTTTGTATAGTAAATTTATATCGACTTTAACAAGGAGTCTTCATGGGTTTAGCGACACTGTTAGAAAAATTTTCTTATGACGTTGACAAAAGTGCTGAGTCGGCGGGATACCAGTTTAACCACACCATGATCCGAGTGAAAAGCTTGCAGAAATCGGTAGATTTTTACTGCAATGTATTAGGGTTTACACCAGTTTACGAGTCAGTGAATGATGATGCGGCATTCACCATAGTTTACCTAATACGCGCCCCGCTCTCTGCTATTCCTGATAACGATGAAGCACGGAAAGAATGGGTACTTAGTCAAACTGGGGTACTTGAGTTGACCTATAACCACGGTACCGAAAGTAAACCTGACTTTCACTACCACAATGGTAACGATGAGCCACAAGGTTTTGGCCACATCTGTGTGTCGGTACCGGATGTGCAAGCTGCCTGTGAACGCTTTGAAGCATTGAATGTGACGTTCCAGAAGCGTCTGAGTGACGGGCGAATGAAGCACATTGCCTTCATTAAAGACCCCGACGGTTACTGGATCGAAATCTTACAACCTACCCCGTTAAATAATTAATGTGACGAAATTTTAGGAGAGATTATGTCTACTGATTTTAAAAAATTACTTCCAGAAAATGCTGCGCATTTTATCAATAATGCGTGGGTAGCGTGTAAAAGCAGCGATGACGTCCTCAACCCAGCGACTGGCGAAACTATTGCTAAAGTCGCGATGGGCAGTAAATCTGATGCTGATAAAGCCATCAGTGCGGCTAAGAGTGCCCAACAACAATGGGCGGCACTACCACAGCCGCAACGTGCTGAGCATCTTTATGCCTTCGCTGAACAAATCGAAAAACATAAAAAAGCACTTGCTACATTACTGACCACTGAACAAGGTAAGCCTTACACTGAATCGATTGGTGAAGTGGATATGGCAATGACAATGCTGCGCTATTATGCGGGCTTTGGCTGGAAACGTACTGGTCATGTCTTAGCCTCGAACCATCCACAACAACAGGCTATTACCAAAGAAGCTCCATTAGGCGTAGTGGCGGCAATTATTCCGTGGAACTTCCCACTGGCCATCTTTGCGCGTAAAACGGCACCTGCTCTACTTGCCGGTAACACTATCGTGGTGAAACCTAGTGAGAACACCCCTCTCTGTTCACTCGCTCTCGCAACGCTAAGTAAAGCGGCAGGCATCCCAGATGGCGTGATTAATGTACTTTGCGGCGAAGGTAGCAAAGTGGGTGATGCCTTAGTGAAACACCCCGATGTTCAATTGGTTACCATGACCGGTTCAACTCGCGCGGGGAAAATTATCGCTAAGAATGCGGCAGAGAAAGTCATTCCAGTATCCTTAGAACTCGGGGGTAAAGCACCCTTTATCGTTCTTGCCGATGCTGATATCGATAAAGCCGCTCAGGATGCTATTGATGCGCGCATGGCGAACTGCGGACAAGTCTGTATCTGTAATGAACGTACCTATGTACAGCGTGACGTCTATGACAAGTTTATGAAAGCGTTGAAAAAAGCAGCGGATAAAGTCGTCGTCGGTGATCCCATGGCGCCTAAAACCACGATGGGGCCCAAAGTCTCTGCAGCAGAGAAGTCTCATGTTGACGAGCTGCTGGCGAAAAGCCAACAAGAAGGTGGGACTATCTTCTGGCAGGGTAAAATACCGAATGATGCGAAATTCAAAGGCGGGAACTGGGTTGCGCCAACGATCGTTACCGACCTCCCCGCTGATGCGACTATCTTAAAAGAAGAAGCTTTTGGTCCAATTTTACCTGTGGTGGTGTTTGACACTATCGATGAGGTGATCAAACTGGCGAATGATTGTGAATATGGGCTAAGCTCTTATCTTTATACCCGTGATTTGCACGCGGCAATGCAAATAAGCGACGCTCTCGAATACGGTGAAGTTTACATTAACCGTTATGGCCCAGAAGAGATCAATGGCTTCCACGCTGGTTGGAAATTATCAGGGATTGGCGGCGACGATGGCGAACATGGCTATCAGCTTTATGTTAAACAAAAAACGGTCTATCTCAATTACAAGTCTTAAGCCTTTCACCGGTGCCTAGGCACCGGTTATTCCCTCTTCCGCTCGGTCTTAATTATGAATCCTTTACTCATTATCTGCCTCGTAATGGGCATTGTTGCACGTCGCTATCTCACTTTTCCTGAACAATTGATCCCTTCGATTAATTGGTGGTTAATTACTATTGCCTTACCTTGTCTGATTTTAACGTTGATCCCGCACACGACTTTCAATCATGAATCATTGATCCCTGTTGCAGGGATGTGGTGTGTGTGCCTAGGTGCGCTAATGGTGGCTGTTATCGCTGGCAGACTATTAGGTTGGTCGCGATCAGTGATTGGCGTCGTGGCGTTAGTCGCAGGCATAGGTAATACCTCATTTATGGGATTTCCTATCGTTCAAAGTTATTATGGTGCGGCAGGGCTTCAAGTGGCAGTGATCGCGGACCAAGTAGGGAGCTTCATTATTCTCTCCACCTTAGGCGTCGTGGTCATAGCACTCTGTTCAGGTCAAACACCGACGCTTAAAATGATTATCAAAAAGGTGATTACCTTCCCACCCTTCATCGCGTTATGTCTAAGCTTAGCAATAAAACCTTTAGGAGGCTTACCCGCCTTTTTAGAGACTTCGTTTAGTCAAATTGGCGCAACCTTATCGCCTTTAGCCTTATTTTGTGTTGGGCTCCAAATTTCACTACGCCCACCGCGGGAATCCCTTTCACCGCTACTGACCGGCATAGTATGGAAGCTGATTGTTGCACCAGTGATCGTTTGGGGTATGGTAAGCTTAAGCGGTGCCTCTGTACTAACTCAGCAGGTAACGGTGATTGAAGCCGCTATGGCACCAATGATTGCGGCAGCGATCATGGCACAACGTGCGGGATTACAACCTATTTTGGCCAATGCTATTCAAGGATATGCTATTTTACTCTCTTTTATCACCATACCTATTTGGCATCTAATTTTGACGTCCTAAGCAGCAGGAGCATTGAATGTTATTAAAACTTCCACAATTGCGTATTTTTTGTGCTCTGGTTGAAACGGGAAGTGTAGTGCAGGCCGCTAAGAAAATGCACTGCGTCCCCTCAAATATTTCCACCCGCATACGTGAATTAGAAGAAAGTCTAGGGGTCTCATTGGTTAATCGTGATAAACAACGATTAACCCTTACCCCTGAAGGCAGAGCTTTTCATCCTCAAGCACAGCAATTATTAAAGCAGAGCGAAGAGTGCTTAAACTTTTTCAAACCTGAATCTTTAAAGGGCAATTTACGTCTTGGTGCCTTGGATGTAGCGTTAAACAGCCGTCTACAGCAGATAATGATAAGGTTTATGCAGCAACATCCTGATGTGACATTGTCACTTTCTAGCCACTCTTCTCTCCCCCTAATGGATAGGTTACTGGCCGGTGAAGTCGATATGGTAGTAGTCGATGGTCCCGTCGATCACCCTGTTTTAGAAAGTCGGTTGTTTGGTCCGGAAAGTTTATGCTTGGTGACACATTGTGCGAGTTTAGACCAATTTATTGAACAAGTTAATGAGCTGACCTTATTTACCTTTGGCGAACACTGTTTTTATCATGTGTTAATCGAAGATTGGCTTGCCACCCAACAATTGACCTCGCGTCAACAGTGCGATATTGAGTCGTATCCCCTCATATTAGGGGCTATTCGCGAAAAACTAGGCTTCACCGTAATGCCAAAAAGCTTTATTGAGAATAATGATGAGGTGAAAGGCCTGTACTGCTATCCCCTTGATACCCTTACCTCCTGCGATATCTATTTAGTGTGGCATCGTTACTCCGCATCGCCGGTTGAAAAAGCATTTTTATCTCTGGTGAATGAAGTATGCCAATAGGTAAAACCCAAACATTTAAATATTTGTTAAAATAGTTGTTAATTTGTAAAACATTAGCCATGCTGAATAGACTGTCTATGGTGCTAGGAGCATGCTATGCCTACTGTTACGCCCCCTCGCTCACCCTCGCGGTTAGCCATTTTTCTCATGAATTTATTCGATCCAGCCGCTTATGGTGCCTTTATAGCGGGCTTCTGTTTCGATATTGTTTATTTTATGACACAAGAGATTTTTTGGGTTAAAGGGGCAAGTTGGTTAAACTTTTTCGGCCTCTTATTTGCCATCATCCCTCGCCTTATCAATCTCTACCAAGTGTGGATTTCTCGTTCCATTACTCGAGTCAACGTCGCACGCCGTAGTTTTTGGCTAAATGCAGCCGCCATTGTCGTAGCAGTATTTAATGCCTTTATACATAGTCGAGATGCATGGGGCGTCATGCCAGCTGGACTTATTCTATCTGGAGTGACGGTAGCATTTTTAGTACTGGCTGTACTAAACCAAGTGCTAAGCGCTCCTCGTTATCAGGAGGAGAGATTATGATAAACCGACAATTCAGTATTCTGCTGCTTTGCACGTTGTTAGCGGGGTGTGATAACAGTGAATCAACCACTGTCGCGGAACAGATTGGTGCCCATCCTAAGCTTGATAAACCTAGTGCATTCTTACTTCCCCCTATTAGTGTTCCGACTCAAGTTAATTGGGAGCAGGGACAAACCCCCCATCCCGCAGCGGGATTGAAGGTTGAGAGTATTGCACAAGGTTTAGCGCATCCCCGTATGGTCTATACCCTCCCCAATGATGATATTTTGGTTGCAGAATCTAATGCTCCGAGCAGTGAAGCCGTCACCACGCCTAAACAGCTTATCGCGGGTTTAGTTAAGAAAGATTCAGGGAAAGGCGCTAAAGGTGGCAATCGGATTACATTGTTGCGAAAAGATGCACAGGGTCGCTGGCAAAAATATCCGTTTATTCAGGATTTGAATTCCCCCTTCGGTATAGTACTGATTGGTCAATCGCTTTACATTGCCGATGCAGATGCACTGCTGGTCTTCCCCTATCAGTCTGGCGATTTACGCATAGATGCAGCTAAAGGTAAGCGTCTTGCCGACTTACCCTCAACGATCAACCACCACTGGACTAAATCGTTAACCGCTTCACCGGATGGTCAACATCTTTATGTCGGGGTCGGGTCGAACAGTAATATTACTGAAAATGGCTTAGAGGCTGAATACCGTCGCGCTGCTATTCTAGAAATCGACCCGCAGACCGGTGCGAGTCGAATCTATGCCAGTGGTTTACGTAATCCCACCGGCGTGGCATTTAACCCTGGTACAGGAAAATTATGGACCATTGTCAATGAACGTGACGAGATCGGCGCCAATTTAGTTCCCGACTATCTGACGCAGGTCAAGGAGGGCGCATTCTATGGTTGGCCATATAGCTACTATGGTCAACATGTTGACCGCCGGGTCCAACCTTCTGCGCCTGATAAAGTCGCCAGTGCGGTGGTGCCGGATTATGCCCTAAGTTCTCACGTTGCACCATTGGGCATGCAATTCGCTCAAGGTAGTCAATTGCCTGGTTTCGCCACCGAGGGACTGTTTATTAGCGAACATGGCAGTTGGAACCGTAAACCCCTCAACGGCTATCGTGTCAGTTATGTGCAGTTTTCCCAAGGTAAACCAGTAGGCCAACCTAAAACTGTTTTAGATGGTTTTGTCTCTGACGATCAGAAAACAATTTTCGGCGCACCCGTTGGGTTAACCCTCGATCATCAAGGCGCATTGATTATCGCTGATGATGTGGGAAATCAAGTGTGGCGAGTCAGTGCCGCTCAATGATTTAAGCTTGCAATTACTAGGTGGGCAACGCATCATGCTCACCTTTTTAATTGCGTTCGGAGCGAGTCGTGCCGCGTTTAGATAATGCTTTTCTTGAATCCATCCTCGATGAGGTGCGTCCACTATTAGGCCAAGGTCAGGTTGCATCCTATATTCCCGCACTCGCTCAAGTTCCTGCCAACCAGTTAGGGGTAGCAGTATGCACCCAAGATGGACAATTACTCACCGCTGGGGATGCTACGCAACGCTTTTCTATCCAATCTATTTCAAAAGTGCTGTCATTAACGGTGGCGATGACCCGTTATTCAGAGCAAGACCTTTGGCAACGAGTGGGGAAAGATCCCTCCGGTCAGCCCTTTAACTCATTAGTGCAGCTAGAAATGGAACAAGGCATTCCTCGTAACCCTTTCATCAATGCTGGGGCGTTAGTGGTCTGCGATATGTTACAAAGTCGATTATCTGCACCTCGCCAACAGATGTTAACCTTGGTTCGTCGGTTGAGTGGCGTCGAAGATATTCACTATGATCGTCAGGTCGCTAGCTCTGAACTTGCCCATTCCGCTCGTAATGCTGCCATCGCTTGGTTAATGAAATCCTTCGATAATTTTGATAATGATGTCAACACGGTATTGGAGAATTACTTTCATTACTGTGCGCTATCGATGAACTGTGAAGAGTTAGCACGCTGCTTCCGCTATCTTATCTCACCCGAGTTATGTAAGGTTTTGTTTAGACAGGAACTTAATCATCGACAAGTAAGTCATATCAATGCCCTAATGATGACAAGCGGGATGTATAATGCCGCGGGTGAATTTGCCTGGCGAGTAGGATTACCTGCAAAATCAGGAGTCGGTGGCGGGATTGTGGCTATCGTGCCAGGAAAAATGAGTATTGCTGTGTGGTCACCAGCTCTTGACCAGTTTGGTAATTCATTAGCCGGCACGGCGGTGTTAGAACATATCTCGGATCGATTGGCTTTTTCTGTTTTTTAACACAGACTTTTGTGGTTAAGCACGCGAATACCTAAAAGGTTTTCGTTTTTCCTTAATACCTGCACCTATGTGGAAATAAGTATGAAAACAATTATTGATGGCTTCTTGAATTTCCAGAAAGACATTTATCCTGAAAGAGAAGAACTTTTTCGTAGTCTTGCTTCAAGTCAGAAACCTAAAGCGCTTTTCATCTCCTGTTCTGATAGCCGCTTAGTTCCTGAGCTAGTGACTCAACAGGAACCTGGGCAGTTATTCGTTATCCGTAACGCTGGTAACATTGTTCCCTCTTTTGGTCCTGAGCCTGGCGGCGTTTCAGCGACCATTGAATATGCTGTTATGGCACTTGGCGTTACCGATATTATTATTTGTGGTCACTCAAACTGCGGTGCAATGTCAGCCATTGCTAGCTGTGCCTGCTTAGATACCATGCCAGCGGTAGAACATTGGCTGCGCTATGCTGATGCGGCAAAAGCCGTGGTCGAAAAGCATGAGTATTCATCGCCTGAAGATAAGCTGAACGCAATGGTCCGTGAAAACGTCATCGCTCAGTTAAATAACATTAAAACCCACCCTTCTGTGGCGGTCGCGCTGCGTAACAAAAAGATTAATCTTCACGGTTGGGTTTATGATATTGAAACGGGACAGATTCATGCGTTGGACAGACATGGTGAGCATTTTGTGAGCCTAGCGGACAACCCTGAGACTTTCTTCGAATAATCCTACGCCCCAAGTCAATTGTTGAGACTTGGGGCGGTTTTACTACTCTTCTTCTTCGTCGTCTTCCCAACCAAAACGTTCAATGAGGAACTGGGTCGCGGACTCAACCCCTGCCGCTGATATCGTATGTACCAGTTCAGGCTCAATGATTGTTTGGCAAGAAAAACCGAGCTGGCGTAAGGCTGCCTGAGCATTTAGTGCCTCTTGCGCGGGAACGACTTCATCGGCTTCACCGTGGATTAACAAGACTTCAGCAGTGGTCGCAGGGACCTGTGAAGGCGTTTCAATTAGCCTCCCTGAAAAGCCTACCACACCGATAACGTTATAGTGGCTGCGCAGTAAGATATCGAGTGCAATCATAGTCCCCTGTGAAAAACCAACTAATACAATCTGATCCTCAGTCGCCTCGATATCATGTTCTCGTATAATTTTGCTAAGAATTTCATCAACGGCCTGGCGCGCAGTGTTCAATCGTTGTAGGCGATTCTGCTGGGTAATATTGGCTAAGCTAAACCACTGATACCCTATTCCAGCTTCACACGGTTCTGGGGCATTAGGTGAGGCATAGCGTAAGTCAGGTAGTGAGTTCGCCCAGAATTCTCCAAGCCCTTTCAGATCGTTACCATCACTACCGTAACCGTGTAATAAAATGACTAATTTCTTCATTCAAACCCTTCATTAAGATTGCGAGATCACGGCACGAGCCGCCTGGCGACTCTCTTCAGCGCTCAATAAACGCAGGTGACCTTGTTGCATTTCGTAGACGCGATCGGCGACATCAAAATAGTCATCGTCGTGACTGATAATTAATAGCGTTTTCCCCAGATTTTTCAACCACGGGAGTAACTCGCGATAAAAATAGCGCCTAAACTGTGGGTCCTGTTCTGCCGCCCACTCGTCCAAGAATAGGATATCGCGTTTCTCCGCCATAGCAAGCAGTAGCGCCACGCGTTTACTTTGCCCTGCCGACAACGACAAGGTATTGAGTTGGTGGTTATCAATGCTGATTTTATCCGTCAGCTGTAAGCGCGCCAACCACTCATCGGCTAGCGCATAATCAGCGTCACTCGGCTCAATAAACACGGTTTCAAACAGATAGGGTTTAGTGAAGACCACTGAGAACAGGGACATCAAGCTCTTAGTATCGATTGGTCGACCATCGCAATAAGCCTGGCCTTCGGCTGGGGGATAGAGCCCGGTAAGAAGTAAACTGAGCGTCGACTTTCCAGACCCGTTAGCACCAATAATAAATAGCGTCTCGCCACGTGTCACCGTCATCGACAGCGGCCCTACTTGAAAGCCTTGATCTGGGTATTGCCAGGTTATGCCATCCCACTGTAAGCGTTGCCAGCTATCTTGTCTCTTCTGGATCTCGTGCTGCTCTGGTAAAGGCTTCTGTGGCAACACTTCATTAATTTTTTTAAAGGCCAACTCCCCGGATAATAATGTCGGGTAAGCGCCTATTGCTTGTAACAATGGGGTACGCATAAAAAGAATGGTTAACGAGAAGGAGGTAGCCACTGCCATGGATATCCAACCTTGCGTCTCGGCAAGTAAAAATATTACGCCGATTAACCCGAGCATCATGATGTTTGACCAGTTTATCGCCGAGAGATGGTAACTATCTGCCTTAATAATATTTTGTTTATACCCCAAGGCTGCCGCCTGATATTGGGTATCATAAAAATGTTTCGCCCGAGCAGGATTCAATGCCAGCTCTTTTCTGCCATGGATCACGACTTGGAAAGTCGATTGTAAGTCACTCTCATAACTTCTGACTTTCGCAATATGCTGATAAACCTTGCTCACCATTTTATAGCCGAGAGTAAAGGTAACGGCTAACCAGCCTATCGTGATCAATAAGACAGGAATAGAAAGATAGCCGAGATAGCCAATCGCGACGAGAGCGAGCACGACTCCTTGGATCAGTTCAGGTAACCGAACAAAAGCTAACGTAATATTTCGAATATCAGGCCCTAACAATGCCAGCAGCTCACCCTCTCCTTTGGCTTCAAGCGTGGCAATTGGCGTATTCATCATCTGCCAAATCATTGCCGAGCGTTTACGCCAAATAAAGTGGTGGCCGAGCGTCGTCAGGCCCCACTGAGCGCCAAGCGTAGTGGCTAATAATAAAATGAGTAAGCCCAACATTTTACTTATTCCAAGTGCGAGGGAGTGTTCGGCTAAAAGTCCATGATTAATCCAAGAAATGATCGCGATGCCTAATCCCGCACTGAATAGATTAAGAAAAATGATCGCGATAAAGGCCAGTTTATGCTGGCGCAGAATGGTATTCAGTAGTTGCATAATTGACTTAGGTTAGCTCTCGGGAGTTAACTCCCAAGAGATCGTTGATTTAAAAATCGAGGCTCATAGAGAGTTTATAAGTACGGGGATCACCCTGTGTTAAATAGCCATTATTGCTGCCAACGGTGTCCCAATATTTTTCGTTAGTGACGTTTTCGACCCCAGCACGCCAAGTAATAGCGCTGACGGTTGCCGACTTAATCGGCATTTGGTACTGCACGCCCATATCAAGACGGGTCCAACTTGGGATACGTAATGTGTTCGAACTATTGACATATTGTCGGCTAGTATGAAGTAAATTGGCCTGCACCATTAACCCTTCTATACGTGGAATATCCCACTCGGTACCCAAGGTCCATTGATTGCGCGGCACCCCAACGGCATCATTACCATCGTAGCTGACCCAACGCTTATTCTCATAGCCATTGGCGTTAGACATTTTAGGACGCAGCCAAGTCGAGCCCGCATTTATCCGCCAACCTAAGACCGGTTCACCAAAGACATTGACCTCTACGCCTTGATTCCGCTGCTCTCCGGCAAGACGGTATACATTATCACTACCCGTCAAGCCAACCTGACGACGCATATCGAATAACGCAATATTGCCGCCGAAACGGCCCTTTTCGACTTTGACACCCACTTCGTTCTGGCGAGTCCGACCGAGTCCAACAATATAACCCGAGTTAGCCGTCGTTGACGGCGCTGTCCCTGAGGCCTGTAACCCTTCAATATGGTTGGCATAAAGCGATAACCAATCCGTGGCTTTGAAGACCACGCCATACACCGGAGACCAGCGATGGGCTTTTAGCGCGGCTTTCTTGTCTTCGACACCTAAATAGCTGTAGTTTCTGACATCAATATGCTGATAGCGCGCCCCAGCCGTGACCAAAATTCGATCGCGCCAAAATCCTAACGTGTCGGACAGGGCGATACCATTATTGACATTTTTACTACGGATATGGGGATTCGCCATATTTCCATTCGCCAAAAATGTGGCCGGAGAGGATTGCGGGCGCGGATCATAAATAGTGCCGAAGTCTTGGGCTCTAGACATAGTGTAAGCACTGGCACTACGATTATAAATCCCCGAATAATTCATATTCAGTTGATGGCTAATAGGCCCAGTGTTGACTTTACCACGCAGTCCAACCATTCCGCTCGTGGTATCTGACTTATAGTGGGTGGTTAAACGGGTCACAGTTGAGTGGCCAGCGGTATCACTCACCAGCGGCGCGCCACTTGCCGACCATTCATTGTTATGACTGCTGCCAATGGCACTGTAAGCGACCCATTGATCGTTAAGGTGATAATCGTTTTTCATCATCACATAGCGACTTTCAAGATCGGCGTAATTCCACGCAGAGCTATAATTGGTACGGTTATCGGGGACACTTGGTACGCTAGGCAGGGTAATCACACTATTCACTGCATTGAGCCGAATCCCCACACGTCCATGGTGAATGGTGGATTTGACATAGCCCAAATCTAATGAACTCTCTAACTTTTCGCCATGATAGTCCAGCCCAAAGAAAGCGCCGGTAGTGCGATCACGCTCTTTATGAATTTGGGTTTCCCCCTCACGATGCACAACATTGGCCCTCACCCCAAATTGCTCGTTGTCACCGAAACGACGTCCGACGTCAGCACTGACCCCAGCTTGACCTCGCCCAGTATAATCGACACTAATTCTCTGGGTCGGTTGTGAGTCAGCACGTTTGGGTTCAATATTTACGTTTCCACCCACACCACTTCCCGCAGCAGGTACACCATTGAGGAAGGCGCTAGAGCCTTTAATTACCTCTACACGCTCGACCGCTTCAAGGGATAAAATTTGACGAGGCAAAATACCATAGAGACCACCCAGTGCAATGTCGTCGGCTGACAGATCGAAGCCTCGAATACGAAAACCTTGTGAGAAGTTGCCATAACCTCTCACGTTCTGGACTGAAGCATCATTTTTCATCACATCGGCGAGGTTTCTCGCTTGCTGATGTTCAATTAATTTTGACGTGTAACCCACGACATTGAAGGGTACATCAAGCGCTTTCTGTTCACCTAATGCACCTAATCGTCCACCATTAGCAATATTACCATCGAGGAACGCTGGAATAAGATGCTGGCCATTCGCATTATCTGTGGCCGCTGGCGTAGCAGTAACTACCAACGTCTCAGAGGAAGTTGCCGCTTGAACTATGAAAGTTACAGGCAGGAGACTTAAGGAAATGGCTTGAGCAAGGCGCTTTTGAGGATAGGTTGGTAACCACTGAGGCATTAGGAGTCCAGTTTTCATAGAGTTATCGTTAGCTTGTACATGGTTGCTTACAAAATTCCGACAATAGTAATGCAAATATCTCTCATTTGCATTACTATTGATCAATTTCCCGATGTACGAGTGACAGAATGTCTAGAGCAGCCTCTATCGCCAAGGCACTGCCAACTGAGTATCCCCTAGCCACTCTAGGTTCCGGGGAAAACTTTCGTGCCTTGTTGCCACAGGAGTGGAATTCCTACCGATCACCCCAACAATTGGCATGGCTTTCCAAATGGTCGCAGTGGTTTTTCGCCGGCTCACTATTATCTTGGGGCGAACAATTACTGGTTGAACAGCGTGTATATCCTCTGTGGCAATGGACGGGTAGCTTCTCGCTTAATCACCAAGGATTTCCCGAACAGATTTCGGTCAGTCATCTTTCACTCTTCGCCCAGAGCGACATCGCCCAACAACAAGCCCTTACTCAGCTTATCACAGGCTTTATCTCGCCAGTCTGTTCGACCTTTGCCGGTGTGTCGGGCCATCCCTTAGCATTATTTTGGAGTAACGCGGCCGTGCGTTTACACCAGAGTATGCGGCGAGCAGCACAGAAAAAGGTTTCAACACGGCTGTTACAAGACTTATTTGCGGCGACGCACCTAGATAATGGCGAACGAAATCGTCTCTATCAGCCGTTCGTTATGCTTGACCAGGCCGATAAGCCCGCGATAATGCAACGACGCCATTGTTGTATGCGCTTTCAGTTGGACAATGAGTTGTGTCATTCCTGCCCACTCGATCGCTGCCCCACTTCAAAACTTTAATGGAAAGATTGTGAACAATGTAAGACATAGTGCGTCGGTACCGCTGTTTGAGCTGCGTGATGCAGCAGTGCAGATCGCGGGGCGTCAAATTTTGCAGCCTGTCACCCATACTTTCACCCCCAGTCGAGTGACGGGGCTGATTGGTCACAATGGTTCAGGTAAGTCGACTCTATTGAATTTACTGAGCCGTCAAAATACCCATCACGCCGGTGAAGTTCTCTGGCAGAAAAAGCCTGTTGCGAGTTGGCCATCCCGTGAATTTGCACGCCATGTAGCGTATTTGCCGCAGCAATTACCGCCGGCTGAAGGCATGACTGTCAGAGAATTAGTCACCTTAGGTCGCTATGCCTGGCATGGGGCGCTGAAAAGGGTGAGTGCTGAAGATAGGGCATCGGTAGATGAGGCTATTCGTAGTGTGGATTTAGAATGGGCAACTAACCACCTTGTTGAACACCTTTCAGGTGGTGAGCGGCAGCGGGCATGGCTAGCGATGTGCGTGGTACAAGCGAGTCATTGCTTATTGTTAGATGAACCCACCTCGGCGCTGGATATCGCTCACCAAAAAGAGGTGCTCCAGGTCATTCATGATCTGTCCCGTACCCGCAATCTTACGGTAATCATGGTGCTGCATGACATTAATATGGCCGCACGATTTTGCGACGAGTTTGTTGCGCTACGACAGGGGCAAACCTTATTCAAGGGGGATGCACAAGCCTTAATGACTGCCGAGCAACTTTCCGCGATTTACCATGTTCCGATGGGTGTCACTCACCCTGATCCTCAGTTACCGCCTATTAGCTATGTCAAATAACTCCACTCTTTTCACGCGGCGGCGCTTACTGCAATGCGGCATCGGCCTTGGCTTAGTCGCAAGTCTCTCCCCTACACTGCGCGCGGCGACCCCGCCACAACCGCGTATTGCCGCGCTGGATTGGACAGCCGTCGAGCTTATCGATGGTGTGGGTTTGCAGCCCTACGCGGTCAGCGATATACCTAACTATCGCCAATGGGTTGTGACACCGTCACTTCCTACATCGACGATAGAGCTTGGACTACGTAATGAGCCGAATATGGAGCTTTTAGCTCAGCTACGCCCAGACATCATGATTCTGCCCTATTATTCCGCTTTACCGGAAGCAACGCTAAAACAATTCGGAGAGGTAATTCGCTATCCCTTTACTTTACCCGGCAAGAAAATTCTTAGTGTTGCGCACGATAATTTGCTACAGCTTGGTCAGCATCTCGATCGTGAAGCCTTTGCAAAGCGTACGTCAGCGCATTGGCAGGAGAAGATGACCCTTGCGCGTCAACAGCTCGAACCTCATCGGGGAAAACGCATTTTACTCTATAGTTTTCTGAGTGCACGTCAGGTGTTAGTGATGTCACCGACCAGCTTATTTGGTGAAGTATTAAATGACTTAGGGCTTCAGTGTGCGTGGCAAGGTAGTGCGAACATGTGGGGGAGCGCCGTGATAGGGGTCGAACAACTTTACCCCACCAAGACGGATATTGCGATTGAGTTTATGCATGGCGAACGGGGAGCGACCGGTGCTGTCCCCCAATCAGGCCTTTGGCAGAAAATGCCCTTTATGCAACAGCATCATCATTATCAGGTAGAGGGAGCTTGGATGTACGGTGGACTTCAGGCCACTTTACGCTTTACTGAGCAACTTCTTCATTTGTCAGGACAATGGTATGACTAAACTACGGGCGGGAGTCACATTTACCCAGCTACTTTTAATTACCCTCCTGCTAATCGGATGGAACACCCAGCATTTGTTCACCTCTTCTGCCACTCAACCTGGGATGGCTGCACTGCTTTGGTCTCAAAGCTATTTGCCAAGGATAACGGTCGCGTTATTAGCGGGGGCAGCATTAGGGCTGTGTGGGATGTTAGCGCAATTGGTGTTGAAAAACCCACTGGCTGAGCCTGCTACCTTAGGTATTGCTTCCGGTGCTCAATTGGGTACCACCCTCGCCTTATTTGCAGGAGTATCCCCTTGGATGAGTCAAAGTTTCGCGCTAACCGGCGGCTTTCTCACTACAGCTATCATCTACGCGTTAAGCCGCCACCGCGGCATGTCACCCTTAACTCTACTCTTGACAGGAATGGTGATCGGGCTTTTTTGTTCTGCTTTACAGAATGGACTAGTTTTATTCCATCATGAACAAATGCAATCACTCTTCATCTGGAATAGTGGTAATTTAGCGCAAAATGATTGGTCGGTCGTCAATCAATTGCTCCCCATTTTACTGCTTGTTACGTTGTTAACCTTTATCAGCGCACGCGCCCTCGCCTTACTTAAATTATCTGATGAGGTGGTAGATAGTTTGGGCGGTAATAGTCGGTTATATAGATTATTCGCACTTGCCATCATGGCGTTATTAGCCGCTTGGACGGTTAGCTTGGTGGGATTAATGAGTTTTATTGGCCTATTTGCTCCGCAGATCACCCGCCTATTTCCACGTTTATCCTTGAGAAAGAGCATACTACTAGGAATGGGTTTTGGTGCAGGGCTCTTATTATTTTGTGATCAATTAGCGTTATATGCGGAGGCATTTAACTGGCAAATCAGTGCAGGAAATATTACCGCGATTATCGGTATACCGGTAATGTTGCTCATTATAATTAAAGCACGTTTTCCGCATCCGCCAGCTTTGGGCAATTCTGCTGCGAAAGCCCTGCGACTCGCCAAGAGTATCAAGGGCTTACTGGTTATCACAACGCTAGGACTATTCTTTTTAGCATTTACCCTGACGCATACGCCACAAAGCTGGCAAATAACGTTAAGTGATCCCTTTAATTTACGCTGGCCTCGGGCGTTAATGGCCCTAGGCTGTGGAGGCTTACTCGCTAGCGCTGGGGTCATTTTACAACGTTTAACCAGTAATCCTCTGGCCAGTCCTGAAGTATTAGGCATAAACAGCGGTGCGGCCTGCGCTGTAGTGTTACTGTTAGTGCTGATGCCCAGTGCAAGTGGTCTGTTCCTATTCCCTGTCGCAGCACTGGGAGCGATGATAAGTTTAGTGGTAATCATTTTATTTGCCCTAAACGCCAGTGATCAGACCTCAAAAATTCTACTAGTAGGAACGGCGTTGGGAGCATTTTCCCTGGCATTAATTACGCTGTTTCTCGCTTCAGGCGCACCGAATAGTAGTGTCATTATTAGCTGGTTATCTGGTTCCACTTGGGGTGCGACACCACAGAAAGCCCTGACTGCTTTCGGCGCATTACTCCTGAGCCTACCGATTAGTTTACTTTTCACCCGTTGGTTAACTTTATTGCCCTTGGGTAAAACCGTGGCGTCATCACGGGGCTTGTCACTGAGGTGGAGCACGACATTATTAATTATTTGGTGTGCGGCGTTGAGCGCAGGGGCAACACTGCTACTCGGACCAATGAGTTTTGTAGGCCTACTCGCCCCTCAAGCGGCTCGATATTTAGGAATTTATCGTTTTGGGCATTCTCTTAGTATCAGTGTTATCTGCGGCGCATTATTGATGCTAGCCGCAGATTTTATAGGCCGGATGGTGATGTGGCCATTTCAAATTCCTGCGGGTATTGTCGCCGTTATTTTGGGGGCACCTGGATTATTATGGCTACTGTATCGTCGGCGCTAAGCGTTAAGGCTAGCCCGATTAGGGCTAGCGCGGAAGTTAGAAGGTGACGGTAGTTTTTAGACCCATAACCCATGCATCAGGAGTATCGCTCACTGCACCCGGATTATGCCAATATTGTAAGCTTGGCTGTAATTGGAACCAAGGCGTCACTTGGAAACGATAGAATAATTCAGTATTTACCGCAGAACTGCCGAGCGGCCAATAGCCCTCGATATTCTGCGCAGTGGCTATAGCCTGTTGTTGTTGTTGGTCCCTATTAGCCCAACTTCCCACTTTTACATAACTGACCCCCAGTCCAATCCAATCGTTAGGACGCGCGTCAAACATTCCGCGGTAGCGCGCGGAAACTGAACCTACTACAGGTAGGCGAATCGTTCGCTTATCACCAAGTCCCACACTGGCGGATACACTCATTCCACGTAAAGGATCGTTATGATGGCGAGTAACTTGTTGGTTTGCGGCCGCCCATAAGTAATAGGAGTTATGGGTTTTTGCATAGCCATTCGGATCACTGGCTCCCCAATACTGACTCACCCCTCGTGCAAGGTGGGTTTGCTCGGAATTCGTCCAGCTCAAGCCCAGCGTATAGATACCAGGTAACTGATTAACCTTTGTTCTCCACTCTGCTTCTATCGGTAAAATCACGCCTTTACTGTGTTGCGTGGAGACACTCCACGCATGGCCACGGCTCGCAGCTTGAGAGTTTTGTTCCATTAAGGCGACTTTAATTGCCAGTTCTGGCGTGGCCTTCCATTCAACACTGGTTCCCCATGTATGAACGTTCCAGTTATTCCAAATCATGGAGTAAGCTGACTTTCCGCCGCATAACGAAAGGATTTGGAAATCACAGGGAATAGCTTGATCAAAAACTTGGACTTTGTTCATGAGTCCCACACGCCAAAAAAGATCCCCATCAAAAAAGCTTCTTCCAGCCGTTAACCAGCCGAGACGAGTGATGGATTGACCGCCCCAACTTTCCTGCGCTAAATCCGTCATTGGCACAGACTTATTTTGTAAGCGTTGAGTCGCTAAGTTCTCATTGTGGTTACGATTGACAATATTTCCCTCGATAACGGCTCCGGGGATGCCAGTTAAGGATTCGAGGTGTTGAGTAAAGGTCAAAGAAAACTGATCGATGTAGGCGGTTTTGTGTCGCGAGTCATCGCCTCCGTGCAAGTTACTGGCGGTCTGAGATAAGTAACCTAAATTATAGTTAAATCCATTTTGCGTGAGTCGAGGTCTTAAACCGAGCATATCCCCCAACAAACCTTGTTCTGGAGGCGCTTCAAAACCCAGCACTGTAGGATTGAACGGCGCGGCGGAAACTGAGGCTGAGATTGAGATTCCGGCGACAAATAACCAACCGTATAGCGGTTTCGCTTCCATGCATTTTCTCCAAGTCCTTCATGGACTCTCTGTAAAGTGATTCGGGTTTTTCCAACCCGCTTGAATACAACCTGACAAATCTCTTTTATCGAAATGGTCGAACCATAGCAATAAGTAATCACACCTCTCTCTCGTACATTTGATAAAGATCATTATTGGCTAATGAAAAGTTAGCCAAGCTGCTATACCCTAGTCTTTTAATAAGAAATTTACCGTTTGCTCTGATAATGGCAACCTCATGAACCCTTGGCAGAAAAATCTAGTTTCACTATGGTTGGGATGTTTCATCACTGGACTCGGTACCAGTCAGTTACTCCCTTTTCTTCCGCTTTATATTTCGCAACTAGGGCACTACACCACAGCCCAACTCACGCTGTGGTCTGGCGTTGCCTTCAGTATGACCTTTTTAGTCTCAGCAATCGTTTCACCACTCTGGGGGAAGTTAGCGGATAAGCGCGGACGTAAACTGATGCTTATTCGTGCCGCAGTGGGGATGGCTATCGCTATCGTTTGCCAAGGACTAGCGCAATCTGTGTGGCAGCTGTGTCTGTTTCGCGGCATCATGGGGCTAGCTTCTGGTTATATCCCTAATGCGATGGCCTTAATTGCTAGCCAAGCACCCAAGGGCCGCAGTGGATTTGCCTTAAGTATGTTATCGACGGCACAGATTAGTGGGTTTCTTTGCGGCCCACTGCTGGGAGGATACTTAGCGGATCATATTGGTCTACGGCCCGTATTTTTTGTGACAACCGGACTTTTGGTGTTGAGTACTTTTGTTACGCTTTTCTTAGTAAAAGAGTCTCCTAGGGATACGCTACCTAAACGTCAGGTAACGGATCCTCAAGGATTTTGGTCGACACTGCCCGCTAAACCATTGATTCTTTGTTTACTCTGTTCCACTCTCGTTGTGCAACTCTGTAACGGTTCTGTCAATCCTATACTGTATCTCTACGTGGAACATTTAGCCCCTAGTCGCGATAACTTAGCCTTTATGAGTGGTTTTATTGCCGCCTTACCCGGATTTTCTGCTTTGATTACTGCACCCTTATGGGGAAGGATCAGTGATAAATATGGTGCTCAGTGGGTGATAGTTATCGCTTCATTACTCTTCACCCTATTCTTACTGGCGACTACCTGGGTGGCAACAGTGTGGCAATTTTCTCTCACCAGATTATTAATTGGCTTTGCCGATGGCGCGATGTTTCCTGCGATTCAGTCCTTAATCATAGCCTGTTCTTCTACTGCCGTATCGGGACGCTTGTTTGGTTATAATCAATCCTTTATGAACTTAGGGAATGTTTTTGGCCCAATGCTTGGCGCGGTCACTTCATCAATGTTTGGAATGGAATGGGTTTTCACTTTCTCGGCGTTAATAATGCTAATGAATGTTGTGGTGTTTTACCAAGTGTTGAGACGAACCCCTATACCAAAGTCATGTGAATAATATTTATAATATTGGCTAAAAAGCCGAGAAATTATTGTTAGGTACCGATTTCAGTAAGTTTTTTTAATTAAAAGTTCAAGTATTCATCATTTTTACTGATAAGCACTAGGAAGTTTTTTTCACAATAACACTACAGTTATTAATGTTATATCGCTGATTTGATTAGCATTACTTGGTAAAAATTGTTTAAAGGTTATTAACAATTATAAATAAATTGTTTAAAATCGGTCACACTATTGGTTAGTTTCTTATCAGGGTTAGTTATGCAACACATCAAAAAGACGGTATTCAGTTTATCGCTGATCGCCGCGTCACTCTTTACTCATACCGCACAAGCACGTACCGAGAATACCGATGTTCTACTCATTGGTGGTGGCATTATGAGTGCATCGTTAGGAACCTGGTTACATGAGCTGCAACCGGACTGGAAACAGACGATGGTTGAGCGCTTAGACGGTGTGGCAGAAGAGTCTTCCAATGGCTGGAATAATGCTGGCACGGGCCACTCTGCTAACATGGAGTTGAACTATACGCCGCAACGCGAAGATGGATCGATCGATATTGCTAAAGCGATCGAAATTAATGAAGCTTTCATGATCTCCCGCCAGTTTTGGGCGTCTCAAGTACAATTAGGGACCCTGCAACAACCCCGCAGCTTTATCAATTCTACGCCACATATGAGTTTTGTGTGGGGCGATAAAAATGTCGACTATTTAACGCGTCGCTATGCAGCACTGCAAAAAAGTCCTCTTTTCCAAGGTATGCAGTTCTCCACTGATCAACAGCAAATTAAGAAGTGGGCGCCATTGATTATCGAGGGGCGTGATCCGGCGCAGAAAGTTGCGGCCACTTGGACTCCGCTCGGCACAGACGTGAACTATGGCGAAATCACGCGTCAATTGGTTGGCACCTTACAGAAACAACCTGGCTTTACTTTAGAGCTTTCTACTCAAGTGACCGAGTTTACCCGTGAAGACGATAACTCTTGGTTAGTGACTGTCGAGAACCGTACAACCGGTGAGAAACATAGCATCCATGCGAAATATGTCTTCATCGGTGCTGGCGGAGCTTCCCTGAAACTCTTACAAAAAACCGGCATCCCAGAAGCTGAGAACTATGGTGGATTCCCAGTGGGGGGATCATTCTTGGTGACCGAAAATCCAGCGATTACTGCTCAGCATACTGCTAAGGTTTACGGCCAGGCATCAGTAGGTGCTCCACCAATGTCCGTTCCTCACTTAGATACCCGTTATTTAGACGGTAAAAAAGTGGTACTTTTCGGACCTTTTGCTACCTTCTCAACCAAATATTTGAAAAATGGCTCATTATTAGATCTGTTTAGCGCAACTACCACTCACAATGTCATGCCAATGGCGCATGTTGGCGTGGATAACTTCGACTTAGTGAAATACTTGATTGGTCAAGTAATGTTATCTGATGAAGACCGTTTTAACGCCTTGAAAGAGTACTTCCCGGAAGCTAAACAGTCTGATTGGAAACTATGGCAAGCGGGTCAACGCGTGCAAATTGTTAAAAAAGATGCTGAGAAAGGCGGTGTCTTGAAACTCGGTACCGAGATTGTCACCGACCAACAGAAGACCATTGCTGCGTTGTTGGGTGCATCACCGGGAGCCTCCACTGCGGCGCCTATCATGCTAAATGTGATCGAGAAACTCTTCCCACAACAGGTCAAAACACCACAGTGGCAAGCGCGTATCAAACAAGTGGTACCGAGTTACGGTCAGAAACTCAATAACGATCCAGCTCTAGCGCAACAAGTCTGGGACCACACTGCTGAAGTATTACAGCTAACCCCTCCTCCGCGTATTCAAATGTCTACGCCAACAAGTGCTCCGGCTCCTGCCTCAACGACTTCTACCCCGAATCGAGATATGGCACTATAAACCACAACTCCCTTCAGCTAAACGGCTGAAGGGGTTATCGTTATTCTACAGACTGCGTCAATTGTTGACGACGACGTAAACTTGGAAATAGCTTCATCCAGACCGCGACAACGACCAAGGTTCCCACTCCCCCCACGACTGCTGCCGGAACCGTCCCTAATAGGCTCGCCAGCACACCTGTCTCAAATTCGCCAAATTGATTGGATGTATTGATAAAGATTGAATTGACAGCATTGACTCTGCCGCGCATAGCATCGGGTGTATCCAGTTGAACCATCGCCCCTCTTATTACCATGCTCACCATATCGAAACCACCGAGTGCCACCAGTGCTATCAACGATAAAATAATAGTGTGGGACAGCGCAAAGACAAGCGTCGCAACCCCAAAACCGGCAACACAACCAAACATGATTAACCCTGTATGGCGGGTAAATACGCGTCGGCTGATCCAGATGCCGGTCAATAAAGCTCCTACAGAGGGTGCTGCGCGCAGCGCCCCGAGTCCCCAAGGGCCGGTATGCAAAATATCTTGTGCGAAAATCGGTAATAATGCCGTGACGCCACCGAGTAACACCGCAAAAAGATCTAACGAAATCACGCCCAAAATATCTTTCCGCTCAAAGATAAAATGCAATCCAGCAAAGAGATTTTTCATCGTCATGGGTAGACGTGTTAAGGCAACAGGAACATAGCGGACGGTCGCAATCATTACCAAGGCAATTAAATAAGCCAACGCAGCAACCCCGTAAGCGGCTTGTGGTGAATAAACATATAGAAGCCCCCCAATCATGGGTCCTGCAATGACCATCGCCTCACGAAAAACTTGGTTAGTCGCCATGGCTTTTGAGAGTAGTTCAGGCGGTAACAGCGCAGGTAATAACGAAGTATTGGCTGGCCCTTCCACTGCTTTCGCAATGGAGAATAGCGCTACTAACCCTAATAGCGCTGGGGTAGAGAGCCAAGACATCAACGGTAATGTAATGAGCCCCACTACCGCGATACACTCGACCACTTGCCCAACAACAATCAATGTTTTGCGATTATATTGATCGGCAAGATGACCTGCCGGTAGCGCTAATAACACCGAGGGTAAAAATTGCATTAGACCAATCATCCCCAACATAAAGGCGCTATGGGTGATGGCATAAATTTGCCAACTGACAGCCAAGGAAACGATTTGAAAACTCAGCGATGAACAGGTTTGTGCGATCAGGTAATGCCGAAAACCGCTGTGACTAAATGGGGAGGATTGGGAGGCTGCAGGATTCAAGAATTAGCTCCAAGCTAAGCATGCTGATAATAAGGATGCTTAGCATATCACGAACTTTGCCTTACCATTGATAACACTTATCGCAGTGAAAGGTGAAATAAAATGTCTTGTCGGCGGATTTTTGTCTACGCTTAAAGTGAGCAATGTAAAAAATAAAAAATCATGAGGGTAGTGATGAGCGATCAAAAAAGAAACATAACAACCACCGATGCTGGAATTCCCGTTGCAAGTGACGAACACTCTTTAACTGTTGGCCCTGATGGCCCAATTGTTTTGCACGACCATTATCTTATCGAGCAAATGGCGAATTTTAACCGTGAGCGGATTCCAGAGCGTCAGCCCCATGCCAAGGGTAGTGGCGCGTTTGGCCATTTCGAAGTCACAGAAGATGTAAGTCAATACACTAAAGCTGCCCTCTTCCAACCTGGCGTTAAAACTGATGTACTTATGCGTTTTTCAACGGTAGCAGGTGAACGCGGTAGCCCAGACACTTGGCGTGATCCACGGGGTTTTTCGATCAAGTTTTACACCACCGAAGGGAACTACGATATGGTCGGCAACAATACGCCGGTCTTTTTCGTACGTGACCCGATGAAATTCCAGCATTTTATTCGCTCGCAAAAGCGTCGCGCCGATAACAATCTGCGCGATAATGATATGCAATGGGACTTCTGGACCTTATCTCCTGAATCCGCTCACCAAGTCACGTGGCTGATGAGCGACCGCGGCATTCCGAAAAGCTGGCGCCATATGAATGGCTACTCTAGCCACACTTATATGTGGGTAAACGCTGAAGGCGAGAAGTTCTGGGTGAAATATCACTTCAAAACGGATCAAGGGGTAGAATGCCTGACTCAAGATGAAGCCGATAAGTTAGCCGGAGCAGATGGCGACTTCCACGTTCGTGACCTGTATAACGCGATTTCCGAGGGCAACAACCCTAGCTGGACGCTGTATATGCAAATTATGCCGTTCGCTGATGCTGATGATTATCGCTTTAATCCATTCGACTTAACCAAAGTATGGCCGCATAAAGATTATCCGCTGATCAAGGTAGGTAAATTTACTTTAAATCAGAATCCTACCGACAACCATGCACAGATCGAACAGGCCGCGTTCGAACCCAATAACTTAGTGCCCGGTATTGGCCTCAGCCCAGATAAAATGCTGATGGGGCGTATCTTTGCCTATGCCGATGCTCACCGTGCGCGTTTAGGTGTAAATTACAAGCAAATTCCGGTTAACAGCCCGCGTTGTCCGGTTAATAGCTACAGTAAAGACGGTGCGATGCGTATGCAACCGGTTAGTGATCCGGTCTATGCCCCGAACAGTAAAGGCGGCCCGGCAGCGGACGGGGAGCGTTACCCTACCGACTCCACCTGGTCTGCGCAGGGTGAACAACTCCGTGCGCCCTACTCTTTACATGCTGAAGATGACGATTATGGGCAAGCGAACGCGCTGGTCAATCAGGTACTGGATGATGCCGGTCGCGATCGTTTAGTTAACAATGTTGCAGGTCATCTGCTGAATGGCGTGAAAGAGCCGGTGCTCTCCCGTGCTTTCGACTACTGGCGCGCCATCGACCAAACCATTGGTGACCGTATCGCCGATAAGGTGAAGTCTTCTCAATAGTTGAGATAATGCCCCGCGCTGCGGGGCTTTTTTCTGCATAATCCCTTCTCTAATCTTCAGCGTCTGTACTGCCTTTCATTAAAATGTTCTCTAACGCCTCTTTGGCTCGTTGTGCGACCCCTGCGCAATCTTGTTTAGCCGCATGATCGTTAAACACCTCTAACCCGACCGGACCGGTATAGCCGAGTTTATCTAAGTAGGCGACCAAGCCTGTTAGCGGAAAATTACCTTCGCCGGGCAACAGACGGTGATGCCGAGCGATCTGTTTAAGCGCGTCATCCCCTAGCGGCATCTCAGTATCTGATAACTGTACTAAGAAGATTT
>Ga0157363_1000108_pt1 | contig 63373 bp, 68 predicted proteins | sample AttsexASBM1_FD_111477 | JGI IMG/M metagenome (GOLD analysis project Ga0157363, IMG submission 111477) | Fungus gardens microbial communities from leaf cutter ant in Ribeirão Preto, State of São Paulo, Brazil - Atta sexdens ASBM1 | ecosystem: Host-associated > Fungi > Mycelium > Unclassified ... | reverse complement strand
GGACGCTGGACGCTGGACGCTGGACGCTGGACGCTGGACGCTGGACGCTGGACGCTGGACGCTGGACGCTGGACGCTGGACGCTGGACGCTGGACGCTGGACGCTGGACGCTGGACGCTGGACAATACATCATTACCATTAATAACCTAATGTGAAGTAAAAACCCTTCAATTTAATGATTTTCACACCACCGCAAAACAAACTTAAGCAGTTGAATAATAACAAATAATTCCATTTTTTCAGGCTGAAAACCACCATACACCTCAGCCAAATTCAAACTTTTTTCTGCATAGAGTGTATTACTCCCTTGGCTTCAACCTAATCAAAAGCTGATATCTTTCACGTGCTCAATTCTACTTGTAGCCCAGAAGTTTTGAGAGCTAATTGTTACCACCTAAATATCTAAAATTATCTACATTCCTAGATAAAGCCTCACTGTTACAGTTTTCCTCTCAATTACATTACGTGCATTATGCTTCTCAGATTCAGATTCAGATTCAGATTCAGATTCAAGTGTCAGGGTTGATAAAAGTCTTCAATCAAATCCTAATCAAGTTAACCGTAAGGAAATCCAAGTTTGAACCACCAGAACATTTCTGATTCTGGAAATCGAGAGCTAGATGTGCTTACGTAATGTTGTGCACAAATTAGTTTGTACACAACAAAATCAACGCGAACTGGAATAATAAAAGCCTCGAGTTTCATCAACAGATTTTAATCTATACAAGGTGTGGTGTGGTGTGGTGTGGTGTGGTGTGGTGTGTATTGAAACACACGTAATCACAATGGTGGCAATACTAACGCCATATCCAGATGAATTTTTATTGTCACTTAAATTAACCAGATCAAGAGTTAGCACATTCATACACTGAATTATTCTGAGTGATGTGTTTTTCAAAACTGAATACAGAGAAGAAGTTCACATCATTGGTGTGAGCTAAATGTGTAGTAGATGTACTTTGAAATTAAAATGTTTTATAAAATTCATTCAGTGTTTAGCGAGTGAATAAATAAGTGAGAATGACTGCGTATCAACATTAGTTACTTTTCTAAGAGTGCAGTCACGGCTTGTAGCGCATAATTTTAATCAACAGCGTTAACTGTCATTATTCAAAAGAATTATAGGAAGGGAAGGGAAGGGGAGGGAAGGCGTATTTTGTATGACGACCGCATGTGGGTGATAATACGCAAAATCACTGCAGCCTCTACAACCATTTTTATACCAAAGCTCGTGCAGCCTCATATTGTCAACTTCATCCTGCCGATGAAAACGCCGGCCAACCATTTCATCAATCAGCTTGACCATCAACCCTGTTTTTTCAATAACTCGGCTGAACACCTTTTGTTTAAATATCGTGCTAAGTACGATAGGGTAGGGGAATTGATTGAAACATGACTTTCATGAATTGATTGGTTTGGTGGAAGTTTTAACTACATAACATATTGATTTAATTAAAATATATTACAAAGACAAAAATCACTCAATCATTAAAAAATCCACTTTTATTGATTTTTACCTAAAAACTGGCATGCGGAAGCTTTTTTAGTACAATACAACAAATCATTATTATTGAGGTGCTTATGAAGCGTGATTACGGTGACGTGTTTGACATCGCCAACCGTGCGAATGGCATGCTGCACGGACTCAGCAGCCATATCGAGCAGCAGCGTCAGGAATTCAATCAACAAGGCTACTACCATACCTTTACACGTAATGCCGTCGCTAACCTCCCCCTGCTGAGTAAGCACGCGGTTGCCGCCGCAATCAGTGAGATGGAAGAGGCAGGATATGAATTCGGCAGAAAGCAGACGGGCAGCACTTCTCAATATGCGATGAGCATTCAGAATGTTGTCGATATTTATAAGCATCGCAAGGTGCCTAAATATCGCGACAAACATAAAGATCCCTTCGTTGTTTTTGTGGTGAATCTCAAGGGTGGCGTATCCAAAACTGTCACGACCGTTACCCTGGCTCATGGTCTGCGTGCTCACCCAGGCTTGCTGCATAATGATCTGCGAATTCTGGTGATTGATTTGGATCCGCAGGCCTCCAGCACCATGTTCCTCAGCCATACCAACAGTGTCGGTTCGGTGCTGGAAACGGCTGCACAGGCGATGCTGAACGATGTCAGCACTGAGCAGCTGCGTGAGCAGTTTGTGAAACCCACTGTGATGCCAGGCGTCGATGTGATGCCCGCTTCGATCGATGATGGTTTTGTCGCCAGCGACTGGGATGCACTGGTTGCTGAAAATCTACCCGGCATCGCTCCATCGGAAGTCCTGCGTCGCAACGTCATTGATCGTCTGGCTGAAGATTACGATTTTATCTTTATCGACACCGGCCCGCATCTTGATGCCTTTATGCTCAATGCCATTGCCGCGAGTGACTTACTGCTTACGCCGACACCGCCGGCACAGGTTGATTTTCACTCAACGATGAAATACCTGACGCGACTGCCGGAAATGCTTGAGCGCATTGAGAACGAGGGGATAGAGCCAAGATTGAAAGCAAATATTGGCTTTATGTCGAAGATGACCACCAAACACGACCACATTACGTCTCATAGCTATGCACGTGAGGTGTTCACAAAATCGATGCTGGATGCGGTATTACCCCGTTTAGATGGTTTTGAGCGCTGCGGTGAGTCATTTGACACGGTGATCAGCGCAAATCCGACTTCGTATCCAGGCAGTGCCGATGCACTCAGAAAGGCGAAACAGGAAGCCGAGAATTTTTCACGCGCTGTATTTGACCGCATTGAATATATCAGGAGTACCAAGTGACCGAACCCAAATCACTCAAAAGAATTGGCCGCACCATGGGCCAATCCCAGATGTCGAGCTTTATCAACAGCGGCAATCAGTCACGCGTATTCACTCTGAAGTCCGGTAACACAGCGACATTCAGCCGCCAGCTCATTCCCAGCGGTGAAGTGGAAAGCAAAACCTTTGTTGACGCGCAGGTGAATGGGCGAGACCAGTCAGCGATCACTGAAGAATCAGTAAAAGACATTACGCGCACCATTGAGTTGCAGCAGTTCTTTCCGGCAATTGGCCGCCTGGTGGATGGCCGCATTGAAATTATGGATGGTTCTCGTCGTCGTGCCGCTTGTTTGTTTGCCGGAACGGGCCTCGAAGTTCTGGTGACCGAGGATGAAATTGATATTAGTGATGCCCGCCAGCTGGCTGCGGATATTCAGACAGCAAAAGAGCACAATCTGCGTGAACTGGGTCAACGTTTCCTGATGATGGAAGCGCAGGGCATGAACAAGACCGAGATTGCGAAAGCAGAAGGGATCTCAAACGCCAAAGTGACGCGTGCATTTCAGGCTGCGTGGGTTCCTGCTGAATTTATCGAGTTAATACCGGTCGTTTCCGACCTCAGCATTCCGGACTACAAATTGCTGCTGGATGTGGCAGAAGAAGCGAAAGCAGAGGGTGTGGCGGTTAAAGAGGTTGTGGCTCAGGTCAAAGCGCGAATGGATGACGATCAGGCGCTGCACAAACTGGCTTCCGATGATCAGAAAACCCGGATCCTGTCGTTTTTCACCACTGCTAAAAAGCAGCTGGTTAAGCCGGTGAAAAACAAGAGTGTCAACACAGAGAAGTTTGGCCATTTCTCAGATCGTACCGCTTACGCTAAGCGCAAAACTAACGCAGAAAAACGCCATGTGCAGTATGAATTCCACCGTTTGCCTGCCAATACGCTGGAAGAGATCGATATTGCTATTAAGGCGATCCTTTCCAAGTCTTGATCCGGCTCCTTCATACAACGCAAATCCAAAATGGACGTGATTTTCACGTCCTTTTTTTACTGTTCCCAATTTTCAGTAAGGCACGTTCGGTTGAATCTGTGCTTCTAAGCGCTTCAGCAGCGTTCTAATCCATTTAAGTTCAATTATCGTATCTGGCAAGCCTAAACCTCTCAACGCGCGAAAAGACCCTGTACAGGCTGAATTTACGAACATCTGATTGATGATCGTGTTTTTACCAAAAGCTGGGCTCATCCAGGCCAACAAGTTATACAAGGGGATCTTTTCTCGGGATCGACAATCAGAATTAAGCGAAATCACCGTATTCCGGCTGAAACCTGCTTAACAGTCTCATTTAACGATGATTTTTATCCTCTTTATCCACAGGGTAGATCCAATTATTCGATCATAATGAGATCCCATTGAGATCAAAGAAGATCCCGGATCGCTGCAGGCCTTGGTATGACTGGGCTGAGAGGGCCTTAATAACCGCTATAAGGAGTAAACTAACCGCTGTGGAGAGGGAAATAACCGATGAAATGAGTGAAACAACCGATGAAGAGAGTGACTGATAACCGCTGTAGTGAGCAGAGAATGATGAAAGCTGTGTGTAACTGCTTCTGCTGTGCATAACTCAGTTTTATGCAGCGTGATTGGCTGAAGATCAGCCGGCGTTATCCAGAAAAGGTTATCCCCATTATTCACTGACCCGATCCAAGAAGAGATCCTCATAAGATCATAGAAGTTCCTAACAGATCCCCACTACGGTTAAAGCCTTGTGCCACAAGCCCTGAGGAGATATCGCTAACCGCTATAAAGAGTAAACTAACCGCTATAGAGAGTAAATTATCCTCTATAGAGAGTAGTCTAACCGATGAAGTGAGTGCTAGTATCCGCTATAGAGAGTAAACGCGCGATGTCCCTGTGTATAAACCGGATCCTCGAAAATGTCGGAAAATGAGCTAAAAAACAACAATATAGTTGAAGCCTTTTCAGAAACAGATAAACGAACTGGCGAACTGGTTGTACTTACCCCCAACAGAGATAACACTGTTCAACCCGTTGCTTTAATGCGATTGGGCCTGTTCGTTCCTACGTTAAAATCGACCAATAACCGTAAAAACGACACGACAGCCGTCACTGATGTCACGAACGAGCTTAAGTTGCTGTCGCTCGTTAAATCAGAAGGTTATGAGAAGATCAGGATCATTGGCCAGCGACTCGATATGGACAATGATTTCAAGACGTGGGTCGGGATCATTCACGCGTTTGCAAAGTACAACGTCACCAATGACAAAGTCGTTTTACCCTTCGTCGAGTTCGTCAAACTGTGTGGCATTCCTTCCTCTCGATCTTCAGCCAAGCTGAGGGAGCGACTGGAAGCTTCGCTGATCCGCATTGCATCCAATACCATCCAGTTCGGTACTGCTGACAAAGATGAACTCTATGTCACGCATCTGGTGCAATCCGCTAAATACAGTGTCAAAAAGGATACGGTCGAGCTTCAGGCCGATCCCAAGCTGTTCGAGCTGTATCAGTTTGATCGCAAGGTATTGCTGCAGCTGCGCGCCATTAACGCTCTGGCTCGTAAGGAGTCCGCTCAGGCGCTTTATACCTTTATCGAAAGCCTGCCTCCAAATCCGGCGCCCATCTCCATGGCGCGCCTGCGACAGCGTCTAAATCTGACATCTCGTCCCATCACGCAAAACGCGACCGTACGCAGGGCGATGGAACAGCTCAAAGACATTGGTTACCTTGATTACACTGAGCTAAAACGCGGTAGCTCCGTGGTATTCCACATTCACTATCGCCGGCCTAAGCTCAAACCTGCAGAGCTGCCACTCAAGCTGCCGGATATTCTCGAAGATGAGCTGGAGCTGGATGATCCTATCGAGACCAATGAGGTTGCTGCAGCGAGCGAACCGCAGGGTGAAATGGTGATGCTGTCAAAAGCGGAGCTGAAGATCCTCGAGGAAATCCGCAAAGGTAAAGTGAAGTAGTCTTCTGAATTACCCCCATTTGATAACCGCTATAGAGAGTAAGTCCTCTCTATAGCGGTTATTTGCTGCTGCAATCCACTTCGCTCACCTCCCACATTCACTGCTATCAAGACATTTGTGACCCAGTAACCACTATAGAGAGTAGGCCTGTACTCTCTATAGTGGTTATCTGGAAGTCGCTCACAATTTGCACCATTCTCAGCCAAAACCCGCAATGTGACTGCTTTCAGTGTGATAGAAGAGGGGACTGCTGGTGTTTAGTCGTCGTGGAATGATCCAGGATCGTTGCCAGGTTTTAATAACCACTATAGAGAGTAGGTATGTGCTCTCTATAGTGGTTATTCGACGAAGTGACGTTATCACTTCTATCTTGTTGAGTTATCTCAGGATTATTGAGGAATATTTGTTCAGATAACAGTGTGATTTATGTTCAATATCGCCTAAAGCACAACACTTATGGCTTTATTATCATTGGGTTATTCACTTTTACTGCCGAAAACTGCTTTTCCTTCTCTGTATATCCACTATAGAGAGGAGTTACTCACTACAGTGGATAGCATTGCTGGTGGCATTGATGAGCGGCTCAGCCTGAGATCCTGCTAACACCTACGCGATTGTGGGATTTTCGCACCCTGCAATAACCGCTATAGAGAGTGGGTTTGCTCTCTATAGCGGTTATTTGGTTTCGTTTAATTATCTTAAGAATATGATTTATAGTGTTTATTTTTGATGTTTGATTTTTTGGCTAACCGCTATAGAGAGTAAACTTTTAAGTAATGCCCATATCGGAAGAACTTGAAGATCTTATATCGATCGCAAGATCGTTGATTTGCAGGGCAGAGGATCAAACATCCACTATAGAGAGTAGAAACAACCACTATAGAGAGTAACTACTCACTATAGTGGTTATGTTTAATCTACCCCCCTGGTGATTACTAACCTCGCAAGGCTTGTCAATACTGGTGTTAGCGGTTACTAACATAAAGGTGAAGAGCGCGAGTGCACAGGAACGGGTAATTGTCATCATTGCAGCGCGTTAGGGTATGATGGAGTGGTTTACTCTCTATAGTGGTTGTTCCACAGGATCGAGTCGCACCACGCGATCCTGATCAGGTGTAGATCCCCTTCATTTCACGTTTGCTCTCGCTCATCATGACTGGCTGGCAATAGGTAGACTCAGTGAGCGCTTTGGCCTGCGTTCAATATGAGGGGGAGTATCTGCTGGCCGGTGAGCGGCGCTAATGGCAACGAAGCATTCTCGGAAGGATGGAGCCAGGCGATCTCTTCAATCTCAGCCGCTGGCGTAATCGTTGTGGTGGGTGCAAGAACAGTGAATATTTCGGCGATAAGCGTGTGCCCAGGCTCATTTGCGGCTGTGTCAGTGAACTGGCCTACATATTGCGTATCCTGCTCGGTGACATTGATTTGCAACTCCTCTTTGAGTTCACGAATCAATGCAGCCACAGGCCGTTCAGTCGACTCAATTTTCCCTCCGGGCTGCATGAAATAGCGGGTACCGCGCTTGCGAACCAAAAGTACTCGCCCCTCCGCATTGATCATGATTGCCGCCGCAATGCGGATAACCTTGTCTGCGATCATCTTCATCCTCCATTCTTTGTTACTGCGCCTTCGCACCAGTTCGGCGGAAGGGAGGGGGAGTATAGCTCAAGTGAGAATGGTTATTAATTACATGTTTGATAAATCTTTTCGCATTTCACCACTACGCGCTGCGAAGTGGATGTGAGCGATTAGTGTAAATGAATTTCATTCTCAACTATCATTGTTTGCGACCCGCATGATCCATTCCAACTGCAACAAGGGAGGCAGTCAGTGTTATTGGCAATCAGGTACGTCTTTGCATCCAGCCCACTTCGTATTACTGCACTTATCGCTATCGTCCTTCTTCAGGGCCTAATACCTGCGCTTAATGTCTTCATGACCGGAAAGATAATTAACACACTTCATGCGCCTCAAATCAGTGACCATGCACTGATGTTCAGTGTTGCTATCTGGTGTCTGTCTTTGTTGGGTATTCAACTGATGACCCCGCTGGTGAATCTCATTCAGGGTGATGTCACGGAAATTTCGACCAGCCATTTCAGCGCAAATATTATGCGCAGAATGAATGAATCTTTCACGCTAAGCCTGTTTGATAACAAGGAACGTTACGAACAGCTGGAATTTTTGAAAAAAGAAGCCGCCTACCGACCGCTTAATTTCATCATTTGCATTATTTACTCATTTAGGGCCGCCGTTATGGCTGGAAGCTTGCTACTGGTGCTGGTTGCGTATTCAGGGATTGGGGCGGCCATTTGCGCCTTGTCCGTATTACCGATGATTATCATTAATATCCATATCCAGAAAAAATACGTGCACGAGTTATACAAAAACTCTAAGGACGCAATTGCAATGCGTTACGTTTATGGCGTTAGCATGGATAAAAGCTTTTTACAGGAAATTCGACTCTATGGGCTGGGTAGTTATCTGCTAAAAAAGTTCTCAGGGTCAGCATTTAATACCTATCAACGTATGCACCAGCAACGCGTCAGGGCGCTAATAACGCCTATTCCCGCCATGCTGCTTAGCCTGGTGATGCTATTTGCCGGGGTGTATCTTTTCCTGAGCAATCTGCGCAGCAGTGATATCGCGGTGGGCGCGTTAGTGATGGTGTTTCAGTCCATTGTGATGATGAAATCGCATCTGGATGAAATTGCGAATTACGGTGCCAATCTGACATCAATGGGCAACTTTTTTCATAGTTACCACTCCTTTATGACTGAGGAGATTGAGCCCGTAACAAACGGCCAAAAATTACTCCCCGATAACACGCCGTTCTCACTCAGTATTAAGCATCTCAGCTTTGGTTATGAAGGCCGGAGTAAGAGGGCCTTAGACGGCATTGACCTTGAGATCAGGGCCGGTGAGAAAGTGGCGATCCTGGGGGATAACGGAAGTGGCAAGACCACGTTGATTAAAATGCTGCTTCGGATGTATGCCTATGATCAGGGTGATATCAGCGTTTCCGGTGTTCCGCTGCAAAGTCTGGAGATTGACGGTTACCGTCAGCAGGTGGCAACTGTGTTTCAGGACTACGGCAAGTATGAATTTACCGTCGGTGAGAATATCGCACTGAGTCAATATGACACAGAAGCGCATTCGACTCAGGTTGAAGATTTACTCAGTAAAGTCGCGTTTCCTCATCCGCAGCAGAACCGACTGGGTAAACAGTTTGGCGGTGATGAACTTTCAATCGGGCAGTGGCAAAGGCTGGCGATCGCGCGTGCGTTGTACCGTAAAGCCAATCTGTTCATCTTTGATGAGTTTTCATCCTCGCTCGATCCAGAAACTGAACATCGCCTGTTTAATGAAATCCTTTCACTCGACACGACGGTTATCGCCGTGACTCACCGTCTGGGAAATATCAAAGAGTTCGACAGAATCGTGGTCATGGCGGAGGGAAAAGTGATCGAAAACGGAAGTTTTGCTCTGTTGATGGGTCAACAGGGCAAGTTTTATAATATGTGGCACGCTCAGTTTAAATCGGTCATTGCTGAATCGGCGTAATGCAATCGTCGAGAACTGATTTGAGAGAGACGCCAGTTCATGCTGTTAATCCGCTGCGCCATCAAAATGTTTTCTTCAGAGGGTTGAATAATGATGGTGCGCTGAATTAAATATTTAAATCGGTCATCGATTGAATCTGGCCTGTTAAGCCGGTCAGATTCATCATGGTTTCTTTTTAAGAAACTTAATCATGGCCTTCTAAAAATATTCACTGAAATACCTATCTTTATTCAAACGCTCTTACGCAATGTCCTTCTTCATCCTTCCTGATATCTATTTGCAATCATTTCTGAACGTTATCAACACTGAGCAGCAGGAAATATCCTGGAGTTCAGCCGTTTTGGCGGGTTGTGTCAGCTAAGCTTTCGCATTTCTCTTTATCTGCTTAACTGAATGCTGGATAAAGATGATGGGGATAAGGATGGATAAAAAAGACACGCACGAACAGGCAGGGCTCCTTTATCACTCCCTCATCAGAAGTATCACGCTTGCAGGCATTGTGCTTATCGCTGCGGTGTTAGGTATCAGCATGTGGACGCTGCGTCAGGACTGGAATGACACCGTCAGGCAGAGTGAAGAAACGGCGACGAACCTGGCGCTGTCGCAAGCGCGGCAGGCGGAAGATACCTTCTTGCAGACTGAACTCGCGATGCGTGAAATGCAGCGGGACGTGGAATCGCAGCTGGTGACCGGTATCAATAGCCGCAATCTGAACCGCACCATGCGGGAGCTTCAGGGGCGATTGCCACAGCTGCACGGCCTTTTCTATTACGACGCTCAAGGCAAATGGATTGCCACCTCTGCATCGCAGATACCGACAGACATCAATAACTCCGATCGCGAATACTTTAGGTTTCAACGCGACAATCCGCGCAACAGCATTCATCTTGGTCCGGTGATCCGTAGCCGAAGCACCGGTGATCTGGTGATCCCCGTCTCACTTCGCATCAGCGATGCGCTGCGCGGGTTTCAGGGCGTTTTGCTGGCTACGGTGAGAGTTGACTATTTCCGGCACTTTTACGCTTATTACGAGATGGGGCCTAAGGACGTACTGGTGTTAATGCTGGCTGACAGTTCCGTGTTATACGCACGGCCGATGCCTGATAGTTTTATCGGCAAAGACCTCTCTTCCAGTCATCTGTTTCAGCAGATGCTGCAGGCCACAAATCGTGGAAGCGGGCAGTGGACCTCGGCTCTTGATGGCAAACCGCGTATTTTTGGTTTTGCACGATCGGATCGTTACCCGCTGGTGGTTGCAGCAGGGTATGACACGCATAGCCTGTTCATTAAATGGATGAAGGGACGCGTACAGGATGCGTTGCTGAGTCTTGCACTATTATCCGCCATCGTGGCCATGGGCGTATTCGTGCTACGTCAGGCCAGACATAGCCTGCATTATCAGCTTGAACTGACCAATCTTCGTGATGAGCTGAGCGCAGCCAACCATGCGCTGAACAGACTGGCGCATGCGGATGCGTTAACGGGGCTGGCGAACAGACGTGCATTTGATCGCTACCTTGAGGAGTGCATCCTGGCTGCTGACACGCATAACGAGCCGGTTTCGCTGGTGATGATCGATATCGATTATTTCAAACGCTATAACGACACTTACGGCCATGTGGCCGGGGACGAATGCCTGAAGCGTGTGGCGCAGGCGATAAACGCCATCTCTCTGCGCGGTACCGATTTGGTGGCACGATATGGCGGAGAAGAGTTCGCCATCATACTTCCCGGTGCTGATATTGAACATGCAATGGCGGTGGCCGCTGCTGCTGTGCAAACTGTACGCGAGCAGGACATCATCCATGACTCGTCTCTGTTAGCTTCCCAACGGGTGACGCTGAGCGCGGGATGTGCATCGCTGAACACTGAGAGAGAAAATCGCTCGGCTCAGTTGTTGATCAGGCAGGCCGATATGGCGCTCTATTCCGCTAAGCAGGCGGGCAGAAATCAGGTGAAGAGCGATGAGACATATCTGAACACTCACAGCTGAAAGAGCAAATGCAGCCAGGTTTTAGTGGGGCAACCTGGCTAAATTCATCGATGACATCTTACGCGCCAAATCCGCCATCAATCGTGTGCATAGCGCCTGTCACGAATGAAGCTTCCGGACCGGCAATCCAGGCAACCATACCGGCCACTTCTTCAGGTTTACCGTGACGCTGAATGGCCATAAAACTGTGCATCAGCTCCTTCATCGGGCCGTCTGCCGGATTCATATCGGTGTCGACGGGACCTGGCTGGACGACATTCACCGTAATACCACGTGGTCCAAAGTCTCGTGCCAGACCGCGCGCTAATCCCTGCAGGGCCGATTTGCTGACGGCATAGGCCGCGCCTCCTGGCATTGGCATCCGGTCTCCGTTGACGGAACCAATGACGATAATGCGACCGCCTTCTGGCATCTGACGGGCGGCTTCCACCGCAGCGTGATAAGGTGCGTGAATGTTGATGCGGAATAAGTGATCTATGGCATCGCTTTCCAGCTCTAACGCATCACCAAAAACTGCCACGCCCGCATTCACCACCAGCACATCCAGAGGCCCGGAATCGCGTACCAGCTTAGTCACGGCATCACGATCGGCGCTGTCTGCCTGAACCGCTTTACTGCCTGTGTCTTCCGCCAGTTTCTCTGCCACTTCCCGCGAGCCGGCGTAACTGAACACCACCGCAGCACCCTCGGAGGCAAAACGCCGCACGATGGCCGCACCAATGCCCCGACTACCGCCCAACACCAGTACCGATTTGTTTGTAAATACCGCCATTAGAGTATCCTCAATTGTATTGTAGTGGTCATTACAATATTATTGAGTCAGTCAGGTTGTCAAAGGAATATGTAGTGATGACTACAAAAATTAGCCGTACGCCAGGCCGCCCACGCAAGTTCGATGCGGAACAGGCGGTATGCATTGCACAGAATTTGTTTCACTCGAGTGGTTACGACAGGGTGAGTGTGGGGGATTTGACCAAGGCCTTTGGCATCAATCCGCCCAGCTTTTATGCCGCCTTCGGCAGTAAACTCGGGCTTTATCGGCTGGTGCTTGATCGATATGCCCAAAATGGCGCTATCAGTTTCAAAGCGCTTTTGCGTCACGATCGCCCGGTGGCGGAGTGTCTCTCTGCGGTACTGGATGAAGCTGCAAGTCGCTATGCTGCCGATCCAGAAGCCACCGGATGTCTGGTACTAGAGGGTATTCATTGCGACGATCTCTCTGCGCGTGAGGTGGCCTGCGGTTTTCATACAGCGGCCGAGAAGATGTTCCATGCCTATATTGCCGAGCGCTATCCAGAACAGGCCGTGCGAATAACCGATTTTATGGTGACGATCATGTCGGGCTTGTCAGCTCGCTCACGGCAGGGCGCGAGCGTGCAGCGTTTGCGGGAGACAGCGCGCCTGGCGGGTCAGATGCTGGTGCAATTACTTCCGATTTGAGGCGGTCACTGCTGTTGTTGCTGACGCAGTTAAGAAATGAACTTCCATTTCTGCGTTCAAAGACGACTGGCGTAATAGCAGTAAAGCCCGTACTTCAGGAACCGTAGTTTCTGGTAGGGATAACTAAGGGCTTATATCTCAAACGGGATGATAAAACGAAGGCGGCTGGCCGGTTACGCGGCGGAACATAGTCGCAAAAGACGAACCATTGTCATAACCCAGCGATAAAGCGACCTCATTCACCGACTTGCCCTTAATGAGCAACGACAGCGCGCTGACCACACAGGCTCGCTGACGCCAGGCGGAGAATGTCATACCGGTTTGCTGCAGGAAATGGCGGCGAAAGGTGCTGGCACTCATAAACATCATTTTTGCCCAGCGATCTGCAGGATCGTGGATGCAGGGGGCAAGCAGGAATGCCTGGCACAGCGCCAACAATGCGGGTTGTCGTGGCAGGGGGATATCGAATTCTCGCGCAGGCATCGCTCCCAGCTCGAGTAATAGCAAGTTGATCAGCGCGCATTCACGTTCACTGCCATAAAGCAGCGGCATGTCCACTGCGTCCAGCAACAGCTGACGTAACAGGGGCGATACGCTGATAACCTCGCAGCGAATGCGGTCACTTATCCGTGCTGCGCACGCAGGTGTGATGTACAGGCTTCGCGTCGTTACGCCGACAAATTTCACCGCATGAAGGGTTTCCGGCGGGATCCACACCGCATGCTGTGGCGGCACGACCCATTCTCCGTCCTGAGTTGATACATGCATCTGCCCCGTTGCGCCATAAAGCAATTGGGCCCGGCGGTGCTGGTGGGGGGCCAGTACAAACCCCTGCGCATAGTCATTCCCCATCGCGACCACATCACGTTCTATCCAATCGACATCGTCAATGCTTGTGTTGCGCACGTTCACTCCTTATGACCGATTGGCAAGGGTAATTGAGCGTTGCTCAAATGGGAAGTGGGTCATGCGAGCGTTAGGCTATGGCTTTATTTATAAGTGGAACATCCCTTGAGCGATATTCTCTTGATTGTGCTGGCTGGTTTTACCACTGGCGTGACTACGGTGCTGTTTGGTTTTGGTGGCGGCTTTGTCGTCGTGCCATTTGTTTATCAGTTGTTGCGTGGGCAGCCCGAAATGGCAGGCAATGCGATGCATATTGCCGTCGCCACCTCCACGGCGGTGATGATATTTAACGCTGGGTGGGTGAGCTATCGAAACTGGCGAGCGGGTGCCATCGCAGTACAGGCCTGTTTTCCCCTCATTTGGTTTATCGCTATAGGTGCGGTGGTCGGATCATGGCTGGCAGGAATGTTAAGCGAAGAGTGGGTTCGTTCACTGTTTACCCTATATATGCTGGTCACGATTGCTGATTGCCTGCTACGTAAAGGTTTCTTCTGTGGTAGCACGTCACGCCGGCTATCGAGGGCTACAGTGACAGGCGGCGGCATACTTATCGGTTCAATTGCTGCGATGTTGGGTGTGGGTGGAAGTGTCATGACGGTACCGCTATTGCGACGGCATGGCTATCCTATGCGGGAATGCATCAGCGTTGCCAATCCGCTTTCGCTGCCGGTAGCGTTATGTGGCACCATCACTTATGCCATTGGCGGCTGGCAAATAATTCCGGCAAGTGGTTTCCTCGGATTTATTAGTCTCAAAATGGTTATGTTGCTGGTGGTCACAGGGTTGATCGGCATTTTGGTTGCACAAAGATACATTCCCGCCGTGCCAGATGTCTGGCATGCGCGAATTTATGTGCTGTTATTGAGTGTTGTGCTTGCGGCAATGGTGCTTTAACGGGATTCATTTTTGCAATGAAATGAAGTTCGCCACTGTCCATGTAACTAATGGCGAGTTTGAATACCTTAACGTTCACGAAGAAGACAGTCATGTCTGAGCAAAACAAATACGCGGAAGGAAAAGCCATTTGCAATGAGATCGGCGGCGCGGTGCTGGAAGTGCTGGGTAGAAAAAGCGAGTTCGCCGTTCAGTCGCTGATTGATGTCTTGCAGGAAGCACAAAACGATGGTCATCACTATGATGCCGAGCGTGAGCAGGGCATGGAAATGGCGATAAGAATTCTGCAGAAGTTTGCTTAGCGACTCGCGTGACAACCGCATTCCATCGCATCGCCTGTGCTAAATTAGCGCTTCAACTTCTTGTATTGAGTTCAACATGCTGACCGGTTTGAATCACATCACCCTTGCTGTAAGCAATGTCTCTGCGAGTTTCACCTTTTATGTTGAGACGCTGGGATTCACTCCCCGCGCACAATGGAAGAACGGCGCTTATCTCTCGATAGGTGAGCTTTGGCTGTGCCTCTCACTGGATGCCGTTTCCATCGTTAAAGATTACACGCACTATGCCTTCAGCATTGAAGATGAAGTGTTTGAAGCTTTTGCCGAAAGGCTGAAAGCTTCAGGCGTGAAAGAATGGAAAGTCAACAAAAGTGAGGGCAAATCGCTCTATTTCCTTGATCCGGATGGTCATAAGCTGGAACTTCATGCTGGTGATCTTGAGAGCCGCTTAAAAGCCTGCAGGGCACAGCCCTATGAAGAGATGAGGTTCTACTGAGGATAAGGCTGCAGCCTGAGATCCTTGCCGCCTGGTTTATCGAAAATATCCCATCGGCTACAATAGATCCCGAGGACTAAGCGTAAGCCCGATTCTCAGGAGGTAATAGAATGGACAATTCAGACAAAATTTTAGGCGAGGCTGCTTATCAGATTCTTGCCCGCCGTGAAAAAATCAGTGTTATACAATTAAATCAGGAACTGCATCGCATGGCCGACGAAGCTAATACGCCGGACCGTAAACAAGCCATTTTGGCTGCGATTGACTGGTTGAACGATTATCGGCAACCTTCGTCAGAAGATAAGCGCAGCAGCTCACCGTTACGGCGTCTGAGTGAAAGCTCCGACAGCATCACACTATCGTCAGTTGAAAATACTAAAAAGTAGTGAGAGCACTTAACTCAAATATTGATCCCCGCTCAAAATAATTGTCGGAACAGATGATTAAGATTTTTCTGTTTCGACCAACGACCTCTCATCCCATAGCACTTTTTGCAAAAAAACGGGCGCCTGATATTGACTATATTCCTGTACAGATTTTGCAATAACTGTACAACTTTATCAGGTCAATTGCCTGACCCAACATGAGAGGGTTAACACATGCGTCAGAATGGATACACTCCGAACTCTTCAGAAGCTATTGCACAATACTTTAATAAAGCCTCATTGCCTTCTCAGCAAGAAACATTGGGCCAGATCGTGGTCGAAATCCTGAGAGAAGGCAAAAACCTGAACCGCAAATCTCTCTGCACCAAGTTGCTTCGCCGCCTGGAAATCTCCTCCAACGCTGAAGAGGAACATCACTATCATCAGCTGATTGGACTGCTTTTCGACCGCGATGAGTGATTCTGTATTCAGGCCTAAGTTGTACAACATTACCGTTCTGAATTTGCATGGTATAAGAATGAATCATGGCTTTGGGGCAGAAATTGCAATTTGCACTCTGTTTACAGCAAAATTATCATGCAGATGCCGTTATCAGAGAAGTATATGAACAGAAGTGAACACCAGCAGTTAGTCGATGAAATTCTCGGTGAAGCCACACTGGTTCTGCTCCAGCGAGCGGGGCCTGTTTCTTTCCGTGCACTCATCGAACAACTTCAGGTTATGGAAGACCAGTCAGATGATGCTGACAGGCGGCAATTGATCGCCCAGACAATTGTTGAAGTAAGGAAGAGCATTGCCGAAGGAGAACGAGTTAAACAGCAGAGGGCGGAGGCAATAAACTCTGTCCAGCACTTGTACACGAACTCGCATCATTCAGGTAATAACAGAAAGCACTGAATATCGACTCGATTACTATCAGTGATTAACCCCTGACACCATTTAGCTCGGAAACAAATCATGCATACATCAGAAGACATCTTTTCTGCGCTTGCCGATCAGGAACTGGCTGAACGTTTCCGCAATGCGGGTCCGGATTTGAAAGATGAGGCGAAGATTTTAGGCGTCATCATCCGTAATGTGCTGGCATCGGAAGGGCAGATAACGAATAAAGCCATTATCATCAGTTTAATCCGGGCACTTGAATCAACTCACGATGATTCTCAAGCCCAGCTCTTACGCCAGACTCTTGAAATCGTTGTGGGCGTAACACCGGATGATTAATGCCTGATTCTTTGCTAGCTCGCGCATATCAGTGCATCATTTTCGAAAGTAAGCGGATAAGCGTTTCGTATTTTTCTCTTAAAACTGAATCCGCTTCGTTGTCTTTGAGTTTTTGCAGGACTAACGAAATTTCATGCACCTCAAAAGCTAAGCCTTCCCGGATAAACGCTGACACCGTGGAGCCTAACAACGCTAATATATCTTGTGTAATCTGGCCATCATGCTTCACCGCGACTCCACACTCTGTATAAAAATACAGTGTGTCATATCTGAACCTCTACCGATACCCTTAAATAATTGGATCTCCGGCATTCCTAATTTTTAAATATAAATTTTTTCTCACACGCTATTGTAAATAAAGAGTTTAATCATAATTAACGCTGCGCTTATAAAGTTTATCCTCTACGGCTCAAATTCGTGAATTTCTGGAAAATAATAGTCACTCTCTAAAAGATTAACGTGTGCCAACGTTTGATCAATCTAAAGCTTCGTTACCTCCAATTCCACCTTTTTTCCGTTACTTCATGACCCTATTATCAACGAACAGATCGGGTGAAGTGATAGAAATTTCATTTGCATGATGAATAATAATGATTATCATTTACATGTTTCAGGCCTGAAATTGCATGCATCATTAGCAAAGCCAATTAAATCCTTACAAAGAATGTGATGAGTTCACCCCCCATTTAAAAGTTGGAGTGGTTATGAATGGAGATAAAAGCGCGCATCAATGCGTAGCGGACCAGCAGTCCGACAGCCATTTTTCGCCCGCTATTACTGCCTCATCACAACATGATGATTGGCAACGAGCAGGGCATCAGGCTGCGCAGCGATTACCGACGTCTGAAATGATTGCTTCACTGGCTGCTTTCCAGACGGAGAGCGAGTCAATGGCACCGTTAATGATCTGGCAACTGCTACATGAACTCTCTTTTATTTCTGATGAAGGTTGGCTGATTGCGGATGCGCGCCAACGAGCTGGGATTGCCGACTGCTTTCAGTTTTTGCTGGAAAAATGGCACGGCATTCTGGAGGACGAAGGGATTGTGGAGCAGCGCGAGCAGCGTTGGTTTGCTGGCGATTGCACCCCGAGTCTGCCCTCCATCGAACAGCGTATTGATGATGGAAAAATTCGTCTGCGTCGTTGTCTGGACTGGCACCTTGAGGGAGATGACTTTCTTAACTCATTATTCGCTGACCAGCACACGCTGTGCGAGGTGATGCGCTATCCGCAGTTGGCACAGAGCCGATTATCACTGCACGAGGGTTGTCCCCTTGATCCAGCGATGCATCAAAGGAGCATGCTGGTGGATTACCTCGGCCAAATCGCCGCTTCACTGCTACAAACGGCGGTGCAGGGTAATGATCCCCTACAAGTGCTGGAGATTAACGCAAACACTGGCCATAGTGACCTGCATCAATTACGGGATGAGCAATATGGTCTATCGGCTCAGTTCGATGCCGTACTTGCAACCCACGTGCTGCATTCGACTCATCGCCTCGATGGCATTCTTCAGGACATCTGGCATACGTTAAAACCTGAAGGTGTACTGATTGTGGTGGAACCCACACAGGATTCGGCGCTGAGGTGGATAACCGCCGCTGCGGTGCTGCAGCAGGCAACAAAAGGACATGATTCGCATACGCTATCTCTTTCGCATGAAACCTGGCTGCAGGCATTTGCGCGTAATAGCTTCCATCATGTCGGTGATTGGCCCCAGCCGGGAACGGCATTGGCGTTTGCAGGACATCAAGTGTTTATGGTGCAGCGGTCAGGTTAAATGATTGGGTGCTCGTGCTTTTGGGCATCGCATCCAAACCCTAAATTGTGCATCTGACAGGCCTGTGAAAGCGCTCTGATTTTGATCAAGGCCGAACGGGCATAACCGCCAGACACCCAAGCAAAACCAAATGCGCGGCGTAAGCATGATAGAAAAATCGGCGCGGCCAGATACGTAGCGAGGAAACGCCTGGCATCGCCGCAACCAAACCAATTACCAGCAGTGGCAGCACCAAAGTCGGCAGGAAATCGTAAACGATCGCATCCTCCCACCACCCGTTGAGAACAGGCGGCATGTTAAGCCATGCCATCGCGGCAAAAAGAAGGAGCAGGAACATGCCATTCTCTGCTGCTCCTGAATGATATCTGGCGATAATGCAGAGCAGGCAAAACACTAGCCCCGATACGCCGTAACTCGCCGGGGAAAGAGGCCAGGCAATCAGCAGTAATAATGCGACTCCCGCCATTGCGCCGTTAACACCCCAGCGTGCTGCCCAGCTGATTAGCTGAGTACATCCGGCATAAGCGAAGAGAATATTTAGCGCCAGCCAGGATTGGCCCTTCATCATAAAGGCCAGCCAGAATAATGGTTGAGTCACGATAGCCCAAAGCCATAATCTTCTTGCCCGCTGGCGTAAACGTATTGCATCAGCAGGTAAGTTAGCCGCCCAGAACAACGTGAACAGCGGAAATGCGATATGTCCGAATGCATATAAAAATGCACTTCGTCCACTTAATAATATGGTGTTGATGTGATCACCCAGCATCGCAACCAGTGCGATGGTTTTAATAATATCAGCCTGCAACGGACTCAGGCTTTTTACCTGGTTTAAAGGCGAGCTAAACCTGAGTAAGGCAGAAAAAAGAGTCATGGATGATCACCGACAATTGTGCGTTGTTATAGTCAGCCAGAGACAGCGATTTGAACATTACAATGACAATAGTTGATAGTAAACCCCGTCATTATCTTAATATTGGGATTCAACGAAAGGGGGAGAGGGAGAAGATATCAATCAGTGTTTAATTTTTGGTGGGCAGAGCACCCACCAAAAATGTTCGATAACTCAAATTAAACGGGGAAAGCCCGATTAGATAAGAAAATCATCGAGAGATTTGCCGGCATCAACAGCGGCTTTAATCACAGCTGGTGTACGACCCTGACCGGTCCAGTGCTTCTCAACGCCATCTTCCGTGTATTTATATTTAGCCGGACGTGGAGCACGTTTAGCACGAGTTTTACCCGTTGGCGTTAATGCGCTTAGCAGTTCGTTCGGGTCAATCCCGTCCTGCAGCAGTAGTTCACGATATTTAGCCAGTTTCTCTTCTTTTTCACGCACGGCGGCTTCGCTGGCGTTGTTTTCTTCACGGCGCTCTGACACGACAACAGTAAATTTTTCCAGCATTTCTTCCAGATCTGCAAGCTGCACTTCACGTGCCTGCGCGCGAAGCGTACGGATATTGTTTAACGCTTTAAGTGAATCACTCATGAACTTCTCCTGAATATTTTGTCGCTGAACGAAATAAATTAAGTGGTGCAGTAGATAACGAATTTAGGAAGAGTATATAGATGTTACTCTCTTTGCAGAAGTACAACACATCAGATATCAATAATAAAGTCCGCAAAGTGTCAATTTTTAGATATTTCTCAAAATTTCGGGGTGTGCCAGGCGTTGAGAAGTCGATAATTGCGCGCTGAACTCTATTTTAACCATCTGTGATTTTAGCGTTTGGCTATATTTTTAAGTATGTCGACGCAGAAAAACTTATGTTACCCGGTCACAATGATTGTCACGACCCTCGGTGCGGAGGAAGCTAACCTTAATGGCTACTTAATTAATGACCGGATAAAGCGTTCCCTCATTCAGATAACTTCACTATGCGTCACTGCTAATCATCATAACGGTATGCAAGATAGCTATGATGGATAGGGGCTCAATTCTGCGGGGTAAGGGATGTCGGTGAAATTAGGGTAGTTAATATCATGCGGATAAGATCCTTATGCTTAATACGTTTAAAAGTGCACTTACATGTTCAGGAAACGATCGAATTGATAACTTTTCACTTCAAGGCGCTGCGAAGAAGCAAAGTCAATGGCTTGCAGGCATAAGCTTTTAAGAAGATGAATTTAGTTTTTTCAAACCACGCTTCGTTGCCCTTCGTCGGGACGGAGCATTCAGTGCCTCAACCTGCGCGATGCTCAATGCGGGTGGTGCAAACAAATTCATCATTTCTCTTTCAAGACGGAGTGCAAACACGACCTTTATAAAGTTTTCTAGCGTCACCTTACCGTCATTTTCCAGCTTTTTTAGCGCTGACACTGAAATCCATGCGTTATCAGCCAACTCTTTCTGGAGAAGATTGCGCCTAAGGCGTTGCTCCTTCAGACGTTGCCCGAGTTCTGCAATCAATTGAGATTCAGTAAAGAGGTTAAGAGTCATTTTAAAAGCCCTGAATGTCATTAAAGATGAATAAGAGTTCATTATAGAGCTTTTATTAATACGGTCATAGTGTGTCGAGTGAGTGTTGCTTGAAGCTAATGAGTTCACTTTAACCGGATAAGAGAGGGGGTTAAAGAACCATTAAAATGAACACTTACAGTTCAACCCAATTGCATAAGTCGCGACATAGTGAATTAAACATCCACCACATTAAGTCTTAAACGACCATCATGGTGCTTAGGGAAAATAGGCTAAGCCTTAAATCCAGCCCGGCCAACATGTCGTTTTCACACTGTGTTAAGCAATAGAATGACAGGATGACATTCACAAAATAGCTCCCCCATAATGACAGTACAAACGACACTACGCATGAGATCAGAATGAGCAGCACCAAACATTTTCGAATTGATGATTAAACCAAAAGATTGGCTATGCAGGCTGCTGATCGGGTCAATCTCAGCCTGACTGAGCTTATGCGTCAAAGAGCTGTTGAGTTAGCTGATGAAGAACGTCGTCATCAAAATCATGAGCACGATATCTTGCTTGAACAGCAAATCACCCAAGCTTTTGAGCGACATGATTCCGACCATGGGGAGTATATCAGCCATGAGGAGGTCACTTCTCACATGGATAAATTGAGAGAGCGTGCATAGCATGGGAAATTGTGAGCGTTGAAATTGTCTGGGATAGTTCGGCGGCTGCTAACGCTCACAAGGACTCATCGTTAGGCGGCTCAATCCTTGTATGGTCTATTCGCCCCCATTCAGCAGCCATTAATCCTCCGTTTCCACCTAAGTAAAAATTTGTGATCAACCACGATGATTTCCATTTTGTAATCGATTACTTTTGTTTTCTCGCATTTTGTAATCGATTACTTTCTGGGGGTTGGATATGGTTGCTGCAACACAAGGCACCGCGCAAGACCAGGCAATGCAGCGCATGCTGGTTCCACGGCTGTCACTGATGATGTTTCTTCAGTTCTTTATCTGGGGCAGTTGGTCGGTCACGCTGGGATTGGTGATGACGCAGCACAACATGTCCTTGCTGATTGGCGATGCTTTCTCGGCGGGCCCGATTGCTTCCATTCTTTCGCCGTTTGTTCTCGGCATGCTGGTGGACCGATTTTTCCCTTCACAAAAAGTCCTGGCGGTGATGCATCTGGCCGGTGCAGTGATTTTGTGGTTTGTGCCTCAGGCGATGATTGCCGAGAACGGCGCGCTGCTGATCGGCTTACTGTTCGGTTACACGCTGTGCTACATGCCCACGCTGGCACTGACCAATAATATTGCCTTCCACAGTCTCGCCAGCAGCGAGAAGAGTTTCCCGGTAGTGCGCGTGTTCGGCACCATTGGCTGGATTGTCGCTGGCCTGTTCATCGGGTTCACGGGGATCGCCTCCAGTGTCAGCGTCTTCACGGTGGCGGCGATTTGTTCCGTGGCACTGGCAATCTACAGCCTCACGCTGCCGCATACGCCCGCACCCGCTAAAGGTATGCCATTCAGACCGCGCGATCTGTTCTGTGCTGATGCGTTTGCCCTGCTGAAAATCCGTCACTTCTTCATTTTTTCGCTCTGCGCCACGCTGATTTCCATTCCGCTGGGCACTTACTACGCCTACACCGCTTCCTGGCTGGCCGACGCCGGTGTTGAAAACGTCAGCTCACTGATGTCCTTCGGCCAGATGTCTGAAATCTTCTTCATGCTGGTGATTCCGCTGCTGTTTCGCCGACTGGGCGTGAAATACATGCTGCTGGTCGGCATGTGCGCCTGGTTTGTGCGTTATGCGCTGTTTGCCATGGGCATGGGCGAGGAGGGACGCGCGCTGATTTGGCTGGGGATTCTGCTGCACGGCGTCTGTTACGACTTCTTCTTTGTCGTCGGCTTCATCTACACCGATCGCATTGCGGGAGACAAAGTCAAAGGACAAGCGCAGAGCATGATTGTGATGTTCACCTACGGCATTGGCATGCTGTTGGGATCGCAGATTTCAGGTGCGCTGTATAACCACCTGGTCGCGGGTCAGGTATCGGCTGCCAGTTGGGGCATGTTCTGGTGGATTCCGGCGATCGCGGCTGCCGTGATTGCCCTGTTGTTTATGTTCACATTTAAGTATCGCGATTGAGTTTTTGTTTTTACTGGAGGTGGTTTTTTGAAAACGTTAAAAGGTCCGGGCATTTTCCTTTCACAGTTTATCGGCGCTGATGCCCCGTTCAATTCACTGGAAGGACTGGCGAAATGGGCATCCGCTTTGGGATTTCAGGCATTGCAGATCCCCTGCAATCACCCGGCAATCTTCGATCTGCAACGCGCAGCCACCAGCCAGACTTACTGCGATGAGGTGCTGGGGTTGCTGAAGCAGTATGGGTTAAGCATCAGCGAATTATCGACGCATCTGGAAGGGCAGTTGATTGCCGTGCATCCCGCGCATGATGCCGCTTTCGATAATTTTGCACCGGCACACCTGCGCGGCAAGCGGGAAGCGCGCACGGCCTGGGCGATCGAGCAGGTTAAACATGCCGCTGCCGCCTCCAGCAAGCTGGGGCTGACTGCCCATGCCACTTTCTCTGGCTCGCTCGCCTGGCCCTATGTTTACCCGTGGCCGCCTCACAACCCGCAATTACTCGACGAGGCCTTTAAGGAACTCGCCCGTCGCTGGCAGCCGGTGCTGGATGTTTATGATCAGCATGGCGTGGATGTGTGTTACGAATTACACCCAGGCGAGGACCTGCACGATGGCGCAACCTTTGAGCGTTTCCTTGAACAGGTGAACCACCATCCTCATTGCAATATCCTGTTTGATCCCAGCCATCTGCATCTTCAGCACATTGATTACCTGCAGTTCATCGATATCTATCATTCGCGTATCAAAGCCTTCCACGTCAAAGATGCGGAGTATCAGCGCAACGGCCGCAGCGGGGTGTATGGTGGCTATCAAAACTGGATCGATCGCGCCGGGCGTTTCCGTTCGCCAGGCGACGGGCAGATTGATTTCAAAAGCATCTTCAGCAAACTGGCGCAGTACGATTTCAACGGCTGGGCGGTACTGGAGTGGGAATGCTGCCTGAAAGATGCGGAAACCGGTGCAAGGGAAGGCGCTGAATTCATTCAACGTCACATCATTCCGGTCGCCAGCCGCGCCTTCGATGATTTTGCCGCGCAGGATGACAGCGGCAGTATCCGTGCGCAGCTAGGACTTAATGAGGGGTCGTAAATGATTAATGTTGGGATTATCGGCAGCGGATTTATCGGCCCCGCGCACATTGAGGCTCTAAGGCGCCTTGGCAGTATTAATGTTGTGGCACTGTGCGACTCCACGCTGGGGAAAGCACAAGCACAGGCGGCGCAATTGCACGTGCCGCACGCCTATGGTGACATTGTCACCTTTTTACAGCATCCAGAGCTGCATGCTGTGCACAATTGCACGCCCAATCACCTTCATGCCGCCATCAATAAGCAGGTTTTACTCGCCGGCAAGCACCTGTTCTCGGAAAAACCACTTTGCATGACGATGGGCGAAGCGCGTGAATTAGTGGCACTGGCAGAACAGGCAGGCGTGGTCAACGGGGTCAGCTTCGTGTACCGACAGTTTGCCATGGTCCAGCAAGCCGCGAGCATGGTGCGCAGCGGCGAAACGGGCCGCACCTTTGCCGTTCAGGGCAGCTACTTACAAGACTGGATGCTGGAAGAGACGGATTACAACTGGCGTGTGGAGGCCGATAAGGGCGGTGCATCGCGTGCAGTCGCGGATATCGGTTCTCACTGGTGCGACACCGTACAGTTTGTCACTGGCCGCAAGATAGTGGCGGTGATGGCTGACCTCGCCATCGTCTGGCCAACCCGCAAAGCCAATCTAACCGGGCAGACCACCTTCAGCGCGCAGACGCAGCAGGCCCAGTATCAGGATTGTCCGGTGAATACGGAAGATCTGGGCTTTGTGCTGCTGCGTTTCGATGATGGCAGTAAAGGCTGTCTGAGCGTGTCACAAGTGGCGGCGGGGCGCAAAAATCGCCTTTATCTGGAGGTGAGTGGCAGTCAGGCCTCGCTGGCGTGGGATCAGGAAGTGCCACAACAGTTGTGGGTCGGTCATCGCCATCAGGCCAACCAAACCCTGACGGACGATGCAACATTGATGAACCGCGATGTTGCCGCCCGTGCCCGTTTTCCCGGCGGGCACATCGAAGGCTGGCCAGATGCATTTCGCGCCATGATGCAGCAGTTTTATCAGGCCGTTGAGAAGGGTGAAATGCCGGCGCAAGATGAACGACACTTTGCCGACTTCAGCGACGGCGCGCAGGTGATGGCCATCGTTGAGGCGATTGTAAAAAGCCACCGCGATCAACGCTGGGTCGACGTTCGCATTTGACACACAGGCGCGTTCCGGCGCGCCTGATCTTCCGCATTAGCCACCCTGCCTAACTTATTGTCACGCGTCGATTTATGGTAGCCTGCAATTCAGAAACTGACGCAGGAAGTTGAGTCAACATGTCCATTCAGAAAATCGCGAAGCTGGCCGGTGTTTCCGTGGCCACGGTGTCCCGCGTGCTTAATAACAGTGACACCGTAAAGGATAAAAACCGGGATAAGGTGCTGGAAGCCATTAAAGCCAGCAACTACCAGCCAAATCTGTTAGCCCGCCAGCTGCGCACCGCGCGGAGCTCCATGGTGCTGGTGCTGGTTTCTGATATCTCCAACCCGTTTTGCGCTGAAATTGTGAAAGGTATCGAAGAGCAGGCCGAGCAGAATGGCTACCGCATTCTGTTGTGTAACTCCGGATCGGACATCAATCGCTCCCGCTCAAGTCTGCAACTGCTCGCAGGCAAAATGGTCGATGGGGTGATCACCATGGATGCTTTCACCACGTTGACGGAACTGACACAGCTGATTGGCAACATGCCCTGGGTGCAGTGTGCCGAATACGCGGATGCCGGGGATATCTCCTGTGTGGGTATTGATGATGTCCATGCTTCACGCCAGCTGGTGGCGCATCTGGTGGCCAGCGGACGCAAACGCATTGCCCTGATCAATCATGATTTGAGCTATAAGTACGCCCAACTGCGTCAGCAGGGTTATCAGCAGGAACTGGAACAGCGTGGTCTGTCCTGGCTGGCGGTGAGCTACGCCAGTGATCTAAGCTACAACGCTGGCAAGCGTGCGATGGAAGCGTTACTCAACGCCGACACGCAACCGGACGCGGTATTTGCCGTCTCCGACACACTGGCGGCCGGGGCGATGGCCGCCATCCAGGCCGCGGGACATCAGGTTCCGCAGGATATCGCTGTTGCGGGCTTTGACGGGTCGGAACTGGCTGAAATGATCTCTCCGCCTCTGACCACCATCGCGCAGCCATCGCGCGATATTGGCCGTACTGCGTTCAGCCTGCTGCTGCAGAAGATTGACGACCCGCAATCGCCAACTGAGCGCGTCATGATGGACTGGCGCCTGATTGTGCGCGCCAGTGCCTGATCGCTTAATGCGGCAGTTTTTCCAGCGCCGCACGCAGATTCTGATGTGAAGTGGTGATGATGCTCCAGGCATCCTTCGGCTTGTCGTGCTCAATGATAAACCACTTCACGCCGCTGGCTTTGGCGGCAGGCAGAATGGTTTTCCAGTCCAGCAAGCCTTCGCCCAGCGGCGCAAAATTCATCTCATCGTCGCGGATACCAATCGACGCATTATCCTTGGCGTGAATCGCATAGATCCGTCCCGGGTACTCTTTCAAAAGGCGCGCCGGATCCTGACCGCCGCGTGAAACCCACGCCGCGTCCATCTCCAGTTTCAGATTTTCTGCCCGTGAATGATTGAAGATGATCTCAAGCGCGGTCACGCCATCGTACTTTTTCATCTCGAAATTATGATTGTGATAGGCGAGCTGCATGCCGTCTTTACGCAGTTTCGCGCCGAGTTTATCCAGGCGTTGTGCATAGTCTATCCATGCTTTGGTGCTGTCCGGGCGATCTTCCGGTTTGATCCACGGAACCAAGATGGTGTGATTACCCACCGCTTTATTGAACGCCACGGTCTGCGTGTAGTCGCTCTCCAGTGCCGTTAATTGCACGTGGGATGAGGTTACGGTCAGGTGATTTTTATCCAGCAAGGATTTCAGTTCTTTGGCTGCCAGACCCTGCGTGCCTACCAGCTCAACGTGCTCGAAGCCCGCTTTATGGGCCATGGCGAACTGTTCTGCCGGGGTGCCGACGTTCCGCAAGGTGTACATCTGCAGCCCAATTTCATCTTCAACGCCCGCTGCTGACGCCTGCGAGGGCACAGCACTCAACATGGATAATATCCCGGCCAACACCATCAAATTTTTCATCTTAATTCAGCTCCTTATCATAAGTAAACGATTACAAATTAACTTAAAGTAATCGATTACAAAATTAGGCGTGCCGATTTTGTGATCTGTGTTCAGATTATGGGGTGATCAAATTCAAAGAGAATGGTGACGCCAGATATTGAGGTGTCATCAGCGTCATCATGAGGGTGTACGTGCTACTGAACCTTACAGCACACGATAGGCGATGCTTACTCTGCATGTGGATTCTCCAGCAATGCTGAAAGAGATGTGCCTTCAGCGGTTAACGCATCAAAGCTGCCCGCTGCGGCAATTCGTCCGTTGGCGAGCAGCAGAATGCGTTCGGCGGATTTCAGCATCGGGATACGATGCGCGATCATAATAAGGGTGCAGGTTTTGGGAAGAGACTCAAGGGCGGCAAGGATAAGGCGCTCATTTTCGCCATCTAAACCGGCAGAAACTTCATCCAGTATTATCACCGGTGCGTCACTGACTAAAGCTCGTGCCAAAGCGATACGCTGACGCTGGCCTCCCGACAAGTTTTCGCCTCCTCTAGTGCAGATGGTTTGATAGCCCTGTGGCAATTTGCAGATGAATTCATTCGCACAGGCGAATTTCGCTGCCTGTTCAATCTGGCTAAAGGTGGCATCGGGGCGGCCCAGGCGAATGTTGTTCTCAATGGTATCGTTAAACAGCCAACTCTCCTGCGATACCCAGGCAATCTGCTGTCGCAACGTTTTCAGGCTAAATGCCGACAGGTCTGTGCCATCGAGTGAAAGCGTACCTGATATTGGATCGTAGAATCGCAACAATAAATAGGCGAGGGTGGTCTTACCGCTGCCTGACATACCCGCGAAGGCCACTCTTTCTCCCGGTTCAATGGTGAAGCTCAGGTTATTCAGCACCGGGGTATCGCTTTGCGGGTAACAAAAACTGACGTTGCTAAATTGCAGTCGATGCCCTTGGGGGGTTATTGACGCCTGGCCGTCATGAACCTGTTCAGGTAGCTGCCGAAGTAAAAAGATGCGCTCGGCACTGGCTCTCAATGCGCCCCATTGCCCGCCGACCTGCAAAACTTCCAGCAGAGGAACGATTGCCGCGGCGCCGATACTGAGGATAAACGGCAGCCAGGCGAGCGACAGTCCTGCGTCATGAGAGGAGTTAAGACTGGCCACAAGCAGTGCAATCAGTGAAAGCGCCATCAGGCCATCCCGCAATCCCTGCTCCAGTCCGTTACGCGCCCCGTATTTGCGTTGTGCGTTGTTTAATCTGGCGTTGGCCTGCTGCAACGTCATGCTGTAGCGACCTTCAGCACCAAACATCTGAATGTCTCTCCAGCCCTGTGCGAGTTCGGCAATATGGCTGTTTAACACGCTTTTGCTTTCTGCGACGGCTTTTCCCTGTTTTTTCGCCCATCGTGCAGAGAACAACGGCGCCAGGACAATCATCAACACACAAGGCAAAAAAATCACACACAGCCAGGGGCTCACGAACAGCAATATTACCAGGGCAATCCCAGGCATCAGAAACGCGGTGAGGTAGTCCACCAGCATGTGCGCATAAAAACGCTCCATCAGCTCGGCATCGCTGGTGGCTATAGCCGCGATGTCCCCCATACGTTGCTGATGTGAACGTCCAGGCGTAGCGCGTGCAATGCCATCAAAGATGCTCATTTGAAGTGTTTCAATCAGTGCGAAGGCCAGGTCATGTGATAACCACGCCAGAGCCCAGCGGGCCAGGGCGGTCAGCACCACGCAGAAGGCCAGAACAGCGGTGAAGAACCACAAGGTATCGGGCGATGAACCGCTGAGCACAAGGGTGCAGATCCAGCCCGCGATAATCATGCAGGTGAAGGTTGTGCATTGCGCCACGATCCCTGCTGCCAGTGTGGAGAAGAGCCGAGACTGATGTGCCCTGAGGGGAGAAAGCAGCGCTCGCCAAAGTGATGGGGCAACGGGAGGCGTGTTGGTGTTCAAAGGATTGTCTCCTGCGATTGAAGCAGCGAAGCGTAATAGCCGTTTTCAAACCTCAGACGGGCGGGTGAACCCTGTTCGATGATGTCACCGTCCTGCAGCACCACGATGTGATCGGCTTGCGCAATGGTGTTCAGCCGATGTGCAATGCTAATGAGTGTGCAATGGCCGCTGAGTGATGAGATGACCCTTTGGATGGCTGCCTCGTTGGCCACATCAAGATTCGAGGTGATTTCATCCAGAATGAGAATGGGTGATTGTTTGAGTAACGCGCGCGCGATAGCCAGTCGTTGCCACTGCCCGCCGGACAACAGCCCGCCATTTTCCCCCACCAGTGTATTCAGGCGCTGAGGCAGTGATTGAACCCATTCTGCCAACTGCGCCTGCTGCAATGCCTGCCAGATTTCCGCTTCAGTGACGTCAGGGCGGCCCAGCCGTAAATTTTCAGCCAGGGTGCCGTCAATTAAGAAAACCTGCTGCGACACCCAGCTGATACGACGACGAAATGCGGCAATCGAAAGCTCACTGGTCGGCTCATCTCCTAAAAAAATCGCGCCTGATTGCGGTGTGATAAATCGGGTGATCAGCTGAAACAGCGTGCTCTTGCCCGACCCTGAAGGTCCGATAAAGGCGGTGTGGCGATTCTCTGCAATGGTCAGCGTCAGGTTATTGAAAAGCGGCTGATGCTGGCCTGGCCAGCGATAAGTGATCGCCTTTAAATGCAGCGTGTTGCCAGCCGGCATCGGGTGGGGAAAGTCAGGGTCGTGGACGGTGGCAGTGGAGGCGGCCAATTCCTGCATTGCCGGGCGCATCTCCTGCGCAGCCCACAAGGTATGGAATACCGTTTCCAGTTGAAGGATAGGGCGAAACGCCTCCCAGGTGATAAACAGCGTCATTAGCAACAGGGCGGGATCCACAGTACCCTGCATGGTGCGCCAGGCGTTGATGATAAGAAGCCCGGAAGTACCGAGTAGCGATACGAAGCGAGTGATCCCGCCACGCATCATCGTCACTCGCAGGGTTTTCATGGATTCGAGGCGGAGTGATGCCGCGTGGTCTGCTATTTTGGCGCGAAAGCGTGGCACAGCATTACAGGCTTTCAGTGTCAGCATGCCGCGTAGCGCATCCATCAAATCCTCTGCAAAGTGCTGCATGGCGGCAAACACACCCACAATATGCCGACGTTGCTGACGCATAAACAGATGATCCATCACCGGGCAGGTCACCAAAAAGAGCAGCAATATGGCGCCTGAGAGCAGGTCGAAACTGGCCAGGGTGATCACTGTGACGGCACCGCTGAGTAAAGCCAGTAGCAGTGCGGGCAGATAGCGGCTGTAAAATCCTTCCATCACTTCCACGCCCTCAACCAGCGTGGCCTGTAATTTTGCCGCTGAATGGTGTTGCATGACATCAAAGCCAGGTGTCAGCAGAGGGCGAAACAGCTGCAGACGCAAACGGGTGCGCACATTTGCAGCTAACTGCTCGGTTTGCATGGCCCTGAAACCCATCAACACGGCCCTGAGCAGTGCATTTCCAGCCAGCATCACAAGCAGCATCATGATCGTAGTCGATGTAGATGCATTCAGCGCCATGATCGATTGCGTAAACAGCAGTGCCTGTAGCAGGTAGCTTACGGTAATCAAGACGCCTGACAGCAGGTTGAGTGTTAGCGCAGGAAGGATCTGCGCCGTCAGAAGCTTCGAGGGTGATTTCATCGTGGTTTCCCCGAGGGCAGCGCCAAACAGCGCTGCCCTGCAGTGCTTATTGCGCAGGCAGTGCCGTCCAGAATGTGCCCTTTAGCGGCACCGACAACCACTTGCTGGTTACGGTGTTTAGCGTCGCCTCAGGGTGCACATCAGCAAACAGCGCGGGATGAAACATTTTCGCCATGGCCTCGATCCCGACGAAATAGAGCGGGCTGTCGAAGAAGAATAACCAGACGCCACCCGTATGCCCGGCTTTCACCGCCGGTAAATGGGCGATTTCTGGCGCGGTCAGGAGGTGCTGACTGCTCTGGGCGACCTGCATTGCATCGGCTCCGGTGCCGATTTGTAATCCGTCGCGGCTCACGGCGGAGCCACCGCCCATCAGATAAAAATCAGGGTTACGTGACAGAATGTATTCCGGGTTCAGTTTGCCGATCGGCGCGCTCAGCATGTCGGCGCCAATGTTATGTCCCCCTGCCGCAGCAATGAAATCGCTCATATTGCTGGGTCCCGAGGTAAAGCAGCAATCGCCTTTACCCGGATTGAGATGGAAAAATACCGAGGGACGCGTGCTGACATTCGCCAGGCGTTTTGCAACCTCATCCATATGCTGTTGCCAGAACGCGATCACCTGATCGGCCTGCGCCTCCTGACCGAGTAACTGACCGAGCATCTTCAGGCTTGGCACGGTGTTCACCAGCGGTTTGCGGAAGAAATCAACAAACACATAGGGGATGTGGGCCGCATCCAGAGCATCGAGTCCCGGTGGAATCGGTCCATACAGGGTGAAGATCACTAAATCGGGTTTAGCCGCGATCGTCGCTTCCATTGAAAAGGTGCCGCTGTTCATGGTGCCCAGCACCGGTAAGTGGCTGGCTGCGGGATACTGTTTTTTTATCGCCTCCCAGGTGGCCGGTGAGTAGCGCTGGAGATCGTCTCCCCAGCCCACCAGATTATGGAAAGGATCTTTCTCCAGCAGCGCCAGCGTAATGATGTGGCGACTCTCTCCCAGCACCACGCGTTTTGCTGGTACAGGCAGAGTCACTTTACGCTGCAGCATATCGGTGACCGTAATCGCTGCCCACGCTGAAGAAGCACTGCACATCAGGCAGAGTGCGCACAGCCACATTATCAGGTTGGATTTTCTCATCATGATGTTTTCCTTAACTTACCAGCGATAGGACAGGGTGGCGCTTAACGAGCGGTCATAACCCGTGGTGCAGGTGGTGGTTGAGCAACTGACCCAATAATGCTTGTTAAGCAGGTTATTGGCGTTGAGCGCCACATTCAGTCCATGGAGATGGGCATTGATCTGTCCCAAATCGTAGTGAATGGCGGCATCAACCAGGGTGTAGTCCGGTACTTTGATGGTGTTGTTGGTGTCAGCCCAGGTCGAGCCGACATAGCGCACACCCGCGCCTAAGCCCAGTGAAGCCAGCGGGCCACTCGCAACGGTGTAATTGCTCCACAGAGAGGCCATGTGTTCAGGCATGGCGGTGGGCGTTTTGCCCTGTGCACCGGCCACCGTGGTCTTGCTGGTCTCAAGATTGTTCCAGCTGTAACTGGCAATCAGTTTCCAGTCATCGGTGAGGTTGGCGGTGGCTGAGGCTTCGATCCCTTTCGAGGTGACCTGTCCGGTCTGAATTTTGTTCAACGTATTGTCGGGATCGGTGGTCTGCACGTTGTCCTGCGTCAGGTCGAACCATGCCAGCGTAAACAGTGCGTCAAACTGTTCTGGCTGATACTTCACACCGACTTCCCACTGTTTTCCGGTGGTGGGTTTGTAGGTGTCACCATAGAAATTGGTGCCCAGCACTGGCGCAAACGAGGTGGCATAACTGACATAAGGTGCCACGCCGATATCCGTTATCCAGCTTAAGCCTGCCCGCCACGTAAAGCGCTGATCGTCCTGCGAAGTGTAAGTGTCGTTGAGACGGTTTTTGGTGTTCACCGAAGCCCAGTCCTGACGCGCAGAGAGGTCGAGGTTCAGATGCTGGAACAACGCGAGGCTGTTAGAGAGGTAAACGCCGGTTTCGTTAGCATTCTGCTGCGTGCTGGTATAGGGCGAGGTCGTCGGGAAGCGACCATTGCCGGTCGGCTGGTAAATATCAATGCTTCTGGCCCGGCCATAGTTCAGATAGTAATCCTCCCCGGTGTGGCGGAACGACACGCCCGCAACACTGGAACCGTGCACGGGCCCTGCATCCCACTCGGTCTTGAGGTTGTTATCAGTGGCGAAGACTTTCCCTTTAATACCGAACTCATAGGCCACGCGATTCAGCGTGCGCATGTCCGCCGCCAGCGACGCGCCTGAAAGCGTTTGCGTCATCAGGTCGGTTTCGGTGTAGCGGCTGGCGGAATGGAAGGTCCAACGGTCGCCAAAATGGTGGTCAAGTTCGTAACCCAGATTGCTCTGGGTCATATGGTTATCGAGATTGGTCCCATCAAGATAACTGTTGCGGTTAACCTGCCCGTTAGGGTTGCTGAGCAAGGTGCCATACAGCGGCAGGTAAGGGCGTGGCGGGCCAAATTTATTGCGGCTAACCGAGGCCAATACGGTCAATGAGGTGTCTGCATCGGGGCGCCAGGTCAAGGAAGGCGCCAGGTACAGGGTGTCATCCGGGACGTTGTTGAACTGGGTATTACTGTCACGCCCCACACCCACCACGCGATAGAGCAGTGTTTTATCATCGTTAAGCGGCCCGGAGGTGTCGAACTGGCCCTGCATGCGGCCATGACTGCCGGTCTGAATGGCAACTTCATGCTGTGCATTTAACGTGGGACGCTTGCTGATGGCGTTGATAATACCGCCTGGCGATCCTGCGCCGTAAAGGAAACCATTGGGGCCACGCAGCACGTCCAGTTGTTCCAATCCGTAAGGTTCGTAGCGTACGTAGGACTGCTGAGTGGTGGATCGCAATCCATCCAGCAAGGTCCCGTTCAGTGTTGAATCAAAACCACGGATGTTGAAGTAGTCAAAGCGGGACGAGATCGCAGAGGTTGAGGCATACACTCCCGGTGTGTATTGCAGGGCCTGGGTGGTGCTCTGCACGTTACGATCGTCCATTTCGCTGCGGGTGATCACCGATACTGACTGGGGCGCAGCAAGAATGGATTCATTGGTGCGGCTCCCCGTTGTGCTGGTCTGTGCAACGTAGCCTTTTTCTGGTGCCGTTTTGCTGTCTGCCGTGACTTGCAAGGTATCTTCTGCCAGCGCGCAATGGGCATTAATTAACAGCGCCAGGCAGGTAAGGGGCGTGGTCCAGCGAGCCCAATTTTTATTATTGTTTTCCAAGGTATTCTCCACAATAGAAGCGACTTTTTTGTCGGCTAAAAGTGTGTCAGTGAGAATGTGGGCAGACAATCAGCAACACTTTCGCTTGCCGAACTCTTTCTTTAGAAAAACATGCAAAATGAAACTTCCCGGTGTGGCCGGGAAGTCAATTTAGGGTCGGTGCTTATTTTGCTGCCAGTAGACGGTTTGCGTTTCGATATACCCATGGACAGGCATTTACAAAACGCTTACATTGAGAATGATTATCAATATCACTCATCTCAATGACAGGGTTAACTATGGATTCGCAGAAGCTTTCCTCCAGAAAGAGCAAACTTAGCCAGGGAGGTGATGGCGGAGTACAGATGTTGTTGAGGGGTGATATTTCACTTACCAGCGGCAGCGTGAATCCGCAGCACGCGATCTGGCAGGATGAGCAGCTGTTTGTGGGTCTGAAAATCATCATCATTGAAAGTGGTGAACTGTTGTGCCGCTTCCCTCAGCAGGCTGAGCGGCATATTAAAGGCCCGGCACTCTGTGCTGTCTGGAGTCAGGATTTAGCGCACGCAAGTCAATGCTTACTGCCTGGTGCTGATTTGAATTACACCGCCGTGAATATCTCTACGCACTCGTTGAGCCAGCATCTTTGCGCCGAGTCCATCAACACACTGACTGCAGGCATGCAGCTCGATTTGTCCGCAAATCCAGGTATGCGTATTCAGGCAACGCCGAAATGCCTGAGTGGACTGAGAGCGCAACTGTTTACCAACCCACTGCAAGGCGTTGCCCGGCAGCTGTACATGACGGGCAAGGCGCTGGAGATCGTCGCTCACACGCTGGATAGTTTGGTCAGTGAAGACATAACGTTGCAGCAATCAACGTTACGCCTGAGCTCCTGCGATATTGCCCGGCTGCATGATGTGAAAAACTTGCTCGCGGAGCACATCGACTCACCTCCCTCAATTCGCGATCTCAGTGCAAAAGTTGGCCTGAACACGCGTAAACTCACCGCCGGGTTCCGACGCCTGTTTAATCAGAGCATATACGGCTATTTGCAAACGCTGCGACTCGAAACCGCCTGGCGTATGTTGTCGACGGGGGAAGCCAGCGTCTCTTCAGTGGCCTATCAAGTCGGTTATTCGCCCGCCCATTTCTCCGTCGCTTTCCGCAAAAAATATGGCTTTGCACCTAAGGATATGCGGGGCTGAAGCGGGGCAGAGCGATCTGATTGCTTAGCTTTTTAAACTGAGGAATTGAGCGGCAAATCAACCCAGGGGAGTAGGTCCAATTCTACGCCAGCCCATCCACAATGGTAATCATGGCTGTTGCCACGTTCTCACGCTGCTTTTTGGCTAACTGATACTCGTCAGAATGATAGCAGTCTAGCGCCGTTTGATAATCGGGGAATTCAATGATCACATGCTTCTTAAATTCATTACCCTCAAGTGAGGTGGCATTTTCACCACGAGCAATAAACTTCGCTTGATATTTTTTAAACGCAAGCGGTGCCAGCTCAATATAATTCTGGTACTGCTGTGCATCCTCAATATTGACGTGGGCGATCCAATAAGCAGACATTATTTTTCCTCGGCAGTCAGAATAGATTTAGCCAGCGTGGCCGCTTCTGAAAGATGCTGTTTGACGGCCTCTTTCGCGTGTTCGGCATTGTTTTCTTCAATCGCTTCATAAATTCGCGACATACGCTCAAAACCCGCCACCTGACGCTCCGGACTGCGCAGGGTCAGTGCACGCAGTCGACTAATACGACTATTCAGGCGCTGGACGATTTCCCACGCAATATGATGTTTTGCAATGGAAAAGAGTGCTTCATAAAAGGCCTGAGACGCTTCAACGCGTTCAATATCATCATGATCGTGCGAGGCTTTAGCAATGCGCAGTAGTTTCTTGTGCAGATTCTTTTTATCACTGCTGGTGGCTAATTTTGCGCAATCCTTCGCCGCTTCGGATTCCAGCAGGATACGAATATCGTAAATCTGCTCGGCCACTTCCCAGGTTAATATCGCCACAATCGGACCTTTTTTCGGCAGGTTTTCAATTAAACCTTCCGCTTCCAGATAGCGAATAACTTCGCGCACCACGGTACGGCTTACACCTAATTCATCACACAGTGAGCGTTCAACCAAACGGTCGCCAGCTTTAAAGTATCCGGAGATAATGGCCTGACGAACTTTGGCCAGTGCCAGTTCACGTAACGTCACCGGCGTATTTTCAATTTTTAGGGAATGACTCGCATCCATAATCGTCTCTTCGTTGAAATTTAAAAATTCAGCCTGAAGTCAATGTCATGTCCTGCAAGCGTTTTAACTATTAGCACTGTTTCCGTTCTGAAAGCAACGCCGCCTTTACTCTCTTTGCTACCACCGCCTATCGACTTCTCACCGACCCGCCCGTTGAAATCAGCGTTAGCTCACAGTTTCATCATGCGGTCTGAGCACGAAATAAAAATATCCTTGAGGAATAATCAAAATCTCGTGAATTCATGCCGTTATGAAACGACTGCCCGGATAATTCCTGTGATTTTTATGACCTCAATCACACTCATCTCGCTGCTCAAACCGCCGGTGACATATTGCCTTTTTGAACCCCATCCCCCCAGTCATGGCGTGGTTTTGCGTTGCTTAAGCATAGCAAAACGCCGAAAAAATTTAATACCGTATGATGGTATACCAACTTTTGACATGCCAGAAATCTCAGTGTTATATCACTCCCCGACACACCAGATTAACAAACCGTTAACTTGAATGAGGTTCTGACCATGCATCCAGATATACGCAAGACGTTCGTTACCACCGAGACCATTTACTCCGACGGCGGCAAAGCGGCGACGACACCGCTGGTGATGATTGCGGCGGCTGCCGTGGTGAAGAATCCGTGGGCAGGTGAGGGGTTCGTGGAAGATCTCGCCCCTAAGATTCGTGAAATGGCACCCGTGTTGGGCGAGTTACTGACCGGGTTAATCGTGAAAGAAGCGGGCGGCGGTGACAAGGTTGTGGCTTATGGCAAAAGCGCCGTCGTCGGTCTCAATGGCGAACTGGAACACGCGTCAGCGCTGATTCATACCCTGCATTTCGGCAACCATTATCGCTCAGCGGTGAAGGGTAAAACCTATCTGGCCTTTAACAACACCCGCGGTCCAGCCAATACGCCCATTCTGGTGCCGATGATGGGCACCGATGATGAAGGCACGCGCGAGCACTACCTCACCATGCAGTTCAACATCAATGATGCGCCATTCAGCGATGAGATTGTGATCGCGTTGGGCGCGGCACTGGGCGGCCGTCCGCATCATCGTATCGGCAACCGTTATCTTGACCTGAAAGAGTTAGGCCATGACCAGAAAAACCCAGCAGCTATCTGAGTTAGGTCTCCAGGTGAGTTACCTGGAGGCTGGACAAGGCACGCCGCTGGTGTTGATCCACGGCGTCGGCATGAACGCTGACGCCTGGTTCCCGCAAATGGACGTGCTGAGTCGCTATTTCCGCGTGATCGCGGTGGATATGCCGGGACATGGCGAAAGCAGCGGTTTTCGCCATCCCGCCACCCTGAAAGATTACGTGCAGTGGCTGGCCCTGTTCCTGAAGACACAACCGGAATCCCGTTTTGCCGTGGCCGGGCACTCAATGGGGGCGCTGATCACCGCGGGTATCGCTATCGATTATCCGCAACTGGTGAATCACGCGATTGTGATGAGCGGCGTGTTTAAACGTAACGACACGGCACGCAACGCCGTGTTGCAGCGGGCACAAGAGCTGGCCAGCGGCAATGTGCGGCTCGATGCCCCGCTGGATCGCTGGTTCAGTGATGATCACCACGAACAGCCCCTGCGTAAAAAAGTGGGCGCGTGGTTGCAGCAGGTGAATCTCGACGGCTATGCCCGCGCCTATCAGGCGTTTGCGGCCGGAGATCGCTTTTATTCAGAACGCTGGAACGAAATGCAATGTCCGGTGCTGGTGATGACCGGTGAACTGGATGCCAATTCGAATCCAGACATGACGCGCCAGATGGCCCAGGCCGCGCGTCAGGGGCAGGCGGTGGTGGTCGCTAACGCTAAACACATGTTGAATCTGACGGATGCCGACCGTGTGAACGAAGAGATTTTATCGTTCCTGAATCCGGTTGCTGCCGCCGTCACGCAAAAAGAGCCTGTAAAGGAGTAACTTATGGACGCAGATAAACGCAGACAGTTACGCGACGCCTTTGGCGCCTTCATGACCGGTGTCACTGTGGTCACCACCAACGATGCGCAGGGGCAGCCGATTGGTTTTACCGCCAATTCGTTTTCTTCGGTATCGCTCGATCCCGCGCTGCTGCTGGTGAGCATCGATAAGCGCTCCGCCAATTTCGACAACTTCACTCAGTGCCCGCACTTCGCTATTAACATCCTGGCGGAGCAGCAGAAAGAGACGTCGAACATCTTCGCGCAGAAGATTGCCGATCGCTTCTCATTGGTGAAGTGGCGTAAAGGGGAGTTCAACACGCCGCTGCTGGATGACAGCTCCGCCTGGTTTGAATGCGCGATGCATCAGGTGGTGGATGCCGGTGACCACGCGATCCTGATCGGCAGAGTTGAGCAGTTCGATTCCTGCGGCACCCCGGGGCTGGGCTACTATCGCGGCGCCTACTTCACGCCTTATCAGAATGCCGAATCCCTGATTGCCGGTCCTAACGTGGTGGTCAGTGCGTTGATTGAATCGGCGGGTCAGGCGCTAGTGGTGAAAAAAGAGAATGGTTATGGCCTGCCGTCGCAAACGGTGAATAACCGCAGCGTCAGTGAAACCCTGAAGCAGGTGTTCGATGGACTCAACATCGAAGCCAGCCCGGGTTTTGTCTACTCCATTTGGGAAGACCGCCAGAAGAAACAGCAGCATATCGTGTTCCTCTGTGCACAACCGACTGGCAGCACCTTGCCAGCGGTGCAGCAGGGCGAATGGGTGGATGTCCACACGCTGGCACAACTGCCGGTGCCGGACAGCGCGTTGAAATCGCTGGTCGATCGGTTTATCCGCGAAAATGCCGTCGGTAATTACGGCCTTTATTACGGCGATGAAGTTGAGGGCTCAGTGCGCCACTTCTTTACTCCGTCTCATCAGGAGGTGGTATGAAACTTTCCCTGTTCCTGCATATGGAACGCGTGTCAGCGGATGACGCGCAGGACCAGCTGTATGATGAAATGATGGAACTGTGTGAAATCGCGGATAAAGGCGGTTTGCACGCCATCTGGACCGGCGAACACCATGGTATGAACTTCACCATTGCGCCCAACCCGTTTATCAATCTGGTGGATATCGCCAGCCGCACGCAAAACGTGCGTCTGGGCACTGGCACCATCATTGCGCCATTCACCCATCCGATCCGCCTGGCGGGCGAAGCGGCAATGACGGACTTGATCACTAAAGGGCGTCTGGATCTCGGGATTGCACGCGGTGCGTACTCCTATGAATACGAGCGTCTGATGCCGGGAATGGATGCCTGGGAAGCGGGCCAGCGTATGCGTGAGCTGGTTCCGGCGGTGAAAGCGTTGTGGAAAGGGGATTACGAACACAAGGGTGAATTCTGGAATTTCCCGTCCACGACGTCATCACCGCAGCCAAAACAGCAGCCTCATCCGCCAATCTGGGTCGCCGCCCGCGATCCGAACAGTCATGAGTTTGCGGTGAAGAACGGTTGCAACGTGCAGTGTACGCCGTTGCATCAAGGGGAAGAGGAGATCACGCGTCTGATCACCACCTTTAAAGACGCGTGCCGTGAATACGCACCCGATCAGCCGCTGAAGATCATGCTGCTGCAGCATGGATTCGTTGCCGAGGATGAGGCAGATGCGCAGCAAGCCGCTGTTGAGCTCAATCGTTTTTATAACTACTTCGGCGCCTGGTTCAAGAACGAGTGCCCGGTAGAGCAAGGCTTGATTAAGCCGCTGACAGAAGAAGAGATCGCGGCGAACACCTATTACAGCGTGGAAGGGATGCGGAAAAATCTGGCGATCGGTAATCCTGACCAGGTGATCGCGCGCCTGAAAAACTATGAGGTGATGGGCTACGATGAGTACGCCTTGTGGCTGGACAGCGGTATGACCTTCGAGCGCAAAAAAGCCTCGCTGGAACGCTTTATTCAACACGTTGCACCTGCATTTCACTAAGCGGAGACGTCATGGAATCCTTCAAACTCTACATCGATGGCCAATTTGACGCGGGTGCAGCGACTTTTACCTCGCTGAACCCGGCCACCGCTGAGCCTTGGGCCAATATAGCCGAAGCGCGCAGCGAGCAAACCGACCGCGCGGTCCAGGCGGCGGCTCGTGCTTTTGAATCTGACGTGTGGCGTGGATTAACCGCCGGTGCGCGCGGCAAATTGCTGTTGAAGCTGGCGGATTTGATTGAACGCGATGCGCCGAAGCTGGCACGCCTGGAAACACTCGATACCGGCAAAATCATCCGTGAAACCCAGGCGCAGATAGCCTATGTGGCGGAATACTATCGCTTCTATGCCGGACTGGCCGACAAGATGGACGGCGCCACGCTCAGCATCGACAAAGCCGATATGGAAACCTGGATCAAACGCGAGCCGGTGGGGGTGGTTGCGGCGATTATTCCCTGGAACAGTCAGCTGTTTCTATCAGCGGTAAAAATCGGGCCTGCCATCGCGGCCGGCTGTACGGTGGTGGTGAAAGCGGCAGAAGTTGCTCCGACGCCACTGCTGGCCTTTGCGGAGTTGGTGCATGAGGCCGGTTTCCCGGCTGGCGTCATCAACGTGATTACTGGGTTTGCCGAAGGATGTGGCACGGTGCTGACACAGCATCCGCTGGTTGATCACATTGCCTTTACCGGCGGAGCAGACACCGCTCGCCATATTATTCGCAACAGTGCAGAAAACCTGGCGAGTACCTCCCTGGAATTAGGCGGGAAATCCCCGTTTATTGTGTTTTCTGATGCTGATTTAGACAGTGCAGCCAATGCGCAGGTGGCCGCCATCTTCTCTGCCTCAGGACAGAGCTGTGTGGCGGGATCGCGTCTGCTCGTGGATGAGCAGATTAAAGATGCCTTTATTGAAAAGCTCACCAGCAAAGTGCGCGGCATTGTGATTGGTTGCCCGCAACAGCAGGAGACGCAGTTTGGTCCACTTTGTACCGCGCGGCAGAAAAGCAATATCGAGCAGGTAGTGAGTCGCAGTATTGAGCAGGGTGCGCGTCTGGTGATCGGCAATCAGCCGATTGATCGCCCTGGTTTCTATTATCCGCCCACCATTCTGGATTGCAGCGCCGTGCCAAATGCGGAAAGCGTGGTGCAGGAGCTGTTTGGACCGGTGTTGTCAGTGCTGACGTTTAAAGATGAAGCCGACGCGATTCGTCTAGCCAACGGCACAGAGTATGGTCTGGCGGCAGGCGTATTCACCCAGAATCTGACTCGCGCCCATCGTGTCACGCGTAAGTTGCGTAGCGGCGTGGTGTGGCTGAATACTTATCGCGTGGTTTCACCGCTGGCGCCATTTGGCGGCTACGGTAAGTCCGGCTTTGGTCGCGAAGGCGGCATTGACGCGGCGCTGGAATACACCACGACGAAAACTGTCTGGCTGCGAACCAGCGATGAGCCGATTAGCGATCCCTTTATTATGCGCTGAGGGGTAAAGGTGCGCTGACATGCGCACCTTGCGGGAATCTGGTTTGCATTTATCAATGCGCACTCTAACAGAAATAACGTTGGAATTTTCAGCGTCGTTATTTATGACGACCGTCACAGGTACAGTTGTTAAGCATTAAATAGCACCGGGAGTCTTACCGCCAATTCTTTAATAAGAAGACGAAAAACCATTCGTCGGGATGGCTGTGGCTTTTTTTCGCGAGGAAGGTTTTACCCACATTAAAAAACAATCCCATTTTGAGAATTGGAGGGTATGGTGAATACACAACCACGTCAGAGTCAAATTATTGAAAATAAGTCAGTGGATTATGTCCCGGAATCGGAACGCCACGGTAAATCGCACAGTTTATTTACTTTGTGGTTCTGTACCAACATTGCACCGTTGGCGGTAGTCAGCGGCGCGATTGCCACCGAAACGTTTCATCTGAATGTTATTTCCGCATTAACCGCGATTATTGCCGGTCATCTGTTTGGCGGGATCTTCCTTGCGTTAACCTCTGCGCAAGGGCCCAAAGTCGGCATTCCACAAATGGTGCAGAGCCGCGCGCAATTTGGTCGCTACGGTTCGCTGCTGGTGATTAGCTTTACGACGGTGATTTATCTCGGGTTCTTTATCTCGAATATTTCGCTATCCGGTAAAGTCATCAACAATGTCTTTCCGTCGATGCCGGTAAGCAGTGCCACGGTTATTGGCGCTATTCTTGCCACCGCCATTGGTATCGTCGGTTATCATTTTATCCATCGCATCAATAAAGTCGGTGCATGGATCATGGGTGCGGCGCTGATTTTGGGCCTGGCGCTGATGGTGTCACAACCTTTGCCCGCAGACTTTTGGTCTCGCGGCAGCATGAGTGCAGCAGGGTGGTTTGGCACTTTCTGCATAGGTGCGGTATGGCAAATCAGTTTCTCTCCCTATACCTCTGACTACTCGCGCTATCTGCCCGCCAATGTCGGTATTGCACGCCCGTTTATAGCCACTTACTTAGGCGCCTGCGGCGGTACCATTCTGGCCTTTATCTTCGGCATGATGGCGGTCAATATCGCACCGACAAGCGATGCGATGATGTCAGTGCGCCACGCCACTGGCTGGCTCGGCCCTATTCTGATGGTGCTGTTCCTGGTCAATATTATCTGCCACAACTCAATGAATCTGTATGGCGCGGTATTATCACTCATTACAGCGGTGCAAACGTTCCGCCCACACTGGACGCCGGGTGCAGCGGTGCGTTTAGTGGTTTCATCGCTGGTATTAGTGGGAAGCGTGTTAGTCGCTCTGGCAGCATCACAGAACTTTGTTTCGTTCTTTATTAACTTGATTCTGGCATTGATTGCGGTATTGATTCCATGGATTGTGATTAATCTACTGGATTTTTATTACGTGAATAAGCAGAAATATGATGTTGACGCGATATTTCGTGCTGATGGCGGACGTTATGGATTGCTGAATACTCAGGCGTTGCTGGTCTACTTCGCCGGAATTTTGGTGCAGGTGCCATTTGTTGAGAATGCTTTCTTTTCCGGCCCCTATGCGAATTTAATTCCCGGTGTGGATATTTCATGGATCATCAGTTTTGTGGTGACCAGTATAGCGTATCCTTTATTGCATCGTAAAAGCGAGTCCAGTCTGGTGAGCACCAGGAAAAGTAAGGCGTGAAGAGTGATACCTTAAGGTGAATGCGTTATCGAGCTATTTACAGGAGGAATCCTCCTTGGCTTAATCGGCAGCGTTTGATGGATCGCTATTTATTTTGCAGACCGGCATTAGTAATGTCGGTCTTTCTAAGGTTTTGGTGGCACCATCTACTCCAAGCCTTACCCCCCATGAATGCATTAATTTCACTATTATTCTCCATTATTATGTTAATCCTGGCGCATAAATTTCGTGGGCTTATTGCAATAGCCAGTTTAAAATTTTTTATCCGCAGTTATCGGCAACTAAGTCATAACTGCATCAGAGAGAAATAATCGAAGTTATTAAGGTGGCTTCCTCGCTAACCAATGAAGGGAATGAATTGAATGCCTTCATTTGCACCAGTCGCAGGTGATTAAGCCACTCATTAAATACATCAGCGCCTATCAAAAGGCGGTGGGTAAATCCATATTAGTTACAACACACTCAACTACTATTTCTAACTTTAGTCCGGAGAGAATTCAGAAACTGCGAGCCCCTCTCAGGCCAGACCCGCGCCGTACCCGCACCCCGGTTGCCCCCACTGAACAGCCCGCTCTGCCCGGCCCATAGGGCCGGTAAGTCGTTTAAGGCTTTTTAATGAATGCTGTAACTATTAGGTTCTTCTTTGCTGTCAGTGTTACCGCGGGTTGTTTCTTTCGTCTCCGACCGTCTGACTTCATTGCACCTGAAAGGCCGCTGCTTCAACGGCGGTCGGGCAGGGGGTGTTCTGGCTGGCCGGGAAAGTCCGTAGGAGAATGTATGTATAACGCTGTCAGCGCAGACAGGCAGCATAATGAACATATGCGCTGCGCGTTGCGTGCCATCGGTGAGGCCCGTTTGAAGCAGTCAGTATTTACCTGAATAAATACTATGATGTTTGTTGCTGGCTTCTGATAAAAGTTAAAGTGAGAAAACCAGCGCTGCTGGAGTGAAACTATAATTGATTAAGTTCATTCTAAAAAGGAGCGGCTATGCCTTACTCAGCCACATCTTTAGCGATACTTCGTTCGATGCGCGACAAGCACAAGTTTCTGTTAAGAGGTGACAGAAGTCATGGGTGTGAAATCAGATACAACCTGATAACTAAGCAAAGAGAAGACAGGTCCGCGTTGAGCTTAATTCCTCTAGAGCGCGCTGGTTTAATCGAGTTCGTATCTGAACCCCTGGACCCAAAGCGTTACTACATCGTAAGAATGACGAAAAAGGGCATTGAATTTTTAGAAGAAAATGATATTCACGCTCAAAAAACATAGCTGAGTAAATGTATGTCTACCACTCGATCAAGGTAGCGTTCAAGTTCAGACGGGGCTGTTCAATGTTATCAACGGTAATTGACTACGATAACTCGCAGGTTAAACCCTAGATCCGGATTTTTAACAAAGCTTAAAATATAGTAAGGATAAGGTCACTGTTCAAAAGCGGCACGGTCTGCCAGGACTCAGATTGCTGATAAAACTGTGAAGGCTGTTATTTCAGGGATGTTATAAGGATAGCGTAAGCTCATTTACAGGTTCACATTCAGTTAGTCACAGCAGGTATCAATAAAGCCGGCTGCGTAAAAACAGGTTTAACACCGCAAAAGCATGGCAATAAACTTTGGCAAAGGTTGGACACAGTGTTGCTTTTAAGCGTATCGCGGTTGCGGCCTGAAGACCACATATAATGATAAACAGGATATTGCGCTCAAGTCATTTAAAGAAAAGGCCATAGCATTAAGAATGCATATCAAAGAAACTACCCGGATTTTTACAGACGCAATATGAGGTGTTCAGAATCAGAGTAAGCTGAACACCTTAACACGCAATCAGTCAGGTTGTTTGTCACCTGACTCTGGTGCATTACTTTCGTCATCTTTAGGTTGCTTTTCAGGCGTTTTTTTCTGCGGATTGTAATCAGGATTATCACCCTTAACAGGACGATCGGTCATAGTGCTTTCCTCGTTCAAATTGATGAGTTCTGAGTGTAGTTAAGCGTTCAATGAGGAGCCAAGCGGTCATAGCGACTTATTATCTTTTGCATCCATAGCAAGTGCGCTGGCGCTAGCCGGATCAAACAATGAAAGGCTCTCAATCTGGTCGACCATAATCACCTTACGAAACTCTAACGCTGACTTCGGCTTAGAAGTAAAATCAACGTCATGAATGTGGTACCAGTGGCTATAATTGTGCTCAACAGCAAGGTTGAGCGTGCGAGCGTCCCGATAGCCGCTCAGCATAGGGATGAGCACAATATTGGCAGTACTGGCGTACTCGAAGGTTGCGGCATGAATCATACCAATGTAGATACGTCGTGACTTAAGCGTGACCCAAGCCAGTTCGCCATCTTCCATGCATTGCAGTAGCATTTGTTCGATACCGTTTGAGCGTGACAGACGCTGGTAAAGATCCTTTCGACTGCTTGCAGTCAGACGAGCACTATTAGCCCAGTTTGAACGGTAAACGCAAAAGGTGACGGCAAATGCCAGCATAATCATGACTGGCGCCTGAATGCTCAAAAAGCTCCAGGTCATGAAATCAACATGCCAGCGCGCATGTTGAATTTCCGATAAGCCAAACGCATTATTTAAGGCCGAAGCAGCCAGAAGAAGCAGCCAGATAACCCCTGTCGCCAGGACGCCCTGTAAAACGAAAATGCAGCCGTACAGTGCAATCAGGAAATAAACATCCCACCCAACCGAACGTTTAATCTTTAATCGACTGGACATGTCGCGGCTGGTATACCAGTATCCGCACACCATTAAGACCATGAAAATTGCTGTTCCCATCAGATATCCTTCAATCTTTTGACATGGTCTTGAAAATCTCTTTGCACTTCTGGGCTTAAAGGATTTACCGACGCATTTCCATCTTCATCAATAATGATGCGGTCACCTTCCTCAATGGACTCTTTCATATCCTGCTGACTCATGACCTGTAAAAGAGACTCGGGGCTGCTGAAAAGAGATGAGAGAAAACGAAGCATAATAAGTTCCGTAAATTATTATTGCGTTTAGTATGAATGATAATGACAGAAATACGCTCCAATACTGATCTGCATAAGTTGAAATGTCCTGATTCAGAGTAATCCGCATGTTCAAAGCGAAACCATTATAACTCTTCACATTAAGGAAATAAGATAACGGTTGACATTGCAATTGCGCGAAATGTCATTCGAGAAAAAATACAGAGATAAATATACGCGTACATATGACTACACAATAATCAACACCACAGCTATATCTTTACGCTAAGGGACATTTCATTCCATGGTTAAAGCCTCCTCGCAGGTTACCCCGGGAGTAGCCACGGTGGATGTTTTTATCCTCGATAGTTCCTGCTAACGACGTTTAATAATGATTGTTTAGAGGTAACTGCCACTACAGAGCTCACCTGTTATTTACGCTTCGGATGCCAAGGTATCATTCAGGTTCAGCAGGGCGCATGCAGCCTTAGGGCTGGTAGTTTGCCATCGGTTATAGGGGAGGCTGGTTTTACTCAAACAAAAGTTTGCCTGCCCATCCCAATGACTTTGTATGACAGGGGAAAAATGTAATAAACGAGCGTTTGACCCTGCCTGATAGCATCATCGCCCCCCAACAAAACGAAAAAATACCGGCATCATCCACCCGATAACCCCGGCGGGCCACAGGGCCATTTTCCTAACGCGGAGAAATGCCGGGAAGCGGTAAAACTACGCCAGAAATCAGGTTGATTTTTTTAAGCCCGCTTCTGCCCCGGTCACGGGGTTGACTGAAGGGTCAGACGCGGTTCTGGTTGCCAGCGCATCGACGGCTATTTGCTGCTTTGCTGGCAGATTAACCGCGGCTAAACCATCTCCGCCGTCAACCGCAGGTTGTGGTTCTGCAACATAGTTGAAGTTCTCATCCGAATTCCAACTCCCTCTGACGTCATCGCCTTCAGACATGTTGTAATAGTTGTGAGCGTACTGCTCAATGGGTGGCAGCTTACCCGGTGGGAAATTATCCTGGATAGCGTACAGTGCTTTCTCGAATGAAAGCTGGTGTGCCACTTCACGAGTCATCAAAAAGCCCAGTGCGTCTTTTACACCGGGATCGTCAGTGACATTAATCAGTCGCTCATAGAGAATTTTGGCGCGAGCTTCGGCTGCCACATTTGAACGAAGGTCAGCAGTCACTTCACCTATGGTATCAATGTAAGCGGCGTTCCAGGGTACACCTCCGGAATTGGTAAGCGCAGGGCCCCCGCCATACAGAATAGAAGTTAGGTGGCTGTCATTGCCGGCACCGGTAATGGTCCGATAGAGATCGCCTTCTTTCTCAGTGCCCTCCGCCAGGATGCCCTTTGCACCTTTATTCAGCATACCGACCAGAGAACCGATAATTTCCAGATGACTTAACTCTTCCGTTGCAATATCCATCAGCATATCACGACGGCCTAAATCATCATCCGCAAGCCCTTGAGTGAAGTAGCGCATAGCGGCTGCCAGCTCACCCTGCGGCCCGCCAAATTGTTCGAGTAACAGGTTAGCCAGTCCCGGATTTGGCTCGCTCACACGTACTGTATATTGTAGCTGTTTGACATGTCTGAACATCACTCACCTCAGAACTTTTTGGACAGGAGAATAATCAGCGTTTAGCCTGAGAGTCAGGGTCTTCACTGAGTATGAGGAACTGATCGGTTAGTTCAGGCAGGTGGCTAATCATCCAGTCCGACATGGCGAGTTCCTGTTCGCATATCTGCTTAAGCACAGGAACGCTTTCGAGGTCACCTGCGCGGGTCGCTGCGCTGATGAGGCTGGTATAGCTCCCCACTTCGGCGTTCTCAAAGACGTAGCCTGCAATCGCACCTTTAATCACTTCGTCTTCAGCAAAAATGCCGCCAAAGGCCTGGCCCATCGCGGCCATTTTTCCCATGACATCCTTCACGCTGGAATGAGAAATGTCATGGCGATCCAAAATCGTTTCCAGCAGTGATTGCTGCTGACGTGTTTCTTCGATGTGCTGCTCGATACGCGCCTGAAGCTGTGGATAATTCTCAAGGCGTTTGGCCATCTGCTCCAGCATGGTTTCAGCCTGTTTTTCCATTGCATGCGCATCGCGCAGCCAGTCGTGGTAATGAGAAAGGCTTGAGGTAGAAGACATAAATTCCTCCTTAAACAGCGTGAACTTACTGTTTTTCCGCAATATCAGTGAGTTTCTTATCCGTTGATTTTTCTTCATCCAGCGTGGCAGAAAGCAGGTTTACGGCTTCTCCCAGTTGCAGTTTGATAGCAAGCGCGATAAGCGTGCCATAAGTGGCAATTTCGTAATGCTCGACTTTTTGTGCTGCGCCTATTAATCCCGCGTCGCGTACCGGCCCCGCTTCCGTGGCTTCAATCAGCTCCTGGGCTTCTTCAACCAGCCCTTCAAGGGCATGGCACTTCATGCGCAGAAGACGCAGTTCTTCATGGGCATCAATAACCTGATCAAGTCGCTCGATCTGCCCCTGCGTTTCGTCTAAATGCTGTTGAAACGCCGCTTTTAATTTCTCATCAGTGGCAGCACGAATTAATTTAGGGAGGGCGCGCGTGATTTGCTTTTCGGCGCTGTACACGTCGGAAAGATCGTGAATAAACAGGTCTAATAACGTTTTAACTTTCATAGGGCTTCTCCGGAGATAAGGAATAACGAGAATATAAAGTGGGGTATTTACTTAAAAACCTCATAACACAGCCTGAATGTATACGGAGCACTCCCTGCTCCGGGTACTTTTCCTTTAAGGATCAATCAGGAGCCGCGGTGGCTGTTTTGACCACCTTTTTTACCAGCTTCAGATGCTTTTTCGCGGTCATTTTTGAAATTTCCGCCGCTATTCTGACCGCCTTTTTTTCCTGCTTCAGACGCTTTCTGCTTGTCTTCCGCAAAGTTGCCTGATCCGCCACGATGTTCAGTCATAATCATTCCTCTATATGAAACGAATTAACATGGCCAATATTTGCCATGCGCGTGGTGCACTTTAAAGATAAAATAGAAATCAGAGAGTGCAAGCGGGACGAATCGAATTAATTCGCTACGCTTGGTTGATATTCTCTCATTATAAAATAATGGATTCGCTCCGCTTTAATGCATTAAGTGTGGCGGCCACAAGCTTTTTTTCATGTCAGATTATTCGCTTCGGTTATTTAATTATAATGGTCGAGAAATTATCAAAAAAAAGGAAAGAAATTATAGCGAAACGATTATTGTTATAAAAAAAGCTAAGCGCCAATCAGTCTGTCATTATCCGGGTTAACTCAGTCAGGCAGTAATGGGTAGCTTTTTGCATGACTTGTTCGCTTTCGCCTGAGAACCACTGACGGCTGGTAAAAACGCAGCCTTCAGGAAGGCACCATGCGAACCAGACGGTTCCTGCAGGTGTACCATCTTCTCCTCCTTCCGGTCCGGCATACCCGCTGGTCGCAACGCCTATCCCATCACCAGAAAGTTTTTTTGCGCCGCAGGCCATTTCGCGGACGGCAGCTTCACTGACTGCCGTATATTGGTCGAGGGTTTCCATACTGACGTTCAACACTCTATGTTTGGCATGATTGGTATAGGTTATAAATCCACTGCTATAAAACAGACTGCTTTCACTCACCGACGCCAGCGCTGCGCCGACCCAGCCTGCAGTACAGGATTCAGCCGTAGTGATGGTCAAATTACTATCAATCAGCAATTTCCCTAATTGGGTAGCAGCTTCTTTTAAATCATCATTCATTAAACTTCTCCTGTTGAGGTCTGAAGGGGAGGCATTTCAAACTTAAATAGTGACCAGTACAAAACCACGAAGCGTCATAGGGCCTTATCACCTGAGCTCAAAGGTTACAAATCTTAGTTTCGCCTGTTAAGCTAAGCATACAAAATAATGTCATACCTGCATCGACAAACTGTCACACCTGCAAACATAAAATATCTCTTTGCTTTATGTTGATCGTATTCATATTAAAATTCACAAACGCTACTAGCCGCTTGGCTTATTTTCTCTTTCAGGGGAAATGCCTCATATTAAGCAGCATTCATACTTACAGCAAAAATATCTCATTAACTCAAGGCAATAGTTTCAAAGCGCAACGTAATATTTTGTACCTGTTTGTGAATTGTTTTTCCTGTAACTTAACCGAGATGTGTGGGTTTATTTCCAGCCAGCTACACTCAGTTATCCTGACCGTGATAGAGGATTAACAATGTTTGGACTTGATGCCTTTCATTTGGCCCGCATTCAGTTTGCATTTACGGTTTCGTTCCATATTATTTTTCCGGCTATAACAATTGGCCTTGCGAGTTTTCTCGCCGTGCTTGAGGGCATGTGGCTCAGAACGGGTAATGAAACCTACCGCGACCTTTACCATTTCTGGTCCAAAGTGTTTGCCGTTAATTTTGGTATGGGTGTGGTATCTGGACTGGTTATGGCCTATCAGTTCGGCACGAACTGGAGCGGTTTTTCACAGTTTGCCGGCAGTATTACCGGGCCATTACTGGCCTATGAAGTCCTGACTGCTTTCTTTCTTGAAGCCGGATTTCTGGGCGTTATGTTATTTGGCTGGAATCGGGTAGGGCCAGGATTGCATTTTTTTGCGACCTGCATGGTGGCACTTGGCACGCTGATATCAACATTCTGGATTTTGGCTTCGAACAGCTGGATGCACACGCCACAAGGCTACCTGGTCGAGAATGGCATCGTCGTACCTCAAGACTGGTTCAAAATCATCTTCAACCCATCCTTTCCCTATCGCTTATTTCACATGTCCATCGCTGCCTTCCTTGCCAGCGCATTCTTTGTCGGGGCTTCTGGCGCATGGCATTTATTAAGGGGAAATGATATCCCGGCAATACGGAAAATGTTCTCGATGGCTTTATGGATGGCACTGTTAGTGGCACCTATCCAGGCTTTGGTGGGGGACGCGCATGGTCTTAACACGCTTGAGCATCAACCCGCAAAAATAGCTGCTATTGAGGGTCACTGGGAAAACCTACCGGGCCAGGCTACGCCGCTGGTGTTATTTGGCATCCCAGACATGCAAGAAGAGCGGACTAAGTATGCGCTTGAAGTGCCTTATCTTGGGAGCCTCATTTTAACGCATTCACTGACGAAACAGGTGCCGGCGTTAAAGAGTTTTCCCAGGGAGAACCGACCTAATTCACTTATTATCTTCTGGTCCTTCAGAGTGATGGTCGCCATGGGTCTTTTGATGATCAGCCTCGGAGTGATTAGCCTCTGGTTACGGTATAAAAAGCGTCTTTATTCGTCGCGACCTTTTTTGTGGTTTGCGTTACTGATGGGCCCCTCCGGGCTTGTCGCCATACTTGCCGGTTGGTTCACCACTGAAATAGGGCGGCAACCCTGGGTCGTTTATGGCGTTCAACGAACTATTGACGCGGTATCAGCTCACGGCGAGTTGCAGATGAGTCTCAGCCTGTTGGCCTTTATTCTGGTCTACTCCTCGGTATTTGGAGTGGGGTACATCTATATGATGCGTCTTATAAAGAAAGGACCACGAACCGGAGAAGGTAAAACCGTGCGGCAGGGAGGACCGGGGCAGGATAAAACGCCAGCGCGCCCCCTCTCGGCTGCACATGAAAGTTTAGAAGAACCACGGGAGCACAAGTCATGATCGACTTCTCAGTGATCTGGTTTGCCATTATTGTTTTTGCCACATTGATGTACATCGTCATGGACGGCTTTGATTTGGGGATAGGGATATTGTTTCCTTTCTTTAAAAGTGCTCAGGAACGCGATGTCATGATGAACACCGTTGCGCCAGTATGGGATGGCAATGAGACCTGGCTGGTGTTAGGGGGGGCGGGGCTCTACGGTGCGTTCCCGCTTGCCTATGCGGTCATTGCAGATGCACTGGCTGTTCCTTTAACGCTCATGCTTATCGGACTGATATTCCGTGGCGTCGCTTTTGAATTCCGCTTTAAAGCTACTGAAGCGCACCGCGCATTCTGGGACAAATCCTTTATCGGTGGTTCATTGCTGGCCACCTTTAGTCAGGGCGTAGCTGTTGGTGCCATGTTAAATGGTTTTCCGGTCAAAGCGCGTACCTTTGCCGGTTCTGCAATGGACTGGCTGACGCCGTTCACGCTGTTTTGCGGACTGGGCCTGGTTATCGCCTATGCACTGCTGGGGTGTACATGGTTAATCATGAAAACCGAGCACGATCTCCAAAAAAAAATGTCATCCCTCACTACACCTCTTCTGTGCTTGTTGCTGGTCGTGTTCGGGGCTATTAGCTTTTGGACGCCTTATTTGCATGAGCCCATTGCCCACCGCTGGTTTAGTGTGCCGAATATATTCTGGTTTTTGCCCGTCCCGGTTCTGGTTGTGACATGTGCCTGGGGCATCAAGCATGGCGTTCAACGTGAAGCACATTATTCGCCGTTCCTTTTAACGCTCGGTTTAATCTTTTTAGGGTTCTCCGGGCTGGGCATCAGCATCTGGCCTAACATTATTCCGCCCTCAATAACAATTTGGGCGGCAGCGTCCCCACCACAAAGCCAGGCATTTATGCTGGTAGGTAGCTTACTGATTATCCCCGTTATTCTCGTGTATACATTGTGGAGCTATTACGTATTTCGCGGGAAAACCCGAATTGGCGAGGAGTACCATTAAATGTTGCCGACTCAAAAGAACCAACACGCTATCCACCGGAGGGAATCATGGTGGAGACGCCTGTTGTGGTTGATTGTCATTTATTCTGCAAGCGTATTGGCACTGGGAATCATTGCCGCCCTCATGAGGATGCTGATGAATGCTGCAGGCATGCGTTCGGAATAAAAATTGACCGGCAAAAAGTTAATAAATGGCCAGTGAGGTGAATGAGTGAAGAGAGCAGAGTCAGAAAGCAGAGATTATCCTGTTAAAGAGGATATGCCATGGCAGCGCAGGGAGGTCAGAATACAACGTGCTGGCCAGTACATACTTTTTGCCGTCGTTATAGCAGGAGCATGTGGCCTCTTTTCTAAAGGGTTTATAAGCAATGGGGAAGCTCAGTCACCGGATGGTACGGTGCAGGTCAGGTATGAACGATTCGGTCGGGTGCAGAGTAATATGAATATGCGTATTCAGGTCCCTGCTCAAACCGGGGATCGGTTCACCGTTACAATAGGAAACGGGGCGCTTGATACTCTTGAAATTCAAACGCTTCAACCTCAACCCGTTGAGGCGGTTGCGCGTGCAAATGATTTACAACTCACCTTCCTGACTCACAATGCGCATTCTGGTCACACAGTCTGGATTGGTATGCAGCCACAAAATATGGGCGCTATATCCATGAGCGTAAGCGTACCCAATTTCCAACCGGCTCGTTTTTCACTCTGGATATATCCATAAGGAAGGCGTAAATGGAAACAGTATTGCGCGCAGCAGGTATTTATTTGCTCCTGATGGTGGTCTTTAAGATTGCTGGCAGGAGAGCTTTGCTGCAAATGACGTCCTTTGACCTGATTCTGTTATTGATAATCAGCGAGGCAACCCAACAGGCATTGCTGGGCGACGACTTTTCAGTGACCGGAGCGGGCCTTACGATTATTACCTTAATTGCCATTGATGTCGTGCTGGGTAAGCTTAAAACACGTCTTCCCTTTTTCCAGCAATTGGCAGAAGGCGGCCCAGTAATTTTGGTAGAGCACGGTAAAGAACTCTCTGCGCGAATGAAGATGACCGGAATAAATCGTGAAGACATTATGGAGGCCGCGCGCTCCTCACAGGGCCTTGAAAGGCTTGAGCAGATAAAGTTTGCAGTGCTTGAAGTCAATGGCCACATATCCATCATTCCTGAAAGTCGATAACCGGAACTTTTTCCAGGGTAGGGTTGTAGTTTGTCTGGGGTCTATTGGAGACATTTTCTTGCCTGCTTTAACGTTTTACCCTTACCTGACAATTACAATAAAAAGTGCCCGCACAGGGTGGGCAAAAGCAGTGGCTAAGGAATGTCTCCCTCGCATGAAACGCATCTTGTGTGCTGTCCTACCAGTCAAGGACCGGCCCACATACCTTTGATCAATTTGCTTAAAGTGGTAGGAGTTGTTACTAAACGCCTTAAAAAATCTCATAATTTCCATTAAGTCATGTAGATAGTGGTAGAGAGTAAACTTTTTTAGGCTGTTAAACGAAACGGGTGAGGATTTTAATTGAATTTATTCGCGAGATTAAGACATTCATTTAGGTCCTGGTAAGCGACTATTCCAGACTGGAAAATCCGCCCGAGCATAAGAATAATCTTATTTAGACAATAATTTATTTTTGTACACGCCGATAAAACCTGTACAAATATTGTGTTTTTATAGTTAATTTATATAGATAAAAATTCTGGCTTTTAATTTTCTTCATGTAGCCTCAAGCCTAAAGGACTACTTTTTCCGGCTGGATAAAAGGTAATCCATATACAACTATTAAGCCCGATCGGGAGATATCCTTAAATGCGAGAGGGTTTTAATTATGAGTAATCGTCGTGGTGGTGCAGGTAATTTCGCTGAGAATCCGGAACGTGCCCGTGAAGCAGGTCGGAAAGGCGGTGCCGCAAGCGGAGGCAATTTTCGCAATGATCCTGAACGCGCTGTAAAGGCAGGGCGCAAAGGCGGAGCGGTAAGCCGTCGCAAATCTACAGTCTCACATTCCTGATGTGGTTTTTAAGCGGCAGAGATAGCGTGCCGCTTAGAAAATATAAATTACAGATTTATCCAATTTAATTCCGGTCGATCCGGACTTTCGCCCTGAGTTATTTACCCTGGTCTCTACTTCGTAGGATGCTATGATGTCATTTCATACTACAGATTCGATTTGTGCCCTGACGGGAGCCAGTCCGTTCAATATTCGCCGCTGGCAGCGACGCGGCCTCGTAACCACTTTTCCCGATGAACCCTACTGGACTAATGAACAACTGCGTGAAATCCGCATAGTGATGAAGGATACCGCGCAAGGGGCAACCACACGTGAAATCAGCCGAAGCAGAGCAAGGCAGGAACCGATTAAATCTTATGGATGGAGTGCAAGGCGCGGGGATATTCTCTCGCAGCTGGAAACGGGCACTGATCGACAGCTTATCAGCTTAACACGTAGCCTGAGCCGGGATTTTAGCGGAGATGATTTCATCAACAATCTTATGAGGCCACTTGCTGATTGGTTACTTGCTGATGAGCGCAGGGGCTGTCATCGGCGTCTGACCCGTTTTAGCCAGTTGATTGAGCAACAATCCCTGGCAGCAGGCAGGATATCTCTCCGCAAGGGTTTTGTTCCTTTACTCCTTGAGATAGCGGATAACGTTGATGACATCTATGTTTTGCTTGAGGTCATACGGTTAACAGGTCAGGGATTTTGCGTTGAACTGTTGGCCAGCTCGTCCGGGCCGCTTTCAAAAGCATTCAAGAGTTGCTACGACCATCACCTTATATGGGGGAGTGACAGGAAATCACGTATCCCATCTGCAAATGATGAACTGGTTATGCATCAAGCGGGTCAAAACCCGTTAGCAGGTCAGAACATTACGTCGGACGCATTAATTCATTTTATTGAAACTTCCTACAATGACACGCATTTAAATACACACGCATTCTGGCGAGGCAGCGCTAGCATTGAGCGTTTGGACTGATAAAAGCATTAAACAGCTCAGCACCGATAATAGTTTGGTCAGGATCACAACACTATCAAATTATGCACGTTTAATGCGAATGTCTTTCTACAAAAACTATTGAAAACACTTAATAAATTCAAGACTGGAGAAGTGATGAAAGTTCATCATCTCAACTGCGGATGCATGTGCCCGATGGGGGGCGCTTTATTTGATGGTTTCAGTAAAGGAATTTTTGCACACCTCGTTTGCCATTGTCTGCTTATGGAAACTGACCGGGACGGTCTGGTTCTTGTTGACACCGGTTTCGGGCGGGATGATGTCCACCAGCCGGCAAAGCGCCTGTCTCATTTTTTTCGGCTGTTCAATAATATCCAGCGACGGGAAGCGCTGACGGCCCGCTCACGTGTTGAAGCGCTCGGGTTCAGCACAGCGGATGTACGACATATTATCCTTACCCATCTTGATTTTGATCATGCAGGCGGCCTCACTGATTTTCCGGCTGCACAGATTCACTTGCTGAATACTGAAATCAGCACTGCAGAGCAGCGCCACAGTTGGCTTGCCCGTGAACGCTACCGCCCAGCTCAGTGGAGAGGTACGTCCGGCTGGTCAGGTTATCAGGCGCAGGGTGAAGAGTGGTATGGATTCAAAGCAGTAACGGCGCTGAGAGGTTTGCCGCCGGAAATTCTGCTTGTGCCGCTTCCGGGTCATACCGATGGGCATGCTGGCGTTGCCATAAGTCAGCCGAACGGATGGCTGTTGCATGGAGGGGACGCCTGGTTCTACCGAGGAGAAATGGAAAGACAAAATCCGCATTGTACACCGGGGCTACGTTTCTATCAGTGGATGATGGCGACAGATAACGGAGCCAGACATCGTACCCAGGAGCAGTTACGTACGCTGTTGCGCCGTCATCATGAAGAAATTACCTTTTTTTGCAGCCACGATGCAAAAGAACTGAGTGCATTAAGCGCAATGGATCAACCGATGGAATGAAGTATACAGGACCAATAACTGCTTCAGAGTTTATTGCAATAACCGGTTACGGCTTTTGATATGCCATGACCGTCGACGTAAAGTCCGGATTCAGTGATCAGCATCTTTATACACTCTTACTTAAAGGGTCGTTAAAAATTTTCACATCTGTGTCTGGCTTTAGTTTTTTGTCATCGGAGGTCATAGATGCCCTATAAATCACGAAATTCCCTGCCAGACAACGTTCAGCATGTACTTCCGGCACATGCTCAGGACATTTACCTTGAGGCTTTTAATAGCGCCTGGGATGAATATAAAGATAAAAAAGACCGCAAGGACGACAGCTCCAGGGAAGAAGTTTCACACAGAGTTGCCTGGGCGGCCGTCAAACATACGTACGAGAAGGGCAGCGACGATAAATGGCATAAAAAGAAATCCTGATTAAACCTTATTGTTTATGCATTTTTCAGCCCCCGGAGAGCGACTTTCAACTCTGGAAGAAAGGTGTCTGGATGACTCATTTCATGGAGACGACTTTGTCACTTATCGCGCGGAAAGTAAATTTTGACCTTAAACGCTCCTTCCTTTCTGCCGTCCCTCTGGGGATTGGCGTGATGGCGGCAGTCGATGAGATCATTTTTCATCAGCTACTGGCCTGGCATCACTTCTTTGACTGGGGGACGCCTGCATTCAGTGTGTTCTCCGATGGGCTACTGCACTCTGCTGAGCTCATCGCCTTCGTGGCTGGCGCCTTCATGATGCATAACCTGCTCCGTCATCAGAGACTGTGCAGGCTCTCTGCATGGTCCGGATTCTTTACGGGTCTGGGCGGCTTTCAGCTTTTCGACGGCATCGTCGACCACAAGCTGCTCAGGCTTCATCAGATTCGCTATGTAAATGATGTGTTGCCGTATGACCTGGTGTGGAATGGTGCCGGGTTGATGCTCCTGCTCATCGGCTGGTTGATTTACCGGCGTTCAAAAAGGGCGGCTGGATAAAACATGGATCAGATGAGTCCGCATGTCACACCCCCGGGTTCCTCTGTACTTGCATTGCTGTTTACCGTTATTCCGCTTTGCCTGCTATGTCTCTATGCCTTCGCAGCCTTCAGGAGGCCGCAGTTATCCGGATGGAGCGGCTGGCGAACGGCGAGTTTCAGCGCGGGTATCATGCTCATAGTGTTAGCCGTGCTGCCACCGATCGCCTCCCGGGCGCATCATGATCTGAACGCCCATATGCTTCAGCACCTGTTACTGGGTATGTTTGGACCTCTGGGTATAGTGTTTGGTGCACCGGGTACGCTGCTGGTCCGAAGTCTTAATGCCGCTGGCGCACGCCGGTTTATGAATGTCATGCGTTTTTCACCTGTAAGAATGCTCATTCATCCCGTCATCGCGGCGCTTCTCGACATCGGCGGGATGTATCTGCTTTACCTCACGCCTTTGTTTGCTCTGAGCATGTCCCATCCGGTTTTGTTTGTTTTGGTGCATCTGCATTTTGTACTTTCAGGCTACCTGTTTACCTGGTCCATTGCCGGCCCCGATCCGGCACCCCATCGTCCCTCCAGAGGATTTCGCCTCGTGGTGGTTTTCCTGGCAACAGCGGCGCATGCCGTTCTGGGCAAACTGATGTATGGCTACGGATATCCGCAGGGAATGTCAGCCAGCCTGAGTGAGGTGCAGTCTGCTGCTCAGATTATGTATTACGGCGGTGACCTTGCTGAGCTCTTACTGATTACGGGACTGTTTGCGGCCTGGTTCAGGCATCGCAGCACCTTACCTGAACTTCTGCTAGTCAGAGAGACTGACACTTTCGATGACAGGTGATGATCTACAGTAAGCGGGCCTATGGCCCACCTGAGCTTTGCTCAAGCTGTCTGATGAGTGCGAGGCTGCTAAGCTTTCAGTTGAGGATTACCACTTTAAACCCGAATACGGGTTTAATTCCCTCCTATACCATGAATGATTAGGATACTATGCAGCAACCTTTTCCGATTTTGACACCCGGCGACCAGGTGGTTATCTACGACGGCGTTTGTAAACTGTGTAATGCGTGGGTTCGTTTTTTATTGTCTCACCGCCTGCCTCCGTATGTAAGATTTACGCCGGTACAGAGCGAGGAAGGGAGAGCTTTGCTGGAGCATCTCGGTCTGTCAGCAGACAGTATCCACACGATTGTCCTTTCCGATGGGCAGCATCACTGGCTTCGTTCAGAGGCTATCTTCCGTATTATGCGCTTTCTGCCAGGGCCATGGCGGCTTTTGGGTCTGCTGCATTTTCTGCCTCTGACGGTGACTGACACCCTCTATAATCTTGTCGCCCGGAATAGGTATCGTATATTTGGTCGCTACGATTCCATGCTTTCCCCTGAGCCTGATCGCCCAGGCCGTTTTTTAAACCAATAAATATTTCCCCAGCCCTTTATCAGGCCCCCTTTATCTTTTGTGGGTCGAATAGCCTTAGATCTTCTGCCGACCTGAAGATGCGAATGCGCGATCATGTTTTTTTTAAAACCGGCCAGGATGAGAATGAATTTGCTGAGACACATCGTGTCAAAACCACGCCACGAACCTTGATTCTGGTTCTATCACTGGTGGGTATGCTCACTTAAGCCCCCCTTTTGGTAAGCTTTTGATAAATAATGACGAATGATATTATCGTCCCGTGGTGTTTTAAATCCAACCCGGTCGCTTCCCTGTTATCACTACGCTCTCTTTTTGCCTGAACACGATCTCACTGACATGAGCTGTCATTGCCAGCCCGGGGCTGAAGTCGGCAAGTGGATTACACTCGTAAAGTTGTATAAATATTGCACCTTTGGTATCAATTATCTTTGTAAGGGTTCACACTGATTACTTATCCGGGTCCACCCCGGGCTATTCACCCCATTAAGGTGGGCATATCATGCCTTACCATTCTACTGAAACCGTCTGCGGTATTACCGGGACGCTCCCTGGCACGCTGCGTAACTGGCGCCGTGCAGGCCTTATTACTGCTCCAGAGCAGCCTGATGGTTACAGCCAGGGACAACTAAGCCGTATATTTACCGTGCTCGATATGACGTCTCGCGGTGATACGCTTCGTGAAATTGCCCTGCAGCTTAACGGCGTTCCTGAAACACATCGAAGCGGCTGGGAATGCCGTCAGGAAGAACTGAATAATCAGCTGAGTAATCCCTCAGATAAGCTGCTGGAAGCGCGTATACGTCGGGTCGGAAACGACTATTGCGGAGATGATTTTGTTAACTGTTATCTTCGCCCACTTAACCTCTGGCTGCGTACAGACTTGACTGAGGGCGCTGACAAACGGCAGGCTCGTTTTCACTAGGCCGTTATCCGCCACGCCCGCCAGACCATTGCAGCGGCGCACCGGCGGAATACTGTGCCGCTCTTCCTCGAGGCGGTCAGCGTGACTGACCTGACTGAAATCTGGATGGAGGCGATCCGGCTGACCGGTCAGGGCTTCAGGGTCGAGCTGTCAGATGAAGTAACCGGCATACCTTCGAATGCTGCTAACCACTACGAACATCACTTGATGTGGTGCGGAGCGGGTATTTCCCGGTTAATGCACTGGAACTACCGTCATCGGCTCCTTGACGGCCTGCCCGCCATGCTGTGCGGTCCTGACCAAGGGATGCTGACAGCGGCCTGACAGAACTTTAAGCCTCTCTCTTTTCTGCCAGTGCAGCCAGCTGGCGGATATCAGGCCGGGTGACAAACATGATGTTGACTCATTCGTGCATTCCCGTCATTAGGTGCATTCACTCCATAACATATTCTGCCTTCCCGCTCCAAAGGCCATAACTTTTCGGAATAATGTCCCGGCACGATTTCCGTCCATGTCTACAGTTAGCCATGAGGTTGTCATTAATCTGAAATGGAGGAGGAGAATGTCTATTCAACACGACGATAAAGGCCACGTTATTCTTGGCGAGGCGGCACTCAGCCTGGCATTAGCTTAACGGGAAATCAGCGTGCTTACGCTGATCGTCCAGCTGAAGCGCATGGCTGAAGCTGGTAGCAGCATAGCCCGGCGTTCTGAAATTTTTGCGGCCAGTGAGTGGCTGAAGAGTTTTAAGGATCCTGGTCATGCTGTGAAGCATGTGCCTTACCTGCAGACCCTTGCGGGCTTTAACGACGAGTAGAAATGACACCATAGGACGTGTCCGGCTCTGGCCGGAAAGCGACGACGAAGATGACCTCATCGGTCACGTGCAAACGTGTACCGGCCGGAGAAACTGTCACGGACGACACTCCCGGATGCATATCACCCGCAGTGGAGTGCCGGGATCAAAACAATATAATTCACGCATTGTCGGCAATACCCAGCTTGTCCGCAACCGACAGATTTCAGGTGCTTTTTCAATGATAAGGTAAGAGATTGATAAACTTCAGCGTCTGGCCCCTTTCTCTGTCACAACGGCATTGCTGCAGGAGGCTAGCCGAACACCCCAGCATAAGCCCCGAAAGAGCAAACGCCGCACAGGATGACCGATACAGCAGCGGCAGCAAGCGTATATTTTTTCATTTTCTGATTCCTTAAATTCCCATTGTAACTTCCAGCCTGGCAGCTATTTCCGCTCTGTAAACCTTCGCAGTGATTCCAGGACGAATCCTTTCTGCCTAAACGTTACGCTAAAAATGGAGGCAGTGAAGAACTGCCCGCGTTTCCTGGCAAAAATTTTCTTCTCTGCAACGCAGTTAAAGGTCTCCGGATGAAAAGTAACTGCCTGCAGATAGTAAACCTGTACAGACATATAGCGGTGCAGAGAACTGTCTCTAAATTTTTTCAGCGAATAACTTAAAGAACATCATTCCATAAAATTCAGTAGCTCAGATGACAACAAAGGACTTAAACCACACTTTTTGCAAAAAAAATAAAGGCGCACTTTTAATATATTTTTGTACAAATTTGCAGTAAATCGTACAACTATCATTCACCTTTCTGTCCAGTTCTTTGGAGGATCCACTAATGCGCCAGAATCGACACGCACCAAACTCTTCTGAAGCAATCGCTCAGTATTTCAGTAAGGCGTCTCTGCCTTCCCAGCAGGAAACGCTTGGACAAATTGTGGTAGAAATCCTCAGGGAAGGCCGTAGCCTGAACCGTAAGTCACTCTGCACAAAACTACTTCGCCGCCTTGAACACTCATCAGATCCTGAAGAAGAGCAGCTTTATCATCATCTGATCGGCCTGCTTTTTGAACGCCAAAGCTGAATAATCAGTTAAAAACAGTATTGTTGGGTGCCAATATTAAGCTGCGCACGCGTAAAGATAATGGCACCTTTTCAGGCTTTTAAGCATCGCTCACTAATTTTTAGCTTGTGATGTAAGTATCAGGTAGTAATCAGAGAAATTCATGAATCGTAGTAACCAGCAACACGCTATTGATGAAATAATTGGTGAAGCCGCTTTCGCTTTACTTCAGGATGGCGGCGCCATTAATCTGCGCGCTCTGATTGTTCAGTTAAATGAGATGCAGAGATCTGCTGATGATGTGCAAAGGCAGACTCTCATCTTGCTCGCCCTTGCTGAAATAAGACAAAGCCGGAAAGAGGGTGGTGCTCTTCCAAAGATTCGAAATGAAAGTACGGATAACGGGCTTTCACATTTTTCCGAAGTAGGGATTTCGCCCACTAACCGGAAGCATTAATCACAGCATTTTGCTTTATGGATTATAATCACCCTGACTTAGACATATTGAAATACAGCATGCAGATGCCTGAAGAAAATTTTAACCCTATTACTGACTGTGAACTGGCCGATCATATACTGAACGTGGGAGCCGAACAGAATGAAGAGGCCGCGGTGCTGGGACTCGTCATCCGCAGCCTGATGGCCACTGAAGGCAAGGTCAGCAATAAGGCAATTATTCTCAGCCTGGTTGGCGCGCTAGAATCAACGCACGACGCTCAGCAGGCCGACTTACTGCGAAGGACGCTGGAAATTGTCGTTGCCCATACACCTGAAGACGCATGATCTGGTATATCAACGCTTACCCAGAACTGAACGATTAGTCGCGCTAAAATTAGCAATTATGTAGTCCTCTATTCTTCCGGCCATTCAAAATGGCCGTAGAGAATAGAGGAATGTTTCAGCCACGGTTAATCTTGCACTCGGATCCGGTT
>Ga0157363_1000107_pt1 | contig 63667 bp, 54 predicted proteins | sample AttsexASBM1_FD_111477 | JGI IMG/M metagenome (GOLD analysis project Ga0157363, IMG submission 111477) | Fungus gardens microbial communities from leaf cutter ant in Ribeirão Preto, State of São Paulo, Brazil - Atta sexdens ASBM1 | ecosystem: Host-associated > Fungi > Mycelium > Unclassified ... | reverse complement strand
TCCGAAGGAGGTTTGAGCCGGGCGAAGCGAGACAACGTTGCGTTCGCAACGGCCCGAAGGGGAATCATCCTCTCTCGCCGACCATTTTCAAAGAAACCCGCTGTTAGCGGGTTTTTTTACGTCCGGAGTTTAAAGAGGATGAGAACCTCCGAAGGAGGTTTGAGCTTTTCTTCACGCCCTGCCAGTGAGGTGTCCAGGATATTCTTTTCTTTATCGTTCCTGTTGCCGTCTCTCCCCGACAGTTTTCCCGGCTTTAATACTGTATAAAGTTCGTGCAGCAGAATAACCCTTTCCGCACTTAATTTTAGTCAAACATTTTTCTTATGCCATAAATGGTTTTTAGATTATCCGCTTAGGCTTCTGATCAATTTACAATCTGAATAAATGAATAATCAGTGAATTATAGTAAATGAAGATTGCATAAAACCTGTTTTTTTTCTTCTTTTTTAAATAGTTTTATTAACTAATGTATTATTACTATATGGTGATATAAACCAGATAATTGATTAATTATTGTTAATTTCAGTGGTTATGGTCATTTTATCTGGTGATATATTTTAATGAATTTTAGCGTAATGCTAAGAAAAACGCTTGCCGGTTATTGACAGCTGATCACATCTGTTGACAAATTGGGAGATACCAGAAGATCGCTTTAGCAGATTATCCCGCTATTTGACCTGAGTTAGCGTTTTTATCCGGGGTTTTATGGCGTGCTACGTCTGTTATAAGAAAATCTGCTGACAAAATAACGAATAACAAAAAGTAAATAACACACATCACATTTTAACGGAGCAACGAAGATGAGCAAATTCCGGTCCGGCAAAAGCGCACTGACGACGGGTTTAACATTACTGACATTGATGCTTTCTGCTGCTGTACACGCAAAAACATTGGTCTATTGTTCTGAAGGATCTCCGGAGGGATTTAACCCGCAATTATTCACTTCGGGTACTACCTATGATGCGAGTTCGGTCCCCATCTATAACCGGCTGGTTGAGTTCAAAACCGGGACTACGGAGTTACAACCCGGACTGGCCGAACGCTGGGATGTGAGCAGTGACGGTAAGGTGTACACCTTCCATTTGCGCAAAGGTGTGAAATGGCAGAGCTCTAAAGATTTTAAACCTACCCGCGACTTCAATGCTGATGATGTGGTGTTTTCTTTTGAGCGTCAGTTGGATAAAAATAATGCCTATCACAACGTTTCCGGTGGCAGCTATGAGTATTTTGAAGGCATGGATATGCCTAAACTCATTACTAAAATCGAAAAAGTGGATGATGATACTGTCCGCTTTACCCTCAGCCGCCCTGAGGCGCCTTTTATCGCAGACCTTGGCATGGACTTCGCATCGATTCTGTCAAAAGAGTATGCAGATAATATGCTGAAGGCTGGGACACCGGAAAAAGTGGATCTGAATCCGGTGGGAACAGGGCCCTTCCAGTTACTGCAGTATCAGAAAGACTCACGGATTCTGTATAAAGCTAATCCGACATACTGGGGCCCTAAACCGAAGATTGACCGGCTGGTATTCTCTATTACCCCGGATGCCTCTGTGCGTTATGCCAAAATGCAGAAGGGTGAATGTCAGGTCATGCCTTATCCTAATCCCGCTGATATTGCCAGCATGAAAAAAGATCCGAATATCACTCTGATGGAACAGCCAGGTCTGAATGTGGGCTATCTGGCGTTTAACACGCAGAAAAAGCCACTGGATGATGTCAGAGTTCGCCAGGCGCTGACGATGGCAGTGAACAAACAGGCCATTATTGATGCGGTTTATCAGGGGGCGGGTCAGGCAGCCAAAAACCTTATTCCACCGACTATGTGGAGCTATAACAGTCAGATCAAAGATTATCCTTATGATCCCGCTCAGGCTAAAGCCTTGCTGAAGGAAGCCGGAATGCCGGATGGATTTACCATCGATCTGTGGGCGATGCCGGTACAACGGCCGTACAACCCTAATGCCCGCCGAATGGCAGAGATGATCCAGGCTGACTGGGCAAAAATTGGCGTGAAAGCCAATATCGTCAGTTATGAGTGGGGTGAATATCTGAAAAGAGCCAAAGCCGGGGAACACCAGACGGTAATGATGGGCTGGACCGGAGACAATGGCGATCCGGATAACTTCTTTGCCACATTGTTCAGTTGTGCTGCTGCTAAAGATGGTTCCAACTATTCCCGCTGGTGTTATAAACCTTTCGAGGATCAAATACAGCCCGCAAGGTCAGAAGCTGACCATGACAAACGTATTGCTTACTACCAGCAGGCGCAGGTGATTATGCATGATCAGGCTCCGGCACTGATTATTGCTCACTCTACAGTCTACGAGCCAGTGAGCAAAAAAGTGACCGGCTATGTGGTTGATCCGTTAGGTAAACACCATTTCGATAACGTCGATATTCAACAATAACAGCAAATATCAACACCCCGGGAGAGTGAAACTGCCGGGGTGCTTCATTTTTAGTGGCGTATTTTGCGCTATTGCGGTCACCCTGCGATGGGTTGTGAGCAATGATCGCCATCTTTTGGGATGGCGGCATGAAAGAGAACTTGTTTATGCTGCAGTTTATTTTGAAACGTCTGGGGCTGGTCATCCCGACATTTATCGGCATTACCCTGCTGACTTTTGCTTTTGTCCATATGATCCCGGGCGATCCTGTGATGATCATGGCAGGAGAGCGGGGGCTCTCCCCCGAAAGACATGCACAGTTACTGGCCCAGTTTGGTTTGGACCAGCCTTTGTGGAAACAATATCTCACCTATATCAATGGCATTATGCATGGCGACTTAGGGATCTCCCTGAAAAGTCGTATTCCGGTCTGGAATGAATTTGTCCCCCGTTTTAAAGCCACACTGGAACTGGGTATCTGCGCCATGTTATTTGCGGTAGCGGTGGGTATCCCGGTAGGCGTTCTGGCGGCAGTTAAACGGGGTTCGGTATTCGATCATACTGCTATCAGTCTGTCGCTGGCGGGTTACTCGATGCCGGTCTTTTGGTGGGGGATCATGTTGATCATGCTGGTTTCGGTAAAGCTCAACCTGACACCGGTTTCCGGAAGAATTGGCGATACGGTATTCCTTGATGATAGTCACCCGCTGACCGGTTTTGATCTGATTGATACCTTATTCTGGGGGGAACCCGGAGATTTTAAAGATGCCGTGATGCATATGATCCTTCCGGCCATTGTACTGGGCACTATCCCTCTGGCAGTTATCGTACGAATGACCCGTTCGTCGATGCTTGAAGTCCTGGGAGAAGACTATATCCGTACCGCCAGGGCTAAAGGATTGACGCCGCTGCGGGTGATTGTCGTTCATGCACTGCGCAATGCCATGTTGCCGGTCGTTACGGTCATCGGCCTGCAGGTTGGAACGTTACTGGCGGGAGCTATCCTGACTGAAACCATCTTTTCCTGGCCTGGTCTGGGACGTTGGCTCATCGAAGCGTTACAACGCAGGGATTATCCGGTCGTTCAGGGGGGCGTGTTACTGGTGGCCTTATTGATCATACTGGTCAATTTTATTGTCGATATTCTCTACGGCGTGGTGAACCCGCGTATTCGTCATCATAAATAAGGGGGCATCATGTCTGTTGTTGAATCCGGCAGTGTGAGTGCTGCACCTAAACCCATGACGCCGTTTCAGGAGTTTTGGCACTACTTCCGCCGAAATAACGGAGCGGTGGTCGGGCTGATATTTATTACCCTGATGTTGTTAATGGCGGTATTTGCAGGCGTTCTGGCGCCTCATCAGCCCACGGAGCAGTTTCGCGATGCTTTACTTCACCCTCCGGTATGGCAGCAGGGGGGAGAATGGCGTTTTATTCTCGGAACTGATGATGTTGGCCGCGATATTCTCAGCCGGCTGATGTATGGCGCACGGCTGTCATTACTGGTCGGCTGCCTGGTGGTGGTACTGTCACTGGTGTCTGGCATCGTTCTCGGGCTGCTGGCAGGTTACCTGGGTGGGGTGGTGGACGCTGTTATTATGCGGCTGGTCGATATTATGCTGGCTCTGCCGAGTTTGTTACTGGCACTGGTGCTGGTGGCTATTTTCGGTCCGTCAATGATCAATGCTTCACTGGCTCTGACCTTTGTCGCTCTGCCCCATTATGTGCGGTTGACACGAGCGGCGGTACTGGCAGAAGTCCATCGTGATTATGTCACGGCATCCAAAGTTGCAGGTGCGGGGCCGTTACGCCAGATGTTTGTAAACATTCTCCCCAATTGCCTTGCTCCGCTGATTGTACAGGCGTCACTCGGTTTTTCTAATGCGATTCTGGATATGGCCGCGCTGGGTTTTTTAGGAATGGGAGCTCAGCCACCCACGCCGGAATGGGGAACGATGCTATCCGATGTACTGCAATATGCGCAAAGTGCCTGGTGGGTCGTTACCTTTCCGGGGGTGACTATTCTTCTGACAGTACTGGCTTTTAATCTGGTGGGTGATGGTTTACGCGATGCCCTTGATCCTAAACTGAAGCAATAAGAGGCCGCGCAATGACATTACTGAGTGTTGAGAATTTATCGGTTCATTTTGGAGACGAAAAGTCTCCGTTCCGTGCGGTCGATCGCATTAGCTATACGGTGGGACAAGGTGAAGTGGTTGGAATCGTCGGAGAGTCCGGGTCCGGGAAATCCGTGAGTTCTCTGGCCATTATGGGGTTGATTGATTACCCCGGCAAGGTGATTGCAAATAAACTGAGCTTCGGACAGTCCGATCTGCAGGCCTTATCTTCCAGACAAAGGCGACAGCTGGTCGGATCGGATGTTGCTATGATTTTCCAGGATCCGATGACCAGTTTAAATCCCTGTTATAGCGTGGGTTTCCAGATTATGGAGGCGATTAAGGTACATCAGGGGGGGAGTCGCAGGGTGCGTCGGCAACGGGCTATCGGATTACTGGAAAGTGTCGGGATTCCGGACCCGGAATCCCGACTGAATGTCTACCCTCATCAGCTCTCCGGGGGGATGAGTCAGCGGGTCATGATAGCGATGGCGATTGCCTGTCAGCCGAAGCTGTTAATTGCTGATGAACCGACGACCGCTTTGGATGTCACCATTCAGGCGCAGATCATTGAACTGTTGCTGGAGTTACAACAACGACAGAATATGGCATTGATCCTGATTACCCATGACCTGGCGCTGGTGGCTGAATCCGCGAAACAGATTATTGTGATGTATGCCGGGCAGGTGGTCGAAATTGGTGCTGCAGAGGATATATTTACAGCGCCTCGTCATCCTTATACCCAGGCATTGTTACGCTCGCTGCCGGAATTTTCAGCGGATAAAGCCCGGCTGGCATCTTTACCCGGAGTGGTACCCGGTAAATATGACCGCCCTTCCGGTTGTTTGCTTAACCCGCGCTGCCCTTATGCCACTGAGCTTTGTCGGAATGAAGAGCCTGAGTTACGTGAGATGACTGGCCGGCAAGTGAAATGCCATTTCCCCTTAGATGATGCCGGGAGACCTGCCTGTGATAAATAAGACGTCAAATGAAACCGCCTTACTTCAGGCGAATGGGCTGAAAAAGCATTATCCGGTGAGCGGTGGGTTGTTTGGTAAAGAACGTCTGGTTAAAGCTCTTGATGGCGTCTCTTTTACGTTACAGCGTGGACAAACACTGGCAGTGGTGGGCGAGTCCGGGTGCGGTAAATCTACTCTCGGCCGTTTACTGACCATGATAGAAACCCCCACCGCGGGTGAGCTTTTCTGGCAGGGGCAGGATCTGCTGGTGCCGGATGCGCAGGCACAAAAATTACGCCGACAAAAAATTCAGATCATTTTTCAGAATCCCTATGGTTCTTTGAACCCGCGTAAAAAAATTAGTCAGATTCTTGAAGAACCGCTATTGATAAACACTGCTTTGACGAAGTCGCAGCGGAAAGAGAAAGTCATGGAAATGATGAGTAAAGTGGGGTTGAAAGCAGAGCATTATGATCGTTACCCACATATGTTCTCTGGTGGGCAACGGCAACGAATTGCTATCGCCCGGGGGCTGATGCTGGACCCAGAAATACTGATTGCCGATGAGCCAGTGTCTGCGCTGGATGTTTCTGTGCGTGCTCAGGTACTTAACCTGATGATGGACTTACAGCAGGAACTGGGATTGTCTTATGTTTTCATTTCTCATGATCTGTCAGTGGTTGAACATCTGGCGGATGAAGTGATTGTCATGTATCTCGGGCGCTGTGTAGAAAAAGGCCGTAAAGCGGATGTGTTTGGTCATCCGCGTCATCCTTATACCCAGGCATTGTTATCAGCAACACCCCGTCTCAACCAGCAAAACAAAATACAGCGGATAAAACTTACCGGTGAATTACCCAGTCCGCTGAATCCACCTCCCGGATGTGCTTTTGCTGCCCGTTGTCGTGAACGGATGCCATGTTGTACTGAAAGCCAGCCGTTACTGAAATCCTATGGTGATCATCAGATAGCCTGTTTTATGGTTGAACAGCAGGAGTCTTCCGTCGCTTTCTGAACCTTGCAGGGCGTTTCCCTGCCTCAGGTACGAGGCAGGGGATAGTCATTTGCTGGCCGTTTCACCTTTTAGCCAGGAATTTACCGATTTCCTGAGTTCCCTGATAGCGTGAATAGTGTCTTACGATATACTTGGATACTTATGACATCCGTCCGGAGACTACTGTGCGCGTTCAACGCTCTCTCACAATTAAGCAGATGGCAAATGTCTCCGCCGTAGCAATTGTGGTTATTTGTATTTTTATCTCAGTACAGCTATTCCATTTTGTGCAACAGCGCAGGATTGAGTATGCGCAGCAAATGGAAAATATTGCTCATACCATACGTCAACCGCTGTCCGAAGCGGTCCTGAAAGCCGATATACCGGCGGCGCAGCAGCTGTTAAATACGTTGAAGCCTGCCGGAATTCTGGGGCATGCGGATATTCGCTTGCCCGACCAGTTGGATGCCTTGCAGATTGATTTTACGCATAATCAGCCGGACAAAGTTCCGCCGCTGATTGCCCGTATTTTTCAGTTGCCGGTCAGAATAACCGTTCCGCTTTATTCGACAGAGCCGGCTGGCCTGCCTAAGCCTCTGGCCTGGCTGGTGCTGGAAGCGGATTCTGTTCGCGTGTATCAGTTTATCCTAAGTACTCTGTCGACCATGGTGATTACCAGCCTGTTACTGGCGCTGGTGTTATCTGTTTCGGTCAGCTGGTTTATCAACCGTCTGATGATTCACCCGTTGCGTAATATTTGCCGTGATTTGCAGGACAATCCGGGCAGGCAATTAATGATGCCGGAAAACCACCATGATGATGAAATCGGTGTGCTGGTGCGTTCTGTCAATCAGAACCAGGCCATTGCCGATTCAGCACATGAAGAAGTTGAACGTCTGAATACTCATTTCAGGTTTACCGGGTTACCTAACCGCACACTTTTTCTGGCGCTGCTCGAACAGTATCTGCGTCAGAAAGGTCAGGGACAGTCTGTGGGGCTGATGGTGCTGCGTATTGCGGTACTTCCCGATATTCTGAGCCCCAAAAACAAAGAACTGCTGCAGAGACTGCTGGCCGATAAACTGCGTCGTACGCTGGGATTAGGTTCTCAACTGGCTCAGCTATCCGCTACCGATTTTGTGATGTTTTATGAGCATGGTGTGCAGCCTTTATTGCTGATGCGGCAGGCCCAACTTGTCATGGACGAGCTGACACAGCCCCTGACTCTTCAGGATATGCCGTTGCGTCCTGTGGTCAGCATTGGTCTGGCCAGCCAACATGCCGAAAATCTGAACGCTGTTGATTTTCTGGAACATGGGATTTCAGCAATGATGTCGGCCACCCGGGAAAACGGCAACCAGATACTGTTTTTTGATCCGCAAATGACCGAACGGGCAAAAGTCCGGCTGGCACAATTTCATGACATCCTGCAGGGGATTCATGAAAAAGAGTATGCGCTCTATCTGCAACCGCAGGTCGATATGAACAGCGGGAAACTGGTGGGAGCAGAGGCATTATTACGCATCCGTCGCGATGACGGAAAATATTCACTGCCGGAAGACTTTATCACCACGGCCGAAGATATTGGTGTCATGCCGGAAATTGGACGTTGGGTTTTTGAGGAAGCTTGCCGGATTCTGGCGAACTGGCAGGCTCACGGAATTATGTTGCCACTCAGTGTAAATACTTCGGCCTTACAATTGCAGGATCCGATGATGGTGAGCCATCTGCAGAATTTACTCAGTGACCTGAAAATTAACCCCGGTAGTTTCGTGCTGGAACTGACCGAAACGGCCAAAATCGATGATACCGAACGGGCGATGGAACTGCTGCGACCCATTGAAAAAACCGGCGTGTCGGTGGTACTGGATGATTTTGGTATGGGGTATTCCAACCTGCATTACCTGCACCAGTTTCGTTCTCTGCCGGTTCGTCGCCTGAAACTGGACCGTAGCTTTGTGGCCGGACTGCCTGCTGATGATACGATGGTACGTATCGTGGGTTCCATTGCCGATATTATGCAACTGGATGTGATTGCTGAGGGTGTTGAAACGACCGAACAACGTGACTGGCTGCTGGCGAGGGGGATCCATATTGCTCAGGGATATCTTTATTCCCCAGCATTATCAGAACAGGTGTTTAATGAACAGTGGCTGGTCGCGCCGATCAGTGAAATCTGCTAAAAACCGGGGCCGTACCCGCAGGCCCCGGTTTACTTTCTATCTGCTATCTCTGCTGCCTGCAGGAAATCCATGATTACCGGCACGCCATACAATCCCCAGAGTGATTAACAGCAACAAGAGTAATACCCGTGGTATCGACTCGCTGCCGCCATGTCTGAGCAGCAGCCCGCCAAATACGCCACCCAGCGCAATGGCGCTGTTCCATGTCACTACATTGAGTGATAATGCCACATCAGCATGTTTTCCGGAGGCATCAGCCAGGGCTGTTTGCAGCAAAGTTGCTGCTCCGCCGAATGTCAGGCCCCACAGTGCTGTTCCGCCATAAATTGCCGGGGCTGAAGTGCCATCCAGGCTAAATAACAGTGCTACCAGGGCAAATCCGGCGACCGACAGTAATACTGCCTGACGCAGGTAGCGGTCAACCACATATCCGGTCATCACGATGCCAGCCAGCGCTGTCAATCCAAACACCAGCAATACCAAATCGACCCGCGGAGCAAGACCGGCCGGGGCAATAAACGGGGTAATATAGGTATAGAGGATGTTATGAGCCAGCATCCAGCCTAGCACCACCATCAGCACCGGCCGGACGCCGGGGACCAGAAGAGCATTGCGCAGTGTGGTCTGTTGCGACTCTGACTCCGCCGCGACTTTAGGGACAGACAGCATTATCCAGCCCGTCAGGAGCAGTGATAATCCGGACATTATCGCAAATGTCAGACGCCAGCCGGCCAACTCACCCATCCAGGTGCCTGCCGGAACCCCCAGAGACAGAGCTACCGGAGTGCCAGCCATCGCAATTGCCAGCGCCCGTCCTTGTAATGATGGCGTGACTATCTTGCGGGCAAATCCAGCCAGCAGGCTCCATGCCAGGCCGGCGCAGGCTCCGGCCATAAAGCGGGCGAACATAATCATCGTGACGTTACCGGAAATGGCGGTCAGACTGTTAAATACCAGAAAACCCAGGACTGTCAGTAATAACACCCGGCGTCCCGGCCATGAACGGGTGAGTAAGGTCAACGGGATAGCCAGCAGCAGCGAGCCTGCAGCATAGGCCGTGACCATCTGACCGGCCAGAGAAGGGGAAACCGCCAGGCTCTGGCTAATCTGCGGCAATAGCCCGGCCGGGATGGTCTCGGTCAGGATGCAGATAAATCCTGTCATCGCCAGGGCCAGCAGGGCTGAGACGGGGAGCTGTTTCGCGGGTTCCGGGGGAGATTGCATATGTTTAGGTTCCGTTGTGCAGGGAAAGAAAAGCAGGGTTCAGACCTAAGTCAGTAGCTGCCATACGCCGGAAATTAATTATGTACCGGTTGTTATATAATTAAATACCCTGCATCAGGTTGTCAAATAAATATGTATCGATTAGTATTTAATTAATATAAGGGGGAACCATGAAAGCTGGACGACCAAGACAATTCGACAGACAGCAAGCGGTGATCAGTGCCATGCATCTGTTCTGGCAGAATGGCTATGACGCCACATCGCTTTCTCAGCTGAAAGCAGCCATAGGAGGCGGGATTACCGCTCCCAGCTTTTATGCTGCATTTGGTTCGAAAGAGGCTCTGTTCCGTGAAGCGGTAGAGTGCTATTTGCAAACCCATGCGCAGGTCACGGAAACGCTCTGGGATGAAAGTCTGGCGCCACGTTTGGCCCTGGAAAGTGCATTCAGGGGATCGCTGCGGATGCAATATGAGGAGGGTCATCCACGGGGGTGTATGGTCGCACTGGGGGTAATGTCCTGTATCGCTGAACAGGACAGGACGATACTGGCACCTCTGACGGCATCTCGCCAAAGAACACGGGACGGTATTCAGTTCTGTATTGACCGGGGTATCCGCAGTGGTGAACTGCAAAATAACCCCGCGACCCGGGCACTAACCACCGTGTTTGACAGCTTTATGCTGGGGATTTCCACTCTGGCCCGCGATAATGCCCCTAAGCAGAGTATAGAGCAGGCGATTGACCAAATACTGACACTGTGGGATGCCGCAAAACTGACGGATAAGGCGTCGGAATAGTTGCGTTATTGCCTTGCCCGTGAATATGACGGGCAGGGATGATACTTTTTGTGCCGTCACTGTTCTGTGAAAACCGGGAGATTTCCCGTCATTCTGCCGACGTTGGCAGCGTGTTTTTCTTTAATCATGCTATTTCCCTGAATAATTCCGATATTTTTCGCTTTTTCCTTGCCGCAGTGTCTGACTTTTGGATAATAAAGCCCGAAATTTTCTGAATGTTTTTTTACGTTGTCGCGCGACATCCGGTTTTTTCTGTGGTCAAAAAAACGATGTTCTATCAAAACAGTATTCAGAAACACCTGGAATGTATGTATGGCAATGAAATGCCAGTGAAAATTATCTTTTTCACCTTTTGAATGTAGGGGTTCACATGCAGGGCACCAAATTTATGCACTGGGTGGGCGGGGCTTTCTTCGCCGTAGCCAGTTTCACGTTGCACGCTGAGGCCCTTCAGCCAGATCCTGCCTGGCAACAGGGGAAACTAAAAAACGGTTTCAGCTGGCAGGTGCTTTCGACACCCCAGCGTCCGACAGACAGCATTGAATTACGGTTAGTGGTCGAAAGTGGATCATTAAACGAAAGTGCATTACAGACGGGTTACAGCCATCTGCTGACCCGACTGGCGCTGGTTCATAACACAGCCATTAATGCTGCCACGCAGAGAAAATTATGGCGGCAAAGTATTGATCAAAATAGTACCTTAGCGCCGGCAGTGACGTCCTATGACTTTACTCAGTACAACCTGAGTCTACCTGCCAATCGCCCGGATTTACTCAAAGAGGCATTACAATGGCTGGCGGGTACTGCCGGCAGCATGGTGATTAACCCGCAAATGGTTAATGCCGCACTGAGCGCTTCTGATCCTACGGCCAGCTGGCCTGCCAATCCCGGGGATGTCTGGTGGCGTTATCGTCTGAAAGGGTCGGCACTACTGGCCCATGACCCACAGGCCAGCAGTGCCGTTCCGGTAGATGTTGCGCAGTTAAATAGCTTTTACCATAAATGGTATACCCCGGATGCCATGACACTGTATGTGGTCGGGAATGTAGATACCCGTGCGTTATCGGAACAGATAGGCAAAACTTTTTCGTCACTTTCCGGAAAGCGTAATACTCCACCTTCGGTGGCCGTGTTACCTCCGTTATCTGACCAGGCGGTCAATCTGGTCGATAATCAGGGAGTCGGAGACCGGTTATCGCTGATTTGGGATATGCCATGGTCACCGATCACTGACTCTCATTCTTTGCAGCAATACTGGTTGGGAGACCTGGCCCGTGAAGTGCTGTACTGGCATCTGCAACCTGCTGAGCCGGAAACGACGAATACCGATACCCGTTTTGGCCTGGATTGTCGCGTATTTTACCAAAGGGCACAGTGTGGCCTGAACATTGATACTTCTGCGGAGAATATGCCTGGTCAGGTAGATAAAGTGGCAACAGATTTTGCCAACCTGCGGGATAAAGGTCTGACTCAGAGTGAGTTCGATAGCCTGATGGCCAGAAAACTGACGGAACTGAATACGCTCTTTGCCACCTATGCACGAACCGGAACGCAGACACTGATGTCACAACGTCTGCGTTCGCAGCAGAATGCGGTAGTCGATATATCACCGGAACAATACCAGCGGTTACGCCAGGCTTTCCTGGGAGGATTAACCCTGGAGGCGCTGAATCACGAGCTGCATCTGCAACTGTCACAGCCATTAAGTATGGTGCTGGTTCAGCCTCAGGGGGAAGCCGAAATCCCGGTCAACAGCCTGAAAACACGCTTTGACGGAATTCTTAATCCTCCCACAGGTAGTGGTGAAACCCCATCGCCGGCACCGGCAGCAAATCAGTAACGGCAGAATCAGGGCAGGTCTGTGGCGTAAGGGGAAGGACTCAGTTACGCCACAGGACTTTGATAATATGGTACCCGAAGCTGGTTTTTACCGGACCATATGGGGCCAGTAACGGACAGGAAAAGACCGCTTTATCAAAGGCCGGGACCATCTGGCCGCGCCTGAATTCTCCCAGTTCACCGCCTTTTCGTCCGGAAGGGCAAGTGGAGTACTTTTTTGCCAGTTGCTGAAAACTGGCCCCTTTTTGCAGACGAAGCAGTAAGTCTTTCGCCTGAGTTTCTTCTTTGACCAAAATATGGAGTGCGGCGGCTGTTTTAGCCATATTTCTGCTCCGGCAGTCTGAGATGTGTATACTTGCCGCTTTATACCATTCTTTCAGTTATCGACAGAGCGATTTTTTATGCGTTTAAACCCCAGTCAGCAACATGCCGTTGAGTATGTTACCGGTCCTTGTCTGGTGCTGGCGGGTGCCGGCTCCGGCAAGACCCGGGTCATCACTAACAAAATAGCCCACCTGATCCGAGCCTGTGGTTACCAGGCCCGGCATATCGCAGCGGTGACTTTTACCAACAAAGCTTCCAGAGAAATGAAAGAGCGTGTCGCGCAGACTTTAGGCCGTAAAGAAGCCCGTGGACTGCTGATTTCGACTTTCCATACACTGGGGTTGGAAATTATCAAACGCGAATATGCCGCATTGGGCATGAAGTCCAACTTTTCTCTGTTTGATGATCAGGACCAGATGGCATTGCTGAAAGAATTGACAAAGCCATGGCTGGAAGAAGATAAGACGCTGTTACAGAACCTGATTTCTGCCATATCTAACTGGAAGAATGATCTGGTATTACCGGAGGGTGCAGCGGGTTTAGCGAAATCGGCACAGGATAATGTGTTTGCTCACTGTTATCAGCTCTATGATCAACATCTGCGTTCCTGCAATGTGCTGGATTTCGACGATCTGATTTTACTGCCGACTTTGTTGCTACAACGCAATGAAGAGGTCAGGGAACGCTGGCAGCAGCGCATCCGTTATCTGTTGGTCGATGAATATCAGGATACCAACACTAGTCAGTATCAGCTGGTAAAACTTCTGGTTGGATCACGGGCCCGGTTTACTGTAGTGGGTGATGATGATCAGTCAATTTACTCATGGCGTGGTGCACGACCGCAAAATCTGGTGCTGCTGAGTCAGGATTTCCCGGCGCTGGAAGTGATCAAACTGGAACAGAATTATCGTTCCTCGCAGCGAATTTTGAAATCCGCCAATATTCTGATTGCCAACAATCCACATGTATTTGAGAAAAAATTATTTTCAGAACTGGGTGAAGGTAGTTTGCTGAAGGTGATCACTGCGAACAATGAAGATCATGAAGCGGAACGGGTCACCGGTGAGCTGATTGCTCATCACTTTATCCAGAAAACGAATTACAAGGACTATGCGATTCTCTACCGGGGAAACCATCAGTCGCGGGTGTTCGAAAAATTGCTGATGCAGAACCGTATTCCTTACCGGATTTCCGGGGGAACCTCATTTTTCTCCCGTCCGGAAATTAAAGATATCCTGGCTTACCTGCGGGTTCTGACAAACCAGGAAGATGACAGCGCCTTCCTGAGAATAGTGAATACACCGCGTCGTGAAATTGGTCCGGCAACGTTGCAAAAGCTGGGTGAGTGGGCCTCCATTCGTAATAAAAGCCTGTACCATGCCAGTTTTGACCTGGGGCTGGCGGAGCGTCTGCCGGCGAGAAGTCTTGAGCATCTGCAACGTTTTACTCACTGGCTGAATTCAGTGATCACCCTGAGTGAACGCGAACCGGTTGCTGCCGTCAGGGACCTTATCCACGGCATCAGTTATGAAAGCTGGTTATTTGAGAATTCTGCCAGTCCGAAAGCCGCTGAGATGCGAATGAAAAATGTGAACACGCTGTTCCAGTGGATGACCGAAATGCTCGAAGGCAATGAACTGGATGAGCCGATGACACTGACTCAGGTAGTAACGCGCTTTACCCTGCGTGACATGATGGAACGGGGAGAGAGCGAAGATGATCAGGACCAGGTGCAGCTGATGACTCTGCACGCCTCAAAGGGGCTGGAGTTTCCCTATGTCTATCTGGTTGGAATGGAAGAAGGGCTGTTACCTCACCAGAGCAGTATTGATGAAAATAATATTGAAGAGGAGCGACGCCTGGCTTATGTCGGGATTACGCGGGCTCAGAAAGAGCTGACGTTTACTCTGTGTCGTGAACGCCGGCAATATGGCGAGCAGGTGCGTCCTGAGCCGAGTCGATTCTTGCTGGAACTGCCACAGGATGATCTGGTCTGGGAAGGTGACCGCAAGAAGGTCAGCAGTGAAGAACGGATGATTAACAGCCAGAGTCGGGTGGCCGGATTGCGGGCTATGCTGGAAAAGTCGAAGAAACAGAGCGGGTGAATGTCGCCGGCCGCAGGGGAAGCGGCCGGTGTCTGTTATCAGCCGAGAGTCAGCAGCCAGTGAACATAACTCTGATAGTGGCACTCCTGCTCCAGGAATTCAGCCCGTAACGGGTGAGTTTCCAGCCAGCCTGCGGGTAGCGTCAGATGCATCGCCTCGTCGCTGGCCTGTAGCCTGAGGGCCGGCAAAGTATCATCCCGACGACGGCTGGAGAAAATAATGGCCAGTCGCAGTAAGCGGCAGATACGTTCAGCCAGGCGCGGAGGCAGAGCATTTTGCTGGGTTAATAGTGCCAGGTCGATACTGCCCTGTTGGTTTTGTAACAGAGAAGAAATCAGTTTTTTCTGTGCGGGGGTAAAGCCCGGTAAATCAAGAGAACGAACCAGATAGGCAGCATGGTGAGGAGCCTGACGATGATCCACACTCAGGCCGATTTCATGGATAGCGCAGGCACTCAGCAGTAATTCGCGGCAGCGGGCATCCAGTTTCCAGCTCTGGCTGACCTGACGAAAAAAAACATCCGCCAGTTGCTGCACACGGAGAGCCTGTTCTCCGTCAATAGCAAAACGGCGCTGGACATTATGTAATGTCCGGGTGCGAATATCTTTGTCGACAGGCAGATTCAACATGCCGTAGACCAGCCCTTCACGTAATGCACCGCCCGCCAGGGTCATACTGTCTATCTGCAATTCATGAAAGATAGCGATCAGAATAGATAAGCCACTGGGGAATACCAATGCGCGTTCGAGAGTCAGTCCTTCAATTTCCAGCTCTTCGAGTTTGCCACACTGGATGGCGCGTTGTTTCAGTTGCTGGAGTTTGCTAAGGGTGATCTGTTCATCCATCCCCTGAGCGACCATGATTTCCTGCAATGCCTGAACGGTTCCTGATGCGCCGACACAAATTTCCCAGCCTTTCTCACACAGAACCGGGGCTACCTGACGGATTTTTTCTCTTGCCGCCAGCTCCGCCTGTTCAAAATTTTCGCGGGTCAGATAACGGTCGGTGAAGTAACGTTCGAGCCAGGTGACACACCCCATGGACAGGCTGAATAATGCCGTGGTATCTGCCCCGGAACCGGTGACTAATTCGGTACTGCCACCACCAATGTCCACCACCAGACGCTGATCAGAGCCTCCGGTGGTATGAGCGACACCCTGATAAATCAGTCGTGCCTCTTCCTCACCACTAATGACTTCAACAGGGCATCCCAGAATGTTTTCAGCGGTTGAAAGAAACTGCTGCGCATTGGTCGCCAGACGTAAGGTTGCAGTAGCGACCACCCGAATCTGACTGGCAGGGATGTCCTGAAGTTGTTCAGCAAAGAGACGCAAACATTGCCAGCCGCGAGTCATAGCCTCGTCAGACAAATGATTATCCTGACTCAGCCCGGTCGCCAGCCGCACTTTACGTTTAATTCGGGCAACAGTCTGGATGCTTCCGGAGATTTCACGCACCACCAGCATATGAAAGCTGTTAGAACCTAAATCAATAGCAGCATAAAGTGATGATGCGTTCTGCATAGCTGGTTTAACCTGAACGTTTACGGTTATTGTTACGTGGAGGACCACTGCGACGGTTATTATTGTTGCCCCTGCGGTTATTGTTCGCCGGGCGACGAGCCAGACGTTTTGGTGCAGGCAAATCCGTCAATAAAGCGTCACTGTTGTATTTACTGACCGGAATACTGTGGCCGATATATTCCTCAATGGCCGGTAAATTCAGTGCATATTCTTCACATGCCAGGCTGATAGAATGCCCGCTGGCACCCGCTCTGCCGGTACGACCAATCCGGTGTACGTAATCTTCACGATCATCCGGTAAATCGTAGTTAAATACATGGGTCACTTCCGGAATGTGTAACCCCCGTGCTGCGACATCGGTAGCCACCAGAATGTCCAACTGACCTTTAGTAAAGTCTTCCAGAATCCGCAGGCGCTTTTTCTGTGGTACATCACCGGTTAACAGGCCGACGCGATGGCCGTCTGCAGCCAGATGTCCCCAGACATCTTCACAACGATGTTTGGTATTGGCGAAAATAATCGCACGGTCTGGCCACTCTTCTTCTACCAGGGATTGCAGTAAGCGCATCTTCTCTTCGTTAGAAGGGTAGAACAGCTCTTCTTTTATGCGGTGACCTGTTTTCTGTTCAGGTTCAACTTCGACATATTCTGCGTTATTCATATGCTCAAATGCCAGTTCCCGTACCCGCCATGACAGGGTGGCAGAGAACAGCATGTTCAGGCGCTGATTCGCTGCAGGCATACGGCGGAACAACCAACGGATATCTTTGATAAAGCCCAGGTCGAACATACGATCGGCTTCATCCAGGACCACCACCTGAATGGCACTCAGGTCGATGTAGTTCTGTTTGGCATAATCGATCAACCGTCCGGTGGTGCCAATCAGAATATCTACACCCTGTTCAAGGACCTTCAGTTGTTTATCATAGCCATCTCCACCATAGGCCAGGCCGAGTCGCAACCCGGTGTTATCTGCCAGAGGCTCGGCATCAGCATGGATCTGCACCGCCAGTTCGCGGGTGGGAGCCATGATTAATGCCCGAGGCTGATTCACTTTGTGGCCTTCAGCCACCGGATGAGACAGCAAATAATGGAACGTTGACGTCAGGAACGCCATCGTTTTTCCCGTACCGGTTTGCGCCTGACCCGCGATATCATGCCCTGAAAGGGTATAAGGCAGTGCTAATGCCTGAATCGGTGTACAGTACTGAAATCCTTTATTATCAAGGGCTTCAACTACCTTAGGGTGCAGGGCGAAGTCGGAAAACTTCTTTTCTGTTAAGTGTGTTTTGCTCATAGTGTGGTAGAATATCAGCTTAATGTCGCTTTACGAAAGCGTATCCAATGAAATAAAGTCAACTTACGTTGATTCATTATACGCCAATTCGCCAGGCATAATTCTGTGGAGCAAAATATGAGCAGCGATAAAATCGTTCACTTGACCGACAACAGTTTCGAAACCGACGTCCTGAAAGCTGACGGTGTGACACTGGTAGATTTCTGGGCTGAATGGTGCGGCCCTTGCAAAATGATCGCGCCAATTCTGGATGAAGTTGCCGAAGAATATCAGGGCAAACTCACTGTCGCGAAACTGAATATTGATGACAACCCGGGCACCGCGCCTAAGTATGGCATCCGTGGTATTCCGACCCTGCTGTTGTTCAAAGACGGCGAAGTCGCAGCCACTAAAGTGGGTGCTTTATCTAAAGGTCAGCTGAAAGAGTTCCTGAACGCTAACCTGGGCTAATTATGCCCACTGACGCCAGTGGTGGTTTATTTTTGTGCTATCACTGGACGTCTGCATTTTGTCGTGATAAGTTATCCCCACTGCATTACGCTCTTACCAGTAGTCAGAATCTAAGATTTCCTTTGTTAAGCCAGTCTGTGTTTCCATTTAGATGGATTAACAATCCGGTGGTTTACCACCACGTCGCATCAAGGCCGTCTCGTCATAGTCTGTCGCTGTTTAATAACGACTCCATTGTCGAGTTCAGTGTTAATATGTTTCTATTTACAGGCATGGATTTTAGCCATACCACTCATGACTAACATTTCGAGTAACACCCCGAGTCAAGAACCCATCACTATGAATCTTACCGAACTAAAAAATACGCCGGTGTCTGAGCTGATTACTCTCGGCGAAAATATGGGGTTGGAAAACCTCGCGCGTATGCGCAAACAGGACATTATTTTTGCCATCCTTAAGCAGCATGCAAAGAGTGGCGAAGACATCTTTGGTGATGGTGTGCTGGAAATATTACAGGATGGATTTGGTTTCCTCCGTTCTGCCGACAGCTCCTACCTGGCAGGCCCGGATGATATTTATGTCTCTCCCAGCCAGATTCGTCGGTTTAACCTGCGTACAGGTGACACCATCGCCGGAAAAATTCGTCCGCCAAAAGAAGGCGAACGCTATTTTGCCCTGTTGAAAGTCAACGAAGTCAACTACGACAAGCCCGAAAACGCCCGTAATAAAATCCTGTTTGAAAACCTGACTCCTCTGCATGCCAATAACCGCCTGCGGATGGAACGTGGTAACGGATCGACAGAAGATATTACTGCCCGCGTTCTGGATCTTGCATCGCCCATCGGTCGTGGTCAACGTGGTCTGATTGTTGCACCACCGAAAGCCGGTAAAACCATGCTGCTGCAGAACATCGCTCAGAGCCTGGCGTATAACTACCCTGATTGTGAGCTGATGGTACTACTGATTGACGAACGTCCTGAAGAAGTTACCGAGATGCAGCGTCTGGTCAAAGGTGAAGTCGTTGCTTCCACCTTTGACGAACCTGCTTCACGTCACGTCCAGGTTGCCGAAATGGTGATCGAAAAGGCCAAGCGTCTGGTCGAACACAAAAAAGATGTCATTATCCTGCTGGACTCGATTACCCGTCTGGCACGTGCCTATAACACCGTGGTTCCGGCTTCAGGTAAGGTACTGACTGGTGGTGTAGATGCCAATGCCCTGCATCGTCCTAAGCGGTTCTTTGGTGCAGCACGTAATGTGGAAGAGGGTGGAAGCCTGACCATTATCGCCACTGCGCTGGTAGATACCGGCTCTAAAATGGATGAAGTTATCTATGAAGAGTTTAAAGGTACCGGCAACATGGAACTGCATCTGTCACGTAAAATCGCCGAAAAACGTGTTTTCCCTGCCATCGACTATAATCGTTCAGGAACACGTAAAGAAGAGTTGCTGACAACGCCGGAAGAACTGCAGAAAATGTGGATTCTGCGTAAAATTATCCACCCGATGGGTGAGATTGATGCTATGGAATTCCTGATTAACAAGCTGGCGATGACGAAAACTAACGAAGAATTCTTCGATATGATGAAACGCTCGTAACCACGAGTGCCTCACAGCGAATTAGGAATTTTTTGAAAGTAGCAAAACGCCACGTGATTACGTGGCGTTTTTGTTGTTCAGGCTATAGCATTATCAGGGACAAGGGACTTTGTGAAGGAGTTACACATGCAGATAATACTATTAACACGGAATCACGCGGACAGCACAGAACTCACCACCTGAATCAGGATAAAAACTTAAGAACCGATTTTCCTTAGTGAGTTTTCTGACTGAGAGCGTGGAATGTGAATTTACTCAATATGAGTACTGAACTTGGACTAACTTTCCTGTTTTCGCTGGTCTTTTTGTTCTTCGCCCGCAAAATAGCCCAAAAAGTTGGTTTGGTGGATAAACCGGACTCCCGAAAGCGTCATCAGGGTGCAGTGCCTCTGGTCGGTGGTATTTCGGTATTTGCCGGTATTTGTTTTGCACTGATTCTGACCAGCAGCTATCAGCCGCATGTGGTTCTGTACCTGTGTTGCTCCGGAGTCCTGGTTCTGGTGGGGGCACTGGATGATCGCTTTGATATCAGTGTAAAGTTGCGCGCGGTCGTTCAGGCGTTTGTCGCCATTGTGATGATGTCCGGCGCCCACCATTATCTGGTCAGTTTTGGCTATATACTCGGGCCCGTTGAACTGAATGTCGGTCCTTTTGGCTATCTTTTGACCTTGTTTGCGGTATGGGCTGCTATTAATGCTTTCAACATGGTGGATGGCATCGACGGTTTACTCGGTGGGCTGTCTTCTGTCAGCTTCTGTGCTTTAGGTATTCTTCTTTATCTGAAAGGGCAACTGAGCCTGGCGTTCTGGTGCTTTGCGATGATAGCCGCCACTCTTCCCTATATTTTACTCAATCTGGGTATCCTGGGCCGCCGCTATAAAGTGTTTATGGGCGATGCCGGCAGTACCATGATCGGTTTTACGGTCATCTGGTTGTTACTGGAAACTACCCAGGGAGAGAATCATGACCTTCGCCCGGTGACGGCGCTATGGATTATTGCTATCCCACTGATGGATATGGTGGCGATTATGTACCGGCGGTTGCATAAGGGCATGAGCCCGTTTTCTGCCGATCGCCAGCATATTCATCATTTGATCATGCGGGCCGGTTTTACTTCCCGTCAGGCCTTCGTACTGATTACCCTTGCCGCTGCATTGCTGGCGGCTATCGGGGTCATTGGCGAGTGTGTGTCCTGGATACCAGAATGGGTCATGATGCTGCTGTTTCTGGTGGCATTCTCGGTCTATGGTTATTGCCTTAAACATGCGTGGCGGGTAGTCCGTCTGGTCCGCAGAATTAAACGCCGCTGGCATAATTTCCGCCATGCCCGCGAAAATCAGATTTAACCCCGGTTTCTATTGCGATAAGGATCTACCCGTTATGGTGTCTCCCTCTGTGGAAAATGAATTAAACGTTCCACTCCTGGTCAGTCGGTTGTGGCGGGGAAAAGGATGGATCATGGGTCTGGCGGCAGCCGGATTATTGTTAGCCTATGGCTATGCACAATGGGCGACTCAGGTGTGGAGTGCCACAGCGATTGTCGATCATCCTTCGGTTAGCCAAATAGCGCCTTATTACACTCAGCGTCAGCTACTCGCGACTCTGGAAGACAGTAATGCACCTCCCCCTGCGGCCTCAGCCGTGACTGATGAAGCTTATCAGGAATTTTTATTACAGATTTCTTCCTGGGACAGTCGCCGGGACTTCTGGTTACAGTCACAGTATTTTCGTCGGCAACTTAATGGTCATGAAGCTCAGCGTGCGGTAATCCTTAACAGGCTTATCGGCAATATTCGCTTCCAGGCCGCTGAGCCGGTCCGCGGTACCCGCGACACACTCATTTTGCTGGCAGATAATGCTGCGGATTCGGCACAGTTACTCAGCCAGTATGTACAGTTTGCCAGCCAGCGGGCTATCCGTAGTCTGAACAGTAACCTCAGTGAAGAGTGGCGGAATGCCTGGCAGTTGCATCAGACTGAACTTATCAGGCAGAAGGTCGCCGTGGATGCTTTACAGAGCCAGGCTGCTGACAGCCACGGGGCTTCTGATAAGGGAGAGGCTGCTCTTGCTTCAGGTTATCTGCAAAATAAAGCGTTACTGGAAAGCCTGAAACCGGCACCGGTGTTGTCTGATGATATTCAGACATGGCGCTACCTGCGTTCACCGGAACCCCCGGTGAGCCCGGAAAGTCCGCGTTTGCTACTATTAATGGCACTGTGGGGAATAACAGGAGTATTTATCGGGGCGGTTATCGCCATTGCCCGCCGGTAAATAATCATATGTCAGCAGACAGATATCCGGAAAATAAGGAATCCTGTGTGAAAGTATTAACGGTCTTTGGCACGCGCCCTGAAGCGATAAAAATGGCTCCTCTGGTTCGTGCGCTGGCCGCGGATAACGAGATTAATGCGCGGTTGTGTGTAACAGCACAACACCGGGAAATGCTCGATCAGGTCCTGAGATTATTTAGTCTGCAACCCGATTATGATTTAGATATTATGCGGCCCGGCCAGGATCTGACGGCGCTGACCTGCCGTATACTGGAAGGGATGCAACAGGTTTTGTCAGACTTTCGCCCGGATATTGTGCTGGTGCATGGTGATACTACCACTACGATGGCGGTCAGTCTGGCGGCCTACTATCAGCGAATCACTATCGGACATGTGGAAGCAGGTTTGCGAACCGGCAATCTGCTGTCGCCATGGCCGGAAGAGGGGAACCGGAAGGTTGCCGGGCATCTTGCCCACTTCCATTTTGCGCCTACGGAACGCTCGCGACAAAATTTGTTGCGAGAAAATATCACCGCGCAACAGATCTTTGTGACCGGGAATACGGTGATTGATGCATTGCTGTGGGTCAGGGATAAAATCTGCCAGGATAAAGTGCTCAGCCAGCAACTGGCGGCGGGGTATCCGTTTCTTGAAACCGGCCGGCCGATGATCCTGGTCACCGGGCATCGGCGTGAAAGCTTTGGCGGAGGATTTGAACGTATCTGCGGTGCTCTGGCAGAACTTGCCGTTCGCCACCCTCAGGTGCAAATCGTCTATCCGGTACACCTTAATCCGAATGTCAGTACCCCGGTAAAACGGATACTCAGCGGGGTTAGCAATATTTATCTTATTGAACCCCAGGAATACCTGCCCTTTGTCTGGCTGATGAATAAAGCCCACCTGATTCTGACGGATTCCGGCGGAATACAGGAGGAAGCTCCGGCATTAGGGATTCCGGTGCTGGTGATGCGTGACACCACTGAGCGTCCGGAGGCGGTAGATGCCGGAACCGTACGGTTAGTCGGAACGGACAGCGAAAAAATCGTCGCGGAAGCTTCGCGATTATTACAGCACTCCAATGCCTGGCGGCAGATGAGCCGGGCCCATAACCCTTACGGTGACGGGCAGGCCTGTCGGGAAATTATAAAGATATTAAAACAGCACAGAGTACATTTATGAGTTTTAAGACAATTTCTGTTGTCGGTCTGGGCTATATCGGCTTGCCAACAGCAGCAGTGCTTGCCTCTGAGAAAACGAATGTCGTTGGCGTCGATGTTAATCCACAGACTGTGGATATTATCAACCGCGGCGAAATACATATTGTGGAACCCTGTCTGGCTCAGAAAGTGGCAGAAGCGGTGGCCGGAGGATATTTACGGGCATCGACTACCCCACAACCGGCCGATGCGTTCCTGATTGCTGTGCCTACGCCATTTCGCTCTGAATATCAGCCCGAGTTAAGTTATGTTCGTGCTGCGGCAGAGTCTGTTGCCGGGGTCCTGAAGAAAGGAGACCTGATCATACTCGAGTCTACCTGTCCGGTGGGTACAACCGGACAGATGGCGGGTTGGCTGGCGGCACTTCGCCCGGACCTGATGTTCCCGCAGCATAGCGAGCAGCCAGATATTCATATTGCTTACTGCCCTGAACGGGTATTGCCCGGCAAAATAATGAGTGAACTGGTCAACAATGATCGTGTTATTGGAGGTATGACTCCCGCATGTTCCGCCAGGGCTCGTCAGCTATATCAGCTGTTTGTTCGCGGGGAATGCATCGTCACCGATGACCGTACCGCCGAAATGTGTAAACTGACTGAGAATAGCTTTCGGGATGTCAATATTGCTTTTGCTAACGAACTGTCGATGATTTGTCATGAACAGCAGATCAATGTATGGCAACTGATTGCCCTGGCAAACCGTCATCCACGGGTGAATATCCTGCAGCCAGGCCCTGGCGTCGGTGGTCATTGTATTGCTGTCGATCCCTGGTTTATTGTGGCTCAGAATCCACAGCAGAGCCGGTTAATACGCACGGCGCGCGAGGTCAATGACAGTAAGCCTGGCTGGGTGATGGATCAGGTGAAGCAGCAACTGGCTGATTGCCTCAACGCAACATCACAACGTGCCTCTGAGATTACTATTGCCTGTTTCGGACTGGCTTTTAAAGCAGATATTGATGATTTACGCGAAAGTCCGGCGCTGAATGTGGTACAGATGATTAGCCGGTGGCACCAGGGTCAGGTATTAGCCGTAGAACCGAATATTACGCAGTTGCCATCTTCACTGGCAGGTGAGGTGACACTGGCGGACAGTGAAACTGCCCTGCAACAGGCAGATATCCTCGTCTTGCTGGTTGATCACCGGCAATTCAAAACGATTGACCCGCAACGTTTGGCCGGGCACCGGGTCGTAGATACCCGCGGTCTGTGGGAATAATACGGGAACGGGGCAGTGAAGGCTGACGGGCAGTTATCGGGGGCTGAAATGCAAATAAATGGCAGTGTTGTGCCGCTCGAATGGGAATCAGAGTTTTTTGGTTATCCCATCGGCCGCCTGATTCCGGGCGGTACCCGGCCCTTACAGGTCGAAGAGTTGAATCGCTATCCTCTGTTGCAGGCCAGAATCGCAGCCGAAGACCATTCCGGGCTGACGATTGCTAATCAATTGGGTTTCCAGTTGGCAGAGGGTGAAGCGGGTCTGGTTCTGGCTATTCTGCAAACAGAGCGTCAACCCGGTATCCGTATTGCCCGTGAAAGCCAGATCCCGGAATTACGCCAGGCAGCATCACAAGCGTTTACTCAAAGCCGTTTCCGTACACCGTGGTTCAGCAATGCAGATTGCCAGCGTTTTTATGCTCAATGGATAGAGAATGCCGTTACCGGACGATTTGATGACCAGTGCCTGGTGGCTTTTGGGGCCGGCGGAGAGTTGCAGGGATTTGTTTCGGTCCGCGAAGCAGGCGAAGATGCTCGTATCGGATTGCTGGCAGTGGTCCCGGAAGCCAGGGGGAAAGGTATTGGTCAGCGACTGTTGTATGCCGCTGCCGACTGGGGCAGAGTCAGACGTCTCCGGCATCTGCATATTACCACTCAGTTAAGTAACGTGGTGGCAATGCGTCTCTATCTGCGTAGTGGTGCACGGCTGGAAAATACTGCCTATTGGCTATACAGGAAAACAGATGATTCCCTTTAATTCACCTCCGGTCACCGGCAGCGAAATAGAATATATGCAGTCGGCGATGTCCAGCGGCAAGCTCAGTGGCGACGGTGGTTTCACTCGCCGCTGCCAGCAATGGATGGAACAGCGTTTTGGCAGCCATAAGGTGCTGTTGACCCCATCCTGCACCGCATCGCTGGAGATGGCCGCATTACTGATTGATATTGTGCCCGGCGATGAAGTGATTATGCCAAGTTACACCTTTGTCTCCACAGCCAATGCTTTCGTGTTGCGCGGGGCGAAAGTTGTTTTTGTTGATATCCGCCCGGATACCCTGAATATTGATGAGAGTCTGATTGAAGCGGCGATAACTGCTAAGACCCGTGCGGTGGTGGTGGTGCATTATGCCGGGGTTGCCTGTGAGATGGACAGTATTGTCAGCCTGTGTGAAAAGCACCATCTGTATCTGATAGAGGACGCAGCACAGGCAGTGATGTCTTCCTACAAAGGCAGGCCATTGGGGACCATTGGCCATATCGGTTGTTTCAGCTTTCATGAAACTAAAAACTATACTGCCGGCGGGGAAGGTGGTGCGACTCTGATCAATGATGCATCGCTGGTTGCCAGAGCGGAAATTATCCGTGAGAAGGGCACTAACCGTAGCCAGTTTTTCCGCGGACAGACCGATAAATATACCTGGCGTGATATGGGTTCCAGCTATCTGATGTCTGATTTACAGGCGGCTTACCTGTGGGCCCAACTGGAGGCTGCTGAACAGATAAATCAGCGGCGCCTGGCACTCTGGAATCAGTATTACCAGGCATTATTACCGCTTGAACAACAGGGACGACTGCTACTGCCGTCGGTGCCTGAAGACTGTACCCACAATGCTCATATGTTTTATATCCGGCTGGCGAATAACTCCGTCCGTTCCCGTTTAATTGACTGGATGAAAGAAGCCGATATTTTAGCGGTATTCCATTATATTCCGCTGCACAGTTCCCCTGCCGGGCAACAGTACGGGCGTTTTCATGGTTCGGACCGTTTTACCACCGTAGAAAGTGAACGACTGCTGCGTTTACCGCTGTTTTATAATCTGTCTGATAATAATCAGAAAACGGTTATCGGCTCACTGATGAGCTTTCTGCACTAATGTCGCTGGCAAAAGCCTCCGTCTGGACCTCATTTTCGACGCTTATCAAAATCCTGGCCGGGCTGCTGGTCGTTAAGCTGCTGGCTGTCAGTTATGGCCCGGAGGGGATAGGTCTGGCGGGTAACTTTCGCCAAATGGTGACGGTGCTGGGCGTGCTGGCCGGGGCCGGGATATTTAACGGAGTCACACGTTATGTGGCTGAATATCAGGAGCAGCCCGCCAGACTGCAGGCTCTGACGGCGACATCTTCGTCCATTATTATGGGTTCTTCACTTCTGTTGTGCATGGTATTTAGCCTGGCGGCGGCACCGATCAGCGAGCTACTGTTTGGCAGCGACCACTACCGGCAGGTGATTCGGATAGTGGCTTTCCTGCAAGCGGGTATTGCGTGGGCTAATTTGCTGCAGGCACAGCTTAAGGGGTACCGAAACGCGCGGGCCAATGCTCTGGTCGTCGCCGGAGGCAGCCTGCTCGGTGTGGCAGGGTATCTGCTCTGTTGGCTGGCAGGGGGCTACTCCGGGGCACTGGCCGGAATCGCTCTGGTGCCGGCTATCAGCCTGTTACCTGCAATTGCTCTGCTTAAGTCAGGTACGACCCTGCAATGGCGCTGGTTTATTCCGCAGTGGGATCCCCGGCTGGCCGCTTTGTTGTTCAGGTATACACTGATGGCATTGATGACTGCCATCACTCTTCCGGTGGCGTGGATTATTATGCGTAACCTGCTGGCAGCACATGCCGGCTGGCAACAGGTAGGATTGTGGCAGGGGGTAACTAGCATCTCAGATGCCTGGCTGCAATTTATTACCGCGACCTTTAGTGTCTGGCTGTTGCCGACTCTGGCTAAACAAAGTGATAAACAGGCGACCGGACGCGTGATTTTTCGCGCATTGCGATTTGTCATGCCGGTGGTCGCTGGCGTGGCATTACTGGTCTGGTTGTTGCGGGATGTTGCTATCTGGCTGTTATTTACTGCGAAGTTCGCCGCAATGCGCGATCTGTTTGTCTGGCAACTGACCGGTGACTTTTTTAAGGTAGGTGCTTACGTATTTGGTTACCTGGTGATTGCCAAAGCCTCTTTACGTTTTTATTTGCTCACCGAGCTGAGCCAGTTTGTGTTGCTGCTTGCCAGTGCCAGCTGGCTGATTCCAGTGCACGGTGTTAGCGGGGCAGTGCAGGCCTATTGCCTGACTTATATGCTCTATTTTGCCCTCTGTGGGGCGGTGTTTATGTATTGGTACCGAAAATGACAAGCTTAATTCATCTGCTCGGATCGGATATTCCGCATCATAACCTGACGGTACTGCGATTCTTTGAACAGCAGTTGTCGGTGCAGATACCCACCGCGAGTCGCCGAAAATTTATGGTGGTCGCTCAGGATGCTCAGTCAGTTGCTGAGTTTACTGCGCTGGATGTGCAGGTATTCCCCGATAAAAAAAGCCTGGCAAAGGCGGTGGTGAGGCTGGCGAACAACCGGCAACAACAATTTTTCTGCCATGGTCAGTTTAATCCCTGGCTGTGGCTGGCTTTAGTCAGCCGGAGAATTGCCCGCCATCAGTTACACTGGCATATCTGGGGGGCTGATTTGTATGAAGATTCCAGGCAACTACGTTTTCGTCTGTTTTATCTGTTACGCCGTATGGCCCACAAGCGGATAGCCAGTGTCTGGGCGACCCGGGGAGATATCAGTCATTTCCGTCAGCGTGTGACTTCGGTCCCGGCTTCATTGCTCTATTTTCCAGCCCGTATGCCATCATTTTCCCCGCCAGTCGCAATGACGGAAAATGACCTGCCACTGACGATTTTACTGGGAAATTCAGGAGATCCGACCAATCGTCATGCAGAAGCACTGGCCGATATCCGGCAGCAGTTCGGTCAGCAGATACGGGTCATCGTGCCGATGGGGTATCCGACGGGTAATGAGGCCTATATTGCCCGGGTAAGGTCCGTGGCGGAACACTATTTTCCTGACGGCCAGGTGACATTGCTCACCGACACCCTGGATTTTCCGGCTTATCTGGCGTTACTGGATAGCTGTCGGTTAGGCTATTTTATTTTTAAACGCCAGCAGGGGATTGGCACGCTATGTCTGTTGATTGAGAAAAATATTCCATTTGTGGTCAGCCGTGACAATCCGTTCTGGCAGGATTTGACCGAACAGCAACTGCCGGTACTATTTCGCGGAGATGACCTGACGCTGGCGGCAATTAACGAAGCCCGGCGTCAGCTGACCGGTTGCGATAAAACAGCCATCGCGTTTCTTGCACCGGGCTATCTGGAAGGATGGCAGCAGATGCTGGCACAGCTGGAACAGGAGGTTGCATCATGAATTTATTACAGCTGTCCGGTCTCTCGGTCGTCTATCTCTGCTGCCTGGTCTTTGTGCTGGTACTGGCAGGGAAAGAGTTCCGCCGGGAACGGTTTAATTTCCATCTTTTCTTTACCCTGCTTTTTTTACTGACGTTTTATTTCGGCTTTCCGCTGACCTGTCTGTTGGTATTCTGTTTTGATACTCCGGTCGTTGCCCCCGAATATTTACTGGCTGCGCTGTTGTCGGCGACCGGTTTCTACGGGGTTTATTATCTGAGTTATAAGCTTAAATTTCGCCGCCCGGCAGTCGCCACCGCACCCCCGTTATTCAGTATGAACAGGGTTGAAACTCTGATTTTTTGCAGTCTGCTGGCGCTGATTGCTATTGGGACCGTCGGTGTATTTTTTATGCATAACGGGTTCCTGTTGTTTCGGTTGAGTTCCTATAGTCAGATATTCTCCAGCCAGGTTTCCGGAGTGGCACTGAAGCGGTTTTTCTACTTTTTTATCCCGGCAATGTTAATTGTCTATTTCCTCAAACCGACCCGTAAAAACTGGTTAATTTTCCTGGGTTATACGGTCAGTTTTGGATTGCTGACTTATCTGATCGTTGGCGGTACCCGGGCTAATATTATTATCGCGTTTGCGCTGTTTTTGTTTATTGGTATAACCCGCGGCTGGATTAATCTGACCATGCTGGTATCAGCGGGTGTGCTTTCGGTGGTCGGGATGTTCTGGCTGGCATTGCGCCGTTATAACCTGCAGGTCTCCGGCGATGAGGCGTTCCATACTTTTTTGTATCTCACGCGCGATACCTTTTCGCCTTGGGAAAACCTTGCCCTGCTGTTGAGCCATTATCACCGCATTGAGTTCCAGGGGCTGGCGCCCATGTGGCGGGATTTCTATGTATTTATTCCCTCCTGGCTGTGGCCTGGACGCCCTTCTGAGGTGTTGAACAGTGCCAATTACTTTACCTGGGATGTGTTGCATAACAATTCCGGACTGGCGATTTCACCGACACTGATTGGTTCGCTGGTGGTGATGGGGGGGGTATGGCTGCTGATACCCGGGGCGGTGCTGGTGGGATTCATCATCCGGGGCTTCGATTATATTTATCGCCGTGCGATGCAGGAGTCCAATCGTTACACCGCGGCAGTACTTAACAGTTTTTGTTTTGGCGCTATTTTCAACCTGATAGTTCTGGCACGGGAAGGGCTGGATGCCTTCGGGTCCAGAATTGTGTTCTTTAGTGTTATTTTTCTGTTCTGCCTGGTGATGGCTAAAGTGCTGTTCTGGTTGCTGGACAGTGTGGGTGTGATTCGGCAACGTGAACCCTCAGTGAAAGACACATTATTAACCTTTAAAAATCAATAACCGCTGGATTGTGGAAAGTGATGAATAAATACCCTGGTTCCCCTCCGTACCGGATTCGGGGGGTGTCGCTTTATGGATTCCGTTCAGTGAAACAGTTTGCTGATTTCCTGTTGCCACCGGATAAGCCCCGCAGAGGGATGCTGGTGGCGATAAATGCGGAAAAGATACTCTCGGCCGAAAAAGATCCGTTACTGCAGGACATTCTGTCTGAGGCCGAATTTAACTATGCTGACGGGATCAGTATCGTCCGTTCAGTCAGAAAAAAGTATCCTGGCAGTGATATCCAGAGAGTTGCCGGGGTCGATTTGTGGCAGGAACTCATGCAGCAGGCTGCAGAACGGCAGATACCGGTGTATCTGCTCGGTGGAAAGCCGGAAGTGTTACGACAAACCTGCGATAAATTACACCGGCTGTGGCCGCTTAACATTGCTGGCAGCCAGGACGGTTATTTTTCTGAGCAGCAGACAGAGGCTGTTATTCAGCATATTGCTGACAGTGGCGCTAAAATTGTTACGGTAGCGATGGGGTCACCGCGGCAGGAGCTCTTTATTCGCCGTTGCCGGGCAGTATATCCCGATGCCTTGTATATGGGAGTGGGAGGGACTTACGATGTTTTCTGTGGTGTCGTAAAGCGGGCTCCGGCAATCTGGCAGCAACTGGGTCTGGAGTGGCTATATCGCCTGATAAAACAACCCTCGCGCTGGCGACGGCAGTGGCAATTGCTGCGTTATCAAAAGTACCACTGGCGTGGCGATTTGTAGTGACGGAGATTATTCCGGTGCAAAAGTTGCTCAGTATGCTGGATCTTCAGTCAAACTGCGCAAACGATAAGCAAATGAATAATTTTATTAAAAAAGCACTAGACAGGATTAGCTCAACCCCGTAATATCCGCATCCGCAACGGCGCTAAGCGCCCGTAGCTCAGCTGGATAGAGCGCTGCCCTCCGGAGGCAGAGGTCTCAGGTTCGAATCCTGTCGGGCGCACCATTTTTGGTTAGCGTAAGAGCTGCGGTGATTTACCGCGAGAGTAGTAAAGGTGTTTTTAGCTACGTTGTAAGCAGTAAGAAAAATATGGTGGCTATAGCTCAGTTGGTAGAGCCCTGGATTGTGATTCCAGTTGTCGTGGGTTCGAGTCCCATTAGCCACCCCATTTTTTGCCGGATATGCGAAGGTGGCGGAATTGGTAGACGCGCTAGCTTCAGGTGTTAGTGTCTTAACGGACGTGAGGGTTCAAGTCCCTCTCTTCGCACCAGGTAAAAGATGCAGAGGTAAGCAGTATTTCGGCGAGTAGCGCAGCTTGGTAGCGCAACTGGTTTGGGACCAGTGGGTCGGAGGTTCGAATCCTCTCTCGCCGACCAATTTTAAGAAACCCGCTTTTAGCGGGTTTTTTTACGTCCGGAGTTTGAAGAGGATGAGAACCTCCGAAGGAGGTTTGAGCCGAGCGTAGCGAGACAACGTTGCGTTCGCAACGGCCCGCAGGGGAATCATCCTCTCCCGCCATCCATTTCGAAGAAACCCGCTTTCAGCGGGTTTTTTTACATCCGGAGTTTAAAGAGGATGAGAACCTCCGAAGGAGGTTTGAGCCGGGCGAAGCGAGACAACGTTGCGTTCGCAACGGCCCGCAGGGGAATCATCCTCTCTCGCCGGGCTCATATGTAGTTTTCCCCTGTGGTATCTCATTTGAACAGTGTGCGAAAATGAGCTGACCGTAACTTATGCCAAAGCTTCTGATATTTCAGATAAATGAGTAACAAAGGTCTGTTGAGGCAGGATTTTTTCAAGCAAAAATAAATGAGTGTCATGGTCCGGGTCGGCGCAGCAATCACTTACTACGACCAGGCGGTAATCAAGGTCAGAAGCTTGTCCGGCGGTTGAAAGAACCACACCACTGGTCGTCACGCCTGTAAGGATCAGGGTTTCGATGCCCTGCGCACGAAGAATCATATCAAGTTCGGTAAAAGAAAAAGCGCTGACTCTATGTTTAACAATGACAGCTTCATTCTCTGCCGGAGCGACATCAGCATGAATAGCCGTGCTCTCGTCATCACCCTTAAAAAGTCTATTTTCCTTAATTGAAGAGAAAATCGTGTTATTTTGGCTGACCTCGGGATACCCCTTACGAAATCCGACACTGACATATATAACGGGTATACCTGCGCCACGTGCAGCGGTTATCAGTAATGCTGTATTACGAATAACGTCTTCGGCACTCTCCTGAGGGAGGAAGTTGTTGAGGATAATCGTCTGAAAGTCCATGACCAGCAGGGCGCTATTTTTATTGATATTACTGAGTTCAGTTAACATAAAATCTCCGAATTTTCCAGGTGAAGGGTAATGCTGTTATTTAGCGCGTTGCTGACTGGCTATGTATTTTGAAGCTCCAGACCGCTCCGGACAGCAGGATACCGCTGGTTGCCAGGAAGACGGCACGCATCCCAATATGTCCGCCGACAAAACCACCAATTAGCGGCCCGATGAACTGTCCTGCGAACTGTGCGGCGACGGAATAACCAAGGATATTGCCCACCATTCCTTCTGGCACACGGTGGCGTATCACTGCCGTAATACAAGGCAACAAGCCACCAAGTGCCAGTCCCATTAAGAACCGTAAAGTAATCAGTTGCCACCCGGAAGTAACAAACGCCTGAGGTATTAGCAACAAACCGGCCGCAGTTAGCGCAATCGCGATAATGCGTAAATGCCCTATCCTGTCTGCGAGTTTTCCGAGTAAGGAGGCGGAAAAAATGCTGCCCAGGGCGGCGGCAGCCATCACATATCCTGCGACTTTAGTTATCTGAGAGGCATCACTGACCAGGGTGCGTACATAGACCGTGAGGATGGGCTCTATTGACATGTTGGCCAGCATTAGCAAAAGGCCAGTGCAAAGCATGCAGATAACTACAGATCGTTCGGGTATCTGCGACCAGCCAACCCGTGATTTATTGACTACACCTAAAGGTTTTTTCACTTCTTCCCGGATAAGAAAGAGTGTCATGAGGAAAGCAAAAAATATCAGCACGCCGGCACAGAGAAATGTGAAGCGAATCCCAATCAGGCCGGGTAGCCATCCTCCTGCAAGAGGACCGGCAAGATTACCTGCCATTACCCCGGATGAAACGATCCCAAGCGCCCACGCGGCACGCTCTCTGGGTGCCTGGACCGCAATAAGAATTGTCGCGCCTGATGAATATCCACCAGCCAGCCCAACCAATAACCTCAGACCGACAAGTTGCCAGATATTTGCCACTAACCCCATAAGCGAAACAGTAATCGCCATGCCAAGGCTGGCTCTCACGAGCATCGACTTTCGTCCATATCTGTCACCGAGTTTTCCCCAGACAGGGGCGATCAACCCGGCAGTAATAAACGTTGCACTAAATGCTACGCCAGACCATTGAACAATAGCTGCGTGTCCATGAATACCAAGTTCTTCGACATATAAAGGCAGGAAAGGTAGCATCAGAGTCATTGCAAAAACGGTTGAGAACGAGCCAATAAAGCAAACGAACAGGTTTCGCTGCCAAAAGCTGTTGTAAAATGGGGTCATAGAAATGCTCTTTATTGGTATACCAAGTTGGTATACCATAACGAATGTGCATTTTACTGTCAATTTCGGGAGAACATTGCCGCCATGAGTCAGGCATCAGAGGTTGAAAACCAGTTAAGAAAAATGATCCTCAGTCTGGATCTGGGGCCGGGAGAAAGGCTGACGGAGCGCTGGGCAGAAGCGACGTTTAATGCTTCCCGAACACCTGTACGAGCCGCTTTACAAAAACTGGAGTCAGAAGGTCTGGTCTGTCGTGACGGACTACGCTGGTTGGTCGCACCGATCGATGTCGGTGAAGTTGAACAGTTGTGTATTTACCGGGAAGTGCTGGAAGTGGCGGCATTGAAACTTTCAGCCAGCCAGATTACGAAAGAACAGCTCAACAGTCTGGAGAACCTGCTCACAGCGGACACAGCGGATGTGGCGGAAGAAGTGATGGACGATGTCGGGACACAATTCCATCTACAACTGACCCGTCTCTGTCAGAATTCGTTTATGATAGAAGGGGTATGCGATGCCCTGCGGCGTCTTTCACGGGCACGATGGCTCGACAAAGCACCATCGAATCCCGCCTGGGAAGAGCATCGTGAAATAATTGCTGCGCTTAGGTCACAACAGACTGAAAAAGCATCAGAATTACTGGCCGTCCATCTCAGCGAAAGCCGTCTCCGTCTTCTTGAGACCATCAATTCAAACAGACGTAGCCTAAGAGCGAGAGGTATTGCGATATCCTGATTTAGTCGCGAGTTTTTATGACAAAATGATAAAGTTCCGCCCCTTGTTAGCATCAGACTTTCAGCTCAGCTAACTAAGTGTCTATTGAAACATCTGTTACTCAGGCAGACCTACAGATATTCTCTATCACTTGAGTTAATCCTAAAGTTCTTATTCATTTTTTAGAGTACTTTGGGATATCTACTTTAGGTGATGAGAACGGTAAGACAGGAAGTGACCGCTGTTATGGCATTAGTTTGCTGTATATTCGTAAAGATAGATTGTACATTTCCAATAAGCACGTCCAAAAGCTGAAAGATAAGTACCGTATTGTGGGTGTTTTGAGGTGGTCAAAGATTAAAAACAGTGCAGGGCAGCATCTGCACTGAACTGTCGGCTATGGTGCTTAAGAACTCATGCTGCTTTCACACGAACCTGTAAGGCAGTGTATTGATTTGGAATCATTACTGCGAATTCTGAACAATCACCAGGCTGTTTCTGATCACAGAATCGATAGGAATCACCATCATATAAAACAGAATATCCGGGTAGGGTCTGAAACTGCGCAAGCGGGTGTTTTTTGACGCTATTCTTGTTATAAGTGTGAATACCTAAACACAGCAAAACTACTGCCAGTGAACGGGGCTGTAGTCATTATTTTCCGAACCTCTCCCCTGATTTCGGTCTGCTAACGAGACCGGGCAAGGTTTTTATTCACCAGATAACAGGATGATATAGTTATGCTCCTGAATCACCCGCACGATGCTGTGCCTGCCGATACTATAGATTTTAGCCAGTTTTTAGCGGTGGATATTCGCATCGGCACTATCCTTTCTGCTGAAGCCTTTCCCGAAGCGCGCAAACCGGCCTACAAACTGACTATCGACTTTGGCCCCGGGGTCGGGGTAAAGCGCTCGAGTGCACAAATCACAAAACATTATCAGTTACAGGAACTGGCTGGCCGACGTGTCGCAGCGGTGGTCAATTTTCCACCGCGGCAGATAGGCAAGTTTATGTCCGAGGTCCTGACCTTAGGGTTTTCTGATGCAGAAGGCGAAGTGGTATTGTTTGCACCTGATAAATATGTCCCTGACGGAAGCCGGCTTTTCTGAATAATGAGTCACTCATTTTGGGGACTTCTCCGTTAAGTCAGAGTTTGTTATCTGCTTGAGGCACCGTGGGTATTACCTGAATATATTCAGGATCTGAAATACCGATAAGTAATGAAATGACGGAGCGATGATGTCCGTGGATCTCAATGGGTTTATCAGTATCCCGCCGCCAGGCAGAATACAGCCGGTGTTTACTACGATAGTGGCTGATGTGATTAGCCGGCTGAGCAGTCAATTCCCAACGCTTATCCATAGTATCTATGTTTATGGCAGCGTTGCGCAGGGAAAAGCATTACCAGGCCGGTCAGATCTCGACTTAACGGTGATTTTCAGAACTCAGCCGGATGCAGCCGCGTTGCAGCAGCTTGAGGCGCTTCAGGTCACTCTGGAAAGTACTCATCCCGAGGTGAGTAAAATCGATTTTGATTGCGGTGCACTGGTTGAGGTACTGAAATACGAAAACCGCCTGAGCTGGGGATACTGGCTGAAACACCATTGTGTCTGCGTGTACGGTGACAATTTAAGTCTGCGTTTCGGGCTGTTTAGGCCTTCTCCGGCCATTGCTCAGGCGGTTAATGGTGACTTTATGGCCGTCATACACAGACTGACTTGTCAGATTCAGGAAACGGACCAGCCAGTCCGTCAGAGGCAATGGCTGAGAGCTGCGGCCAGAAAAGCCATCCGGTCGACCAGTATTCTCCGCGGTCCGGAAGATACTGACTGGCCGGATACTCTGCAGCAACATGCAGAAAAGTTCATGACTCGCTATCCACAACACTCCGCAACTATCCTGAGGTTACTGGATCTCTGTACCGTCTTTGACGGAGATATCCGCCAGGACTGTGAAACTGTCCTGGCATTCGCCCGCTGGCTGGAGCAGGAGTCCGCTGGCAGGATATCCCGCTGTTCTGATAAAGAAAACCATGCTCTCTAAAATACCCTCAGGCAGAGTGGAGCACTCCGGAAATATTCAGCCATAGCTGCTGTAACCGTGGGCTGATGTGTGGATGGTCGATTAACTGTTGTTCTGTGATATCAGGTAATACATAACGGCAATCCAGTGATGCCGAAGGGCTACAGTTCTCTGAAACCACTCCCCCCATCACGGTGATAATTTCCTGTAAATGTCCCTGCGCAAGGTCAGTACGAGGCGAGAGGTTTGGCAGGGCAACGGGTTTGTCGAGAAATTCTCCACTGCTCACCAGCCAGTCGAGGGAGTTTTTGAACGCCCCACTAATCCCGTGTGCGTATTCAGGGCTGACGATTAAAAATAAATCTGCCTGCCGTAATTCCTGTCGCCACCGGGTGACTATTTCCGGTGGGGCATCTTCCAGATCAGGATTAAACAGCGGAAGTTTTCCAGGCAATGAACTGATTTCAAAACAGATACCTTGCGGACAGATCAAGGCCATAGCACGCAGGAAAAGGCTGTTAAGTGAACTGTTGCGTAAACTTCCGGAAATACCGATAACTTTAAACATGCAGTAGTTTCTGCAAAACAGGGCTCCAGCTCACCGCGCGGGCCCGAAGGAAAGTCAGCCAACAGCATACTGACCGACAACTGTCGCTGTAAAGGCACAGTTCTCATAGCGGATTGTCGCCAAATGAAGACATTTATCCTTTTGAAACTTATAAGCTATTCAAATGAGGGGGGAGGTTGTCGCCAGGGGGTGACGAATCTTCGACAGTTCTGGCTTTTGAATACGCTCAGCTTTGCGCTGAATGTTTATTTATATGATTAAATTCAGTGAGATACATTTTTTATTTTTTTAAAAGATATTCTGGCACTGATCATGCAATAGTGAAGTTGTAGATGCTCATTTTGCTTTTTTATGTCTGCCGTTGGCAACATAATCCCTGGAATGATGCAGAGCCCTTTACCGATACCTGTTATCTGCCATCTCACAAATTATTGATGAGAGCTTCAGATATTACGTTGAGTCTGGTATCAGCTGTTGTCTGTCGACCTGATTTTACACCTGCCTGGTTGCAGGTGTTTTTTTTTTGCAAAGAAAAGCGCCTGTCAAAGGCGCTTTCTTTTGTAAGAGCTACTGTTCCGGATTTTGTTTTAGTGTCAACAACAGGCCCTCACGTCGCATGCGGGCAGCTTCTTCCGGGCGGCCAATTTTGTCATAACAATCGGCCAGCCAGGCATAGTCAAAACCATCCGGACGCTGTTTCAGGGCCTGGGAGAAGGCATCGGCAGCCTGCTGCCATTCGGCCTGACGCATCAGCATCTGTCCCAGGGTACTGTTCAGCAACGGGGTGGCGCCATGTTGTTTAATCTGCTGGCGTAACGCTTTTTCCAGAGGCTCAGGCTGAGGACTATTAATCCTGGGCAGTAGCAGAATCAGGCGTTCGTCATACTGACGCTTCAGTCCGGTCAGCACAATTTCCTGGGCCATCATTGGGTCATTACACTCGATCAGATGGTTTGCCATCGCCACCTGCAGGGAAATATCCTGGCGGGTTTTACGGCTCTGGTTCTTCCACCACTGTTTAAGCCCTTCGCTGCCTTGTTCTGCCATTGCCTGATTCATCATGCCAAGCCAGGCCCGCTCACGTAAATCCTGTAAATGCTGTTCGTTACCGGTTTGTGCCTTCTCCATGGATGGCAGAATATCCAGTAATGCTCGCCAGGCTCCGGTATTGAGATAAGCCTGTTCAGCCAGACGCAGGACTTCAGGATGGCGCGGTGCGACCTCCAACAGCCGGTCGAGGCAGTGTCGGGCTGCATGATCTTCATGGCGAGCCAGCAGGATACGGGCACGGGTGATTTCTACCGGAATCTGGTTATCGGTGCTCACTTCGGCTGCACGTTCCAGATGCTGGTTAGCTCTGACCTCATCACCGCGTTGCTGGGCGGCTTCGGCGGCCAGCAGATAATTCGCCAGCGGGTCTGTTGCATGATCAGCATCACGGGACAGCAGTTTCTCAACCTGTTTATGATCACCTTCCGCCAGTTTGATCAGCGCATCACGTGTATGGCGCTGTGCACGGCGACGTTTACGACCACTGAACCAACCGCGGGTCCGGATTCCGGTACGCAGCACCCGGCGCAGTAACCATTCCACAGCCAGAATCACCAGCAATGCGACAATGAGGATGATCACAAGCCCGGTAACGCTGGTTTCAATATTCCAGTTATCAGTCTGAATCAGGACATATCCCTGATGGCCGGCGAGCATAGGGCCCAGAACGATCCCTGCCAGCAGCAGCAAAAAAACAATCAGGACTTTTAGCATTATCAGCCTCCCTGCTTGCCGGAGGCCGGCTCAGGGGCTGGTGACGGCTGACTTAGCAGACCACGCACCCGGGTTTGCATTAGCTTATCCAGCAATGGCTGGCTGGAAAGAGAGTCCGGGACATCCATGGCAATGGTTTGCTGTTCCAGAGTATCAATCTGTGCCAGAAAGGCTTTGGTAGCCGGATCGCTGGTGTCATACCAGGCACGTACCCAGGTGGAGACGGATTCCAGCGATTGTTTATAAATTTCCTGCTGATGACGGGGAACGGCCTGCGCGGCAATCAACAATGAAGAACGGATATTTTCCCGCAGATAAATATCCTGATTCGGTGCCAGCAGTGGCTGTGCGGTATTATCACGACGACGGATAGTAATAAAGTTATCCATGAAGTCATGCCAGCTTTTAACCAGGTTTTCGCGCCAGTGGGCCAGCGAGCCGGAGAGTTCATTGCTGTCCTCGTCCATCGGATTGCTGTGGTCTTCATTATCTGCCAGACGCAGATTATCGACACCGTTAGCCAACTGGTTAAGCTGCAGAATAATACCATCGTAGTCCACCTGACTGACGGCAGCTAACGAACTGATATCCTGAGTCAGTGCCCGCCGGACATTCAGGACACTGGGATCATTCATCTCTGCCAGGCTGCCATCGGCGCTTTTCAGCAATGCCGCCGCAGTGGTGGCATCCTGATCACTCCACAGTTTACGCCCGGCCAGTTTTACCAGGTAATCGGCCTGAGCGATCAGCCAGTTGTTGCTGTCGTTACCGGTCAGCGCAGTTACTTTTTCCTGCAGGGTATCCAGTGCTTTGCTGGTCGTTTCCTGCCGCAATTTCGCATCCTGAAGCGCCTGGTTGGCAGCTGACAGCTGTTCTGTCAGCTGTTGCTGAGCATTCCCGGACTGCTGCTGTAATGTATTCAGTTTGTCATTCAGTGCCGACAGCGACTGCGCATCAGCACTCTGTTGCTGTTTAATATACCAATAGCTTCCGGCACCGGTCGCCAGAGCAATGATAATGGCCACAATGGCTAAAGGGGTTCCGCTATTCCTTGCTGTTGAAGTTTTATCCTCCGTGCCGGGAGTCAGTTGCTCTTCCGGCGGAGTCACTTCAGGTATGGCGGAGGGGTCTTTGTGTTCCGTCATGTTGGCTCATCCCATTTTAGTAAGTTCAGTGTAACGCACGTAACAACGCATCGTTATCCGCACCATCAGCTACTGTCACTGAATGCCAGCCTAATTCACTGGCCAGAGTAGCTAAACGTTCACTGACGACAACCAGCCGGCAGTGCAATAGCCATTCCCTGCGGTCAATTGCCGGAAACAGCGAATATAAAAGTTTTAGCATTTCGCCACTGGTCACGACCAGGGTAGTGATACCTTGCCTGCGCCAGCGAACAGCTTGTTCTGCACCCTGATACTGACAGGGAATGCGCTGATAACACTCACATAATTCTACCCGGGCACCACGTTGCTGCAATGTTTCGGCCAATAGTTCCCGGCCACCATTACCACGTAATATTAATATCTGTTTACCACTCACATCTTTGAGCGAAGGCAGATTAAGCAATGTTTCACTGGTGGCACAGTGTTCAGGGTAGTTCACAGTTTGCTGACAAGCCATATGTAAATCTAATGCTGTCCGGCGCCCTATAGCATAATAGTCGACACTGGCCGGCCATGCAGTATTGGTTTGCATCAATGCCGGAATCGCAAAATGGACTGCCTGATGTGATACGGCAAATACCATATCTTTGGGTTGCAAAGCTGACAGGCGCTGAGCCAGTGACGCCAGGTCTTTACCTGGCGTATATTCAATCAGCGGAAAACTCCAGGCATGTTTGCCTGTCTGGCGTAGTCTGGCAACCAGCTCTGACGCTGAGGGCTCCGGCCTGGTGACCAGAATGGTCATACCGGAGGCTGCCCCTGATAGACTTCACGCAGAATGTCGCCGGCACCTTTTTCCAGAAGTTCTTCTGCCAGAGCAATACCCAGTTGCTCGGCCTGATCGCGATGACCGCGGCGTTCAGCACTGATCATTTGCGAACCATCCGGTGTGCCCACCAGGCCGCGCAACCATAACTGGTCATCCCCCTGCAGTAATGCGTAACTGCCAATCGGTACCTGACAGCCGCCTTCCAGACGAGTATTCATCGCGCGTTCAGCACGGACGCAGCTTTCGGTATCGTGATGATTCAGTGCCTGTAACAGGGTTATCAGTGCCGTATCATCGGTACGGCATTCGATACCGACCGCTCCCTGTCCTACAGCAGGCAGCGACACTTCGGCAGGAAGGGTGCTACGGATACGGGATTCCAGGCCCAGGCGCTTCAGTCCGGCGGCAGCCAGGATAATGGCATCATATTCACCGGCATCGAGTTTGGAGAGGCGGGTTCCGACATTCCCCCGTAAAGAACGAATGACCAGGTCAGGACGACGGGCGCTAATCTGACACTGCCGGCGCAGGCTGGATGTGCCTACGACAGCACCTTCCGGTAATTCGTCCAGGGACGCGTACTTCCCGGAAACAAATGCATCCAGGGGATCGGCACGCTGGCAAATAGTCACCAGGCCCAGCCCTTCAGGGAAGGCCACCGGCACATCTTTCATTGAATGCACAGCAAGATCGGCACGATTTTCCAGCATGGCTAGTTCCAGCTCTTTAACAAACAATCCCTTGCCGCCCACTTTTGACAGCGGAGTATCCAGCAGTACATCACCTTTAGTCACCATCGGGACCAGTTCAACCTTTACCCCGGGATGGGCTGACATTAATTGCTCCTGAACATAATGCGCCTGCCAGAGAGCTAGTGGGCTTTGTCGGGTGGCGATGCGGATAATTTTATCAGACATGTGTTTAACCGTTTTAATCGTTTGTTAATCATCCTATCATTTAAACAGCAAATGTGGCAGGCTTCGGCGATGAAATCCATGCAACGGTTATGGGATTGTTCCTTATGCAGAGGGGATTCTCCGCACCGAATATTAAGATTTCAGCTTGAAAGGTGATAAAATAATCGCCGGAGTCATTGTGTTTAGCCAGCACAGGAAGAGAGGCTAACCGCCCGCATCTCCCTGGCCGGGTCAACACCAGGCACGGGAACATCAAGGGAGCCGTGGGAGCGACAGTGCTTAATTACCGGAAAAAACAGGCAAAACGTCTTGTACCTTTATATTGAGACTCTGAAACAGAGACTGGATGCCATTAATCAACTGCGGGTTGATCGGGCAATGGCGGCAATGGGGCCTGCCTTCAGGCAGGTGTACAGCCTGCTGCCGGTATTTCTACAGTATCATCATCCTATGCTGCCAGGTTATCTTGACGGTAATGTGCCCCACGGCATTAGCTTTTTCACGACTGTCGAAAACCAGCAGGAAATGCTGGATAAACTCTGTCATTCCCCCGTAAAACTGCCAGCGTTATCTCCCGGCGAAGCCCCGATTACCGGGGTCTATTCTATGGGCAGTACCTCTTCCGTTGGACAAAATAGTGTTTCAGACCTGGATATCTGGGTTTGCCATCAGTCGTGGCTGGATAACGACGAACGACAAAAATTGCAGCAAAAATGTCATTTGTTGCGGCAGTGGTGTCTGTCCCTGGGGATTGAAGTCAGTTTCTTCCTGATCGATGAAAATCGTTTCCGGCATAATGAAAGCGGCAATCTGGGCACTGAAGATTGCGGAAGTACCCAGCATATTTTGTTGCTGGATGAGTTTTATCGCTCGGCCGTACGGATGGCGGGTAAGCGTATTCTGTGGAATATGGTGCCGGGCGAAGAAGAGGGACATTACGACGATTATGTAATGTCTCTGTATGCCGGTGGTGCTTTGACGCCGAACGAATGGCTGGATTTGGGGGGGCTTGGTACCCTGTCTGCTGAAGAGTATTTCGGTGCCAGTCTGTGGCAGTTGTATAAGAGTATCGATTCTCCGTATAAAGCCGTGCTGAAAACTCTGCTGCTGGAAGCCTATACCCGCGAGTATCCGAATACCCGGCTGTTAGCGATGGATATTAAGCAGCGTTTGCATGATGGTGAGATTGTCAGCTTTGGGCTGGATCCCTACTGCATGATGCTCGAAAAAGTGACCCACTACTTGCAGGAAATTGATGACCCGGCCCGGCTGGACCTTGTCCGGCGTTGCTTCTATCTGAAAGCCTGTGAAAAACTGACCGAAGAACGCCCTCAGGTCCGTTCACAATGGCGGAGGGAGATTTTGAGCCAACTGGTCAAAGAGTGGGGATGGGACGCTCAGCGACTGGAAATGCTGGACAGTCGCGCCAGCTGGAAGATTGAACAGGTTCGTGAAGCGCATAACGAGTTACTGGACGCGATGATGCAAAGCTATCGTAACCTGATCCGTTTTGCGCGCCGGAATAATTTAAGTGTCAGTGCCAGCCCGCAGGATATCGGGGTACTGACCCGTAAGCTGTATGCGGCTTTTGAAGCGTTGCCAGGGAAAGTTATTCTGGTTAATCCGCAGATTTCGCCCGATCTGTCCGAAGAACATCTGACGTTTATTCATGTCCCGGAAGGCAGGGCCAATCGTCCGGGTTGGTACCTGTACAATAAGTCTCCGGATATGGATTCCATTATCAGCAACCAGCCACTGGAATATAACCGCTACCTGATCAAGTTGGTGGCGTGGGCCTGGTTTAACGGTTTACTGACCGATAAAACACTGCTGCATATCAAAGGCAATGGGGGTTGTGATGCCCAACGGTTGCAGGAAGTGGTCAACGATGTGTCTCATCACTTTCCTCTGCGGGTCCCGGCTCCGACACCGAAAGCTCTCTACAGCCCATGCGAAATCCGCCACCTGGCAATCCTGGTGAATCTGGAAGATGACCCAACGGCTGAGTTTCGTAATCAGGTCGTACACTTTGATTTCCGTAAACTGGATGTGTTTAGTTTCGGGCAACAGCAACGTTGTCTGATCGGCAGTATCGATTTGCTGTACCGTAATTCATGGAACGAAGTACGAACCCTGCATTTCAGTGGTGAGCAATCGATGATTGAAGCGCTGAAAACCATCCTGGGTAAGATGCATCAGGATGCTTTGCCCCCGGATGCCGTCGAAGTATTCTGCTATAGCCAGCATTTACGTGGACTGATACGTACCCGTGTTCAGCAGCTGGTTTCGGAATGTATCGATATACGTTTATCCAGTACCCGGCAGGAACCGGGCCGTTTTAAAGCTCTGCGTCTGGCCGGAGATACCTGGGGGGTGTTCTTCGAACGGATGAGTGTTTCGGTGCAGAAACTGGAAAATGCGGTGGAATTTTATGGCGCAATTTCTAATAACAAACTGCACGGTCTGTCGATTAAAGTCGATTCACAACAGGTCGATCTCCCGCCAGTGGTTAACAGCTACGCCAGTGAAGGTATCATTCAGTTCTTCTTCGAGAATAATCCCTCATCTGAATCTGATGATTTCAGTATTTATATTCTGGATGAGAATAATCGGGTGGAAGTTTACCGTCATTGTGAAGGTAGCAGGGAAGAGCTGGTCCGGGATGTCAGCCGTTTTTACTCCTCTTCACATGACCGCTTTACCTACGGTTCCAGTTTCGTCAACTTTAACCTGCCACAGTTTTATCAGTTGGTGACCGAACACGGGAAAAGTAAGGTGTTGCCTTTCCGTTCTGTTTCACATGATGAAGTGGCAGAAGACGTGTCGCCGCAACTCAGCCGCGATGTGCTGCCGCGTTCCCGCAGCCTGTTCTGATATATTCCGGTTGCGGAACAAGCTCCGCAGCCGGACAGGGTCGGTCAGAAACTGAATTTCTCGCCAGACTGAGTGGTACAGGCTTCTGCCAGCAACACCCAGAAATCACCGCCGGTGCGATCACAAACCCAGCGTGGTGCCTGATAACTGAAATGATAGCCGCCGGCTTTGGTCGCCAGCCAGACCTGATGCATCGGTTCCTGACGGTTAATCACAATTTTGCTGCCGTTTTCAAAGCTCAGGGTCATCACGCTGCCATGAGTTTCATAATCGATATCGGCATCACCGTCATGCTCATCCAGGCGTTCTTCTACCGCCCGTAGCAATTGGTCAGCCAGTTGGTGGAATTCACTGTCGTTCATCATAGCTCCCATGTTTTTGGCAAAGTATAGCGCGCTGATATTGTTTGCCAATCTTTGTCTGAGCGGTCTGACCTGAGATATTGAACCGGTTATGCGAATTCAGGGATTTTCTGTTGCTTTTCCTTGTTCAACTGCGATGATAAGTGAATGAGATAAAGCACAGAATGAGTGTAACCTAAATGAATAAAATGGTCGGCTGGCTGGCGATAATTGTAATTCCGGCAGCGTTAACGGGATGCGGGCTGAAGGGGCCGCTTTACTTTCCTAATAGTGAAACTACCAAGAAAGAGCGGCAGCAAGAAACTGCGACTAAACCCTGGAAAGATGACACCACAGCACCAGCAGGCACTGTGTCACCGTAATTAACCGGTTACCGGCGGAGCAAAAAATGCAGTTTTCTAAAATGCACGGTCTCGGCAATGATTTTATGGTCGTTGACGCGGTGACTCAGAATGTTTTCTTCTCGTCGGAGCTCATTCGCAGGCTGTCAGACAGACATCTTGGCGTCGGGTTCGATCAACTATTGATAGTTGAGCCGCCCTATGATCCGGAGCTGGATTTTCACTACCGTATTTTTAATGCGGATGGCAGCGAAGTTGCACAGTGCGGCAATGGGGCCCGTTGTTTTGCGCGTTTCGTTCGCCTGAAAGGGCTGACGAATAAAAGCGATATTCGCGTCAGTACCCAAACCGGCAGAATGACGCTCAGTGTCACGAATGATGAGCTGGTACGGGTCAATATGGGGGAGCCAGACTTTGAACCTGGCAATGTACCGTTCCGCGCCAATAAAGCTGAGAATCTCTATCTGATGCGCCTTGCTGAACAAACGGTAATGTTTGGGGTGGTATCCATGGGTAATCCCCATTGTGTCATTCAGGTGGAGAGTGTGAAAACTGCCGCCGTGGAACTGGTAGGGCCGCAGATGGAAAGCCATGAGCGATTTCCTGAACGGGTGAATGTTGGTTTTATGGAAGTGGTATCAGAATCGCATATCCGTCTGCGGGTCTACGAACGCGGTGCCGGTGAAACCCAGGCCTGTGGTAGCGGAGCCTGTGCAGCAGTTGCCAGCGGAATTCAGCAAGGGTTACTCGGTGACAAAGTGCGGGTAGATTTACCGGGCGGCAGCCTGCAGATTGCCTGGGGCGGCCCGGGAACACCACTGTATATGACCGGTCCTGCGACTCATGTTTACGACGGATTTATTCATTTATGAAACCAGACGAAGACCCGGAATTACTGAATCTTGTGGCTCCTGATGATCAGTCGGTCAGTGATTATCTGCGGCAGAACCCTGATTTTTTTATCCGTAATGCCAGACAGGTTGAACAAATGCAGGTTCCGCACCCGGTACGAGGGACTACCTCACTGGTGGAATGGCATATGGCTCGCCAGCGTAACCATATTCAACGGCTGGAAGAAGAAATCACCTTATTGATGGAGCAGGCCACGGCTAATCAGCAATTGTTTGGGCAATTGCTTTCGTTGCAGTCTCATCTGGCCTGTGCTGATAGCCTGCAGGAGATGCTCAACCGGCTGCACCGCTGGGCCAGAGATCTGGGGCTGGCCGGAGCGACCGTCAGGCTGTTTAACGAACAGTGGCAAATTGGTGCGCCTTCAGACTTTACCCGGCTGGGGCTGTCCCGGCAGGCATTTGATGCGCTGCGTATTCAGCGGCTCGGTCGGCGGCAACATTATCTCGGCCCCCTGAATGGTCCGGAGTTGCTGTTATTGCTGCCGGAGGCAAAAGCGATTGGTTCGGTGGCCATGTCTCTTATGGGGGATACTGAGGATGTCGGGGTGCTGATTTTCAGCAGCCGCGATAAGCAGCATTATCATCCGGGGATGGGCACCGAATTACTGCAATATCTGGCAGGGATGTTACCAGCTCTGCTCTCGCGCTGGATTAGCCGCAGATGAACAGGGAGATGCCTTTATCGTTACAGGCACCCGTCGATAGCTTTCTGCGCTTTCTGAAAGTCGAGCGACAGCTCAGCGCGCTGACCATCACCAGTTACCAGCGACAGTTAGCGGTACTCACAGAGATGATGGATGACATGGGGCTGTCCCAGTGGGGGCAGCTTGAGCCAGCACATGTCAGGATGCTGGCGGCTAAAAGCCGCCGGGCGGGATTACAGGCGACCAGTCTGGCGTTGCGGTTGTCAGCCCTGCGTAGTTTTCTGGACTGGCAGGTGGGTCAAGGGTTACTGCCGGCGAATCCGGCGAAAGGCGTGGCAACCCCAAAAGCCCCCCGTCACTTACCTAAAAATATTGATGTCGATCAGATGGGGCAGTTGCTGGAAATTGACCTCAATGACCCGTTGTCAGTGCGTGACCGGACAATGTTGGAAGTGATGTACGGAGCAGGTCTGCGTCTGTCGGAATTAGTTAACCTGGATTGTCGCCATTTTGATGCTGAACAGGCTGAAGTCTGGGTGATGGGTAAGGGTAGCAAAGAGCGGCGGTTACCCGTTGGCAGAATTGCCTGTGAATGGTTACTGCGCTGGCTGGAGATGCGGGAACTGTTCGCTCCGCAGGATGATGCGATATTTCTCTCCATGCAAGGTAAACGAATCTCTGCACGTAATGTCCAGAAACGGTTTGCTGAATGGGGAGTCCGTCAGGGCCTGAACAGCCACATTCACCCACATAAATTACGCCACTCTTTTGCTACCCATATGCTGGAATCCAGTGGTGATTTGCGGGCAGTACAGGAGTTACTGGGTCATGCCAACCTGTCCACCACCCAGATTTATACCCACCTGGATTTTCAGCATCTGGCTAACGTTTATGATGCTGCACATCCCCGTGCAAAACGAGGAAAAAAATAATGCGTTTTTACCGCCCCACCGGCAAAGTCCGGGCGATGACGTTTGACCTGGACGATACGTTATATGATAACCGCGAGGTTATCCTGACCACCGTCAGGAAGACTCATCAGGCGCTTCAGGAGTTTCATCCTGATTTACGCGATATTTCGCTGAAAGAGTATGAGACAGCCCGCGAAGAAATTAAGCATCATCAGCCTGAAACGGTTCATGATGTCACCGCCTGGCGGGAAAAAGCGGTCTTCAGGGTGATGCAGAAAGCGGGGTTGCCGGAGACATTATGCCGTCAGGGAGCGACTCATGTGATGTCGGTATTCTCTGCCTGGCGAAGCGAGGTCACGATGCCACAAAGCACCCACGATACCCTTAAGTATCTGGCGCAACGTATCCCGCTGGCCGCCATTACTAATGGTAATGCGGACCCTGATCTGATGGGGATCGCGGGTTATTTTCGCTTTATTCTGCGGGCTGGTCCCGATGGCAGATCTAAGCCAGCGGAAGACATGTACCGGCTGGCAGAAGAAAAACTGCAAGTACCGGCTGCTGAGATTCTGCATGTCGGCGATGATTTAACTACCGATGTGGTCGGTTCGTTGCGCAGCGGATTCCAGTCATGCTGGATTAACCCTTATCAGCAGAACCTGATGACTGCCAGCGATGCGCGTTTGTTACCTCACCTGGAAATTTCACGGTTGGATTCGCTGACCACGCTGCTATAATGGCTGTAAAAATATACAGCTAAATTTTCCTGATACGCGGTGCTTATGGACGTTTCTGATCTGCTCAACAGTTTAAATGATAACCAGCGTGAAGCCGTTGCGGCACCGCGCAGTAACCTGCTGGTACTGGCCGGGGCAGGCAGTGGCAAGACGCGGGTACTGGTACACCGCATCGCCTGGTTACTGACTGTTGAGAACTGTTCCCCGTATTCCATCATGGCAGTGACCTTCACCAATAAAGCGGCTGCTGAGATGCGTCACCGTATTGAACAGGTGTTGGGGACCAGCCAGGGCGGGATGTGGATTGGCACCTTCCATGGCCTGGCACATCGTCTGTTGCGGGCCCATCCGCTGGATGCCGGATTACCTCAGGACTTTCAGATTCTGGACAGTGAAGACCAGCTGCGACTGCTAAAACGTCTGATCAAAGCCCTTAATCTGGATGATAAACAATGGCCTGCCCGACAGGCAATGTGGTATATCAACGGGAAGAAAGACGAGGGTCTGCGGCCGAAGCATATCGAAAGTTACGGCAATCCGGTTGAACAAACCTGGCTGAAAATTTATCAGGCCTATCAGGAAGCCTGTGACCGCGCCGGGCTGGTGGATTTTGCTGAGCTATTATTACGCGCCCATGAATTGTGGCTGAATAAGCCGCATATTCTGAATCATTACCGTGAGCGTTTTACTAATCTGCTGGTGGACGAATTTCAGGATACTAACAATATTCAGTATGCCTGGATACGAATGCTGGCGGGTGATACCGGTAAGGTGATGATTGTCGGCGATGATGACCAGTCGATTTACGGATGGCGTGGCGCTCAGGTCGAGAATATTCAACGCTTTCTCACCGACTTCAACGGTGCTCAGACTATTCGTCTTGAACAAAACTACCGCTCAACCAGCAATATACTGAAAGCGGCCAATACCCTGATTGCTAATAACCAGGGAAGATTAGGCAAAGAATTGTGGACCGAAGACGGTGAAGGTGAACCCATTTCACTGTATTGCGCGTTCAATGAACTGGATGAAGCCCGGTTTGTTGTCGGACGTATTAAACACTGGCATGAACAGGGGGGGGCGCTGGCCGACTGCGCCATCCTCTATCGCAGTAATGCTCAGTCGCGTGTGCTGGAAGAAGCCTTGCTGCAGAGTAGTCTTCCTTACCGTATCTATGGCGGTATGCGCTTCTTCGAACGTCAGGAAATTAAAGATGCGCTGGCCTATTTACGACTGATCTCTAACCGCAATGATGACGCGGCCTTTGAACGGGTGGTGAATACACCTACCAGGGGGATTGGTGACCGGACGCTGGATGTTGTTCGCCAGGCTGCCCGTGACCGGCAACTGACTCTTTGGCAGTCTTCCCGTGAGTTGCTGTCGGAAAAAGTACTGGCCGGCAGAGCAGCGTCGGCGTTATTACGTTTTATCGAGCTGATAGACTCATTATCCCGCGAAACCAGTGATCTGCCCCTGCATGTCCAGACCGACAGGGTGGTCAAAGATTCCGGTCTGTGGATGATGTATGAGCAGGAAAACGGTGAGAAAGGCCAGGCGCGTATTGAGAACCTTGAAGAACTGGTCACTGCGACCCGACAGTTCAGTTATCAGGAGGAAGATCAGGATTTAATGCCGTTGCAGGCTTTTCTGTCGCATGCCGCGCTGGAAGCCGGTGAAGGGCAGGCCGATAAATGGCAGGACGCGGTACAGTTGATGACAATGCATGCGGCCAAAGGTCTGGAATTCAGCCAGGTCTTTATTGTGGGCATGGAGGAGGGGATGTTCCCGAGCCAGATGTCGCTGGAAGAGGGTGGTCGTCTGGAAGAAGAGCGGCGGTTGGCTTATGTCGGTGTCACCCGGGCCATGCAGAAACTGACTCTGACCTATGCGGAAAGTCGGCGCTTGTATGGAAAAGAGGTTTATCACCGTCCTTCACGATTTATAGGTGAAATTCCTGAAGAGTGTATCGAAGAGGTCCGGCTGCGGGCCAGCGTCAGCCGACCGGTCAGCCATCAACGAATGGGAGCCCCGGTCACCAACAATGACAGTGGTTTTGCGCTGGGTCAGCGGGTCCGGCATGCCAAATTTGGTGAAGGGACCATTATTAATCTGGAAGGTAGCGGTGAGCATTCCCGGGTACAGGTTGCGTTTCAGGGGCAGGGGATTAAATGGCTGGTAGCGGCCTATGCCCGGTTGGAAAGCGCATGATTGCGGGGAGTTTTCTTGACGATTTTTTCGTCTCGGCGTAACATGCGCGCACTATTATTATCAGAGGACAATGCCTTGGACACGCCCAGTCGCTGCTGGCACACAGACCTGAACAACAGGCAACCCCGCTAAGGCAACCTCTTTTACCGGTAGCCCTGGCGGTTATCGGTGACTCTCTGTAAATCATCGTCATTTAGCCAGCACTGATCTGTCACATCTGTGATTTATTGTGTTCGGGCGCCTGCTGTGCCAATCATCGGTTTTTCCTGCGGTGTACAGCCTTGTCCCATCCTGTCAGAAATGGGGAGTACCTACTGCTATGCTGAGTGCATTTAAACTGGAAGAGAATCGGTTAACCCGGCTGGAGATGGAAAGCGATGACAATACGCTCACTTCCTCAGTCTGGATTGACCTGATTGAACCTGAAGAACAGGAACGTGAATATGTTCAGGAACAGTTAGGGCAAAGCCTGGCGACCCGTCCTGAACTGGAGGATATCGAAGCCTCAGCACGTTTTTTTGAAGATGAAGACGGACTGCATATTCACTCATTCTTCTTTTTCGAAGATGCAGATGACCATGCAGGCAACGCCACGGTCGCATTTACCATTCGTGACGGTCGTTTGTTCACCCTGCGTGAACGTGAACTTCCCGCATTCCGGCTTTACCGTATGCGGGCGCGTAACCAGACGCTGATTGACGGCAATGCTTTCGAGCTGTTGCTGGATCTGTTCGAAACCAAAATTGAACAGCTGGCCGATGAAATTGAAAATATCTACACCGCGCTGGAGAAGCTGAGCCGTGTCATTATGGAAGGCCAGCAGGGTGAAGAGTATGACGAAGCCCTGTCGCGACTGGCGGAACTGGAAGATATCGGCTGGAAAGTGCGCCTGTGTCTGATGGATACCCAGCGGGCACTGAATTTTCTGGTCAGGAAAGCCCGACTGCCGGCCAACCAGTTGGAACAGGCCCGGGAAGTATTACGCGATATCGAATCGCTGTTACCGCACAACGAATCACTGTTTCAGAAGGTTAACTTCCTGATGCAGGCGGCGATGGGCTTTATCAGCATTGAACAAAACCGCATCATTAAGATTTTCTCGGTGGTTTCGGTGGTATTCCTGCCACCAACGCTGGTGGCCTCGAGCTACGGAATGAACTTTGAGTTTATGCCGGAGCTGAAATGGAGCTTTGGTTACCCCGGAGCGATTGTACTGATGATTCTGGCAGCACTGGCGCCATATCTGTACTTTAAACGACGCAACTGGCTGTAAAAAGTAAACCCGGGCAACGCAGTATGTTGTGGCAGCCCCTGGTTTTTACTCTGTTATCACCGCCCTGAGATATCGCTGTCTCAGGGCGGTGTTTTTTCCACAACTTAAGCTGGGCTGTTCAGGCCGGATTGTGACTCCCCATTGTCTGCGACAGCCAGATAGTGTTGCATTTCTTCGGCCGGTACCATGCCACCGCCGGTCGCCCAGATCAGATGTATGGCATTTTCCAGCTGAATATTCGGGAAGCGAGCACTTGTGATACGCGCCACGCCGGGGGCACCCGCCAGGGCGGAAGGTTCCAGTTGCAGATGCTCGGTACTGTCCAGCAGGCGCAACAGGCTAAACAGTTCTTCATCCGGCACGGTATAACAACCGGAAATCATTCTTTGCATTGATCGGCCAACAAACCCGGAGGGGCGTCCTACCGCCAGACCATCCGCCGCAGTGTGGTTGCTGATACCAAAGTCGGTCACTGAGACTGCCTCATGCAGGCCGCTGGCCATTCCCAGCAGCATACAAGGTGACTGGGTGGGTTCTGCAAAGAAACAATGGACGTGATCGCCAAAGGCCAGTTTTAGCCCGAAAGCGATACCTCCGGGACCTCCACCCACACCGCAAGGCAGATAGACACATAACGGATGTTGTGCGTCGATGGTGATTTGCAAAGCATCCAGCTGTGCTTTCAGCCGCTCTCCGGCGACAGCATATCCGAGGAACAGGGTGGACGAGTTTTCATCGTCAATAAAATGGCAGCGAGGGTCGGTTTCTGCCTGCCGGCGTCCTTCCTCAACGGCCAGACCGTAATCTCCCGCATACTCAATCACGGTGACGCCATGAGTGCGAAGTTTGTCTTTCTTCCACTGCCGGGCATCCGCCGACATATGTACGGTGGTGGCAAACCCCAGTCTTGCTGCGGCAATACCAATCGATAGCCCAAGATTACCGGTACTGCCAACGGCAATTTTATGCTGGCTGAACAGTTGACGGCATGTCTCATCGGCCAGACGCCGGTAGTCATCTGTCACGGTCAGCAAGCCATGGCGGATGGCCAACTGTTCGGCGTTGAATAACACCTCATAGATACCACCACGGGCCTTAACTGAGCCGGAAATTGGCAAGTGGCTGTCTTTCTTCAGCCACAACTGCGGGGTCTCCCCCAGTGAATAGCGGTGGGTCAACGCCGCGGCGAACTCCGGAACCCTGACCAGTTCAGACTCAATAATTCCTTGCGCAGGGGCAACTTCAGGAAACAGTTGCGCCAGCAGGGGAGCAAAACGTTTCAGTCTGGCGCTGGCAGCTTCCACATCACCCGCCGTCAGCGGTATATCTGCCAGAGCCTCATGGAATGGAGCCAGGGCAGGGTTAGCCCATACCACGGGTTCACCGGCCATCAGTGGAGTAAGTAACGGCAGGCTTTGCTGCCAGCCAGCCAGGGTTTTACCGTACAGCGTTTTTTCCACAACACTCTCCTTTTCCCGGGGTTATACTGCCGGGGCACTGTCCGTGACTGTATCATAACGGGCATCACTCAGTGGTGGATGTGTCACCGGACTGAGTAAATTGACCTGGCTTAATAACAATGCCTGCAAATCCGCACGAGGACGTTTAAGCTCCGGGGTGGTCTCGCAGTAATTCTCAATTTCCTGCGCTGCCAGCATCAGTTCCAGGTCACCACGGAACCGGCCAATCACCTGCATCCCGAAAGGCATTCCCAGATGATCCACACCCATTGGCAGTGACAGCGCCGGATTGGTTGCCAGGGTGACGACATAAGTCAGGGCCAGCCAGCGATAATAATTATCCAGTGGCACACCATTCACCGATTCCAGATAAGGTTGCTCCCAGGGAAAGGCGGACACGGGTGTCACCGGCGACAGAATCAGGTCATAGCGGCTGAACAGTTTCTGGAAGTCCCGAAAAATCCGGGTTTGCTCAGCATTGCCCTGCACACAATCCTTCAGGGTCATTTTGATGCCCATTTCGTAATTGGCTCGTGGATTCGGCCCCAGTAATTCCGGATCTTTGTCGTAGGCAGATTGCAGGCTGGCGACAAATGCTTCGGCACGCAACACATCAAAGCAGTGGTGCGCTTTTTCCATATTCACTTCTACCTCTTCGCAACTGCCAAACACACCTTTCAGCTTGTCAATTTTGCTTCTGAAGACCTGGCGGATATTGTCGTCCACTTCACAGACCCCAAAATCTTCGGTATAGCCAACCCGCAGGGAAGATAAACAGACCGGCGACTGTTCTGTAAGAATGGCAGGAAAGGACGTGTTGTAGCTTAGCGGATCATTAGTGGCAAGCCCGGTGGTGGCCGCCAGTTGCAACCAGGTGTCGGCGACGGTTCTGCCCATGGGACCCACCACCGAAATCGGGGTCCAGCCCAGAAGTTTGCGTTCACTGGGTACCAGTCCGGGAGAGGTTCTTAGCCCGACAACCCCACATTTTGCGGCAGGAATACGTAACGACCCACCGGTATCGGATCCACTGCATAGCGGAACCATGTTGGCTGCCAACGCTGCTGCGGAGCCTCCGGAAGAGCCGCCAGCGTTGAGTCGGGGATTAAATGGGTTTCCGGTGGCTCCCCAGACCGGGTTACGGGTATTCGCTCCGGCTCCCATTTCAGGCACATTAGTTTTTCCGACCATAATGGCTCCGGCACCCCGTAAACGACGAACCAGTTCATTATCCCTTTCAGGCAGATTATGGCGGAACAGGGGAGAACCATAGGTCGTCAGTAACCCGCCGGTTTCTTCCAGATCTTTGATTCCGATAGGTAAGCCACGTAGCAGCCCGCCGGGTTCACCTTGCATGATCGCTCTTTCTGCCCGGCGAGCCTCTTCACGGGCCTGGCTGAAAGAGGTCGCGCAAAATGCATTCACCTTAGGATTTAGTATTTCTATGCGCCGGATACAGGAGTCGAGGACCTCTGTCGGTGTGACCTGACGTGTTTCCATCAGGTGTTTCAGTTCGGTGGCGCTTTTATCCGCCAGTTCGTCAAAATCGGACATGAATGATTCTCCCTGATACATAGTGTTGAGGCTCACAGGCATGTGATGGATGCCATCCTGAGCGTTAAAAATGCAGTTCATCCGGCAATAATGACTTTGCTGATATGCTGTATAAACCGGCTGATCGCCTCCGACAACGGCCTGCTGGCCAGTGTCTGAATTTCTATAGTTCGGTGATTTTCTTTAAGTTCCGGGACGTTGAGTTCTGAAAGAGCGCCGCTTTTTAAAAAATGGCGAACAAACAATTCCCCCCCAAAGGTCACGGCCGCCCCGGAGATAGCGAACTGCGCCAGAGTATCGAGGTTATCGGAGTCCAGGACACTGCGATAACTCAGTCCCTGGCGGCTGCAATAAATGTCCAGCAACTGGCGCAGCGTTGCATTAAAACCGGGTAATGCCAGCGGATAGCTAACCAGTTCACGCAACGAGATTTCAGAGCATCCCGCCAGGGCATGATCCGGGGCGACCAGCGCCAGCAAAGGAGCTGGCTGGCTGTAAACCACATTGATATCCCTGGTGGCACCCAGGCTGAAGCTGAACCCTATATCGACTTCGCCTTCGCGCACCTGGCGAGTCACTTCGCGTGCAGAAGCTACCTGCAACAGGAAGGTGCTTTGTGGCTCAGTCTGGCGAAATCCAGCGATGGCATTGGGCAGAAAATGTGAAGCGAATCCCTGGGTACAGGCCAGTTTTATCCGAAGTTCAGAGGCCTGGCGCATTGACTGTATCTCATTGGTCACCTGGGCGGCATCCAGTAATGTCCGGCGGGCATATCCGGCCAGTAATTCTCCGGCGGCGGTCAGGGTGACGCCACGTGGCTGGCGATCAAATAACGGTGTTGCCAGCTGATTCTCCAGCCGGCTGATTTGCCGGCTGACCGCAGAAGGAACTACGTGCATCCGCGCGGCAGCCTCGCTGATCGATCCGCTGTTCACTACCTGCATAAAGTACAGTACGGCAGTGTCACTAAGAATTCTGGCATTCATAAGTAACTGGCTCTCCTGATGAGGAAAACGACAGTGTAGCGGAACGGACGGTGTAATATTCATTTCAACATTGCCTTAAAGCCTCAGGCTTCATGGGCATTTGCCAGCTGTACTTCACGGATTTTGCTTCCGCTCAGCGTCATACCAGTAGCAATGGCGACAGCAATCGCACCCAGTAGAAACAGGAACACATTCTGATAGCTGTGGGTGGCCGAGACTATGAACCCAATGACCAACGGAGAGACGAATCCAGCGGCCTGCCCGCCAAAGTTGACCATTCCGATACCGGTACCCATTAAGCGCTGTGAAAGAATTTTTGCTGGCAGAGCAAAGGCCACTGAGAAAACAAAAGATTTAAAAAAGTAAGCAATGGTCTGGAAAACAATGACTTCTGTTGTCGTGTGAGCCTGGTACATACCGAAAATAAACACGCCGGTAAGTATACAGCTCAATGTCATCAGCACCTTTTCCCGCCCGTCGAACCAGCGGGTCATCAGCCAGCCTCCCATCGCGGTGGCAATACTGGCAGAGATAAACGGCAGGGGTAACAGAAAACCGACGGTCTTTAAATCAAGCCCGCGAGCGGTCAGCAGATACATTGGCATCCAGGCATCCAGCCCCTTATTCACCAGGCTCAGACAGAACCAGACAATCACAATTTTCCATAACAGCGGCATACGTAGCAGTTCTGCAGCACCGACCCGCTGCCGGGGGGGAGTGGGTTGATTTGATGCGGTGCCGCGTGGGACGGTGAACAGATAAATGACAGCAAATACAATTCCTGTGATACCGATGGCGAAAAACGCATTACGCCACCCCAGGCCAATAATCAGAGGCGCGATAATCAGAGGAGCAACAAAACTTCCCACGTAATTCGACGACATCAGAAAACCGGACATTTTCGGCCTGCCGTCGCGCGGAAACAGCTCTGCGATCCCTTTCATTGCCGACGAGGGATAACCACCTTCTCCCAGGCCAAACAGAAAACGAATCAACAGCAGTGAGGTGAGTGACCAGGCAAAGCCCGTCATTACGGTAAACAGTGACCATAAACCAATCGAAATAATAATGACGGCTTTGCTGCCGAAGCGATCAGCCAGCCAGCCTCCCGGAATCTGCATAACCGCATAGCCCAGGTAAAATGCGCTAAGTACCACCCCCAGTTCGGCCGGGCCCATATGAAAATCTTTGCCGATGTGCGCCAGTGATAAAGAGATGGCGCTACGATCAACATAGGAGATCATAAAACCAAGGTAGAGCAGGATAAATGCGAACAGCGGGTGACTCAGTAATGTTCTGTGCTTCATCTGTTTAGCCTCCGGGTGATTGACCGTTTCAGGGCATCCTGTGCGGCACAGCCCAAGGCAACAAGTGATTAATTCAGACTGCTGATTTGCCGGAAAATCACAGCACTAAGGTAGTGCGGATGCGCTGAGACGGGGCGGGGCGCATCCCAGTCGGCACGGTGGTTTTGTCGTGGATTGGTGCAAAATCCGGCAATGAGTGGCGGGTATTGATTGCAGCCGTCAGGTTAAGACATTTTTCTTATTACCGACGTTAGTAAGGTGATCAACGTCGTTTGCGACGCAGATCACCCACCAGGATCAGTATTCAGAGTCGGTGATCACCTCTTCACCGAGATCTCCGGCTTTAGGGAGCGGTAAATATGAAGAGTTAGTGGCGCGTAACACGCGGATTCCCCTCGCACCAGCTTCCCGGGCGGCGGTAATATCACTGTCTGCATCTCCGTAGTAAATCCGGATGTTTTTCTGCTTAATCCAGCTGATCTTGGTATTTTGTCCCGGACGGAAGCCACTAAAAATTACCGGATTCATTTTATCCTGTGGAATCTTAAAATCCTGTTGCAGGATTCGGCTGACTGTTTCGGTTTTGGTCGGGGTTCGGGCAGTAATAAAGTACACCTGGTCTCCCCGCTGCAAATGCATAGCAATCAGTTGCCGCGCCACCTGTTTCGGTATGCTGAACTCGTCCCAGCCATTATTCATTTTTTCCCAAAATTGCGGGTTGTTCAGGTAATCGTCATTAGCCGGAGAGAACATCTTCTGGCCGCGGTAAAATCCCGGAGTGGAATAGAGCACGGTATCATCAATATCAAACCCCACAGCCATCGGTGGCCGGCCTTGCAGACTGTTTTTAATCTGGGCAACTGAGACCCAGTGGACAGGTTGCTGATGGGATAATTCAGCGGCAGTGACTCCCTGGTATAATGGAGTCGTGGGAGTTGTGTCTTTAGCTTGTGCCAGAGGCTGAAGAACGACTGTCGATGCCACACAAAGCGATAACACTAAGATACGTAGTTTCATTAAAGAGATCCTGGTATTTGGTTTCGTCCGTTGAAAGAATAAAATACCTGATATCATTAAGGTAACCTGCTGTAAAATAAATCTTTAATTTTTATGACCTGGCGCATGAGCGGCAGTCCGAATACTCCGGATTAGCCAATCAGATAGGTGGCAGTCGCCGTAGCAATATAATCCTGTTGCAGATTATGCAATTCCACCCGGCCTACCGCGACTTTATTACCTGCACGCAGTAGCCTGGCAGTGGCAATAAATTTATCACCGCGGCCGGGACGCAGATAATCCACCCGCATATCAATGGTGCCCATCCTTGAGATACGCTGACGTAACTCTTCTTCACTGATCATATCCTGACGTGTCAGAGCATGATTGACGCACACTAATCCGGCGGCAACATCCAATACGGAAGCTATGACTCCGCCGTGCAGAATTTTTTGCAAAGCATTACCCACCAGTGCCGGTTTATTGGCCAGCGTCAGAATAGCTTGCTGATCGTCCAGGTGTTCAAGTTCAAGGCCCAAAGCCTGATTGAACGGCATACTATTCACGAAAATATCGCTGACCAGAGCTCGCGCCTGGTGTTGTGTCAGATAACGGAGACTCATAATTTCCCTGTGTCAGTTAATTCAGTAAGGCTGGCTGGATAATAATCTAATATTATGCTGTTCTTAACCGGCTTTCCAGGTGAAGATTGGCGGCCTTTTTTGGCGTTTTACTGTGTGAATACAGAGTTTTTTATGGTGTTTTGCTAATTTGGGGTGAAAGTTATGCGTTTGTTTGGCTATGGGGCACTGACGGCCCTGCTGTTACCTGCACTGGCACAGGCTGATGAAGCGAAGATAAGTGATGTGCACGATAATCCTGCGGTTCGGGGGAGTATTATCGCTAACCTGCTGGAAAAACACGATAATGCATTTCTGCTGTATCCCTATGAAAGCAATTATGTGCTTTATACCGATACCAGTAATATGAACACCTCGGCGATCTCCAGTTACAGCTGGGCTGATAAAGCCAAAAAAGATGAACTTAAATTTCAGTTGAGCCTGGCTTTCCCTCTCTGGCGTGGAATTGCCGGCGATAACTCTGTGTTGGCTATGTCTTATACCCAGCGTTCCTGGTGGCAGATTTCCAATACCAGAGCTTCCTCACCCTTTCGCGAAACCAACTATGAACCCCAGTTATTTATCGGCTGGGCCACCGATTACAGCCTGGGAGGCTGGACATTACGTGATGTAGAGGCCGGTTTTAATCACCAGTCAAACGGACGCAGTGATCCGACATCCCGAAGCTGGAACAGGGTGTATGCCCGGCTGATGGCAAAAAATGGTAATATGCTGGCTGAGATCAAACCCTGGTATCGTATCCCGGAAAGTGCGGGCAGTGACGACAATCCGGATATTACTAAGTACATGGGCTATTACCGGGCGAAACTCGGGTATATGCTGGATGACAATGTGTTCAGTGTGGAGTGGAACTATAACTGGAATACCGGTTATGGCGGCGCAACATTAGGCTGGAGTTATCCGGTCACAGAACATGTACGTTTCTACACCCAGTTGTTTAGCGGATATGGTGAATCGTTGATCGATTATAACCATCGCCAGACCAGAATCGGCGTCGGCTTTACTTTAAATGATTTATTGTGATTAAGAGCGCAGGACATTTGTGACAATATCGGCAGTGATTCCGCAGCAGGAGCTGGCTCAACAGATCCTGCGGGATATTTTTGGTTATCAGCAGTTTCGCCCCGGTCAGCAGGCCATTATTCAGGCCGCGCTGGATGGACGTGACTGTTTGGTCGTGATGCCTACCGGCGGAGGCAAATCGCTGTGCTATCAAATCCCGGCACTGCTGAGTGACGGGCTGACGCTGGTGGTCTCTCCGTTGATCTCACTGATGAAAGATCAGGTGGATCAACTGCTGGCGAATGGTGTGGCGGCCGCCAGCCTGAATTCTTCACAGACCAGGGAACAGCAACAACAGATTTACAGTGACTGTCGACAAGGACGAGTTAAGTTGCTGTATGTTGCACCAGAACGCCTGATGATGGAAAGTTTCCTGGATGCGCTGGGTCAGTGGCAACCGGCAATGTTGGCGGTTGACGAGGCCCATTGTATTTCTCAATGGGGCCATGATTTTCGGCCGGAATATGGTGCTCTGGGCGGATTGCGTCAACGTTTTCCTGAACTGAAAATCATGGCTCTGACCGCAACGGCAGATAATGCGACCCGCCATGATATTTTGCAGCAGTTGCAATTGCAGGATCCGTTAGTCCAGATCAGTAGTTTTGACCGTCCGAATATTCGCTATACCCTGCTGGAAAAATATAAGCCTACCGAACAATTGCTGCGTTATGTGCAGGATCAACGCGGAAAAAGCGGCATCATTTATTGTAACAGTCGGGCCAAAGTGGAAGACACCGCCGCCCGCCTGCAGAGCCGCGGTATCAGTGCCGGAGCCTACCATGCGGGGCTGGATGTACAGCAGCGCGCCCATGTTCAGGAAGCCTTTCAGCGCGATGATCTGCAACTGGTCGTGGCGACAGTAGCTTTCGGCATGGGCATTAATAAACCTAATGTCCGCTTTGTGGTGCATTTTGATATTCCTCGCAATATCGAATCCTATTATCAGGAAACCGGCCGGGCGGGGCGTGACGGTTTACCCGCCGAGGCCATGATGCTGTATGACCCGGCGGATATGGCCTGGCTGCGACGTTGTCTGGAAGAAAAATCCCCCGGGGCGATGCTCGATATCGAGCGGCATAAACTGAATGCCATGGGAGCATTTGCTGAAGCGCAGACCTGCCGTCGGTTGGTCTTACTGAACTATTTTGATGAGGGTCGGCAACAGCCGTGTGGCAACTGTGATATTTGTCTGGACCCACCACGGCGTTATGACGGACTGGTAGATGCTCAAAAAGCATTGTCAGCCATCTACCGCGTCGGCCAGCGTTTCGGTATGGGATATATCGTCGAGGTGATCCGCGGAGCTGCAAATCAGCGTATCAAAGATCTGGGCCACGATAAATTACCGGTATACGGTATTGGCCGTGATCATTCGCATGAACACTGGGTGAGTGTATTACGCCAGTTAATTCATCTTGGGCTGGTTACCCAGAATATCAGCCAGCATTCGGCGTTGCAGTTGACAGAAGCAGCGAGACCGATATTACGCAGTGAGCACCCGTTAATGCTGGCAGTACCGCGTGTGGTGGCTTTGAAACCCCGCCAGGCAATGAGCCGTTTACCCGGCGGAAATTATGATCGGAAATTATTCGCCAAACTCAGGAAGTTGCGAAAAACGATTGCTGACGAAGAGAGCATTCCTCCTTATGTGGTGTTTAATGATGCCACTCTGATTGAGCTGGCTGAACTGTTGCCGGTGACAGCTTCTGAAATGCTCAGTGTTAACGGTGTTGGACAGCGTAAACTGGAGCGTTTTGGTCAGCCGTTTATGCTGATGATAAAAGAGCACCTGAGCGACCTCTGATTGCCCCAACTATTTTTAATTTTTTGAGGAGTTACCGGCATGTTAATGTCATTCCTGACCCTGGCATTGGTCCAATTACTGGCACTGATGAGCCCGGGTCCCGATTTCTTTTTTATTTCTCAGACGGCCATCAGCCGTTCTTCCCGTGAAGCCTTTATGGGCGTCCTGGGAGTCACACTAGGGGTTGCTGTGTGGGCTGGCGTGGCGCTGCTTGGGCTGAATCTGCTACTGGAAAAAATGGCCTGGCTGCATCAGCTGATTATGATGGGCGGGGGACTATACCTGATTTGGATGGGTTACCAGTTACTGCGTTCAGCAAGGCGTCAGTACTTGCAGCCGCAAGGGCAGCAGGTTCAGCCTGAACCTGCGCTGGCAAAGCCGGGGCGGACTTTCCTGAAAGGATTACTGACCAATCTGTCGAATCCGAAAGTGGTTATTTATTTTGGGAGCGTGTTTTCGCTGTTTGTAGGTAATGATGTCAGTAGTCTGGAACGCGGAGGAATTTACCTGTTAATCCTGCTGGAAACCCTGGGGTGGTTTATCCTGGTGGCCACGGTGTTTGCATTACCCTGGATGCGCAGGAAATATCAGCGGCTGGCAAAATGGCTGGATGGTGCAGGTGGCGTGCTGTTTACCGCCTTTGGCCTGCACCTTATCCTGTCGCGCTAAACTGAAGGTCCGTCGTTATGGCCGGAGCTGTGCGTCAGTGGCTGTGTCGGGCGCTGGCTAATACCACGCCGATAGCCATAAACACGCCGCCAAAAACACGGTTCAGTAGCTGCATTTGGTGCGGACCGCGGATCCAGCGGGCAATCCGGGTCGACAGCAAGGCATAACCTTGCATCACCAGAATATCAACTGTGATGGTCGTCAGGCCTAACACCAGATATTGCGCCATCTGAGGTTGATGCGGGATGACAAATTGTGGAAACAGGGCAGCAAGAAATACGATGCTTTTCGGATTGGTCAGATTTACCAGTACGGCACGTTTAAATACTCTGCCGCGAGAGGTGGCTTTCGCGACAGCGTTAAGGTCGATAGCACCTTTGGTTCTCCATTGCTGGATCCCTAACCAGATAAGATAAGCGGCACCGGCCCATTTTAAAATTTCAAAGGCCATGAGTGAATGAGAGAATAAGGCGCCCAGTCCGATACCCACTAACACGATATGTGTGGCCAGGCCCACCTGTAGTCCGGCGATTGAAATCTGAGTGCCGCGGAAGCCATGGCTGATTCCGGTACTCATGGTATTAATAGCGCCAGAGCCGGGAGAAAGGCTCAGCAGGGTAGTGGTCAGCAGGTAAGTGATCCACCATTCAAAGGTCATTGATGTTGCTCCGGTTATCAGCAGATGAGCGACAGAATACGTTATAATTCTGGCTGACGATACCGGGATTTTAGTCGTTTTTCGGGTGACAACGAATGCCGAAGGAAGAGTGATGAAACAGTTTACGCAACGTTGGTTGCACCGTGAAAAAGAATTTTCGGCGTTTGTGACTGGGCCTCTGCTCCATTTCTGGCGGAGACGCCAGGAAAAATCATTTACCGGTACTGACGGACTCAGGATACGTTATGTCAGTTTCACCTCATCGCAGCACACGAAGGCTGTTCTGATTGCTCCCGGGCGTATCGAAAGTTACGTGAAATATCCGGAAGTCGCCTACGATCTGTTTCAGTGTGGATATGATGTTTTTATCATTGATCATCGCGGACAGGGGTTATCTGATCGGATGCTGGAAGATACCCATCTCGGTCATGTTGAGCATTTTTCTGACTATGTGGATGATCTTTATCGCTTTTGGCAGATCACGTTATCCGGTGATCGTTATCAGCGAAAATTTGCGTTAGCGCATTCCATGGGGGGCGCAATTCTGACATTGTTATTGCGGCGTGAGCCTGACCTGGTGGACGCAGCGGCATTACTGGCCCCAATGTTTGGGATTGTTCTGCCAATGCCAGAGTGGATGGCAGAGAGGATACTAAACTGGACAGAAACCCGTTCCGGATTGCGGGAGGGATTTGCTCTGGGGACCGGCCGCTGGCATGCACCGCCTTTTGCAGTAAAT
>Ga0157363_1000106_pt1 | contig 63900 bp, 59 predicted proteins | sample AttsexASBM1_FD_111477 | JGI IMG/M metagenome (GOLD analysis project Ga0157363, IMG submission 111477) | Fungus gardens microbial communities from leaf cutter ant in Ribeirão Preto, State of São Paulo, Brazil - Atta sexdens ASBM1 | ecosystem: Host-associated > Fungi > Mycelium > Unclassified ... | reverse complement strand
GACCGATGAGTTTTGTCGGGCTGTTAGCGCCGCAAGCTGCGCGTTATTTGGGGATTTACCGTTTTAAACACGCGTTATGGGTCAGCGTGATCTGCGGGGCACTATTGATGTTAGCCGCCGATTTTATCGGTAGACTGGTCATGTGGCCATTCCAAGTACCTGCAGGGATAGTGGCGGTTATTCTAGGTGCGCCCGCTTTGTTAGGGTTGCTGTATCGGCGACGTTGAGTTGACAGCTAGCCCTGGTTAAGGGCTAGCGGTAAGGTTAGAAAGTGACGGTGGTTTTTACTCCCATTACCCATGCATCTGGCGTATCACTGACTGCGCCAGGATTATGCCAATATTGCAGACTGGGCTGCAGTTGAAACCAAGGTGTTAGCTGAAATCGGTAAAATAATTCCGTATTGATTGCTGAGCTGCCGGTCGGCCAATAGCCCGCGATATTTTGCTGTGCTGCCACCGCCTGTTGCTGCTGTTGGTCTCTATTCGCCCAACTCCCCACCGTGACATAGCTTACGCCTAAGCCTAGCCAATCGTTGGGACGCGCATCGAGCATCCCCCGATAACGTGCGGAGACTGACCCGACTACCGGTAAGCGTATCGTGCGCTTATCACCTAACCCTAAACTCGCCGATAGGCTCATCCCCCGGAGCGGATCATTACTGTTTTGGGTAACTTGTTGATTTGCCGCGGCCCAGAGATAATAAGAATTATGGGTTTTGGCATAACCATTCGGATCACTGGCTCCCCAGTATTGACTGACTCCCCGGGCTAAATGCGTTTGCTCAGCGTTTGTCCAACTTACCCCCAGTGTATAGATACCGGGAAGCTGATTGACCTGCGTTTTCCACTCTGCCTCGACCGGTACAATCACGCCTTTACTGTGTTGGGTAGAAACACTCCACGCATGGGCACGACTCGCCGCTTGGGAGTTCTGCTCCATTAAGGCGACTTTTATCGCCAGTTCCGGTGTGGCTTTCCATTCTACGCTAGTCCCCCATGTGTGAACGTTCCAGTTATTCCACGTCATGGAATACGCAGACTTTCCGCCACATAAAGAGAGGATTTGGAAATCACAAGGGATTGCCTGATCAAAGACTTGGACTTTATTCATTAGCCCAATGCGCCAGAACAGGTCACCCCCTAAAAAGCTTCTTCCCGCAGTGAGCCAGCCCAAGCGAGTAATCGATTGACCGCCCCAGCTCTCCTGCGCTAAGTCGGTCATCGGTACAGACTTATCTTGCAAACGCTGCGTCGCTAAGTTCTGATTATGGTTACGATTGACGATATTTCCCTCAATAACGGCACCCGGGATCCCCGTTAAGGCTTCGAGATTCTGTGTGAAGGTCAATGCAAACTGATCGATATAAGCAGTTTTGTGCCGCGTATCGGCACCGCCATGTAAATTACTCGCCGTTTGTGATAAGTAGCCGAAATTGAAGTTGAACCCTTCCTGCGTTAATCGAGGCCTTAACCCTAGCATATCCCCTAATAAACCTTGTTCAGGGGGCGGTTCGAAACCTAAGACTGTTGGGGTAAAGGGTGCAGCGGTGAGTGAGCTTGAGATAGACATACCGGCGATAAGCAACCAACCGTAAAGCGGTTTCGCATCCATGCAATTTCTCCAAGTCCATCATGGACTTTATGTTGTGAAATTCGGGTTATTTCAACCCAGTGAAAGAAAAGAAGACTGCTTTCTTTTATCGAAATGCCACGATCATGGCAATAGGTAATCGCACCTCGCGTGCTCACTTTTGATAAAGATCACCTTTGGATAATGAAAAGTTCTTCCCGCTGCTATACCCTAGCCAGTAACTCAGAAAATTACTGATTAACTCAGACAATGGCAGCTTCATGAACGCTTGGCAGAAAAATTTAGTCTCCCTGTGGCTGGGATGTTTTATTACTGGACTCGGTACCAGTCAATTACTCCCTTTTCTTCCCCTCTATATTTCGCAATTGGGACACTATACTACCGAGCAGCTTACCCTCTGGTCGGGCGTTGCCTTCAGTATGACATTTCTTGTTTCAGCGGTCGTTTCGCCTCTATGGGGAAAAATTGCCGATAAACGCGGCCGTAAGCTGATGCTGATTCGTGCCACGGTGGGGATGGCCATTGCCATTGTCTGTCAAGGTTTGGCGCAATCGGTATGGCAACTCTGTCTGTTCCGCGGCATCATGGGGTTGGCCTCAGGATACATTCCAAATGCGATGGCCTTGATTGCCAGTCAAGCGCCTAAAGGCCGCAGTGGATTCGCACTCAGTATGTTATCGACTGCGCAGATCAGTGGCTTTCTTTGTGGTCCACTCTTAGGCGGCTACTTAGCGGATCATATTGGCTTACGTCCGGTCTTTTTTGTGACAACAGGCCTATTAGTAATCAGTACCTTTGTGACGCTATTTTTGGTTAAAGAGTCGCCGAAAGATACGCTGCCGAAACGAGTCATGACGGACCCTCAGGATTTTTGGGCGAAATTGCCTGCCAAACCCTTAATACTCTGTTTACTCTGCTCAACGCTGGTCGTGCAACTCTGCAACGGCTCGGTGAACCCTATTCTTTATCTCTATGTCGAACATCTCGCCCCGACTCGCGATAATCTCGCTTTTATGAGTGGATTTATCGCAGCGTTACCCGGCTTTTCGGCGTTAATAACCGCCCCGCTTTGGGGGAGGATCAGTGATAAGTATGGTGCGCAGTGGGTAATTATTATTGCCTCACTACTGTTTACGCTTATCTTACTGGCGACGACCTGGGTGGCGACTGTCTGGCAGTTTTCCTTTACCCGGTTACTGATTGGCTTTGCAGATGGGGCAATGTTTCCCGCTATCCAATCGCTGATTATCGCTTGCTCTTCCACCGCCGTATCGGGAAGATTGTTCGGTTATAACCAATCCTTTATGAATTTAGGCAATGTGCTTGGTCCACTGCTTGGCGCGGTAACCTCATCGTTGTTTGGCATGGAATGGGTCTTCACGTTTTCTGCACTGATCATGTTCGTTAATGTATTGGTGTTTTATCGGGTCTTAAAACAGACACCGATTCAGACCACGAACGAGTAATCTTAGTAAAATGCAAAGTATGTCGGTGAAAATGCTTACCGGTACCGATTTCATTAGTGAAAATTTATTCATAAAGTTCGCGTTTTTATTAATTGATAATGGCTCTATTTCTACGGAAAACAGCGTAATAACACTACGATAAGTAATGATATATTTCTAATATGAGCAATATTGTTTGGGAAATATTGATTAATTGTTATTAACAATTATGAATAAATTGTTTAAAATCGGTCACACTATTGGTTAGCTCCTTATCAGGGTTTGTTATGCAACATATTAAAAAGACGGTATTCAGTTTATCGCTGATCGCCGCGTCACTATTTACTCACACCGCACAAGCACGCACCGAAAATACTGATGTGTTACTGATCGGTGGCGGCATCATGAGCGCATCGTTAGGGACTTGGTTACACGAGCTGCAGCCAGAGTGGAAACAAACAATGGTTGAGCGCCTTGATGGCGTGGCGGAAGAGTCTTCCAATGGTTGGAACAATGCGGGGACTGGCCACTCAGCCAATATGGAACTTAACTACACGCCTCAGCGTGAAGATGGGTCCATTGATATTACGAAAGCGATCGAAATCAATGAGGCTTTCATGATTTCCCGCCAGTTTTGGGCTTCCCAAGTTCAGTTAGGGACCTTACAACAGCCTCGCAGCTTTATTAATTCAACGCCACACATGAGTTTCGTATGGGGCGATAAGAACGTCGATTATTTAACACGTCGTTATGACGCGCTACAAAAAAGCCCTCTTTTCCAAGGTATGCAGTTTTCGACTGACCAACAGCAGATAAAAAAATGGGCACCATTGATTATCGAGGGTCGTGATCCTGCGCAGAAAGTTGCGGCAACCTGGACGCCACTAGGCACTGATGTTAACTATGGTGAAATTACGCGCCAACTGGTCGGTACCTTACAAAAGCAACCCGGCTTTACATTAGAACTCTCTACACAAGTGACCGAGTTTACCCGTCAAGACGATAATTCATGGTTAGTGACAGTTGAAAATCGTACTACCGGCGAGAAACATAGCATTCATGCCAAGTATGTCTTTATCGGTGCAGGCGGTGCGTCACTGAAATTATTACAAAAAACCGGTATTCCTGAAGCAGAGAACTACGGTGGATTCCCGGTTGGCGGATCATTCTTAGTCACCGAAAACCCGGCGATTACCGCGCAACATACTGCCAAGGTCTATGGACAAGCTTCAGTGGGTGCTCCACCGATGTCAGTCCCGCACTTAGACACACGCTACTTAGATGGTAAAAAAGTTGTTCTCTTTGGACCTTTCGCTACCTTCTCAACCAAATACCTGAAAAATGGCTCATTATTGGATCTCTTTAGTGCGACCACGACCCATAATGTGATGCCTATGGCACATGTTGGTGTCGATAATTTCGATTTGGTGAAATACCTTATCGGTCAAGTGATGTTATCTGATGAAGATCGCTTCAACGCGTTGAAAGAATACTTCCCAGAGGCTAAACAGTATGATTGGAAGCTGTGGCAAGCGGGACAACGTGTGCAGATCGTCAAAAAAGATGCTGACAAGGGTGGCGTGTTGAAATTAGGTACCGAGATTGTGACGGACCAACAGAAGACAATTGCTGCCTTATTAGGCGCTTCACCGGGTGCTTCAACCGCGGCACCGATCATGTTAAATGTGATCGAGAAGTTATTCCCGCAACAGGTAAAAACGCCGCAATGGCAAGCCCGTATTAAACAAGTGGTGCCAAGCTACGGTCAGAAGTTGAATAACGATCCGGCTTTAGCGCAACAGGTCTGGGACCATACGGCTGAAGTGTTAATGTTAACGCCTCCTCCGCGTATTCAGATGGCTGCACCGGCGAATACGCAAACACCTGCCTCGACGACTTCTACCCCGAATCGCGATATGGCGCTGTAAATCTCAACCCCTTCAGTCAATAGACTGAAGGGGTTCTCGCTATTCCACAGACTGTGTCAATTGTTGGCGTCGACGTAAACTTGGAAACAGCTTCATCCAGATCGCGACAACCACCAAGGTTCCCACACCCCCAACGACTGCTGCTGGAACCGTCCCTACCATGCTAGCCAGAACACCGGTCTCAAATTCGCCGAATTGATTGGACGTATTAATAAAGATGGAGTTGACGGCATTGACTCTGCCACGCATGGCATCGGGTGTATCCAATTGAACCATCGCTCCTCTAATGACCATGCTCACCATATCGAAACCGCCCAGTGCCACCAGTGCCAGTAATGATAAGATAATAGTATGAGACAGCGCGAAGACGAGAGTTGCGACCCCGAAGCCGGCAACACATCCAAACATAATCAACCCTGTGTGACGGGTGAATACCCGACGGCTGATCCAGATCCCGGTTAACAAAGCCCCCACCGAGGGTGCTGCGCGCAGTGCCCCAAGCCCCCAAGGTCCGGTATGCAAAATATCTTGCGCAAAAATCGGTAATAACGCTGTGACCCCGCCGAGTAATACCGCAAAAAGATCTAATGAAATAACGCCTAAAACATCCTTCCGCTCAAAGATAAAATGGAGTCCCGCAAAGAGATTTTTCATCGTCATCGGTAGCCGTTCCAGCGCCACAGGCACATAGCGAACGGTCGCAATCATCACCAATGCGAGTAAATAAGCTAATGCAGCGACCCCATAAGCGGCTTGCGGTGAATAGACATACAATAGCCCGCCAATCATCGGCCCAGCAATGACCATCGCCTCGCGGAAAACTTGGTTAGTTGCCATAGCTTTGGATAGCAGTTCGGGCGGTAATAGCGCTGGCAATAACGAGGTATTGGCCGGACCTTCCACCGCTTTGGCAATGGAGAACAGTGCCACCAAGCCTAATAGCGCCGAGGTAGAAAGCCAAGACATCAGCGGTAATGCAATAAGCCCGACGACCGCAATACATTCGACCACTTGTCCAGTAACAATCAATGTTTTGCGATTATATTGGTCCGCAAGGTGACCTGCCGGCAGTGCCAATAACACTGAGGGTAAAAATTGCATCAAACCAATCATCCCCAACATAAAGGCGCTGTGGGTGATGGCATAGATTTGCCAACTGACAGCCAAGGAAACGATTTGAAAACTGAGCGAAGAACAGGTTTGAGCAATCAGGTAATGCCGAAAGCCGCGGTGACTAAATGGGGAGGGTTGGGAGGCTGCGGGATTCAAGAATAGGCTCCAAGCTAAGCATGCTGATAATAAGGATGTTTAGCATATCACGAACTTTGCCTAACGATTGACAACACTTATTACAGTAAAAGGTGAAATAACATGTCCAGCCGGCGGATTTTTGTCTACGCTTAAACTGAGTAATGTAAAAATAAAAATCATGAGGGCAGTGATGAGCGATCAAAAAAGAAACATAACAACCACCGATGCTGGTATTCCCGTTGCAAGCGACGAACACTCCTTAACAGTCGGCCCTGATGGCCCGATTGTCTTGCACGACCATTATCTTATTGAGCAAATGGCGAATTTTAACCGCGAGCGGATCCCAGAGCGTCAACCTCACGCCAAAGGTAGCGGCGCATTCGGCCATTTCGAAGTCACGGAAGATGTGAGTCAATACACCAAAGCTGCCCTCTTCCAACCCGGGGTGAAAACTGACGTACTTATGCGTTTTTCAACCGTAGCAGGTGAACGTGGTAGCCCAGATACTTGGCGTGATCCACGAGGTTTTTCGATCAAGTTTTATACCACTGAAGGGAATTACGATATGGTCGGCAACAATACGCCGGTCTTCTTCGTACGTGACCCAATGAAATTCCAGCATTTTATCCGCTCGCAAAAGCGTCGTGCCGATAACAATCTGCGTGATAATGATATGCAGTGGGACTTCTGGACTCTGTCGCCAGAATCGGCTCACCAAGTTACTTGGCTGATGAGCGACCGCGGTATTCCTAAAAGCTGGCGCCATATGAATGGTTACTCCAGCCACACTTATATGTGGGTCAACGCCGAAGGCGAGAAATTTTGGGTGAAGTACCACTTCAAAACTGATCAAGGTGTCGAATGCTTGACTCAAGATGAAGCCGATAAATTAGCCGGCGCAGATGGCGACTTCCACGTCCGTGACCTGTATAACGCGATTTCCGAGGGTAATAACCCTAGCTGGACGCTGTATATGCAAATCATGCCGTTCGCTGAAGCGGATGATTACCGTTTTAACCCCTTCGACTTAACCAAAGTATGGCCGCATAAAGATTATCCGCTTATTAAGGTGGGTAAACTTACCCTCGATCAGAACCCTACCGATAACCATGCACAGATCGAGCAGGCTGCTTTCGAGCCGAATAACTTAGTGCCCGGCATCGGCCTTAGCCCAGATAAAATGCTGATGGGTCGTATCTTCGCCTATGCCGATGCTCATCGTGCGCGTTTAGGCGTAAACTACAAGCAAATCCCCGTTAACAGCCCACGTTGTCCGGTCAATAGCTACAGCAAAGACGGTGCAATGCGCATGCAACCGGTTAGTGATCCAGTCTATGCACCAAACAGTAAAGGAGGCCCGGCAGCGGATGGGGAGCGTTACCCTACCGACTCAACGTGGTCTGCACAGGGCGAACAACTGCGTGCGCCCTACTCTTTACATGCTGAAGATGACGATTATGGTCAAGCAAACGCCTTGGTCAATCAGGTACTGGATGATGCCGGTCGCGATCGGTTAGTCAACAACGTTGCAGGTCACCTGCTCAATGGCGTGAAAGAGCCGGTGCTCTCCCGCGCCTTCGACTATTGGCGCGCAATCGACCAAACCCTTGGCGACCGTATTGCCGAGAAAGTGAAGTCTTCGCAATAGTTACGATAACGCCCCGCACTGCGGGGCTTTTTTCTGCATAATCCCTTCTCTAATCTTCAGCGTCCGGACTACCTTTCATTAAAATGCTCTCTAACGCCTCTTTGGCGCGTTGTGCGACCCCTGCGCAATCTTGTTCAGCCGCATGATCATTAAATACCTCTAACCCGACCGGACCGGTATAGCCGAGTTTATCTAAGTAGGCGACCAATCCTGTTAGCGGGAAATTACCTTCGCCGGGCAACAGACGGTGATGCCGAGCGATCTGTTTAAGCGCGTCATCCCCTAGCGGCATCTCAGTATCTGATAACTGTACTAAGAAGATTTTCTCCCTTGGAATGTTTATTAGGTCTTGTAATGTTCGACGTAGGGCAAAAATGTGGAAGGCATCAACCACTAAACCAAGATTATCTGCATCGACCTGCTGAATAATTTGCCAAGCTTTATCGCACTGGTCGATCTCAGTGCTCCACGACATCGCTTCGTACGCCACTCGTAAGTCTAACGCTTTGGCGTGATGACAAAGCCACTTCATATCCGTGACAATCTTCTGCGGATCGCAGGCTGCCGTGTTCGCCGCCACCAATATCATCGGGCTACCCAATGCGCGTGCCATTGTCATCATTGTCAGCGCTTCTTGCCGTTTCTCATGATGCTTCTCACCCACTGCCCCATCGAAGTCTAATAATACCTGATAATCAGTGCGTGTAAGCGATAAGGCATCTAGCTGTTGTCGCGTTTCCGCTACCGCCTTTTCAGCGTCTTGTTGCCAGACTTCCACCCCGTTAAATCCGGCTTTCGCGATTGCCTCGAGTTTCTCTGTGAAAGTGCCGCCAAGTAGCACGGTATTTAGGAAACGCGGATTGGATTTTAACAATGTCATGCCTATCTCCTATCAATGACTTACTCATGAGTATAGCCCTTATGAGCAGGCTTAAGATTATCTTAAGCTCAATCAGCGATAATCCTGCCTTCGATGATAAGTCCGGATTTATGCTATGAAGAGTTGGTTCACCACGCGCCTGACGCACCCCGTAATCAATGCGTTGACGGCAGCGGCCATCACGTTGTGTTTAAATATCCCTTATTTCGAACAGGCTTATCGGCTTGTTCACCCAACTAACAGCCATACCTGGCTTTTCTTGCTTAGCATGCCTTGGGTCTCCTTTTTTGTATTGTTTAGCCTATTAATGTTGGCCGAAGCAGTGTGGCTGGCTTTTCCGGTCGCGATACTGTTTATCTTGCTCGCCAGTAGCGCCCAATATTTTATGAGTAGTTACAGGATTATTGTCGATAGATCGATGGTCGCAAATATGGCGAATACCACTGCGGCAGAGAGTTTTGCGTTGGTAACACCGCAGATGGTCGGCTATTTTATTCTGACCGCTATTATCCCAATTATCGTGTTGTTTATCCTACGGCGTTTGACACGCCAACCGTTTCTGCGGCGTATCAGCTGGGCGTTGGTCGCATTGTTGGTCTCCGCAGCCGGAACCTATTTAATTTCGAACAGTTTCTATAAAGATTATGCTTCGCTGTTTCGTAATAATCGCGAACTGATCACCTACCTAAGCCCATCAAACGGCATCGCGGCAGCGTTATCTTGGTATAAACACGAGCGGACGGCGAATCTCCCTTTGATCCGTTTTGGGGAAGACGCTCACCAACTATCTACCCACTTAACAGGTAAGCCGACGTTAACCATACTCATAGTGGGTGAGACAACGCGCGCGCAAGATGTTGGACTTGCGGGGTATTCACGGCAAACCACGCCCCTTTTAGCTAAAGATAAAGTGATTTATTACCCGAACACTCTATCTTGTGGTACGTCGACTGCCGTGTCAGTGCCCTGTATGTTCTCGGGAATGGGACACGACCACTATAATGATGAACTCGCGAATCATCGTGAGGGACTGCTGGATATTGTACAGCGTGCTGGCATCAACGTGCTTTGGCGTGAAAATGATGGCGGCTGTAAGGGTGCTTGTACCAGAGTTCCAACCGAAGAGATGACCGCGCAGAACCTACCTGGCATGTGTATCGATGGCGAATGCTATGACCAAGTGCTGTTTCATAACTTACAGCGGTACATTGATAAACAAAACGGTAATACGTTAATCGTGTTGCATACTATTGGTAGCCATGGGCCGACCTATAACCACCGTTACCCAGATACGTTTAACTATTATACCCCGACCTGCGACACCAATGAGGTGCAACACTGTTCTACTACACAGCTGGTGAATACCTACGACAATACTATTCGCTACATGGATGCGATGGTTGATCAAGGTATTCGTCTTCTCCAAGCAAATTCACAACGTTTTACCACTAATTTGGTCTATTTATCGGATCATGGCGAATCGTTAGGGGAAGATGGCGTCTATTTGCATGGACTACCTTACATGATTGCACCGATTCAGCAGAAACATGTGCCATTATTAATTTGGCTTTCCCCAGACTATCAGCAACGTTATGCTGTCGATCAGAAATGTATGGTTGATCAGGCTAAATTTATGCAAACCTCACAAGATAATTTGTTCCCGACAATTTTAGGGTTGGTTGGTGTCCAAACCCAGGAATACCAACCCCAACTCGATTTACTTACCCACTGTCGAGGTAAAGCGTGAGAGTCTTAATCATCGAAGATGATCCCCTGCTCCAGCAGGGGATGTTACTGGCCATGCAAAGCGAAAACTACCTGTGCGATGCCGTAAATGGCATAAAGGGTGCCGAACAATTTTTGGAGACATCATCTTACAGTTTACTCCTACTGGATCTTGGGCTACCGGATGGGGATGGCCTAACCTTTTTGAAGCGTTTACGAAGACAAAAAAATACACTTCCCACTATCATCCTGACTGCTCGAGATACCTTAGAAGATCGTATTGTGGGGCTGGATAGTGGCGCTGATGATTACCTTATCAAACCCTTCGCACTGGAAGAACTGTTGGCACGGAGCCGAGCATTAATCCGTCGTTTTCATCAACAATCGGATAATCGACTTGAAGTCGATGATCTCACTATTGATATAGGTCGTAGGCAAGCTTTTTTAGCGGAACAACTACTCGAATTAACCCCGAAAGAATATGCCATTTTATTGCGGTTAATGCTGAAGGTGAATCAACCTGTCCATCGCGATGTGCTTTATAGTGATATTTACAGCTGGGATAACGAACCCTCTACTAATTCTCTTGAAGTCCATATCCACAATTTACGGGATAAAATTGGTAAACAGCGTATTCAAACCCTACGAGGTTTTGGGTATTCCATAAGGACACAGGAGATACTGTGAAATCTTTCACCCCGACCACCTTACGTTGGAAACTTATGCTGACGGTGGGGTCAATCATCGTGATTTGTCAGGTGGTTAGCATACTATGGCTGTGGCACGAAAGCCGTGAACAAGTGACAATCTTGGTGCAGAGTGCTATCAATCATCACGACCGCCATCGCCACTATGAGAAAGAGGTGCATGAAGCGGTGGCAAGTCTTGCCGTCCCCTCGCTACTGATTATCATTGCTTGCTTACTACTCTGTTTCAATGCCATCAGACGCGTCACCAAACCCTTAGCCGACTTAAGTAATGCGTTAACTCAGCGTTCTGAAGAAAATCTCGAACCGCTCTCCGCAATCAGTGAGTATACTGAGATTAGCGCCGTCGTTGAGGCCATCAATACTATGATGGCAAGACTGACCGTTACCTTAGAACGAGAAAGACTTTTCACCGCTGACGTAGCTCACGAACTGCGCACTCCCCTGGCAGGGCTACGATTACATCTGCAATTGATCGAGAAGAAGCATCAACTCAACTTAGAAGATTTGCTGTTGCGATTAGATCAAATGACCGAAAGTGTTGCCCAATTACTTAAACTTGCTCGGGTTGGCCAGTCTTTTGCCGCCGGTAGCTATCAGTATTTCGATATAGTGGCGGCGGTTATAGTGCCTATGTTGCCTGAATTTCAACGCCAGTTGACCCAACGTCATCAATCTTTAAAAGTGGAGCTTTCAAATAATACACCTCAAGTGCGGGGGGATATCACCCTTTTGCAGATGGTAATACAAAACCTTATCCAAAATGCTCACCGTTACAGCCCTGAAGCGTCGGTAATTACTTTAAGAGTTACCTCTCAGCAGCAACGTATTGTTATTGAGATTGATGATCAAGGACCTGGTATAGATCTCAACAAGGCAACTGAACTCAATAAAGCTTTTGTCCGAATGGACCGTCGATACGATGGTATCGGCTTGGGGCTGAATATTGTACAACGTATCTGTCAATTACACCGTAGCCAGTTCAGACTGACGAATCTTGTCCCTACCGGTTGCCGTGCCAGTGTCGTCATCCCCCCGCAAAAGCCACACGCCGAGGGATGAGATTAGGTTTTATTAACGTTTTTTTCTCGTCGTAATAGCGCCTCTTTACGGGCGACTCCCCACCGATAACCTGATAGCTGACCATCGCGTTTGACCACGCGATGACAGGGGATCACGATAGCCAGTCGATTGGCCGCACAAGCTTGCGCAACAGCCCGTACAGATTTAGGGGAACCCAGTTTCTCGGCAATATCGGTATAACTCACCGTTGTACCGAGTGGAATTTCCTGTAACGCTCGCCATACGCGCTCTTGAAAAACGGTACCTTTGATGTCCAGAGGCAAATCCCACGCCGTACTAGGCTGCTCGATAAATCCAATTACTTGTGCCACGAGATGTTCGTAATGCGTATCCCCTCCCATCAAAGTAGCATGAGGGAATTGTTGTTGAAACTCAGTGATTAACGACTCTGGATCATCCCCTAAACTGATTGCACAAACGCCTTTTTCACTTTGCGCGACCAGTACTGAACCCAGACTACATTGGTCCAAAGCGAAGTAAATGGTCACGCCTGCAGCACCACGTCGATAATGCTTAGCGGACATTCCAAGACGTTGTGAGGCATTTTCATAGAATCGACTGTTTGCGTTAAATCCAGCTTGATAAATTGCCTCACAGACCGATTGCTGCGGCTTATTAAGCTCCTCTCGTAAGCGAGCAGCACGTAAGCCTTCACTGTAGGCTTTCGGCGTTAGTCCCGTTACTGATTTGAAAATACGGTGAAGGTAGCCGCCACTCACTGCGCAGTATTTGGCAAGCGTCGAAAGATCCGGTAACTGCTCCGCTGATTCAATAAGAAAACAACTTTTTTTCACGATCCTAAGCCATTTTTCGGGATAAACCTGGGGCGAGGAAAGGACTTCGCTGAGCGTATAGCCGGCCGCTTCTGCTGTCTCACCATCCCTGAAAAATTCAACATTATCCCTCGCGGGTAAAATCATTATCTGACTGGGGGGGGAATAATAGCCAGTAGAAGGTACTGCGACGACAAAATCGTTATCGGCGGCTAAATCGCGAGCTTTCAAGGTTTGCCAGCGTGCGTCATCATCAAGGTAGTGTGGTGTATCCATAACAGCTTTACTCTTGGCGAAGATTGATTGAGATAAACGATAGAGGATTGTATGGCTCAATAATATCCGTTTTTTACACCACCCAACTTTTTGGTTAACTATTCACCAAATATTTTTCTAGGTCGCATTTTTTTAGTGTTCATCTTCCAATGGGATCGGTTCACTGATAATAATATCGCTATATATTATGACTAGGACTGAACGATGCTTAATAAAGACACCCAACTTTGTATTTCTCTTTCCGGCCGCCCCAGTAATATAGGCACCCGTTTCCATAACTATCTTTATCAAAAACTCGATATTGATTTTATCTACAAAGCCTTTTCAACTACCGACATTGAGGCGGCTATCAAAGGTGTTAGGGCGTTAGGTATTCGTGGTTGTTCAGTCTCTATGCCTTTTAAGGAAAGCTGCATCCCCTTTATTGACCATTTAACGGATTCTGCCAAAGCGATCGATTCAGTAAACACTATCGTTAATGATAAAGGTGTACTCACCGCTTACAACACTGACTTTCTGGCGATCCGTCAGTTAATTACCGACCATCTGCCAGACCCTTCACAAACTGTTTTGGTACAAGGTGCTGGCGGGATGGCTAAAGCGGTAGTTGCCGCGTTTCACGATGCCGGATTTACACAGCTCAGTGTTATGGCGCGCAATGAACAGAGTGGTAAAGCGCTCGCAGATAAATATCATTACCGCTATCAGTCGCCGAATGACACGACACCTGCGGATATTATTGTCAACGTCACGCCTATTGGTATGAGTGGTGGTGCAGAAAGTGAAACGCTGGCTTTTGCAGAGTCAATCGTTAACGCGGCTGAGACGGTTTTTGATGTGGTTGCTTTTCCCGCACAGACGCCTTTGGTAAAAAAAGGGCAAACACTTGGTAAAAAAGTGTTGAGTGGTGATCAAGTGATCGCACTGCAGGCGTTGGAGCAGTTTGCGCTCTACACGGGGGTCAGACCCAGTGATGCATTAATGCAAGAAGCCTCCGCTTTCTCCCGTCAATAAAAAACTTATCCCTTTACCGGCACGGGAAGACTTTTTTCCGTGCCCGTTATGGCATATTATCTGCCGGTTTCGTCGAGGCCATTTTTTTGATGGTACTCCCTAATCTGCTATGAGCGCTTAAGCCATGACTGTTCTTCTACATTTCATTGATGTATTTGGTACTTTTGTTTTTGCACTAAGTGGCGCGACAGTCGGCGTTAGGCATCGCTTTGACTTGTTTGGTGTATTTGTTTTAGCTTTTGTAACAGCGGTAGGTGGCGGCTGTGTGAGAGATATTTGCTTGGGTGCAACACCTCCAGCAGGCTTAATTAATGTCGAGTACCTAGTGTGTGTTGTCATCGCCATTATGCTTATCAGCTTTTTTCAAAAAATTGTCTTTTCCTTCGAAAAGCCCGCACTGTTTTTTGATGCGTTAGGGTTGGGATTCTTTGCTGCTTTTGGTGCAAATAAGGCGTATATGCTTACCCATGAGGTCTTTTTCTCTATATTGATGGGCTGTATTAGCGCCGTAGGGGGCGGATGTATTCGGGATATACTCACCGGTAGGTCCCCTGTGATCCTAACGAAAGAGATTTATGCCAGTGCGGCGCTGATTGGTGCCAGCATCCAGATATTAGGCTCTTCTGGTATCATTCCTCCACAATATAGTATCTGGCTTGCGATAGGCATCTGTACGGCAATTCGAATGGTATCCCTGCGCTATAACATCACGCTGAAAACCATCGCCAATAAATATCTCGATTAATCAGTTAACCCTATGTGCTTGGTATATTGCTCTACACAAGATAAATCATTAACGTATTGAGAAATTCTCGCTTAAGGGTTTCCTACACCATGAATATTACTGAACTGGCTGCTAACCGTTTTACCACTAAAGCCTACGATGCCTCACGGCCACTGAGTGACCAACAGTTAGCGGATGTCCTGTCGTTATTACAAAACAGTCCTTCCACACTCAATCTACAAGGTTGGCACTTTCATGTCATCACCACTGAATCTGGCCGCGAGAAAATCGCCCCTGCTATCTTTGATCTGAATAAAGCCAAAGTGGCGCAAGCGCCTCTCGCCATCGTATTTTCCAGTATTAATGGGATCAGTGAGCAACACTTGGACGAGTTAGTGGCACAAGAAGCACAAGATGGCCGTTTCCGCGATGCGGAAGCTCGCCAGAAAAATGACGCTGGACGTAGGGGTTATATTAATAATGTCGCGCATTCACCTGAGTTTCAGTATAAGTGGATGGAACGTCAGCTCTATATTGCTCTAGGCTTTCTATTATTAGGTGCCCCTGCATTAGGACTGCACGCCACACCAATTGAAGGTTTCGATACTCAGAAAATGGACAGTATTCTTGGGTTAGAAGCGCAAGGTCTGCATAGTGTCGTCATGGCCACTGTCGGGTACAACAGTGATGCTGATTTCAATGCTCAGCTACCTAAGTCTCGTTTTCCTCTCGATAAAATTATCACTACGCTCTAAGTTTTTTCGGTAATCGATAACGATTACCGAATTCTTGATTTTCAGCCCCCTTTCCCCTCGAGGTATTTAGGTATATTGTTTTCCTATCTCTTAGCGGCAAGGATCATGCAGATATGGAACAACAAGCTTCAGGATTGCTACCCTTGTTATCGGGTATCGTCGGTAACAAGAACGTCTTAACCTCACCAGATGATAAATCCTTTTACACGACCGGTTTTCGTGTTGGCCAAGGCGAGGCGCTCGCCGTTGTTATACCCGAATCCTTAACTGCACTTTGGCAAGTGTTGCAACATTGCGTTGCCGCAGACGTTATTATTTTAATGCAAGCCTCAAATACCGGTATCACCGGCGGTTCAACACCCGATGGTAATGATTATGACCGGCCGGTCATTATTATTAGTACACGCCGACTAAAAGGTATTCAGGTCATCGATGACGGGCAACAAGTCATCGCTTATCCCGGCTCTACTCTCACCGAGTTAGAAGATACCTTGCGACCGCTACAACGTGAGCCACATTCCGTTATTGGTTCATCCTGCATTGGTGCCTCGGTTATCGGAGGTTTGTGTAATAACTCAGGTGGGTCACTTATCCGACGTGGACCCGCTTTTACTGAAAAGTCACTTTACGCCCAGATCAGCGAACAAGGGGAAATTAGCCTGATTAATCATCTCGGGATTGAATTAGGAACAACGCCAGAAGAGATCTTAAAAAATCTCGAGTCGCAGCAGTTCACCACCGGTGACACTGACAGCTGGCAAGGAAAGATCTGGGCCGAGGATTATGCCGAGAAACTGCGTGATACCGATTCTGCATCCCCTGCGCGCTTTAATGGTGATCCGCATTATTTACATGATAGTGCTGGCTGTGCCGGTAAAATCATTGTTTTCGCCGCTAGGCTTGCCACATTTCCTGCCAGTAAAGGAACAGAGACTTGGTATATTGGGACTAATGATGAAAAAGAGCTGATAGCGCTACGACGCTTTCTCCTCACTAAGCTTGATCAGCTACCCATTCAAGCCGAATATATTCATGCTAACGCCTTCGATATGACCTTGCGCTACGCTAAGCATATGATATTGGCGATACGCCAGTTTGGACCCCAGTCCATCCCGGGGCTAATGGCGAGAAAAGCGAAATGGGATATCAAGATAAAAAATTTCAAATACTTACCGGCTAACTTAACTGACCGGTTAATTCAGGGATTTAATCAAATCACGCCCCCTCTCGTCGCCAAGCGTATCATGGACTATCGGCATCGTTATCAACATCATCTTTTGATTAAGGCCGATTCTGAACAAGCTACAGAATTAACCTCTCTCCTCGATACCTTTTTTGCCGAGCATCACGGCGACTATTTTATCTGTGATAAAAAAGAAGCCCAAGACGCCTTTTTAATTCGTTTCGCGGTTGGCGGGGCGGCAATTTCTTATTGTGATTACCTTGGTATCGATCCTAACGAGCGTCTTATCGCATTCGATGCGGCATTGCGACGTAATGACGATCAATGGTTATTCGATCTCCCTGCTCACCTTAAAGCACAAATTCAAGCAGATTCCTGTTGTGGACATTTCTTCTGCTTAGTGAATCATCAGGACTATATCGTAAAACCTGGCGTTGATGGCAAGCAGTTCAAACAGCAAGTAATTGATTATATTGAACAGCGTGGCGCTCGCTATCCTGCTGAACATAATGTCGGTCATCTCTATTCAGCTAAAGAAGACTATCAGCAACACTGGCGAGCACTCGACCCGACAAATAGTTGTAACCCTGGGATAGGTAAGACGAGTCGCCGTAAGTTTTGGCAGTAAAGTATCAGGGCGTTTTCGTGAAGAAAAACGCCCTGCTTTTTACTGTTTTTCAAGATACTGTGCAATGACAGAGAGATCTTTATCCCCTAGCCCGGCGTCCACTGCGGCTTGCCACAAGGAAGTGATGGAATTAAGGTTTGGCATCTGCGCTTCACCGCCAGCCTTGGCAGCAAGTGTTGCATCTTTCAGCGCCCACTTAAGTTGCATCTGCGGTGGATAATCACCTTCTTCAATCATCTCTAATTTTGTTTTCGCATAGGGTGCGGCTAGAGGCCCGCCCTCTAGCACTGACCATAAGGTTTCGGGACTAAAACCTAGCTGTTTTGCTAAGCAATGGCTTTCCGCTAAGCTCTGAACTAAACCAATCAACCAACTGTTAACCACCAGTTTCATAGCACTCCCTGCCCCGACGTCGCCTAACCAATGGGTGCCCTTACTGATAGCAGCAAATACTGGTTCAATTTGCGATTGCAGCGAGCTGTCTCCGCTGGCCAAAATAGCGATCTGTGCCATTTCTGCCGGTTTTTTTGTACCAGAAACAGGAGCATCAATAAAACCGATATCAGGACGATTTTCTTTAAGATATTGATTAAGTTGTTCTGTGGCCTCTACGCCAATTGTGCCCATTTGTACAACGATAGCTTTTTCAGCTAATGCATCGATAGTTTGCTTAATAACCTCTACCGTGCTGTCGGCATCGGCGAGCATGAGTATTACGACCTCACTGTCCTCAACCGCTTGAGCTGGCGTTGTGGCAAGTGTCGCACCCTTTTTGACTAAATCTTTACCCTTTTCTTCGCTACGATTCCATACCTTCAGCGTAAAATTGTTTTTAATAATATTGGTGGCAAACGCATGGCCCATTGCTCCGAGCCCGAGAACTGAAACAGTATTGATCTTGGTTGGCATAATCGATTCCTCATATGAATACACTTAGTGTAGTGCAGTTAAATCGATTTATGTGCGTGGGGTAAGTCTGAGAAATATTTTGTTGTAAGATCCATAACTTTGTAAACTACTGACATATTTCATCGAACCTAACCCTTGCATCGCTGGGAAATTTATGAAAATCCGGATTATTCAGGTATTCACAGGCTGTCTACCACTTCTCTCTCCTGTCGTCTTCTCTGCGCCATCGACGTCCACGACTCAAACTCTGATTGTTGCTGCGACACCAGATACTTCACCTCTATCAGAATTAGATACCCCTGCTGCAGTGAGTGTGGTGTATGGCGAAGACTTACGACAAGCCCATCAACAAATCAATCTTTCTGAGGGACTTTCCGGTGTTCCGGGTTTACAAGTGGCCAACCGACAAAATTATGCTCAGGATTTACAGATGTCGATTCGGGGGTTTGGCGCGCGTTCTACATTCGGTGTGAGAGGGTTGAGAATCTATGTTGACGATATTCCAGCAACCATGCCTGATGGCCAAGGGCAAACTTCTAATGTTGATATAGGCTCCATCGATCATATTGATGTATTACGTGGGCCTTTTTCTGCATTGTACGGGAATAGTTCCGGTGGCGTTATTGCTATCACGACAGCGCGCGGCACCCAGCCACCGACCCTAGGTATAAGTAGTAACTACAGTAGTTTTGGAACTTGGCGTAATAGTGTGAGTGCATCGGGGTCAACCGGTGACGGATCGCAAAAAGGCGATGTCGATTATCATATCTCGGGGGCGAGAATGACTACGCATGGATTTCGTCATCATAGCGATGCTCAGAAGACAACTGGGAACGCGAAATTAGGGGTTCAGCTCGATGAGGTGAGTCATCTCACACTGAATCTGAATTCAGTGCATCTTGATGCGAACGATCCAGGGGGATTGACACGTGCTATGTGGAAGCGTGATCCGCACCAAGTTGCTAGCAATGTATCGTTATATGATGCTCGAAAAAGCGTTGATCAAACCCAAGCAGGGTTACACTATACGCGTCAATTAACCGAAAACGATAGCTTAGCCGTGACCACCTGGGCGGGTATGCGGCAAACGACACAATATCAATCCATCCCCGCTGCGACGCAACGCAGTAAAGCCCATCACGCAGGTGGCGTAATAGATTTAACGCGACATTATCAAGGGATTGATACTCGATGGACCCATACCGGACAATTATTCTCTCACCCCGTATCACTGACCACAGGCATTGATTATGAAACGATGCGTGAACAACGTAAAGGCTATGAAAATTTCCGTGGCAGTGGCGCGAATCAACAATTAGGAGTATTGGGTCGTTTAAGACGTGATGAGCAGAATCAAGTATGGAATATCGACCCTTACCTGCAATCGGCGTGGCAGTTAACCGATAAATTATCGTTCAACGCTGGGGTAAGGTTCAGTCGAGTACATTTTGATAGCCATGACCATTACATTACCGCGACCAACGGCGATGACAGCGGTAAAGTAACCTACCATCAATGGTTACCTGCGTTTTCACTTAACTATGCCCATGATGCCAGTTGGAAGAGTTATCTCTCTTTCGGTCGGGGCTTTGAAACGCCGACCTTGAATGAACTCTCTTACCGACCTGATGGCGGAGCCGGACTTAATTTAGCGTTAAAACCGTCTACGAGTCATACGCTGGAGATAGGGACAAAAAAACGTATTGGCTTAGGGTTAATGACCGCTGCCCTCTTTCAAACTGATACCGATAATGAAATTGTCACTAGCAGTAATAATGATGGACGCTCAACCTATAAAAATGCAGGGCAGACTCGCCGCCGAGGCCTAGAACTAGGTTGGCAACAGCAGTTTGCGGGAGACTGGCATGTAGGAGCATCATGGACTCTGTTGGATGCACGTTACCGGAGTCAGGTCTGTGACAGTGGATGCGAAGGTAACAGGATACCCGGCGTCGCAAAAAATATGTTTTATACCCACCTCGAGTATCAACCCATCTCCGGTTGGTATGCGGGTACCGATTTGCGTTATTTAAGTAAGATTGCGGTGAATGATGCAAATAGTGAATACGCTCCTGCTTGGACCGTAACCGGTATCTATACCGGCTATAAGTGGGATATCAAGCAATGGAATATCGATTTAAGTGGGAGAATCGATAATCTATTCGACCGTCAGTATAGTGGCTCTGTGATAGTAAACGAAGGTAACGGTCGTTTCTATGAACCCGCGCCCGGTCGGAACTATTCTATCGGGCTTAATGTCAGCTACGCGTTCGAATAATACTGGTGGGCGGCAGCGTTGACTTCATACCTCCGCCCGTTACCCTAACCACCGTGCAACCAAGCGAGACAACGCAGGCCCAAGGCAGAGTACAGCAATAAAACGCCCTGTCTGCATTGACATCACAAAGGGTTGATTCACAGATACCGATGACGCAATGATAGCAACGGAATCCGCTCCACCAGGACTGGTTGCTAAATAAGCACTCAGCGGGTCTATCCCAGCATATTCAACCAACATCCATGCAAAAATACCGCAAATTCCTATCAATAAGAGCACCGAGAATAAAATTGCAGGAAGCGCGTGAAAAGCATAACGCAAAATATCTTTAGTGAAACGTGCCCCTATGCTCCAACCAATCATTGCATAAGAAAGTGCGAGTAAAGGAAGCGGTAACTCAATCTTTAACCCCACTACATTCATCGCAAGATTACAAAGGATCATACTGATTAATAACGGGGCGGCAGGAAGAGAAATAATTTTAGAAAGCAGTAATGCGGTGAGAATTAGCCCTAAGGTAATAATAAATGCGCCCCACGCAATAGGTTGCTCTAGTTGGGTCACAGCTGATGTTGCTGCACTCTCAGGGGCTAAATAGTGACTCACTACTGTCGCAAATAGCGTAACTAACAGTACTCTAAGATATTGCATAAAAGCAACTAATCGTACATCAGCCCCGAAGTTGCCCGCCATTAACGTCATGGCCGTCGCGCCGCCAGGAGAGGATCCCCATAGGGCAGTGGTACCGGGTAATATTTTAAATTTCGCCAGTAATGCCCCTAGCAGGGTACTAATCGCTATGACTGAGAAGACCGTCATAATAAAAAGCGGCCAGGTATGCTGCATCTCTTTGAAAACGTCGATTGGCATCGCACGCGCGATCATGGCACCGACCACTGCCTGCGCTGCACGAAAAAGCGTACGGTGTAAGGAAACCATTTTCTTCGCCACAGCAAAAAATATGGCGACAAACATAGGCCCTAACAATAAGGCAGCCGGGAGATGGATTAATTCCAGTAATGATACGGCAACTAGACTCAGAATAATTAAGACAAGCCATCGTACTGTAAGCGGTGAGTGTAGCACGTGCCCTCCCTCTTAATCGTTAGCGGTGCAATAACTATATCGCTAATAATAGCCTAGTTAAACCGACTAAAGGTTATCTATTCGTAGAATAGAGTGAGTTCGAGCTTCGTATCATAAGCCATTAATCACACAGAATGAATAAACTGGGATGACTCATGGCGCAAACGGGCTTACAGATTGAAGCGAGGCAAGATTACATTCAAGTAAAAATAGAGGGTATTCCCCTAGGTCGCTATGCTCCCCAGATATTTCAGTTGTTATTACAGCATGAACTTGATCATGTGCGACGCGTACTCGCTCAACCTGTCTTTTCTGAACAAGGCATCGCCCTGCAATGGTTTCCACCTCCGTTAGTTAAGCATATAAAACCTTGGGCAGAGATAACGTTGACAGAGAAAATTCGATGTCTTGCCCAGTTGATCGAGATGAAAAATTCCCTCGATATTTTCCGTCAACAACTTAGCTGCGACGATGAGAGTACTAGTAGAATTATCGACCCTATTTTACAAAACTTAACCGTTATTCCCTCCACTGACTCTATTTTTTTTGCAGACGCGCATCCTCTGATAGTGCATTGGGGTTATTACCCTCAGAATCGTGTCGCACTGAACCTCTACTCTCTGCATCAGGATTTAGAACAGCAATTAGCGGCGCAATCTCCCCCTGCGCAACCTCCTATCGTTGAAACCTTATCGACCCCAGCGCCTTCGCGCAGCCGAGTCTATTTACTCAGCGCCGGGTTAGTGGCAGTAGCTGTCAGCACTCTTGTTATCGTAAATATTCTACAGCCGGCTAATAAACCGCCGAGGACTGTTCTCCCCCCTGTCGTTGCTTCCATCGATGAGGTTAAACAAACACTAGACGACGTCATGGCAGCGAGTCGCGCACTACCGCTGAGTCCTGCAGAATTTATCGCTCCTCCTCCAGAGCTTACGTCAACACCAGATAAAATCAGCCGAGTACCGTTAATGATCCCTGCACGTTCTCGCTACCAAGGCAATATTGATTTCTTAGCGAATCGTTGGATGACTCATCTCGAATTCAATGACAAAAGCATCACGATGACTTATGACTTTAATAATGACCAGGCAAGCACTCTACTCAGCAGCGGCTCTCAACGGTGTTTAGCCACCAGTCGAGCGGCCTTCACCGCAGCAGGTAGATTGATTATCAACACTGCCAAGGCCCACTGTAGCGATGGAAAGACCCTACCCGCCATCACCGTTATATGTGAAAAGAGTGCCCCGCATACCCAATGTTTTTGGCAACAGCGTTCTAAAACTTTAATGCCTATCGATCTGTTTAGTGAGAAAAAATCATGAAATGCTTTGCTCAACCGTCGCAGAGTTTATTTGCTAATTCAGGGATCCAATTTATTGACCAATCTTGTGTCATTGATCCTTCACACCCCAAAACCGCTTTTATTCGCACGAGTACTAGCGGTCCTCTTTGCGAAGTCACCCCCGATGAAAAAGGCCATTTCCAGTACGTTGAGTATGTGGGGGGGCCCATAGAATGGGTTCGACCAGAATATACTTTTTCTTTTTCAGAATCCCTTACCCTACTACAACATCAATGGCTACCTTTACCCTATTTTACCGCTCAGGAAGCAGGGCCCATGAATTGGGCGCGTATTTACGTCTCTCCCTGCACAAAAATCAAGCAAAGTTGGGAATTTACGCTGGCATTTGATACTCAGATCGCTGACGATGAGAGCGGATTACAGCCTAGCCAATTTGATGTACAACAGGGGCAGATTTTTACATTGCCAAAACAACCAGAAAAGTGGCGCGAGTTTTTTCAGCAAAGCTGGGTCAATGCATGGATGACAGCGCTTTATCCGGTGGTTGGGCAGACCCCCTCTTTCATGTGGCAAGCACACTACATAAATTTGCTTAAACTACTCGTCTATCAAGTGAAGCCACGCCCCCTTTTATTACTAGACACAGCTCAGCGCTCTGAACCCGTTGCGGTCGATGCGATTATCGATTTGGGGAACAGTAATAGTTGTGGTGTATTGTATGAAGTTGATGCTCATTGCGCGAGTCCGCTGAGTCTCTGTAGTGAATTGCAACTGCGGGACCTGAGTTGTCCAACCCATGAAGGGTATACACTTTTTAGTAGTGAGCTAAATTTTTCGCCTGAGCCTTTTGGTTACCGCGGTTTTTCGTCAGCAAGTGGTAGAATGGACGCTTTTCAATGGTGTTCACTGGTACGCATTGGGCCAGAAGCGCAGCGTCTTAATGCCCAGTCACATCAAGATTTACAGCCTCAGGGAATAAGTTGCCCTCGTCGCTATATTTGGGATGATCATCCAGCGAACGTTATTTGGTTCAATGCCAGTCAGTCCGACCAGGCGCAATATTCTACGATCGATCATCCCCTTAGTTTATTGCTAAACGATCAGGGCATTTTACTCGATGAATTATCTTCCGTAAGGCAATTTCCCGTTTTTAAGCCACAGTTCGCACGCTCAGCACTATTTACATTTCTGATTATGGAGCTGGTTAATCAAATAGCGATGCAAATTAATAGCCTAAGCTACCGGCAACGCCATGCTAATCGAGATACCCCCCGCTTTATTAGAAAGTTAATTTTTACCTTGCCGGTTAACTTTACAACGCTTGAACGGCAGCGTTTTCTGCTGTTGGCACAACGAGCGATTAGGTTAATAAAAACCGCGCAACCACAATTTTTTCCGGTCAATAGCCAGGATATTACAATAGAGTTCCCTTGGGATGAGGCTTGTTGTGGACAAATTTTTTGGCTTTGGCAAAAACTGCGTTCTCAATCGGCCTTCGATGTACAGAAATATTATCATCGCTCCCCTCAGACATCACATTTACGTATTGGCTTGATCGATGTTGGCGGCGGTACGACAGATGTAGCGGTCACTGAGTATCCTCTCATCACATCAGAGCTGTCAGCTGCCCCAGCGTTCTCTCCACAATTATTACTTAGACAAGGCTTTACCTTAGCAGGTGATAGTTTGCTCGAGGATATCATTAACTATTTTTTACTGCCGCAACTCGGCGACCACCTTTATCAGCAAGGTTTGTCGCCAGTGATGACGATTCTCGAGCGCCTCTTTAGTAGGGGAAAGAGCGACGAAGGCGATTCAGTGTGGCGTCAGTATGTGGTGAGACATTTATTCTTACCGATAGTCGACGATGTACTTTGGCGTTATCGTTTACAGGAAACAGCATATTTTTGTCGTGTCAGTCAGTTAATTGATCATGAAGTACTTGGCTACATAGAAGAGAGTCTTAAAGAAAAGATTTCGCATATTACCCCCCAAATAACAGGTTGCGAGATAAAAACGTTCACATTGCAATTTCTCTTTAAAGATTTTATCGACTTTTTACAAAGCCCCCAATGTCGATTGGGACACCTTCTTACCACAATATGTGACACTGTCACTAATAATCAGTGTGATGTGGTACTTTTAAGCGGCCATGTCATGGAGATCCCCCTTTTCCAACAGAGGTTTCGCGCTACCTCGCCACATTGTTGTCTATTGACCGAATTACCTACCGATGTGGCTCTGCCTTTTTGTAAGACGGGTAAATTGTCCAATGGTAAACACTCTACCAGTCTGGGAGGCTTACTTTACTCCTTGGCGATAGAACAGATAAGTGTAAACCCTACCATCGTACCAGGTAAGATAAGTGATATACCGGTTCCGCGCTGGTATGGCCCTTTATTAGAAGATGGGAGATTAAGTGACGTATTATTATCGCCTCCTTATCATTCACGGCAACGTACGTTCCTAACTATTACCCAGCCAACGGCGATAGGGTATCGGTGTCGCGAAGAAGATTTTATCATAGCGTCGCCGTTATTCGCGTTGATCCCAAATCGACACAAAATTAACCAGATAGCTTTGGGGATTATTATAGAGTTGGAGTGGCACTTTGATAGGCAGGGCGAATTAGTCGCCCTACCTCAGGTCATTAATATCGAAGATAGTCAGAAGCAAAAAGTCGATCCACAATGGTTAAAGATTGAACTCAATACCTTGTCGTTTCGTGGGAATAGCCAAGAGTATTATTGGCGTGATGATGGGCGTGTAATGCCGCCCATTACCTAAGATCTTAGGAGTCAGCCTGGTCGAGTATAATCTGATAGAGGTCTGGCTCTTGTTCTTTTGCCTCGAAGAATAGCGCTACTATAGCGGCTAATGGATGACCAGCAGTAAGCTGCTGAGGATCTATATGATGAAAATAGCACGTCATTGGTAAAGGGAGTTCACCAGTAAGCCAGTCCCACAGCGCATCAAGTGAGTCACCAAAATGCATAGGCGCAGCATATTGCTGACGAAGTTGATGATAAAAGTCAGCATCAGAGTCGATTTGTTGGCAATCAAAATGGAGCGTAAACATTTAAGGCACCTGTTGGAAGCTACGATAATGATCGGTGGTAAGATAAATTAGCCCATCTGAAGAATAGAGCAAACGGTCACTATTTCGGCGACCACAACTAAAATTCACATCAGCTTCTTGCCATGAACGGCCCGCTTTTTCTGGTAAACGATGTTCGCGATTAGAGAATCGATCTCCACCAATGACTCTACCCGGTAAGACCTCACATAAGTTACCCTTAGACGCTATCCACCCTTGATGACGTGCTTCACCCTTACGAATATAGTAGCTTGGGAGAGATTGATGGGACTGGAGATAACGCGCAACGACTTGGGGATCAGTATTGGCGGTTATTGAAGATGCTGAAGCCTGTTTGGTTGGCGAAGATGGGGAGTTATGCGAACTTGAGGGAACATGCCACGCTTTCAACGCAAAGCCAATCAAAAGCATGACTACAATAATTAACGGACGGAATTTTTTAAACGGCATAGTCGCAACGTAGCATTAAAAAGGATTATGGAGAAAGTCTAGCAGACTACTCATCTCTTTACGACGACATCGCGATGGATAGTAAAAGATTCCACCGCCTTGAGACAAGGCGGGTGAAAGGATTAATGCACGGTTTGCGTAGGCATGGCGTTGCGTCGCCAAGTACCAGGAGCCATACCATATTGGCGTTTGAAACTACGATTGAAGGACTGCTGAGAATCAAAACCCATCGAAATTGCGACCGCCAAAATAGGTTCATCAGAGTGAGTTAATCGACAGGCCGATTTCTCTAATTTTTTTGTTCTGATGTATTCCCCTAATGCATGGCCCGTATGCTCTTTGAACATCCGTTGAAGATGCCATTTCGAGTAACCCGCACGGTCGGCGACCATATCCAAATTTAAGCGGTTCTCGATATGGGTATCAATCCAATGGATTAAATCATCGAAGAAAGAACCATTCATCTGCGACTCCTAGCGAAAATAAAGTGTATCTGTTTTAGTTGCATTAAATAATGCACCCTAATCGATTTAAATGCAACCTTTAAAGTTACACTTTATTTTTACTGTAGCTCGGAATTAGTCTGAAAGCGGTTTGAGCTCTTTCCCCTGCTTTAGTGCAATAAGTGCATCGGCGACAGTATGCTTAGCAAGAACCTGTAAAGAGGCCTGTTCAGCTTCTTCCGCTATCTGTTTGAAGTACCAACAAACATTTGCACTCACCACACAACAAGGTTTTTTCACATCTGGCCGCGAATTTAGTAATTTCTTTTCATGGCTGACGGCCATATAAATATCGCAAAGCGTAATCTCTGCGGCAGGCCTAGCAAGATGAATGGAGCCAGTTCGACCTAAGGTGGTAACGAAGATCCCTTCTCTCGTCAAAGGAACCATCAACTTACGGATCAAGCTTGGGTTGGCTTCTGCGCCGTTGCCGAGGGTATTGCTGGTCGAACGTTTTCCTTGTTCTTCAGACATTGCCACACTGAGAACCATTTGCAGAGCAGTTGGAAAACGATAATCTAACATCAAAGCCTCTTCATATCAGAAATAAGAATATTCATTTAAACCCCACCACTTTACCAAAAAATGGTTGCAAGAAGAAGGTAAGCAATAAGGCATCGCACATTATACGTACTCCCTTACTTTCCTTATTGACCTTTTTATTGTGATTATTGCCGAAGCACACTATTATCTTCATTTCACTAGTATGTTGTAACTAAGGTAAATGATGCGCTATACATTAGTCGAAGAAATGCGTGAAACGCTCAATATCATAGAAGATAAACTGCAGACCTTCTGTCAACTTATCGACGCAGCACAACTCTTATCCGCGCGGGTTTTTACTCTACCTCCAATCTTAAAAGGCGAAGAGCTTAGTCCAACACCTTATATAAAGGTCGAACAGTATGTTGGCCGTCAGGCACGACAACGGGCAATACACCATTTTTCTCATCTTTATTTACAACAACAGTCAGAACAACAGAGTACACGTAGTGCAACGCGATTACCTGGTGCAATTTGCTTGCAAGTCAGCACTGAAGTTCAACACACCTTATTGACCTTAAGCAGCTCAATTAATCAAGCTAAGCAGCATTTTCAACAACTTATTACGGTGGAGAGTGGACTGGCCTCCGCTGCGCGCTTCCCTTTCGTTCATCAACATTTTCCGGGATTATTGACCCTTAATGCTTACCGTACGCTAAACGTTTACCCTAGCCTCGACTCAGTTAATTTCGGTTGGGCTAACAAACAGGTAATTAAACGGTATAGCCAACAAGATATTGTCGACATGTTAGAGAAAAGCCTTAACGCAGGTCGTGCTCGAGCACCTTGGTCGCGAGAAGAGTGGGCTGAAAAAGTCCAAGAGGAGCTTGAGTTAATCAAGCAATTACCCCATAACGCTCGTCTAAAAATTAAACGACCGGTGAAAGTACAGCCCATTGCGCGTCTTTGGCAGAGTGATCAGCAGAAACAGACTCAGGTTGCTTGTCCGAATCCACTGATTATCACTTGCTTAGAGGGTCAGACTATCCCTGAACTCGGTAGCTTATCGAATTACGATTCAGAGAATATTACGCATCGTCATAAACCCGATGCGCGTTCGGCAACCCTCTTAATTCCACGACTGTGGTTGTGGAAAGAGGATTAATTTTTTTGCTGACCTGTCATCTGCTCCGGTCTCACCCATTGCTCAAACTGTTCTTCACTTAAGTAGCCTAAGGCTAAGGCTGATGCTTTGAGCGTGAGTCCTTCATGGTGAGCCTTTTTAGCGATTTCTGCAGCTTTATCGTAGCCGATATGAGGATTGAGCGCGGTGACTAGCATCAGCGAGTTGTCGACCAGTTGTTGAATACGCTCGCGGTCAGGTTCGATACCTTGGGCACAATGATCGGTAAAGCTCTGCATCCCATCTGCCAACAGCCTTAAGCTTTGTAGCACATTATGAATGATCATGGGACGGAAAACGTTGAGTTCGAAATTTCCAGAAGCGCCCCCTACTGTGATGGCCACATCGTTACCGATGATCTGTGCACAAATCATTGTCAAGGCTTCACATTGTGTTGGATTAACCTTGCCCGGCATAATAGAGCTACCCGGTTCATTTTCAGGGATCGTAATTTCACCAATACCACTGCGAGGACCACTGGCCAGCCACCGTACATCATTGGCAATTTTCATTAATGAAGCAGCCAAACCTTTCAATGCGCCATGAAAATGCACTAAGGCATCACAGGTCGCTAAAGCCTCGAATTTGTTAGGGGCGGAAATAAACGACTCGCCGGTGAAAGTTGTAATCTCTTTCGCCACGGCCTGAGCGTAATTCGGATGAGTATTGAGTCCCGTCCCTACCGCCGTTCCGCCTAGCGCAAGTTCTGATAAGTGTTCCATTGCCGCCATGATATGCGACTTGGCAAAGGTCAACATACTCACCCAACCAGAAATTTCTTGGCCTAAAGTCAGGGGTGTTGCGTCTTGGAGATGGGTTCGGCCGATTTTAACCACATCGCTAAAATCGCTAGATTTTTTCGCTAATACTTGCGTTAAGTTTTCTAAAGCGGGAAGTAATTGCTGCACAGCGGCGAGTTTGGCTGCAATATGCATAGCCGTTGGGAAAACGTCATTAGAACTTTGGCTTTTGTTCACATCATCATTTGGATGAATTTTTCGCTCCATCCCCCGCTCGCCCCCTAATATTTCACTACCACGGTTAGCAAGGACTTCATTCATATTCATATTAGTTTGTGTACCCGAACCTGTTTGCCAAATCGCTAATGGGAACTCGGTCAAATGCTTATCCGCTAATACCTCATCTACCGCCTTAATAATAGCATTCGCTTTTTCAGCTTCTAATAGACCCAGTTGGTGGTTAACATTCGCCGATGCGCGTTTGGTGATGGCCAAAGCGTGAATTAATGCAGGCGGCATTTTCTCGGTCGAAATTTTAAAATGTTCTAACGACCGTTGCGTTTGTGCCCCCCATAGCTGATGCTGCGGGACAGCTACTTTACCCATTGAATCGTTTTCATATCGAAAGTCACTCATACTGTTCATTCCTCGATGACGTAAATATTCTTTAATTCTAAGCCTAAATAGTAAATTTGCTGGGCGATGGCATTAATTGGAAAAATAACCACCCAATAAATGAAATTATCAGGGCGGTGAACGCCAGTTCCTTGACAGATTAAGGGGTTAGAATGTAAAAGCATGTAAAACAATTGTGTGGCAGTGGAGAAATCCTTCACAGTGACCGTTGGCCAGCTATCAGGATCGATAAGGACCTAAAGAATTATGAAGAAGTCAAACGTTGCTATCGCTGTAATTATAGGAATCGGCGTTCTCTGGACCGGCGGGGCTTGGTTCACAGGTAAAAAAGCAGAACAACATATCGATGAGGTTGTCGCACAACTTAACGACCAGTTAACTCAGCACTATCCTGAGGCGGGATTAGTGGTGACACGTCAAGGTTATGAACGCCATATTTTTAGTAGTACGACTCAATTTATCGTAAAAAGTCGTTTACCGGCTGATGATGAAAACGCATTATTAGCGCCAGGAGAACAATTAACCTTTAATGAGAAAATTAGTCACGGTCCATTCCCCCTTGCGCAACTAAAACATTTCACGCTCATCCCTTCGCTGGCATCGATCCATAGTGAGTTGGCTAATACTCCGACCGTGAAATCACTTTTCGACTTTACCAAAGGAAAGTCCCCGTTCTCTGCAGAGACGCGCATCGGTTACGGTCATTCGACCTCCTCGATAATTCGAATTGAACCAATCCAATATAATGCTGAAGACAGTAGTCTGAGCAGTGATGCGATAAATATTAGATTAAAAACGTCTCCGGATAACAACGCGATTGTGTTAAACGTCGATACGGGGAAAGTCTCGCTTAATTTCAAGAATGAGGCGGACGTCGATACAGAAATGACCCTGAATGGCCTCAGCGTTCGTTCAGACAGTCATTTGAGTCAAGAAGGACTTCGGGTTGGCACGCAGCAGATCGATGCAAAAAATTTCCTTTACGCGCTTAATCATAAGCCTGCGGTGCAATTGACGGGGATTAAAGGTAATTCCGATTTGGATAGTAAAAAAAACCTAGTTAATGGTAGCCTTAATTATCAAATCGATAAAATCGAGTGGCAGCAACTACCGCTTGGCTCGGCCAATATGAAACTGTCATTGCATGATTTCAGTGCCAGCGGATTGAAAACGTTTTACGATAATTACAATCAAGCCGTTCAAAAAAATATGGCTAATATTTCCCACGTCACTAATCAAGATGAACTACAAGCGATGCAGAATGAAGTCAATGCAGCGGTGTTACAAAACCTCCCTGCTTTATTGGCTAATGCACCCCAATTTTCCGTCGATAATTTGACCCTTAAAAATGACAAAGGTGAGAGTCAGTTCTCTATGAAAGCCGACTTCAATGACCCATCTACCGCACAAGGGACAGGTCAGGGATTATCTGGGATTGTTGATAGCTACTTAAAACAATTGAATGCGTCGTTAACCATCAATAAACCCATGGCGACGCAACTTCTCTCGGTGATCGCTCAATCTGAAGGGGTTTCTGTAGAGCAAGCTGACCAATTTGCGACACAGCAAATTCAATCCTTGTCTGCTCTCGGCGAGATGTATCACCTCACGACGCAGAACTCAGACGGTATTCAGTCAGCGCTACATTACGCTTCAGGTCAAGTCACTGTGAATCAGGACAAAATGAGCCTTGAACAATTTATTGAACAATATCTGACTTCAAGTAATAACGACCAATAAAAGTTAATGAGCACAAAAAACCCCACAGTGGTGGGGTTTTTTATATGAACGATTATTTACTTCTGTGGGTGGTCACGACGGAAGAGGACCCATTCGTCGACGCGCTCGCCACTGGGTAAGGTACAATAACTCGCTACCCCTTTTGCCGTATCAACGTTATCCAGCTGCCCTTTCTGGGATAGACAGTATACTGAGGCCGGATTAGCCATTCCAATATGACGTTGGCTGGTCGATTCTGATTCAGATTGTGCACAGCCGGTGAGGATTGCCACCAATGTAATCCCACTTATGCTAGTGAATAAATAATTTTTACGCATTAGATCCTCCTTGGGTTAAGCGCCAGTATAACGGACAGTCACCTCCGATGTGATGAGAAGCGGCTTAAAAAGAAGAGATCAATCGGTCCATAACAATATCACCCTGACCATTGCGCTGAGTTAGACGATATTCTCCGCTATAGGAACGCCGTAGATTCATCTTATCTTGAAGTGTCACCACCCCTGTTACCCGACCTTGTCCATCAATAATTTGCCACTCTTTAATCGACGTTTGACCTTGAGTGGTTAAATGCGTTTCGCGCAGTAATCTTAACTGTTCGTCTTTTGCAAGTGTCAGATAATCATTCATTAGTGAGTTTACCTTTTACCGAGGGCCGTAAGTGTTATTTTATAGGTAATTTTAATCCATTCAATCTAATTTATTTATCGAAATACCCCTTGATATGTCTTCTTGAGAAAAAATAGGAAGCAAACGTGAAAATATTGGCATCTCGTTAAGGGATGTTTTTATACTATGCGGTCCATAAACCATTATTAAGAGTCGACCATGATTACAGCCCAACTCCCCCTCACCGATATCCACCGTCACCTCGATGGCAATATTCGTGCGAGCACTATTCTTGATTTAGGTCGAGCCTTTAATTGTGGATTACCTGCTAACGATATCGAAAGTTTACTCCCTCACGTACAAGTTATGTCCAACGAACCCGATTTGGTCAGCTTTCTACAGAAACTTGATTGGGGCGTTAAAGTACTTGGCGATCTGGACGCGTGCCGCCGCATTGCTTACGAAAATATCGAGGATGCGTTGCGAGCAGGTATTGATTATACAGAATTACGCTTCTCGCCTGGCTATATGGCTATGACCCATAAGTTGCCTATCGCCGGTGTGGTAGAAGCGGTGATTGATGGTGTGCAAGCAGGATGTAGAGATTTCGGTATCAGCGCAAAACTAATTGGTATCATGAGCCGAACTTTCGGTGAACAAGCCTGTGAGCAAGAACTTGCTGGCATTCTAGCGCATCGCGACCAAATCGTTGCTGTCGACTTAGCAGGTGATGAATTAGGCTTTCCTGGTGATCGATTCCTCACTCATTTTCAACGTGCTCGCGATGCAGGACTTCATATTACCGTACATGCCGGTGAAGCGGCTGGACCAGAAAGTATTTGGCAAGCGATTCAACAATTGGGGGCAGAGCGTATCGGCCATGGTGTTAAAGCCGTCCAAGATCCTGCTCTAATGGACTATTTAGCTGAACACGGTATCGGAATTGAATCCTGTCTGACTTCAAATATTCAGACGAGTACCGTTGCTGACCTTAGCCAGCATCCTCTGAAACAATTCTTACAGCATGGTGTGATGGCTTCCCTGAATACAGATGACCCAGCAGTACAAGGGATCGAACTCGCCCATGAATATCAGGTTGCAGCACCTGCCGCCGGTTTAACCCCTGCAGAAATCCGCCAGGCGCAGGAAAACGGTTTGTATATGGCTTTCTTGTCCGCTGAGGAAAAACGCGCTTTGAAAGAGAAAACAGCACAACGCTAAGCTCAGATTGGTTATAATTTAGCCAAAAATTTAATACTCAGTGCTCAACAACAGGTATATTTAAGTTACGACGTTGAGATACTCCCGATATTTTCAGATAATGTCGGGAGATTTTATTTAATGGCAATCACATGACTGATTATCTTCTTCTCTTTATTGGCACAGTGTTAGTGAATAACTTTGTGTTAGTGAAATTTCTAGGACTATGCCCCTTTATGGGCGTATCCAAAAAACTCGAAACTGCTATTGGTATGGGCATGGCGACCACCTTCGTGATCACTCTTGCTTCAATTTGTGCATGGTTAGTCAATCACTTGATCTTGGTGCCACTCGATCTAGTGTATTTACGCACCCTCGCTTATATCTTGGTTATCGCAGTGACCGTTCAATTTACCGAGATGGTGGTACGTAAAACGAGCCCGTCTTTGTATCGCCTTTTGGGAATTTTTCTCCCATTGATCACCACTAACTGTGCAGTACTTGGTGTTCCCTTGTTAAGCGTTAATTTGCACCATAGCTTTTTACAAGCGGCAGTCTATGGCTTTAGTGCTTCTCTCGGCTTTTCACTGGTTATGGTGCTGTTCGCGGGGATTCGTGAACGCCTCGTATTGGCGAATGTGCCAGCACCCTTCAAAGGTTCTTCAATAGCCCTTGTCACTGCTGGCTTAATGGCGCTTGCCTTTATGGGCTTTACGGGACTGGTGAAGTTTTGATTACCGCAATTTGTATCGCTATTGTTGCGTTAAGTATTTTAGGATTAGGCTTTGGTGGACTGCTTGGCTATGCTTCTCGACGCTTCAAAGTCGAAGAAGATCCTATTGTTGAGCAAATCGACGAGTTACTGCCGCAAAGCCAGTGCGGTCAATGTGGCTACCCAGGTTGTAAACCTTATGCAGAAGCGGTTGGTAATCAAGGCGAGCTTATCAACAAATGCGCGCCAGGCGGCGAGCAAACTATGCTCAAGATTGCACAATTACTCAATGTTGATCCTCAACCTATTGAAGGCGATGCTGAATTAAAGCATCCCGAGAAACAGATTGCTTGGATTGACGAGAGTAACTGCATCGGCTGCACGAAATGTATTCAGGCTTGTCCGGTTGACGCTATCGTTGGGGCAACCCGCGCCATGCATACTGTGATTACCGATTTATGTACAGGTTGCGATCTCTGTGTCGCCCCTTGCCCTACAGACTGTATCGAGATGCGCCCTGTCCCGACTACTCAGGATAATTGGAAATGGGATCTCAATACTATCCCAGTTCGTGTTATACCGGTTGACCATCATGTTTAATTTTTTTTCACGTTTACGCCGCGAGCCAATTTGGGACTTTAAAGGCGGTATCCATCCGCCAGAAATGAAGTCTCAATCTTCAGGCACCCCATTGACTGAGGTTCCGCTACCGCAGCAGTTTATTTTGCCTCTCAAACAGCATATTGGCCATGAAGGTGAAATCTTAGTCGCTGTCGGTGAGCATGTATTACGGGGCCAGCCCTTAACTTTCGGTAAGGGTAAGATGCTACCGATTCATGCGCCAAGTTCTGGGACTGTTACGGCGATCGCTCCGCATATTACTGCACACCCTTCAGCACTATCTGAAATTGCGATATTTATTGAGCCTGATGGTGAGGATAACTGGCAGAAAATGCCAGTGATTACCGATTACCAGGCTTGCGAGCGTCAAGAAATTATTGAGCGAATTCATCAAGCTGGTGTTGCGGGATTAGGGGGAGCAGGCTTCCCCACCGCTACCAAAGTGCGCGGCGGATTACGGGGTGTTAACACACTGATTATCAATGCTGCAGAATGCGAACCTTACATCACCGCTGATGACCGTTTAATGCAAGATTGCGCGCAGGAGATCTTAGATGGATCGCGTATTCTAGGGTGGTTGCTTCAGTCTGAAAAAATTATTATTGGTATTGAAGATAATAAACCTGAGGCAACCCGTGCATTAACCCAAGCATTAGGTAATGCGAAGGATATTATTATTCGGGTTATTCCCACTAAATACCCTTCTGGTGGTGCCAAACAGCTCACTAAAATTTTAACTGGCCGTGAAGTTCCCAAAGGGGGGCGATCTTCCGATATTGGTGTGCTAATGCAAAACGTTGGCACTGCCTATGCGGTTAAACGCGCCGTGATCGACGGCGAACCCTTGACTGAACGCGTTGTTACCTTGACCGGTGAAAACCTCAGCCATCCACGTAACGTCTGGGGACGTCTAGGCACTCCTGTTGAACACTTACTCAATTTTGCTGGTTTTCATCCGCAACCGGACCAGATGGTGATTATGGGTGGGCCGTTGATGGGCTTTACCCTACCCGCATTAACCGTTCCTATTATTAAAATTTCTAACTGCTTAATCGCGCCCTCGCAGCAAGAGATGGGCCAACCCGAAGAAGAACAGGGCTGTATACGTTGTAGTGCCTGTGCCGATGCGTGTCCCGCCGGTCTGCTACCTCAACAACTTTATTGGTATTGCCAAGGTGGCGATCATGATAAGGCCCGGGCCTATAATCTTAATGATTGTATCGAATGTGGCGCCTGTGCGTATGTTTGCCCCAGTAATATTCCGCTCGTACAATACTATCGCCAAGAAAAAGCCGAACTTTTAGCTATCGATATCGAGGCCCAACGGACTCAGGAAGCCAAAGCCCGCTTTGAGGCCCGACAAGCACGGTTAGAAAAAGAGAAATTAGCGCGTGAGGCACGTCATGCTGCAGCTAAAGCACGAGTGACTACTGCTGAGAAAGATCAGGTCAATGCAGCATTAGAACGGGTAAAAGCTAAACAAACGGTGGCCGTTCAGCCTGTGGGTTCTACTTCCGGTGATTCCCCTGATAATAGTGCCGTGATCGCTCAACGGGCGGCCCGTAAAGCCAAAGCTCGTGCCTATCAAGCTGAACAACAAGCCGTGCATTCTGAAGAAGACTCTCGACAAGCTGCCGTGGCTGCTGCCGTCGCCCGCGCTAAGGCGAAAAAGGCACAAAGCCAATCTGACCAAGAAGAAGCTTTGGTGACAGCCGATGATTATGATAGCCAACTTAATGCCCATATCGTAGGGATCGAGGCAGTTACTGATTCACCTGCTTCAACTCAAGATGATCCACGTAAAGCTGCCGTGGCCGCGGCAATTGCGCGCGCTAAAGCTAAGCGTGCGGGCCAAGCAGAAGAAACGGTCAGTGAACCTGACGTCCCTGCTGAAACCGACCCACGTAAAGCTGCCGTAGCTGCGGCTATTGCGCGTGCTAAAGCTAAGCGTGAGGCGCAGGCAGACGAAACCGTCAGCGAACCTGTCGCCCCTGCTGAAACCGACCCACGTAAAGCCGCTGTGGCCGCGGCAATTGCCCGTGCTAAAGCTAAGCGTGCGACGCAGGCGGACGAAACGGTCAGCGAACCTGACGTCCCTGCTGAAACCGACCCACGTAAAGCTGCGGTAGCCGCGGCAATTGCCCGTGCTAAAGCCAAGCGTGCGGCGCAGGTAGAAGAAACGGTCAACGAGCCTGACGTCCCTGCTGAAACCGACCCACGTAAAGCTGCCGTGGCCGCGGCCATTGCCCGTGCTAAAGCTAAGCGTGCGGCGCAGGCAGAAGAAACGGTCAGCGAGCCTGACGTCCCTGCTGAAACCGACCCACGTAAAGCTGCCGTGGCCGCGGCCATTGCCCGTGCTAAAGCTAAGCGTGCGGGCCAGGTAACACCATCGGATGAAAAATCTGAAGTTACTGGCGGTCAACATTTCACCCAGACATCACACCCATCATCGGTATCAGAGGATTAAATGGCTTTTCGCATCGCTAGCTCTCCCTACACTCATAACCGTCGTAGTACGAATCGTATAATGACGTTGGTCTTGCTTGCAGCCATTCCTGGTCTCTTTGCACAGTGGTATTACTTTGGTTGGGGAAATTTAATTCAAATAGCCATTGCTGCAATCGTTGCCTGGGGGTGTGAAGCCGCCGTTTTGCGCCTGAGAAAAAAACCTGTTCTCCCCACACTCGCAGATAACTCTGCTTTGCTTACTGCTTTGTTACTGGGTGTTAGTATCCCCTCTTTAGCGCCGTGGTGGGTGATCGTTATCGGTACCGCATTCTGTATGATTTTTGCTAAACAGTTATATGGAGGCCTAGGACAAAACCCCTTTAACCCAGCAATGGTGGGTTACGTGGTGCTTTTGATCTCGTTTCCCGTTCAAATGACGGGCTGGCTTCCCCCTGAAGCCTTACAACACTCCACCCTCACCCTAGCTGAAACTTGGCAAATGATTTTTACCGGCCATAACTCGTCAGGCTTAACGCTTCAGCAGCTTCAAATGGGTGTCGATGGGATTAGCCAAGCCACACCACTGGATAATTTCAAAACGGGTTTACGTGCGGGCCACTCTGCTCAAGAACTCTTAGCACAACCGATCTACCACGGAATTATTGCAGGACAAGGCTGGCAATGGATCAACATTGGCTTCCTATTGGGCGGCCTTTACCTACTTGTGACAAAAACTATTCGCTGGCACATTCCTGTCAGTTTTCTACTGTCTTTAGCAATCTGTGCATCACTAGGCTGGTTTTTCTCCCCTAATAGCTTGGTATCCCCCGTTATTCATCTCTTCTCGGGGGCAACCATGTTGGGGGCTTTCTTTATTGCCACCGATCCTATTTCAGCCTCGACCACCGATCGGGGACGCCTTATCTATGGAGCATTGATTGGTTTATTAGTATGGTTAATCCGGAGTTTTGGTGGTTACCCCGATGGGGTTGCTTTTGCTGTGTTATTAGCGAATATCTGCGTCCCGCTCATCGATTATTACACTCAGCCTGCTGTATATGGCCACAATAAGGAATAGTTAATGATCGATTCAATCCGTAAAAATGGGGTAATTTTAGCGATCTTCGCGGCGGTCACCACTGGTGTCACCGCCTTAGTCAACGAAGTCACGAAACCCACCGTTGCTAAACAGATGGCGATACAAGAGAAGTCTTTACTCGATCAGGTTGTCCCTCCTCATCTGTATGATAACGATTTACAAAAGGAGTGTTATTGGGTAACTGATCCCGTTTTGGGCGATAATCAACAACATCCGTTCTATATTGGGCGCAAAGCAGGCCAACCAGTCGCTGCCGCTATTGAAACTGTTGCACCAGATGGCTACTCTGGAGCGATTAGGATGCTAGTCGGGGCTGATTTTTCCGGAACAGTGCTCGGTGTGCGAGTCACTGAGCACCATGAAACACCGGGTCTAGGCGATAAAATTGAACTCCGTATCTCCGATTGGATCACGCATTTTGCCGGTGTTAAGATCCATGGACCTCAAGATAGCCATTTCGCCGTAAAAAAAGATGGTGGTGATTTTGACCAATTTACAGGAGCAACCATCACTCCCCGCGCCGTGGTCAATGAAACAAAACGTACAACACTGCTCATCGCTGAGTTAAAACAGAAGATTAATACGCTACCAAAATGTGGGGATAAAGTGCCATGAGTGAAGCGAAAGAACTACTCATTGGTGGGTTATGGAAGAATAACTCATCACTCGTACAATTACTGGGTCTTTGCCCGTTACTGGCTGTAACGTCAACGGCGACCAATGCCTTAGGCTTAGGCTTAGCGACTACCTTAGTCCTTACACTCACTAATAGTGCGATATCGCTATCACGTCGATGGATGCCCTCTGAGATCCGTATTCCAATTTATGTCATGATCATCGCCTCAGTGGTAAGCTGCGTACAACAGTTGATTAATGCCTATGCTCATGGGTTATATCAGTCACTCGGGATCTTTATCCCTCTAATTGTCACTAACTGTATTGTGGTAGGACGTGCAGAAGCCGTTGCCTCTCGTTCAAATGTTGGTCTCTCAGCATTGGATGGATTTGCGATTGGGATGGGGGCGACCTGTGCCATGGTTACCCTGGGGTCTATTCGGGAAATTATCGGGAACGGTACGATATTCAATGGTGCAGACCAGTTACTCGGGCCTTGGGCAAAAGTCCTGCGAGTGGAGGTCTTCCATTTCGATTCGCCAATGTTGTTGGCAATGTTGCCACCGGGCGCCTTCATCGGCTTAGGCATGTTGTTAGCGGCAAAATACCTCATTGATCAACGCACCAAGCAAGCCAGTGCGCGCAAAGCCGCACAGCATGCGCAGGTTGCAGAGAATAACTCCGTAGGACATGCAGGATGAATAAGCTCAAGCGTCGGGAAATACTCACTCGTCTTCGCGACAATGATCCGCACCCGACCACTGAGCTAGTGTTCAATTCGCCTTTCGAGTTACTTATCGCGGTGCTGCTCTCTGCACAAGCGACTGATGTCAGTGTTAACAAAGCGACCGTTGGACTCTTTGCTCAGGCGCCTACCCCCCAAGCCATGTTGGAATTGGGGGTAGAGGGAGTTAAACACCATATTAAGACGATAGGATTGTTTAACACTAAAGCGATCAATGTTATTAAAACCTGCCAAATCTTGGTCGATCAGCACCAAGGTAAGGTTCCAGAAAATCGTGAAGCTTTAGAAGCATTGCCTGGCGTTGGCCGTAAAACAGCTAATGTCGTACTCAATACTGCATTTGGCTGGCCCACCATCGCCGTCGATACGCATATTTTTCGTGTAGCAAATCGCACTAATTTTGCGCCAGGTAAGAACGTTGATGTGGTTGAACAACATCTTTTAAAAGTGGTACCAGCCGAGTTCAAAGTCGATTGCCATCACTGGTTTATTCTGCATGGCCGTTATACCTGTATCGCGCGAAAACCTCGCTGTGGCTCCTGCCTAATCGAAGATCTCTGTGAATACCGTGAAAAAACTGAGTAAAATATTTTCTGCTAGTTAATATCTTTAAAGACTATTTACTATCGTGTGTAAGGTCTATCACATTTCTTATCACTATCAGATTACTATTTAGCCATATAAGAAAAATTTCTTGCTCTGATCGTAATAATCGGACACATTACCGACTTATCAATTTTATTACATCAATATTCTTCGTGGTTTACCCCGCGGATCACAGCAATTCCTGACGTTTTTTAGGATTGGCAACACCGAGGTTTATGTGTCTACTGCAAACAAACAACATCATAATAATGAACAGGTAAGTTTGAATGTTTTCAAACAGCCTAAAGCTTTCTATCTTATTTTTTCAATTGAACTCTGGGAACGTTTCGGCTTCTATGGCTTACAAGCCATCATGGCGGTTTACCTTGTAAAACAGCTGGGTATGTCTGAAGCTGACTCCATCACCCTATTCTCTTCTTTCAGTGCACTAGTGTATGGCATGGTTGCCATTGGTGGCTGGTTAGGTGATAAAGTTCTCGGGACTAAACGTGTGTTAACCCTGGGCGTCATTGTCTTAGCCTTGGGTTACAGTCTTATTGCCTTCTCTGGACACCAAATTGCGCTAGTGTACATCGGGATGGCGACTATCGCCGTCGGCAGTGGATTGTTCAAAGCGAACCCATCCTCGCTTCTCTCTACTTGCTATGAAAAGGATGATCCTCGTATCGACGGTGCTTTCACCATGTTTTATATGTCGATCAACATCGGTTCTCTCGTATCGATGATGTTAACTCCGGTTCTCGCCGCTAACTATGGCTGGAGCGCAGCGTTTTCACTGTCGGTGGTCGGATTAGTGATCACTTTACTCAACTTTATCTTCTGTCAAGGAATGGTGAAAAACTACGGTTCAAAGCCGGATTTTGCCCCCTTACAGTGGCGTAAGCTGTTTATGACCCTCGTTGGTGTGGTTATTCTAGTCGCATTAGCTACCTGGCTACTACATCATCAAGATATCGCTCGTATGGCGCTAGGGGTAATAGCGGTTGGTATCGTGTTGGTGTTCTTGAAAGAGACTCTGCAATTAAAAGGTGCTGATCGTCGTAAGATGATTGTCGCGTTTATTATGATGCTTGAAGCGATTGTCTTTTTTGTTCTGTATATGCAGATGCCGACATCATTGAACTTCTTTGCAATCCATAACGTTGAGCATCAACTCTTAGGCTTTACTTTCCAACCCGAGCAATTCCAAGCCTTGAATCCATTCTGGATTATGCTTGCGAGCCCACTCTTAGCCGTAATCTATAATAAGCTTGGTGATCGTCTACCGATGCCTTACAAATTTTCCATCGGTATGTTCTTATGTTCTGCGGCCTTCTTAGTCTTACCCCTCGGCGCCAAAATGGCTTCGCAACAAGGTATTGTCTCTGTTAATTGGCTGATTTTAAGCTATGCCTTACAGAGTATCGGTGAATTGATGATTTCAGGCTTAGGTCTGGCAATGGTCGCACAACTAGTGCCACAACGCCTTATGGGCTTTATCATGGGGTCATGGTTCTTAACCACCGCTGGTGCCGCTATGATTGCCGGTAAAGTGGCTAACCGTATGGCCGTACCTGAAAATGTCGTGGATCCCCTACAGTCATTACAGGTTTACAGTAATGTCTTTATGCAAATTGGCCAATTCACGCTAGTTATCGCTATCGTTATGTTGTTAGTTTCTCCTTTATTACAACGCATGACACGTAACGCGAACGATTAATAAATCAACCCGTCCTTGGACGGGTTTTTCTTTTCTAGCGTGATATTGCTCGCCTCGCGATACTGCGTATCTTCTTCTCTTCGAGAATCGCTACGACGGCCATAATAGCGATACAGCCAATGGCTGCGGCATCTAAGGCTGCAAAGGTTCCAGCCCATCCTGACATACCGAAAATCGAATGCCCATCCGCAATCATCCCTAAGCCCAGTTTTGCAAAACTATCTCCGACTATATAAGCAAAAGTCCCCTTTATACCATCTGCTGCACTAATCGCTTTTTTCGGAACGAAACCTACCGCTGCAACACCAATCAGCAGCTGTGGGCCAAATACCATGAATCCTAGGAAAAATAATGAGGTAAGGTATACCCATTCCTCCGTGGCACGCTGATAGATACCTAAGGTTATAATGATAAAAACCAGTGCGATGCAGGCGACTAAAGCTCGGCGTCCACGCGCTAAATCGGAGAGATATCCCCAAAGTAAAGTCCCCACTAAAGCACCCGCTTCAAAAAGGGTGAACCCTTGTATCGCGACGTCCTTTGAAAGTTTTAGTTCATTGTATGCGTAAACCGTTGACCATTGATCGATACCAATTCGTACCACATAAAGAAAGATATTGGCAAAACAGAGCAACCAAATGACTTTATTTTTGAGGACATAAGTGACGAATATTTGCCATTTTGTTAATTTTTCATCATCTGCATCTTCATCTTCTTCGCTTTTCGGTTCATCAAAGAGCGCTTCAGTATCCCCTAGGCCATAAGCCTCTGGCGAGTCATTACCAAAGCGTAATGCGACAAAACCTACCACCAAAGCAATGATCGAAGGAAAAATAAACATTCCTATTACATGACCATTGAAGAAAATGTGTGCTCCGAATAAGGCTACTCCCGCCGCGCCCGCACCGCCAAGATTATGAGAAATATTCCATAACCCTAAATAGGTACCGCGTTTGCCACGTGGCGTCCATTTAGTTATCGTTGAATAGCTACAAGACCCGCCAGTACTTTGAAAAAAGCCACTGAGTGAATAACAGGCGACCATAAGCCAGAGCGCTACAGACCCCGATCCCATACTGGCACTGAACCCCAGCATACAAATAGCGGAAAGTATTAACATTAAGGGTAAAAACTGCTTAGTGTTTTTTCCGTCAGCATAATAAGACAACAACGTTTTCCCAATACCATAAGTAATTGAGAACCCCAATCCAATTAAGCCTAATTGGGTCAAACTTAGCCCATAAGTGGAGACCATATCATTTTGCGCAATATTAAAATTTTTGCGAATCAGATACATGGTCATATAACAAATAAATACGACGAGATAAGACTGTATGAAGGGTTTAAACCACATTTTACGACGTATACTGGCAGGGAGATCTAATGTGGGTAGCCGTTTTTGCTTCAAAAATTCGAACATATTCCCATTCTTCCATGAGCGTTAACGTGGAAAAATTTTAGGGGATTTTGATGAGGGAAATAATGCTGTTTATCAACTTTATTGGAGTGTGACCTCTATAAACCGGATAAAGGTCACATTTTGGTTAAATGTTATCAACTCGTGTAGCAGTGAAATGATGACTTGGTATCGCAATCTCATCCTGTGCGGCCACCAGCTGCAATTCATATTCTCCCATGCTATGAGTTTTTAACATTACCCCATACACTGCAGCAGTAATATGTTCTAAAGCTTGGTCGTAAGACTTACCTTGCAATAGATTAACCAATAGCAGTCCACTGGTGAGATCGCCCACGCCTACCGGCTGCCTTACGCCGAAATCAATTAATGGGCGCTGAATATGTAAGGCTTCCTCTTCCGTGACCAATAACATCTCGAATTGATCACTTCGCAGCCCTGCGCGTGACAGGTGTTTGACTAACACCACTCTCGGCCCTTTAGCGAGCAGTGAACGGCTTGCTTCAATCGCGTCGCTTAGGTCATTAATGGTACGGCCTGAAAGCATTTCAAGTTCTAACAAGTTAGGCGCAACGATATCGCTGGCAGGCAATGACACTTGGCAATGAAATTCTGCTACTCCTGGTGCCACGATACAGCCCTTTTCGGGATGTCCCATTACCGGGTCACAAAAGTACCATGCGTTCGGGTTAGCCGCCTTAACCTGTTGCACGATTTCTAAGATCTTTTCGCCCTGCTCAGCTGACCCTAAGTAACCGCTCAACACTGCGTCACAGGTTTTTAAGCGGTCAATCGCAGCGATGCCTTGCACAATCTCAGTGAGATGCTCAGCGGGCATCACCGTACCTGTCCATTGTCCATATTGCGTATGGTTTGAGAATTGAACCGTATTTAAAGGCCATACGTTAGCGCCCATTCTACGCATCGGAAATTCTGCTGCGGCATTACCTGCATGACCATAAACAACATGGGATTGTATTGCTAAGATATTTTTCATGTTTGCATGTCTATTATTATTAATAAAAAAAGGCCGTTTCCGGCCCCTTTTACTATGCCCAATCAATCAGGCAGTAGTGTTTTTTTCCACGGCGCAATAAAGTAAATCTTCCATATAATTTATCACTATCTGAAAACTGATACTCCGCATCCTCTTGTTTAGCGCCATTGACCGAAACGGCTTTAGAGCTAATCATTGTCCGAGCTTGACCACGAGAAGGTACCAATTCCGCTGCGACTAAAGCTTGTTGTAGATCAGCTTCTGCGCTAAGTGTGATGGTTGGCATACCATCTTGTGCTAATTGTGCAAAATCGCTCGCTGTAAGCTCACTTAATGTCCCGGCAAATAAGCTTTGCGTAATACGTTTAGCTGCTTCTAGCCCTGATTCCCCATGCACCATACGGGTAACTTCTTCCGCTAACACGTACTGCGCACGCGGCGCTTTGCCGCTTTGTTGATCTTCAATTTCGAGCGCATTAATGTCTTCAATACTCATGAAGGTGAAGAATTTCAAGAAGCGGTATACGTCGGCATCAGCCGTATTAATCCAAAATTGATAAAATTTATAAGGGCTTGTTTTCACTGGGTCAAGCCAGACTGCGCCGCCTTCCGTTTTACCAAACTTCGTCCCATCGGACTTAGTGATAAGCGGGACAGTCAGACCAAAGACTTGGTTTTGATGCATTCTGCGAGTGAGATCAATACCTGAAGTGATGTTACCCCATTGATCAGAGCCACCAATTTGCAGCGCTACGCCATATTGCTTGTTCAGGCAAGCAAAGTCATAACCTTGAAGTAGGTTATAAGAGAACTCAGTGTAAGAGATACCTTGGTCTTCACGGTTTAGACGTTGTTTAACGGCTTCTTTATTGATCATTTGGTTTACGGAGAAATGTTTACCAATATCACGCAAGAAAGTTAATACGTTCATACCACCAAACCAATCGTAGTTATTGGCGGCGATTGCACTGTTTTCACCGCAATCGAAATCAAGAAAAGGTGAGACTTGACGCCGAATTTTTTCGACCCACTCTTGAACGGTATCTTCAGTATTCAATTTACGCTCGGCCGCTTTAAAGCTTGGGTCACCAATTAACCCAGTGGCTCCCCCGACGAGCGCGACAGGTTTGTGACCGGCATCTTGAAAACGTTTGAGACAAAGCAGTGGCACCAAATGCCCCAGATGCAAGCTATCTGCGGTAGGATCGAAGCCGCAATACAGTGCAATAGGCCCTTGTGCCAGTCGCTCTGATAACGCCTTTTCATCCGTTACCTGGGCGATCAGCCCTCTTTCTTGCAATTGTTGGATAAGGTTACTACTGGTCATTAATGACTCCACGTTGAACAGTCTGCACCTAAACTGGTACACAGTTTCCGCCACCGGCGATTAAAGTTAGCGCCATAGAATAATTCGCTCTGAGCAAAGGTGCCAGTACTGAACGCATTAATTTGCGAGTTATGGCGCAAGGCGATCAATTTTCCAGCAATCATCCTGTTTTTGATAGATAAATCGATCATGGAGGCGATGTTTCCCTCCCTGCCAAAACTCTACTGCTTCAATGACCACACGATATCCTCCCCAAAAACTTGGTAGAGGGACTTCACCTTGCTGAAATTTTTGCTTCATTTGTTGAAAAGCTGTCTCCAGTACGCTGCGCCCAGAGATGCGACTGGATTGCTGTGAAACCCATGCACCAATTTGGCTCTCAAAAGGTCGGGAGTGAAAATAAGTCATTACCTGCGAGATGGGTAGCTTTTCAGCACGCCCTATTACCATCACTTGGCGTTCTAAAAAGTACCAAGGAAAATGTAAAGAAATACGGTTATTTTCTTGCAGGTGTTGCGCTTTTCGACTGCCCAAATTGGTATAGAAGGTCATACTTTGTTCATCAAAATGTTTAAGCAACACAATGCGCTGAAACGGTTGTCCTTGATTATCAACTGTGGCGACACACATGGCGGTAGGGTCGGGTAATTGTGCTTCACAGGCTTGTGCTAACCATTGGTTGAATAGTTCCATCGGCGTATCAGGTAGATGCTCTCGACGTAACCCCCCTAAGGTATACTCACGACGGATATCGGTTAGCTTGGCAAAAGGATCGCTAGCGTGACTCATGGCTTTTCACTCTCTCACTTATAAGGTTGATTAACGTCCATCAAGGGGATTTGCGGGGAAGATAGCCCCTAATACCGTGAAATCTTTCGCCCCGGTTACCGCGGGCAAATTCCCGGGTAGTCCTGAAACCGTACGATAAGCTAACCAAGAAAAGGCTAAGGCTTCCATGTCATCGCTACTGATACCCACTTCATCGGTAAGCGCGACCTGTGTGGTGGGGAGTCGGGAGGCGATCTCCTGCATTAATACTTTATTATGCCCACCCCCCCCACAGACCAGCAAGCGATCCCATTTACCCTGTTGATTGATCAAATCCGTGATACTAATAGCGGTTAACGCGAGTAATGTCGCTTGTACGTTTTCGGGTGCTAAATGGGGATGATCTGCCAATTTGTCCTCAATCCAACCAAAGTTGAAATATTCACGTCCAGTACTTTTCGGGACAGGGCGTTGGAACCATGGATCCGCCAACATGGCGTTCAATAACGCTGAATCGACTTGGCCCGAACGCGCCCATTGACCATCTTTATCATAAGGCCTCTGGTGGTGATGCCAGATCCAAGCGTCCATTAGGATATTACCAGGGCCGGTATCAAACCCTCTCACCACTTCCCCTGGAGAGAGTAATGATACGTTTGCTATCCCACCAATGTTCAAAATAACTCTGCGTTCATTAGGATGTGTCAACAACGCACGGTGGAAAGCAGGCACTAAAGGTGCACCTTGCCCGCCCAATGCCATATCGCGCCGACGAAAATCGCCGACTACGGTGACACCTGTCCGGGTTGCCACCGTGTTATTATCCCCCAGTTGCATACTAAAGGGAGCCTCTCCCTGGGGTTCATGCCAGACCGTTTGTCCATGACAGCCAATCGCAACAATATCTCGTCTAGTCAATCCTTCACGAGCCATTAACGCTAAAATTGCGTCACTAAAAAGACGCCCTAAACGCGTATCGAGCTGCCCTATTTGTGACAATGTCACCGATTGCCCTTGGTTTATACTCAGAATTTGCTGGCGGATCTCTAGTGGCATTGGATGACAGTAACTCGCTTGCAACGCCACGACATTTTGATCGATTGCCGCGAGTACGACATCAATGCCATCTAAGCTTGTCCCTGACATCACGCCGATATAACGCCCTGTTTGCATTTAACCACTCCCGTGAAAGTTGGTTTTTTATTATCTGTGACTCATATAAGCAAAATTGTTGCTGCATATTGAGTTATGGTTCAAGTTAATTGGCTACACTCTAGGCAAAACCAGTAGGCTAGAATCCTCTTGATAGATTGTACTATACTTAAAATGATTTCTAATGCTTGCATCGTTGATAATGCACTCACAATTGAAAGGAGTTTCAAATGTTAAAACGGTTTTCGACTGTTGCCGCAGCAATGGCTGTTGCAATGACCCTAACAGGATGTGTGAACGATAACTCATTATCAGGGGATGTCTACTCTGCCAGTGAGGCTAAGCAAGTTCAAAACGTTTCTTACGGTACCTTAGTATCGGTTCGACCCGTCAAGATCCAGGGCGGTGATGACAGTAATGCATTAGGTGCTATTGGTGGTGCGGTATTGGGCGGCTTCTTGGGTAATACCATCGGTGGTGGTGCAGGCCGCAGCTTAGCAACCGCTGGCGGTGCGATATTAGGTGGTGTAGCGGGTCAAGGCGTTCAAGGTGCAGTGAATACCTCGAATGGTGTTGAACTTGAAATTCGTAAAGACGACGGCAACACTATCATGGTGGTTCAAAAGCAAGCCGCGACTCGCTACTCCCCTGGACAACGTGTTGCTATTGCAACGAACGGAAGTCAAGTCACGGTTTCACCACGCCGCTAGATATTCCAAAACACACGATAAAATGCCCCTCCATGGAGGGGTTTTTTTTGTCTGTCAACTAGGTCTTCAGTAATTATTCATCACAACGTTTACTTTTTAACCTTTCAATTCATTATTTTGAATTTCGACAATATTTACTTCCAAGCGGGCGATTAAACTTTTCAGCTGTTGCCGTTCTTGGTCGGAAATCCCCTTCAAAATATCATTGCGACTTTGAACGATGACAGATTCCAGTTGTTCGATGATTGGAGCTGCTTGTTCAGTTAACGATATACGTTTTGCTCGGCGATCTTCTGCACAAGCTGAACGAACAATAAGCCCTTTGTGTTCGAGTTGATCAAGGGTTCTTACAAGTGAGGGTTGCTCGATACCTATCGCTTTTGCAAGTTGAATTTGTGATTGTTCATCAGGTAATTCATGTATGTTATGTAATGTGACCCAAAGTGTCTGTGTCAAACCTAGTGGTTTTAAACGATTATCAATAATTGCACGCCATAGGCGTACGAGTCTTGCTAAATCTATCCCCAGTGAAGATTCCATAACTTTACCTATAATTAGTTTGCTAAGTAGTATAGTCAGTTTTAGACTATTTTCCGTTTTCCTTTTCGGAATTACAAATAAGTATCGGTTAAAATAGTGATTTGTTTAAGACTTATATAGTTAAATAAGGGATTTAATAATGCTAGCGTCACAATTTCCTCTGACTTCGGCGTTAACTGACTTCGTTGTTGGTGACATGTTATTTTTTCCCCCAATTTTTAAATCTGTACTTCTTGGCTTCTTTTTTTGGCTAATTATCCACCCCCTAATTCGTCATAAAATTTACAGCGGACAAGTATGGCATCCAACCTTGCTGGATTTGTCACTGTTTTTCATTTGTGTTTCTAGCGCGCTAGCATTGCTGAGATAGTTTTGGACAATTCATATGAAATTTAATGCATTACGCTATTTTTCCACCCTATTTACCTTCGGGATTGCCGTGTTAGCTGCATGGTGGATGTGGAATTATTATATGCAATCACCCTGGACGCGTGATGGTAAAATCCACGCAGAGATGGTGAAAGTTGCGTCAGAAGTGGAAGGTCGTTTGGTCGAACTGCCGATAAAGGATAACCAATTTGTACATAAAGGCGATCTTTTACTTTCAATTGACCCACGTCCTTACCAAATAGCGTTAGAGAATGCTCAGGCACAACTTGCTAAGAGTCAAGCCGACTTACGCAAAGCTGACCACGAATCGTCGCGACGCTCTCGGCTTTCGAACAATGTCATTTCGCAAGAAGATCAAGATAGTTACTTACAGTCTGCCAGTGCTATGAAGGCGACTATGCTTGCCGCCAAAGCAAATGTGGACCAAGCGCAATGGAATCTTTCACAAACAAGAATAGTTGCTCCCGTCGATGGTTGGGTCACCAACTTTCATTTGCGTAAGGGGGATTATATTAATACTGGGTCGTCGTTATTCGCCTTAGTCGATAGTCACTCTTTTTATGTCGTGGGTTATTTCGAAGAGACTAAATTACGACATATCCGCGCAGGATTAGCCGCAACATTAACTTTATATAGTGATAATGCTTCATTAACCGGTCGCGTAGAAAGTATTGGGCGGGCTATTAGTGACCAAAGTATCGATTCTGACAGTTCCTTAGTTCCGGATGTAAAACCCACCGTTCCTTGGGTGAGACTTGCCCAACGCGTTCCGGTGAGGATTGCGCTAACCCATCTGCCACAGCAACAGTTATTGGTAGCGGGGACAACTTGCACTATTGTCATCCATCCGGATGCACACTGATGTCGTGGCAGTGGTTGGCTTGGCATAATCTACCTTGGATCCGTGCAACACGAGCCCAATGGCGTTATGCATTACGTAACACTCTGGCAATGTGTTTAGCACTGAGTTTTGCATACAGCTTAAATCTTGATCAGCCCTATTGGGCCATGACATCCGCTGCAGTGGTAAGTTTTCCAACTGTTGGTGGTGTAATCAGTAAAAGTTTAGGTCGGATCGTGGGTAGTTTAGTGGGTGCCTTAGCGGCAGTGCTGATCGCTGGCAATACACTTAACGATCCTTGGTTATTCACCTTAAGTTTTGCCGCGTGGTTAGGATTTTGTACGTGGATCGCCAATTTACATCAGAATAATGTTGCCTATGCCTTCTCTCTCGCGGGATATACCGCGGCCTTGATCGCTTTTAGTACGGTCAATATCACCGAATTCAGTCAGTTATGGGATATTGCCCAAGCTAGAGTCTGTGAAGCGATTACAGGCATTTTGTGTGCAGGATTAATGATGATGTTACTTCCTAGCACTTCCGATGGGGATACCTTAATGGTTACCCTCAGCCAAATGCAGGCCAGATTACTGGAACACGCACGTCTATTATTAAATAAAGAGACGGCAGATAAGGCGCAAACTGCACATGAAAACATGATTAGCCAAATACTGACTACTAACCTACTGCGTATTCAAGCTTATTGGAGTCACTATCGGTATCGCCGTCAGAACCGTGTATTAAATTATGTTCTCCATCAACAACTAAGGTTAACCGGCGTATTATCAGGTCTACGGCGAATGTTATTGAATTGGCCAGAAGCTCCACCATCATTATATAAAGCCATCGATTTATTACTCACTGAATTAGAGCAGCCAGACTGTAATAAGTATAAGTTGGCAAAAATTTTACGATCCATCACGCCAGAGATAACTCGTAGCGATTATCGGCAGCTCGCTTTCGTAAGTCGACTTCGCTATTTCTGCTGGGTTTATTTGGATGTGCAACGATGGACGCGTCTGGTCAATAGTACGGATCCTAACCAACCTTTAATTCCGCCTAAGGTTCCCGCCTTAGCCTTAGAGTCCGACCGTGCCGAAGCATTGCTGAGCGCCGCAAGGACATTTTTTGCTATTGTGTTAGGTTGTACCTTTCAAATTTACACTCAGTGGGATCAAGGTCCTGCAGCGCTAACATTAACCGCTATCGCCTGCGTGCTTTACTCTTCAGCGCCCTCTCCCTCTGCTAGCGTCACCTTACTATTGAAGACCTTACTCATTCTATGCGTACTAAGTTTTATTTTAAAATTCGGCATAATGATTCAAGTCACACAGCTGTGGCATTTTTTATGGGTGTTATTCCCACTGATTATCACGCTGCAATTATTCAAGTTATTGTTTCCCAAGCGTGCTGCCCTCTGGGGACAGATCGTGGTATTCATGGGCTCTTTTATCTCAGTCAGTAACCCTCCTACTTGGGATTACGGTACTGTACTGAACAGTGATGTCGCAAAAGTATGTGGGGTGATCTTCGCTTGGCTAGCATTCGTATTAATTCGGCCAAGTTCTGATGACCGGAAAAGTCTTCGCCATATTAAAGCTATTCGGCGAGGTTTTTTAGACCAACTTCGACCTAAACCTTATGCGTCTCGAAATCATTATGAGTCTCGGCTCTATTTTCATATAAACCAATTAAAGTCCAGTCAACAGGCTCAAGCAAAGCTCTGGTTATTGCGTTGGGGGGTTGTATTACATAATTGTGCGCACATTGTTTGGGAATTAAGAGCGTGGAAATCCAGTTCGCCTTTACTCCTCGCACAACGCGACCGATGTTTTCAGATTTTACAAACCGTTATTAGCGAACGCGGCGTTCATAGTTCGAAGTTGGAGTCTGTTTTGACAGATCTCACCGCCCAGTGCAATGAATTGGCGCAAGGCAAGGATCCTGATGCAATTCGCTTAGCAGGTATTTTATGGCGCCTGAAATGCTCATTAGCGCAGCTCAGTTATTCGGTGCCACCTCAACCTTCAAAATAGTTCACCCTGTTCACTATCTTTTTCTGGAGAACTCGGTGCAATACGCTGCGCAACACGTCTTCGCAGCGTGCAGAGTCGTAGCACATTGAGTTTCTGGGCATCACTAAAACCTTGCCATCCAAAGCGTTCTTCACGACTGCGAAAGCAGCCTAGGCAATATCCTCTTGCATTGGCTTGGCACAGACCCCTGCAAGGATTTGGCAGTAAAAACATTTCAAGTTGCTCTGCCATAGATTCTCCCGTTATTTGCCTTAATACTGAACTCGACTTGTTGTTCTGTGCGATAGAGGCCCTCCCCCCTTGCCGACAAAGGGAGTGAAAACTACTCTGTGTTTAACCCGTTTATTATAGCAGGAGTGTGTTATGTCAACGTTATCCCTCTTTTCCCCATTGAAACTCGGTGCTATCACCACGCAAAACCGTATTTTTATGGCACCTCTAACCCGTTTACGCAGTATCGAACCGGGTGATATTCCTACAGATTTGATGAAAACCTATTATCAGCAGCGCGCTTCTGCAGGCTTAATTATTACTGAAGCCACACAGATATCATTCGAAGCCAAAGGCTATGCTGGTGCTCCCGGATTACATACTGACGAGCAAATCAGAGCATGGAAACAGATTACTGACGCAGTCCATGCCCATAAAGGGAAAATTGCCGTACAACTTTGGCATACTGGCCGTATTTCTCACTCATCGTTACAACCTAACAATGCTGCACCTCAAGCACCTTCAGCCTTACCTTCCCAAACAAGAACTTCTTTAAAGAATGAGAAAGGGGAAGTTTATCGTAGTGAAACCACGCTGCCGCAAGAAATGAGTAGTGCGCAAATTAAGCAAGTGGTTAAAGATTTTGAGCAAGCCGCGATCAACGCTCAACAAGCAGGTTTTGATCTACTTGAGCTTCATGCAGCGCATGGTTACTTGCTACATGCTTTTTTATCGCCAGAGTCCAATCAACGGACTGATGAGTATGGTGGAAGTCGTGAAAACCGTGCAAGAATTGTTTTCGAAATTATTGAAGCCGTATCACGTGTCTGGGGATCTGAACACATTGGTATACGTCTCTCACCCGTTGGAACCTTCCAAGCATTAGGGAATGGGCCACATGAAGAAGAAGATGCGATTTGGTTAATTGAACAGTTGAATCGTTTTGGCATAGCCTATTTACATCTCTCTGAGCCGGATTGGGCAGGAGGTAACTCTTATACTACATCCTTTAGGGAGTCGGTACGTGCCGGTTTCAGCCAGACAATCATCGGTGCAGGAGCTTATACCTTAGAAAAAGGTGAGGCACTTCTGACAGAAGGTTTAATCGATGCCGTTGCCTTTGGCCGCGATTTTATTGCCAATCCCGATCTCGTCGAACGTTTTGCGCAAAAGGCTCCTCTGAATGCGCAACATCCAGAATCCTTTTATGGTGGCGATGAGCATGGGTACACTGATTACCCCTTTTTACCCCTAACAAAAAGCTGATATCCTACCCCACTGATAACGAGCAACATAACGAGGTTTTATGCGTTTTTTACACACCATGATTCGTGTTGGCAATCTAGACCGTGCGGTTGATTTTTATACCCGTGTATTAGGTATGCGCCTTTTACGAACCAGTGAGAATACTGAATACCAATACACACTCGCTTTCGTCGGTTACACGGAAGAGTCTGAAGGTGCGGTACTGGAGCTCACTTATAACTGGGGCGTAGAAAGCTACGACTTAGGGAAAGGGTACGGCCACATCGCGCTCGAAGTCGATTCAGCGGCTGAAACCTGTGAACGTATTCGTCAAGCTGGCGGCAACGTCACTCGCGAAGCCGGACCGGTTAAAGGCGGCAAAACGGTTATCGCTTTCGTTGAAGATCCTGATGGTTATAAAATCGAGTTAATCGAGAAAAAAGACGCAGGTCTTGGATTAAATAACGATTAATCATGGTTAAGGGCTGCACCGCAGCCCTGTTTTTGTCATACTTGCCGACCATTTTCACTGCAATTGAGAAACAGATGTCAGATACTGCTAACCCCCACCTACTCAAACACCGTTTTCGTGGATTTTACCCTGTTGTGATTGACGTCGAAACCGCCGGTTTTAATGCCGAAACGGATGCCTTATTAGAGATTGCGGCAATTACTGTGCGAATGGATGAAGATGGCTGGTTAGTTGAAGATCAAAAAATTCATTTTAATATCACTCCTTTCGAGGGAGCGGTCCTTCATCCCGAAGCATTAGCCTTTACCGGAATAGACCCCAACGATCCTGAGCGAAATGCCGTCAGTGAATACGAGGCCTTGCACGCGATCTTTAAAATGGTCAGAAAAGGCATGAAAGAAGCAGATTGCTCAAGAGCTATCATTGTGGCGCATAATGCCCATTTTGATCATAGCTTCACGATGGCTGCGGCGCAGCGGGCTAGCTTGAAACGTAATCCCTTCCATCCTTTTGCCACCTTCGATACTGCAGCGCTAAGCGGCTTAGTATTAGGTCAAACCGTACTCGCGAAAGCCTGCATTAGTGCAGGAATGAGTTTTGACAGTGAACAAGCGCACAGTGCTCTGTACGATACTGAACAAACGACTGCACTTTTTTGTGAATTAGTGAATAGATGGAAACGTCTTGGCGGATGGCCGCTGGTGAGCGAGGAGCAACAAGTGGCGGAGAATGGCCCCGCCACTTGAGCAATAACTGAAAGTTATTCTGCTGCGCGATATTTGTCTGCAGTCTCTTTAATAAGAGATTGCAGTTCGCCACGCTGATACATTTCCATAATAATGTCACATCCCCCTACCAATTCACCATCGACCCACAGTTGTGGGAAAGTTGGCCAATTTGCGTAGGCAGGAAGCTCAGCACGAATATCGGGATTTTGTAGAATATCCACGTAAGCAAAACGCTCACCACAACCTGATAGCGCCTGAACAGCCTGCGCAGAAAAACCACAGCTTGGTAATTTAGGAGACCCTTTCATATAAAGGAGAATAGGGTTTTCAGAGATTTGTGTTTTAATTTTTTCTAAAGTGCTCATTTTGCTTCCTCAACAACAGCTTAATTTCTTACAGTGTACCGCTTATCGAAGTATGTGTGAAATCCTTGCTAGTTTAATTACTCAGTTGCCCCCAGATAGGAATTATCTTATTAGTCGATAAATATGTGACTCAGATCACATTAAAAAAGGTTATTTAACCTGAGCGGGCAAAATTAATACATAAGTAGTTATCGCAATCACGCTTAGTAACAGATTTAATTAATTTCTCGCTTAACTTTTCGAAAAGTTCTGGATTAGAATGGCTTATGGGGCTGACAACGTTGTCAGAGGTTATTTTTACTCACTGACTCTTTTTTGAGTACAACACTGACTAAATACTAAATATGCGGCTAATAATTACGCTTTCAATTCTTGCTTTTATTCAACTTTTTTTTAATGTCGCAGAGGCATCTCCTCAACGACATCTCAATGCCACTGCGCATAAATCAGTCAAGAAAGTCGCGGCAGAAGATACACGCCGAAAGCGCAAACAGGTTAAAACAGCCAGCAAACGGGTCAAACACCCTGAACCCCATAAAGTTAAGCATATTGCTAAAAAGAAGATATCTACCCCGCCTAAGACTAAATCATCAAAACTTGCTCAGTCACGCCTCACTCGCAAAAAATATTACGCGGGTCAGAAAGTACTAGCTCGTCATAACACCCGTATCGCCTCACCCCACTCTGCGGCCATGGTAATGAGTGCTACGCACCACCAGAAATATCAAAAAGCACGTCAGACGGCGATGAATAAGTTGATGAACCAACTCGGTAAACCTTATCAATGGGGCGGTACTTCTCCGCATACTGGTTTCGACTGTAGCGGTCTGGTCTATTACGCTTATAAAGATTTAGTTAAATTTAAGATTCCACGGACGGCTAACGAAATGTATCACTTGCGTGACGCTGCCCCAGTAAAAAGAAATTCACTTCAAAAAGGTGATCTGGTGTTCTTTCGTATCCACCGCCGAGGGGCAGCCGACCATGTTGGGGTATATGTCGGAAACGGTAAGTTTATTCAATCACCTCGTACTGGTAAGGATATCCAAATTACCGATCTTACTGGTGAGTATTGGCAAAAACATTATATCGGCGCTCGGCGTGTAATGACGCCTAACTCAGTCCGCTAGCGATAAATTGCTTATCAACGAGTCCCCGCTCTGTCGGGGATTTTTTATTTCCTACTAAAAACACTTGCCAAGGTAACGATTTGTAAACGATTCGGCTGCGTTGCGCAAAAAGCTCGTTTTACCCCTTTTAGCCTGCTAGAATTCCCCCCCTTAATTTTTAGTTGCGCAAACGCAAACGCTTTCCTAGGAGATTCCCCCCATGGCAACGATAAAAGATGTGGCAAAACTCGCCGGGGTTTCCACCACCACTGTTTCACATGTTATTAATAAAACGCGTTTCGTTGCCGAACAAACACAGCAAACAGTGTGGGAGGCCATTAATACCCTCCACTATTCGCCCAGTGCTGTTGCACGGAGTTTAAAGGTTAATACCACCAAGACTATTGGTTTGTTATCGACCTCGGTAGAAGCCCCATACTGGGCGGAGATCATTGAAGCGATAGAGAAAAAATGTTTTCAACATGGTTACACACTGTTATTGGCTAATGCCCATACTGACTTCGAAAAACAACGGGCCTACCTCTCGATGATGGCGCAAAAACGAGTCGATGGTTTAATGGTGATGTGTGCCGAGTATCCTGATTCTCTGTTGAAAATGCTTGAAGAGCATAGCCAATTACCTATGGTGGTGATGGACTGGGGAAGTTCTCACGCCAATTTTACCGATACTGTTGAAGATAATGCTTTTGCGGGGGGACATTTAGCCGCCCGTTATCTATTGGATCGCGGCCATCGAGATATTGGCTGTATCCCTGGTCAGATGGAGCGCCATACTGGTGGGGGGCGTTTAGCAGGCTTTATTAAGGCGCTAAATGATGAAGGCATTACCCCGCGCGAGGAGTGGATTGTACAAGGGGACTTCGAATCAGAATCGGGTTACCTTGCCATGCAGCAGATCCTTTCACAGAAAAAACGCCCCACTGCTGTGTTCTGTGGTGGCGATGTGATGGCTATGGGGGCTATTTGCGCCGCCAATGAGCAGGGATTGAATGTGCCTCAAGATATTTCAATCATAGGTTATGATAACATCCGTAATTCGCGTTATTTTAGCCCCGCCTTAACGACTATTCACCAACCTAAAATTGAACTAGGCGAAAAAGCGCTTGAGATGTTACTCGATCGTATTGTCAATAAACGCGATGAGGCGCAACGTCTTGAAATTCATCCTCAACTGGTTGAAAGGCGTTCTGTTATTGATGGCCCTTACAGGGATTATCGCCGTTAATCCTTCGCCTCTAGCCACTCTTGATTGAGAGTGGCTGTATTCCCCAGATAATCCAATATCCATTGTAACACTGGTGAAAAACTATTCTCTCGCCAACTCAAGTAACAAGGGCTATCTGGATAGCTAATCGGTAATTCGACGAGTGTCCCCTGCTTAAGGTAAAGCGTTGCAATGTGCGACGGCACCATCGCAACACATAGCCCACTTTGTACACAGCGTATTCCTACCGACCAATTCGGTACAACTAGACGGCGTTGATTATCCAAGGTCCAAGTATCACGACGTGGGAGAACCCTTGAAGTGTCTTCAATGACTAATGAAGGCCATACTCGTAAGTCTTCTTCCCTAATAAATGTTTGTCCCCGTAAAGGATGATCTTTAGCCACGACACAGCGCCAAGAAAGTTTACCCATATCGCGAACACTAAAGCGCCCAGATACTGGAACAGCTTGCGTTGCGCCGATCGCCATATCAACCCGTCCGTCCGCTAACGCATCCCACACGCCATTGAAAACTTCATCACTAATATGAAGCTCAACATCTGGAAAATGACGATAGAAATCTAAGACGAGCTGTTCGACGCGAGACTGTTTCACAATCCTGTCAATGGCTACAGAGAAACGGCCTCTCCAACCATTAGCAAGTTGCTGACATTGTTGGCGAGTGCCATTCATTTTTTTGATAACACTTCGCGCTTCAGCGAGAAAATGCTCACCAGAGGGCGTTAATACCACATCACGATGACGCCGCTCGAATACATCGACGGCTAACCACTCTTCTACTTGTTTTACTGAATAACTGATTGCAGAGGGAACTCTATGTAGTTCCTGAGCCGCACCCGAAAAACTACCATTACGCGCCACACTATCAATTACCATTAAGGTATATTCAGACCACATAGTTGTTTTCAATTATTTTGAAGGATGTTGGCAAATATTACCGTTTTACAAACAAGTCTGCATCCTTTTACACTCCCCGAATTATTTTGACTAGGACGCGCCATGCAACATCCCAAACTCTTTTTTATTTATCTCGCTTTACTGAGTATGCTCGGCTTTTTGGCAACCGATATGTATCTGCCTGCATTTACCGCGATGCAAGACTATCTGGTGACAAGTGCTAATATGGTCAGCGCCAGCCTAAGTCTGTTCTTGGCAGGATTCTGTTGTGCGCAATTATTTTGGGGGCCGTTATCAGATAAAATTGGCCGCCGAGCAGTACTGCTATATGGTCTGTCGATATTCACCCTAAGTTGCCTAGCGGTAGTATGGGTGAAAGATGCTCGCCTATTATTGGCGTTAAGATTTCTCCAAGCCTGTGGGGTTTGTGCAGCAGCGGTTTGCTGGCAGTCCCTAGTGTTAGATCATTTCCCTAAAGAGAAGGCACATAAAATGTTCGCGTCGATCATGCCGCTGGTGGCCCTCTCACCGGCTATTGCGCCACTGATTGGTGCTTGGCTACTTAGCCATTTTGATTGGCAAGCAATCTTCACAACATTAACTTTAATTAGCGGTGTGCTATTAGGGCTAACCCTCTACTTACTGCCATCCACTCCTCGAGCCGCGGCAGTTAATGCTGAGTCTCTATCTTATAAAACCCTCCTTCTACAGCCACAATTTACAGGGAATATTGTTATCTATGCAGCGTGTTCGGCCAGCTTTTTCGCCTGGTTAACCGGGTCACCTTTTATTATGGGACAATTGGGCCTAAGCCCTAGTGAAATTGGACTTAGCTATATTCCACAAACTGTCACCTTTTTAATCGGTGGGTTTGGTTGCCGTGCATTACTGAACCGTTATCAAGGTGAACAACTCTTACCTTGGCTTCTCACCGCGTACTTGATCAGTATTTCAGGATTACTTATCGTCGGTTTGTGGCTAACGCCTACCCTTTCTAGCTTACTCGTCCCCTTCAGCGTAATGGCGATGGCCAACGGTGCCATTTATCCGATAGTGGTCTCGAAAGCATTAAAGGTATTTCCTGAGAACAGTGGTAAAGCCGCTTCAGTACAAAACTTTACGCAACTCGGGTTGTGTTTTCTATACAGTCTCTGGGTTTCTTCACAAATCGAAGAAGTGGTTACGGTTACGGTAATTGCCATGGCATCCACTGTAATTTTGGCCCTGTGTGGTTTTTTCTACCAATCATCCGCCGATAACTCCCCTCGCTAACCCGTTTCTACTTAGTTATCTATTCTCTATTGAACTCCACCGAAGTCGGTCCTATACTGATTTTGGTGGTTGTTGTCATACAAAACTTTACTCAATCACCTTATAAAAATAATTAGTAGTCACTGATGAATAGCTGTTTACCTTTCTCCAGAAAGTCATGCAACCGCTTTCAAGCGTAGTGTGTTATTTGAACAGGTGATATACGCATATGTCTACGTCATGTATTGAAGAAGTTACTTTCAAAGAAGATCATTGGTTTCGTATTGCACATGAGCTACTCGACAGTGCAGACATTCAAATTAACGGTTCACGACCTGGTGATATTCGTGTCGTCAATCAACAATTTTTTAAACGTGTTTTACAAGAAGGTTCTTTAGGTTTAGGTGAAAGTTATATGGATGGTTGGTGGGAATGCGACCACCTAGATGTTTTTTTCACAAAAGTTTTACGTCATAAATTAGATCATCAACTCCCTCATCATTTTAAAGATACTTTACGTATTGCTACTGCGCGACTCACTAATCTCCAGTCCAGGAAACGGGCTTGGATCGTTGGGAAAGAACATTACGACTTAGGAAATGACCTTTTCTCCTTAATGCTCGATCCCTACATGCAATATTCTTGTGGCTACTGGTCGACAGCATCTGATCTTGATGCAGCTCAAGAAGCTAAATTGGATCTAATTTGTCGTAAATTACAACTGCAACCGGGGATGACTTTATTAGATATTGGCTGTGGTTGGGGTGGGCTTTCAGAGTATGCCGCTAAGCATTACCAAGTTAAGGTCAAAGGCGTAACGATCTCTGCTGAGCAACAGAAAATGGCTCAACAGCGCTGTACTGGACTAGATGTTGAAATCTTGCTGCAGGATTATCGAGATCTCAACGAACAATTCGACCGTATCGTTTCTGTAGGAATGTTTGAGCATGTAGGGCCTAAAAATTATGCAACCTACTTCGATGTGGCGGCGAGGAATCTCAAACCCGATGGTATCTTTGTATTACATACTATCGGTTCGAATCATACTAACCTTCATGTCGACCCGTGGATTGATAAATATATTTTTCCTAATGGTTGCCTCCCCTCGGTTAACCATATTGCACAGTACAGTGAACCGCACTTTGTCATGGAAGATTGGCATAACTTTGGCCCCGACTATGACAAAACGTTAATGGCATGGTATGAGCGTTTTCTGGCGGCATGGCCTGAATTATCTCAACGTTACGATCCCCGTTTCAAACGTATGTTCTCCTATTACTTAAATGCCTGTGCGGGGGCGTTTCGTTCACGTGATATTCAACTCTGGCAAGTGGTATTCAGTCGTGGGATTGATGGTGGGCTACGCGTTGCACGCTGAGATTTCGCTGGCCCCAAAAAAAAGCTCCCTCAGGAGCTTTTTTTATAATTTATTTTTATGAAGTACTCTTTCGACAGTATCAACAATCGCCTGCGTCTGTGTATCAATTTCGATATTTACGTTATCGCCGAGTTTACGTTCAGAAAGTAAAGTGCGTTCTAAGGTCTCTGGAATCAGATGGACACAGAAACGTCGTTCGGTAACATCACCAATGGTCAAACTACAGCCGTCAATACCGATAAAACCTTTATGTAATACATATTTCATTAGGCTCTGATCATTAATTTCAAACCAGACTTCTCGGTTAAACTCTGATTGAATAATTTTTGTCACCGAGGCTTGGGCCATAATATGTCCGGACATTAAATGCCCACCAATCTCATCTGAAAATTTTGCCGCTCGTTCAATATTGACACGATCGCCGACAGATAATAAGCCTAAATTGGTGACACGAAGTGTTTCTTTAATTAAATCGAAACTGACAATGTTCCCTTCTACTGCCGTAACCGTTAGACAACAACCATTATGTGCAACAGATGCCCCAATTTGGAGATCTTCAAGCCATTCAACCGGGAATAACACTTTATGTGTCCGAAAGAGTGGTTGTTCATTTATCTCAATAATTTCAACAGTGCCCAACACAATACCAGTAAACATCTCTTCCCCCTTATTTTGCTCCAGATTATCACACAATGAGTCACTAACATGCCCCGCCAATGCGGTATGAGAAAATAAAAACGCTTTTCTTCTTTATGAATCTGATCAGTTCAGGGATGATAGCCTGCTGAAGGATTTATCCAAGAATTAAGGACAACCATTGCAAAAATATTTTAACGAGGCTAGACAATTACTCATCTTAGCGATTCCCGTCATTTTATCGCAAGTTTCACAAACGGCGATGGGCTTCGTAGATACCACCATGGCAGGTTCAGTCAGCGCAACCGATATGGCGGCCGTCGCCATTGGAACCTCGATTTGGTTGCCAGTGATACTCTTTGCCTTAGGTATCTTAATGGCCATTACGCCTACTGTCGCCCATTTAGCCGGTTCGGGTCGAAGAGATAAAGTCGGTAACCATGTCCAACAAGGGCTTTGGCTCGCCACCTTTCTCTCCATCCTCGTAATTGCCATTATTTGGAATGCCGGTATTTTCATCCGTGCAATGTCAGGGATCGATCCACAGATGGCCGATATCGCTGAAAGGTATCTGCACGCGTTAATGTGGGGTGCACCAGGCTTTCTTTTCTTTCAAGTCATTCGTGATCAATGTGATGGTCTCTCTAAGACTAAACCTAGTATGGTGGTAGGCTTTCTTGGATTGCTATGTAATATCCCCATTAACTATATCTTTATATATGGCCATTTCGGGATGCCGGCACTAGGCGGTGTAGGTTGCGGTGTTGCCACGGCTTCGGTCTATTGGTTAATGTTTTTTGCCCTATGGATATGGTCTAAAAGAACGCCTAGCTTACAAGATATACGACCAACGAATCGCTGGGTGAAGCCAAATCTACAAGTTATCGGCCGTATAATTAGTTTGGGATTACCCATTGCTTCAGCCCTATTTTTTGAAGTCACCCTTTTTGCGGTGGTGGCAATATTAGTCTCACCTCTGGGTGTGGTTGAGGTGGCAGGACATCAAATCGCGTTGAATTTTAGTTCCTTAATGTTTGTCATACCGCTATCGATGGGGATTGCGAGTACTATTCGTGTCGGTTACCAATTAGGACGGGGGTCGACTGAAGGCGCAAAAGTTGCCGCTTGGACATCACAAGCTGTTGGGTTGTGTTTTGTTTGCTGTACGGCGATAGCTACCGTTATCTTCCGGCATGAAATTGCGCGTCTTTATAATCATGACCCAGCGGTAGTCGCTTTAGCAGGTCAACTGATGTTTTTGGCAGCGATTTACCAATGCTCAGATAGCGTACAAGTTATTGGTAGCGGTATATTGCGCGGCTATAAAGATACCCGAGCAATCTTTTATATTACCTTTGTCTCGTATTGGATCTTAGGTCTTCCAAGTGGTTATATTCTGGGACTTACAGATTACATAGTGCCTCGTATGGGGCCGGCTGGATTTTGGTGTGGATTTATTATTGGCTTAACTTCAGCGGCCGTGCTGATGGTAATGCGAATTATCACACTACAGAAAAAACCGGCTACCGTTATTCTTAGCCGTGCCAGTCGTTAAAATCAGCTCAAAAATGACTAAAAAGTCTACGCTCTGATTAGATGTCAACCATTCGACAGATTTTTCATGTTTTCTACTTGCCAGTCGCATTGGTTGCCGTTACTATTCGTCCCGCTGCTTACTTGCAGCGTTTGCGTTCTTAGCTCAGTTGGTTAGAGCACCACCTTGACATGGTGGGGGTCGGTGGTTCGAGTCCACTAGAACGCACCAGTGCGTCCGTAGCTCAGTTGGTTAGAGCACCACCTTGACATGGTGG
>Ga0157363_1000105_pt1 | contig 64623 bp, 54 predicted proteins | sample AttsexASBM1_FD_111477 | JGI IMG/M metagenome (GOLD analysis project Ga0157363, IMG submission 111477) | Fungus gardens microbial communities from leaf cutter ant in Ribeirão Preto, State of São Paulo, Brazil - Atta sexdens ASBM1 | ecosystem: Host-associated > Fungi > Mycelium > Unclassified ... | reverse complement strand
GTCGCAGAGCATCGCTGACATTACGCACGTTATTGAGTCCATTGCCTTCCAGACCAATATTCTGGCGCTGAACGCCGCGGTTGAAGCCGCCCGGGCGGGTGAGCACGGGCGCGGCTTCGCCGTGGTTGCCGCCGAAGTACGGGCGCTGGCACAGCGTTCCGCCCAGGCAGCAAAAGAAATTGATACGTTGATTGCGACCTCAATACGTCACGTTGCTGAAGGCCATGCATTGTCGGAACAAACCCGCGATGCGATGAGCGAAATTGTGACGCATATTGAGCAGGTTCAGGCGTTAATGGGTGAAATTAACGTCGCCGCACAACAGCAAACGGCCGGCATTGGCCAGGTTAACCTGGCGATGAATCAGATTAGCCAGGCCACGCATCAGAACAGTGAACTGGTTACGCAGGCAGAACAGACAGCCCAGAGCCTGAGTGATAAAGGCCACCACCTGACGCAGCTTGTCAGCGTTTTCTCGATTAAGTCGTGATGATCGCGGGGCGGTGGCTTACACTTATCCTGTTAAGGTGACTCTCAAGGATTAGCTATGCGTTATGTTGTGTTACTGACGTTGAGTCTGTTGTTGAGTAGCTGCGCGGCGTTTCAGGAGACGCCGAAAGCCCCGCCCGCGCCAACGGCTCAGGCGCAGTCGATTACCCGCGCGCAAAGCTATGGTTTACCGAAGCTCGGTACGATTAGCGCCAGCGTGAGAGGCTCACCGGATGACGCGGAGCGGGCGATTGCTGCGCGCGCGAATCAGGCAGGCGCCGTTTATTATCAGATTCTGATGGTCGACGAAACGATAACGCCTGGCATCTGGTATACCACCGCGATCCTCTACGGTGCCTCACCGGCCGCTGGCACGCGCCAGTAGGCGATCGGCCAGTGCCGCATCGATAGTGGGGTCGCCCCGCGTATCCAGCCACTGGCCGCACCAGGCATCCGCCAGTCGCGGTTCAGCGTGGCGTAACAGTTGAACCGCTGTGGCCAACTGCAGGATGTCCTGTGTTAACGTCCGCGCCTGGGCTTCATCGTGTTTGCCAAGGCGCAGCTTCAGTTGACGCCAGCGTCTGTCGAAGTGGCGGTTAACGCCCTTTACCTCATCACATTCCCGAATTAACGCCTCCACGATACCGCTCTTTTTGCTTATCACACGCAGAACATCCAGACACATCACATTGCCTGAGCCTTCCCAGATGCTGTTAACGGGCATATCACGGTAAAGCCGGGGCAGTTCGCTTTCCTCGCAGTAGCCATTTCCTCCCAGCATTTCCATGGATTCTGCTACAAACGGCATGCCCGCTTTGCAAATCACAAACTTCGCCGCGGGGGTTAACAGCCGGGCAAACGCCGCCTGATTCGCGTCATCCGCCTGCGACCAGGCACGCGCCAGCCGCATCAGTAAGGCCGTTTGCCCTTCCAGTTGTAGCGCCTGACGCGCTAACACCTGACGCATCAGGGGCTGATCCACCAGATTTTTCCCCATCACCTGGCGCTGGTGGGCATGGTAAAGGGCGACGGAGAAGGCCCGGCGCATTTGTCCGTGGCTGCCCAGCGCACAGTCAAAGCGCGTCATGCCGGCCATTTTCAGGATCAGGCGCACGCCTTCGCCCTCTTCACCCAGCAGCCAGCCGGTTGCGTCTTTGAACTCCACTTCACTACTGGCATTGGCGCGGTTACCGAGTTTGTCTTTTAAGCGCTCAATGAAAATGGCGTTATGTGACCCGTCCGGCAGCAGGCGAGGCAGAAAGAAACAGCTGAGTCCCTGCTGCGTTTGCGCCAGGATGACGTGGGCATCGCTTTGCGGTACAGAGAAAAACCATTTATGGCCGATGAGGCGATACGCTTCGCCACTTCCCCGTCCCTGCAGCGGCTCTGCGCGCGTGGTATTCGTCAGCACATCGCTGCCGCCCTGCTTTTCAGTCATCCCCATGCCGATCAACAGTCCACGCTTCTGATCGCCCGGCATCGCATGTGTGTCGTAACGATCGCTGAGTAATGGCTCAAGCCAGCCCCGAAACGCGGTGGGCAGATAGCGTTGCAGCAGGGGAATCGCGGCGTGCGTCATCGTCACCGGGCAAAGCGTGCCGGCCTCAACCTGGGCATGCAAAATGAACCGGGCCGCGCGCGCCACGCTGGCGTTTGGCTGTACATCAGGCTGCCAGCTGAGATTATGCAGACGGCTGCTGCACACGCCCTGCATCAGCAGATGCCAGGCAGGATGAAAGCGCACGTCATCCACTCTTACGCCGCGCGCATCATAGCGGTGAAGTTCAGGAGGACAGGTATTCGCAAGCCGCCCCAGCTCCAGCGACTCTGCACTGCCCAGTTGACTGCCTACCGATGCCAGCCAGTCGCTGTCCCCTCCGCCGCCTTCACGCAACAGCGCGTCACATAACGGCACGTCAGAAAGAAACAGGTTGCTGTTACTGAGAGGAAAAGGTTGATTAAACACGGTGTGAGTTGTCCAGGTCATAACGGCTCCTCGCGATATCACTCACTCAGTATGTAAGGTGAGTGGCCATTATGACCGGACAGAAAACCTAATTTGCGGCGGCGATCACGCGTTGCGCTGACGCACCGCCTCAAACAAACAGACGCCCGTTGCGACTGAAACATTGAGCGAGGAAACGCTTCCTGCCATTGGAATGCTGATCAGTTCGTCACAGTGCTCACGTGTCAGGCGGCGCATGCCTTCGCCTTCCGCGCCCATGACCAGCGCCATCGGGCCTGTCATCTTACTTTGATAAACGGTGTGGTCGGCTTCACCCGCGGTACCCACAACCCAGATGTGATATTCCTGTAGCAGACGTAAGGTACGCGCCAGATTCGTGACCCTGATTAACGGGATGTTTTCCGCTGCACCGCTGGCCACTTTTTTAGCGGTTGCGTTCAGGGGCGCAGAGCGATCTTTCGGCACGATAACGGCATGTACGCCCGCCGCGTCGGCACTGCGCAGGCAGGCACCCAGGTTATGCGGATCGGTGACGCCGTCCAGCACCAGCAGGAAGGGTTTCTCCAGGCTCTGCAGCAGATCCGGCAGATCGCCCTCCTGATACTGCCGACCCGGCTTAACACGTGCCACGATGCCCTGATGTACGCCGCCTTCGACCTGGCTGTCCAGCCATTTGCGGTCGGCCAGCTGAATGACGATCCCTTGAGCTTCCAGCGCGGTCACCAGCGGTTGCAGGCGACGATCGTCGCGGCCTTTGAGAATAAAGACTTCCTGGAAACGTTGTGGGTCACGTTCCAGCAACGCCTGCACGGCATGGATACCAAAAATAATTTCGCTCATCAATCTGCTCAGTGGTTGGAAATAAATGGATAACAGCCCCTGCGCGAACGCAGAGGCCTGGGCGCATCAGGCAGGCTTCGCCTTCTTCGCGGCGCGCTTCGCCTTAGTGGCGGCGGCGATTTTACGGGTTTTCTCCGAAACTTTTTTACTTTTTTTCTCAGTCTTTGCCGCAGCAGGCTTGCTGCTACTCTTGCGGAAAGCGGAATCCGGTTCAAAGTTGGTTTTACGGCTGGCCTGGCGACGGCGTTTGGTTGGTGCTTTACCGTCCCGCTTCGCCTTGTCACGTTCGGTTTTCCCTTCGCCGCGCACCTGACGCTTGCTGGAGATCAACGCAAAGTCAATCTTGCGCTCGTCCATATGGACCGCTTCAACACGCACTTCAACCGCATCACCTAAGCGATACGTGCGCCCACCGGATTCACCGATCAACCGCTGCCCCACCGGATCAAAGCGGTAGTAATCATTGTCCAGTGTCGACACATGCACCAGGCCGTCGATAAACAGATCGCTGAGACGGACAAAGAAGCCAAAGCCGGTAACGCTGGAGATGACACCATTGAAGACATTACCGACCTGATCCTGCATAAAGTCACATTTCAGCCAGTCGGCGACATCGCGGGTGGCTTCGTCGGCACGACGCTCGGTCATGGAACAGTGCTGGCCCAGTTGCAGCATCTGCTGCATATCGTAGTGATAACCGCCCGTGGGTGTCGTCAGGCCCTTCACGTCGCCCTGTTCTTTAGCCAGCAAATACTTGATGGCGCGGTGCAGGAGTAAATCCGGATAACGGCGGATGGGTGAAGTGAAGTGAGCATATGACGCCAGCGCCAGACCAAAGTGCCCACGGTTTTCCGGGTCGTACACCGCCTGTTTCATGGAGCGCAGCAGCATGGTTTGCAGCATTTCCGCATCCGGACGATCGGCAACCTGCTCCAGCAACGCGGCGTAGTCGACAGGCTGCGGTTTATTGCCTCCAGGCAGACTCAGGCCAAGTTCATTTAATACGGTGCGGAAACTTTTGATGCTGTCGTCGCTGGGGCGATCGTGATCGCGGAACAGCGCAGGCTCCTGATTCTTCTCCACGAAGCGGGCAGAGGCAATGTTTGCCAGAATCATGCACTCTTCAATCAGCTTGTGGGCGTCATTGCGCGAGGTGCGTTCAACGCGTTCGATGCGGCGTTCAGCGTTGAAAATAAACTTCGCTTCTTCTGTCTCAAAGGAGATACCACCCCGTTCTTCGCGGGCGGTTTCCAGCACCTGGTACATGTTGTGCAGTTCCTGCAGGTCTTTGACCAGCGGCGCGTACTGCTCACACAGTTCCGGGTTGCCTTGCAGAATATTCCACACTTTGGTGTAGGTCAGACGCGCATGGGAGTTCATCACCGCTTCATAGTGTTTGAAGCCGGTGAGTTTACCTTTTGCCGATACGGTCATTTCGCACACCATACACAGGCGATCGACCTGAGGATTCAGCGAGCACAAGCCGTTCGACAGCACTTCCGGCAGCATCGGCACTACCTGCGAAGGGAAATATACCGATGTCCCGCGCTGCTGTGCTTCGTTATCCAGCGGTGTGCCGGGGCGAACATAGTAACTGACGTCCGCAATGGCCACCCACAGACGCCAGCCACCTCCGCGCTTTTTCTCGCAGTAAACCGCGTCATCAAAATCGCGCGCATCCTCACCGTCGATAGTGACTAACGGCAACTGGCGCAGATCGACCCGGCCTTTTTTCGCCGACTCGGGCACCTCTTCACTCAGCTTGCTCACCTGAGCTTCAACCTCTGGCGGCCAGCTGTGCGGAATTTCATGGGTGCGCAGCGCCATATCCACGGCCAGGCTGGTGCCCATATCATCGCCAAGAATCTCGGCGATTTTACCGATTGCCTTCGAACGCCGGGTTGGACGTTGTAAAAGCTCAACGACCACGACGGACCCCATGCGGGCATTCATGGTTTCTTCAGGCCCGATCAGAATATCGAAGCTCAGACGACTGTCGTCGGGCACAACAAAGCCGACGCCGGCATCGGTGAAATAACGGCCGACGATTTGATTATTGCGCGGTTCCTGAACCCGAACGACACGCGCTTCGCGGCGACCTTTTCGATCGGCCCCCAGCGGTTGCGCCAGGATGACATCGCCATGCATACAAAATTTCATCTGTTCGGCAGAAAGATACAGATCGTCTTTTTGCCCTTCAACGCGTAAAAAGCCATAGCCATCGCGATGACCAATGACCTTTCCACGCAGCAGATCAAGACGTTCAGGCAGGGCATAACACTGGCGGCGGGTGAAAACTAACTGGCCATCACGTTCCATTGCACGTAAACGACGGCGTAAGGCTTCGAGGTGCTCTTCTTCCTGCAAATTCATTTCTTGTGCCAGCTCTTCGCGGCTGGCGGGTTTTTCGCGTTTTTCTAATAAAGCCAGAATAAATTCACGGCTTGGAATAGGGTTTTCGTACTTTTCAGCTTCTCTGTCCAGAAAAGGATCTTTTGACATTACGGTTCCTCCGATGTCATTGAGTATTCATTGCCACCGGCGGTTCAGACAATACAATTTCATATAAAGGCGTATTACCTTCCACTAAATCTGCCAGCGTATAGCCGTCCAGTTCTTTTAAAAATAACTGCACGGCATCATGTAAGGCCTGCTTAAGGCGACAGGCAGGCGTGATAGAGCACCGGGCGCAGTCAACCAACTGCAAAGGTTCCATTTTGCGAACCACATCACCAATGATGATATTTCCCGGAGGCATTCCCAGACGAATGCCCCCATTTTTGCCACGTATGGCCGCAACAAACCCAGCACGACTAAGTTGATTGATAATTTTGACCATATGATTACGCGACACGCCATACGTATCGGTGACCTCTGTAATACTGGTTAGTCTGCCTTCCGGCAGCGTGGCCATATAAATCAACGCCCTCAGGCCGTAGTCGGTAAAACTTGTTAGCTGCACAGTGACCTCAGTCAATCATTCGGTGGCACCTGTATGCTCGCCCGTCCTGCTGTTTATTTCAATATTGAACTGGTTCTGACGTATTTCGCTACGATGATAAACCAGAGTGTTGGCGGCTGTGTATTTTTTTCAGCCAGTGTAGAGTTGGACAAGCGAAGGGAATTTTAGTGGCATTAAATCACATAAAAAACAAAGGCCGGACATTGTCCGGCCAGATGATGATTACGCGCTGAATGGGTCACGCAGAATCATTGTCTCGCTACGATCAGGGCCGGTTGAAATAATATCAATCGGCACACCGGTCACTTCTTCTACACGTTTGATGTAGTTGCGCGCCGCCTGAGGCAGGCCTTCCAGCGTTTTAACGCCAAAAGTGGTTTCGCTCCAGCCCGGCAGGGTTTCATAGATCGGCTCAATGCCTTCCCAGTTCTCAGCAGCCAGCGGCGTAGTGGTGACTTCACTGCCGTCAGGCATGCGATAAGCCACGCAAATTTTTACTTCTTTCAGACCATCCAGTACGTCCAGCTTGGTCATACAGAAACCAGACAGTGAGTTGATCTGCACCGCACGGCGGACCGCAACGGCATCCAGCCAGCCCGTACGACGGCGGCGGCCTGTAGTGGCACCAAATTCGTTACCTTGCTTGCAAAGGAACTCACCGGTTTCATCGAACAGCTCGGTAGGGAACGGACCCGCACCCACACGCGTTGAGTAGGCTTTAACAATACCCAGTACGTAATCGACAAAACGCGGGCCGATACCTGAGCCTGTCGCCACGCCACCGGCGGTGGTGTTGGACGAGGTCACATAAGGATAGGTACCGTGATCGATATCCAGCAGTGTTCCCTGCGCGCCTTCAAACATAATCAGATCGCCACGCTTACGCGCCGTATCCAGCAGTTCAGACACATCGACCACCATGCCGGTCAGAATGTCGGCAACCGCCATGACATCGTTCAGCACTTTATCGTAGTCGACGGCTTCTTCTTTGTAATAATTCACCAGCTGGAAGTTATAGAGATCCATCACTTCTTTCAGCTTGGCAGCAAAGGTTTCTTTGTTGAACAGGTCGCTGACGCGCAGTGCACGACGGGCAACTTTGTCTTCGTAAGCCGGTCCGATGCCACGGCCCGTCGTCCCGATCGCTTTTGCACCGCGCGCTTTTTCGCGCGCCATGTCCATGGCGACATGGTATTGCAGGATCAGCGGACAGGCTTCAGAAATCAGCAGACGTTCGCGTACGGGAATCCCACGCTCTTCCAGGCCTTTCATCTCTTTCATCAATGCTTCAGGAGAGAGAACCACGCCATTACCAATGATGCTGGTAACGTTATCACGCAGGATGCCAGAAGGGATTAAGTGGAGAACGGTTTTTTCACCGTTGATGACAAGTGTATGGCCCGCATTGTGGCCGCCTTGATAACGCACCACGTAGTTAGCGCGCTCAGTCAGAAGGTCTACAATCTTACCTTTACCTTCGTCACCCCATTGGGTGCCCAGTACGACGACGTTCTTACCCATTTCTCAAAATCACCGATTGCTTAAAAAAGGATTCTACCATCTGATTTTATGGTTTTCAGCACTTTTAGCACACGATTGCGCGCTTTTTTGCCTGCGTTTTGATCACTACTACATCCAGGGGGTAAACGCGGCTTCAGATACCACACAGACGGCGAGCGCCACCTTATCAGGCTTCGCCATGCAGCCGCAGCATGCAGTAAATCACCACGCCGGCGACCACTAATCCCCCACCAAAACGGTGTAAAAGCCGATCGGGCAACTGGGTCATGCTCAACACTACGCGCCGCCACAGCCGTGGCATAAACATCGGCCCCAGTCCCTCGAGCACTAAAACCAATGCCAGTGCCATCCAGATATTTACGTTCATTCCGCATCCAAAAAAAAGCCGACAACATTGTCGGCCTGTCAGTTATATCAGTTCTTAGCGCGTGGCGTTAGACGGCGCCTTCATATAGCGGAAGAAGTCACTATCCGGGCTCAACACCATCACGTCCTGATTTTCGTTGAAGCTGTTTTCATAAGCACGCAGGCTGCGGATAAAGGCGTAGAAATCCGGATCCTGACTGAAAGCATTCGCAAACAGTTTTGCCGCTTCTGCATCGCCATCACCGCGGGTAATCAGGGCTTCACGCTGGGCTTCTGCCAGCGTACGGGTAACCTGATAGTCAGCCTGAGCACGCAGTTTTTCCGCCTCTTCCTGACCTTGTGAACGCTGGCTACGCGCAACCGCTTCACGCTCGGCGCGCATACGGTTAAAGATCGCATCTGAGACTTCCGTCGGCAGATTGATCTGCTTGATCCGCACGTCAACAACCTGAATCCCTAACGCCGCCATACTGTTTGGATATGGCGCAGGTTCACTGCTGTTGGTTTCCCGTTCAACCCGTGCCGCTGCACTGGCGATAGCATCATCTGCGGCTGGCGTAGACACGTCATCGTCACCGCCTGCCGTACCGGTATTCAGCGCATCGCGGACATCCGTGGTCAAACGACCACGAGAATCGGTCACGATGTCTTTCACGTCGAGACGGCCCATTTCTGAACGTAAACGGTCACTGAATTTACGCTTCAGCAGCACTTCGGCCTGAGACACATCCCCACCACCGGTTGCCAGGTAGTAGCGACTGAAATCGCTGATGCGCCACTTAATGTAAGAGTCGACAATCAGATCTTTCTTCTCTTTGGTCACGAAGCGATCGGCCTGGTTATCCATGGTCTGGATACGCGCATCCAGCATTTTAACCGTTTCGATAAACGGAATCTTGAAATGCAGACCCGGTGCAAAAACCTGAGGCTTGTTTTCGCTGTCGCGCAGGACTTTACCAAAGCGCAGGACAATACCGCGCTCACCTTCCTGTACCACGAAGAGCGACGCATAAATGGCGACCAACGCGATAATAATGACAACTATGACTGGCTTACGCATTGATTACTCTCTCCCTTCGCGCTGGGTATCGTTGCGCAGAGCGTTGGCTCGACGCTGATCCATGATGCTGTCTGGACTGTATGACGACGTGTCCGTGCGGCTTGCACTCCGATCGGAAAGTGACGGCAATGCTGCGCTGCTCTTTTGCCCGTTCTTCGCAGAGGAAGACTGAACACCACGCATCAGTTGATCGAGAGGCAGAACCATCAGGTTGTTACCACGATCGTTCACCAGCACTTTACGTGTATGACTCAGAACACGCTCCATGGTCTCAATGTACAGACGCTCTTTGGTAATTTCCGGCGCGGCTTTGTATTCCGGTAAAAGCTTGGCAAAACGCGCCACTTCACCCTGTGCTTCCAGCACCGTGCGCTCTTTGTAAGCACGTGCTTCTTCCAGCACGCGCTGCGCACGACCGTTAGCCCGCGGCTGCACCTCGTTCGCATAGGCTTCCGCTTCACGCACATACTGCTCACGGTTTTCACGCGCGGCAATCGCGTCATCAAACGCTGACTTCACTTCTTCAGGAGGACGCGCCGCCTGGAAGTTAACGTCAAGCACCGTGATGCCCATATGGTACGGGCGAATGGTTTCGTCGATTTCGCGCTGCGTTTCGCTACGCACGACCGTACGACCTTCTGTCAGAATACGATCCATGGTAGAGCGACCTATTACGCCGCGCAGCGCACTGTCCGTTGCCTGACGCAGGCTGTCGTCCGGGCTGGTAACAGAGAACAAATAGCGTTCCGGATCGGTTACGCGGTACTGCACGTTCATCTCCACGCGCACGACGTTTTCATCAGAGGTCAGCATGACGCCCGAGGCCGCCAGTTCACGCACGGCTTCGACATTCACGGCGCGGACCTGATCGATAAAGGTGGGCTTCCAGTTCAGGCCTGGCTCAACGATGTGGCTGAACTTACCAAAGCGCGTGACAACACCGCGTTCCGCTTCTTTGATCGTATAAAATCCGCTTGCTGCCCAGATCACTACTGCCGCAACAGCGACAATGCCAAAAAGTTTGCCGCTACCGCCGGAACTGCGCTGACCATTGTCACCTTTATTGCCGCCGCCGAATCCGCCAAGCTTTTTACTCAGCTTGCGGAAGATATCATCCAGATCAGGAGGCCCAGATTCCTTACCTCCCTTATTCCCCCCAGAGTTGCCGCCTTGATTATTGCTGCTTCCCCACGGGTCGCGGTCCTGTCCGTTATTTCCGGGCTGATTCCACGCCATGTCATTACTCCATTTATAGTTTTAGCGGCTTACCCTTGTGATTTTCCGTTGTGGCGGTACTGGCTGCGTCTGTGTTCCCGACTCGCCGACCAGGTGAAGAGAGTGGCCGTCGGGAAATATGTCAACTAACGCCGCGCAACAACATAAAATCGTCAGGGTAAGTTCGGTTTGGCAATCTCAAACAATATAACTGGTCAGCGACGGCTCCTGCTTGCATAAGCGGTGCCAGTCAACAATCGGCATTCGCACATGCAACCCCACACTGCCGTCCTCTTCGTTCCACTCTTTTTCAATCGCCTGCAACTGATAGAAACGGCTGCGTAAGCGCCCCGCATCCGGTGGCAAACGTAAATCGTACTGGGCAATCTCGCCCGACAGACGCTCGGACAGCGCCTGCCATAACAGCGGAATCCCCGCCCCCGTCTGCGCAGAGAGCCATACTCGCACCGGCAGGTTATTTTCGTCACGGTCAATGCGCGGTTCAAAACCGTCCAGCATATCGATCTTATTCATAATCAGTAACGCGGGAATTTCATCGGCTTCGATTTCTTCAAGCACCTCATTGACAGCATCTATGTTTTCATTGACCCGCACGTCGGCTGCATCGATCACATGCATCAGCAACGTGGCCTGGCGGGTTTCCTGCAAGGTAGCTTTAAATGCGGCCACTAAATCATGCGGCAGATGGCGGATGAAGCCGACGGTATCGGCCAGCACAACTTCACCGACATCGGCAACATTCAGGCGACGCAGCGTGGGATCCAGCGTAGCAAACAGCTGATCCGCGGCATAAACGTTGGCAGAGGTGATGGCGTTAAAAAGGGTAGACTTGCCGGCGTTGGTGTAACCCACCAGCGAGACAGTCGGCACATCGGCTTTAGCGCGCGCCTGTCGTCCCTGCTCGCGCTGTTTTTCAACGCGTTCCAGACGTGACAAAATCTGGCTGATACGGCCACGCAATAAACGGCGGTCGGTTTCTAACTGCGTTTCACCCGGGCCACGCAGGCCAATACCGCCTTTCTGGCGTTCAAGGTGCGTCCAGCCTCGTACCAGGCGTGTTGCCAGGTGACGCAACTGCGCCAGCTCAACCTGCAATTTCCCCTCATGGGTACGTGCACGTTGGGCAAAAATATCAAGAATCAGGCCAGTGCGGTCGATAACACGGCACTCGCACAGGCGCTCAAGATTACGTTCCTGAGCGGGCGTTAAGGCATGATCGAAAAGGACGACCGATGCTCCACTTGTTTTTACCGCATCGGCAATTTCAACGGCTTTTCCTTCACCGACAAAATACTTGGGATGTGGCGCTTTACGACTGCCGGTGACAACCTGCAGTGCTTCAACGCCAGCAGAAGAAACCAGGGTTTCGAATTCCTGTAAATCTTCGAGCTCTTTGTCTTGGGAGAACCAGATGTGTACCAGTACGGCCTGCTCACCGGCATCATAACGGTCAAACAAGCTATAACCTCGCTTATATAAAAAGACCAGGACGGAAAACCTGAGGCTTTCCAGTCCTGGTTAAACGGTGCCGCCTTACTCTGCGTTATCACCGTCTTGTTGTGGCTGCGACTGAGCAGACGTATTGCTGCCGCCGTGATGGTAATTGTTGTTGCTGCCACCGCCGGTATTGTTGCTATGGTGAGAAACCGGACGTGAAGGCACAACAGTAGAGATGGCATGCTTATACACCATCTGACTTACCGTGTTTTTCAACAAAATAACGAACTGATCAAAGGATTCAATCTGACCTTGCAGCTTGATACCGTTGACCAAATAGATCGAAACCGGAACACGTTCACGACGCAGTGCGTTCAGAAACGGGTCTTGTAATGATTGCCCCTTAGCCATTCTATCTTTTCCTTATATGCTTGTTGTTTGTTGCTTGTAGAACACAGTGGTTCTGAAAAAAACTGCGTAAAAATTTGCGCACGTAACTTGCCAATTGTACACAATCACCCATGCTTCGCACTAACAACCTGAAGTACTGTATCACGCGCTAAGTGAGGTTCATCACTGTCTAACCAGTGAATGTTCTCCCAGCCACGTAACCAGGTCATCTGCCGTTTAGCGAGTTGCCGGGTTGCGCAAACTCCCCGATAAACCATTTCGTCGTAGTCGATCTCGCCCGCTAAATAAGACCACATCTGGCGATAGCCGACACAACGAATGGAAGGCATATCCGTATGCAAATCACCTCGTGCAAACAGGGCCCGAGACTCCGCTTCAAATCCTGACGCCAACATCTGGTCGAAACGCAACGCGATGCGTTGATGCAACAGCTCGCGGCTCGCGGGGGCGATAGCAAACTGGTGAACATCGTAAGGGAGCGCTTCGCCGGAAATTTTAGTCAGTTCCGTTAAAGTTTTACCCGAAATAAAAAAAACTTCCAGTGCTCGCGAAAGTCTCTGCGGATCATTCGGATGAATACGACTGCCTGCGACCGGATCAATTTCGCAAAGTTGACGATGTAAAGCTTCCCAGCCTTTTTCACTCGCCATTTGCTCTATTTTTTGGCGGACATCCGGATCGGCCGAGGGCAGCGGCGACAATCCTTCAAGTAACGCCTTGAAGTAGAGCATAGTTCCACCAACAAGCAACGGAATTCGTCCATGCTGAACGATATCCGCCATTTCTGCTAACGCGTCTCGCCGAAACTCCGCTGCCGAATAGGCCTCAGCAGGATCGCGAATGTCCAGCAAACGATGGGGTGCCAGCGCCAGTTCCTCTGCAGAAGGCTTCGCCGTACCGATGTTCATCTCTCGATAAATCAGAGCAGAATCTACGCTGATCAGTTCCACCGGCAACTGTTTACGCAGCTCAATCGCTAATGCGGTTTTGCCTGACGCTGTCGGCCCCATCAAAAAAATCGCCTTTGGCCGGCCAGCCTGGTTTAATTCACTCATGCTTCAACGCGTTTATCGCGCTCTCAATCTCGATGGCTTGCAACAAGCCTGAAGGTGGCGATTTCAGCAGCTGTGGACAAAGCCTTTCCAGCTCCGTCAACAGCGTAATCGCCTGGGAGTGATTCCAGTTCTGAGGCTCTGCATCCTCTCGTCGCGCCAGCCACTGGGCCAGCTGCGTCGCAGAGTTCTCTTGCTGTCGGGCGAGATAGCCTAACAGTTCAGGAATCAAGATTTGTAAATTTTGTGTTCGTAACGGTAAAGGCACGGCGCGCAAGATAATGTGGTCGCCCTCCGGATGCAAATCAATGCCCATCTGGTTAAGCAGACTGAGATTGTCCTGTGCCGCCTTGCGCTCTGCCGAGGCGATTTTTAACCGCACAGGAATCAAAAGCGGTTGTGCTTTTAATCCACCTTCCTGCGGCTCTAACTGGGCCTGTTTTAACCACCGCGCCGCCACGGGCAGGGCTAATAACAGTAAAGTCTGGTCCTGCTCCAGCACGGCATACTGATCTGCCAGCACCGTCAGTACGCGACCAAAACTGTGCAGATGCGCTTTCACAGGCGCTGGCGTGATCGTCGCCTCACGTGGCGGCGAGACCGGCGCTTTTGCCGCAGTGGCAGGAGGGGCTGCGGTATCCAGCAACTGCTGATAAACCTTGCCTTCACGCGGGCGATAACCCGGCTCTTTACTTTGCCAACCCGCCCCACCGGTTGTGCCACCACTGTTACGCGGCGTTGCCGCAGGCTGGCTGAAATGATTGCCGCCTGCGGCCTGGCGGTTTTCCTGTTGCCAGCGTGGTGCAGGCTCCTCCGCCTGTACGGCTGGCAGAACGGGCGCCGCGCTTTCCTGCAAGACGCTCATGACGCCCTGGTAGATAAAATCATGCACCAGACGTGACTGATGAAAACGCACCTCATGTTTTGCCGGGTGGACGTTGACGTCGACCTGGTGAGGATCGATCATCAGATAAAGCACATAGGCGGGCTGTTGATCGTCCTGCAACTGGCTCTGAAACGCCTGCCGGATGGCATGGTTGATGAGCTTGTCACGCATCATGCGGCCATTAACATAACAGTACTGGATGTCGCTGATCTGACGAGAGCCGGCGGGATCGGCAACCCAGCCGCGCAGAGCTAAATCGTCATGCTGCCAGTCAATCCGCAGTGCGTGCTGCATGAAGGTCGTGCCACAAATCGCGCCAAGGCGACGTTCACGCTGGCGCTCATCGTTAACCGCCCGGTACTGACGCATCAGCTTGCCGTTATGGTTCAGAGAAATCGCCACGTCAAACCGCGCCAGCGCAATGCGACGGATGACTTCATCAATATGACCAAACTCGGTTTTCTCAGTACGCATAAACTTGCGGCGCGCTGGCGTATTGTAAAAAAGGTCAAGGACTTCCAGCGTCGATCCACAGGGATGTGCGGCAGGCTTGAGGGTCACCTGCATATCACGGCCTTCCGCGTACGCCTGCCAGGCTTCGCTTTGTTCGGCCGTGCGCGACGTCAGCGTCAGGCGGGAAACCGAGCTGATACTGGCCAGCGCTTCCCCACGGAACCCCAGGCTCATAATGGCTTCCAGATCGTCCAGCGATGCAATTTTGCTGGTTGCATGGCGAGCCAGCGCCATCGCGAGTTCATCTTTTGCGATACCACAGCCGTTATCGCGGATGCGGATGAGTTTTGCACCGCCCTTTTCGATATCCACATCTATTCGCGTTGCCCCCGCATCAAGGCTGTTTTCCACCAGTTCCTTCACAACCGATGCGGGGCGCTCAACCACTTCTCCGGCGGCAATCTGGTTAGCGAGTTGCGGCGGTAAAATTTGTATTGGCATGCGGGATATCCTTGTAGCTGGTTGCCCGGCCTGCTGGCCGGGCCCACAATCAGGATGCAGGGATTTTCAGGTTTTGACCCAACATCACGTTGGTTGATTTCAGGTTATTCGCCTGAAGGATCGATTTCGGGCTGACACCGTAATGGGCGGCGATGCTGCTCAGTGAATCACCACGAACCACCTTATGTCGGATCGGGCGACGGGGAGTCGTTGCAGCTGGCGTTGTCCTGCTGGCTACCGCGCTGGCAGGCACTTTCAGTCGCTGTCCCACCCAGACGACATCGCGCTTCAGGGTATTCATCTGCCGTAACGTTGCCATACTTACGCCATATTTTGCTGCAATACCGGACAGCGTCTCTCCACGTGTCACGGTATGCCGCTGCACAGCGCCCGTATACTGCGTCTCACCGGTAGCCGGATTACTGGCTACGCTGACCGCTGGCGACGAGCCCAGCGGTCGGTTTTCCTCCTTTGGGACCGATTGTAGCGGGTGCGCCAGGAAATAAGCGCGCAGTCCTTTATATATTGACTGTGCAATCTTATCCTGGTGTGCGCTACTGCCGAGCAGTCGCTCCTCCGAGGCATTACTGATAAATCCGGTTTCCACCAGAAGCGACGGAATATCCGGCGAACGCAACACGCCAAGGCTGGCATGCTCCGGTAAACGTTTGTGTAACGACGTCACACCGCGCAACTGTTGGATGACTTTCACCGCAATGTCATATCCGACGCGCTGCGAGTGACCAAACTGGAGATCAAGCACCGCCTGGCTCAGATAAGGATCGGCCTGGCTGTTGGCCAGTAAATCGCCAGCCCCGCCCAGGAGTTCAGACTGTTTCTCTTTTTGCTCCAGCCAGTTCGCCATCTCACTGTTTGCACGACGGTTAGACAAGACCCAGACCGAGGCACCTGTGGCCGCATGGCTGGGGGCAGCATCCGCATGGATAGAGACCAGCACGTTGGCATTCGCTTTACGCGCCACGTCTGACCGGCCCATCACTGAAATAAAGTAGTCGCCATCACGCGTCAATACACCTTTAAACATCGGATCATTGTTTAAGAGCACTTTCAATTTACGCGCAATCGCAATAGTGACGTTTTTCTCTTTCAGGCCGTGCTGCCCAATTGCGCCTGGGTCCTGACCGCCATGTCCCGCATCAATGGCGACAATCACCGTATCGTTGCGGCTGGACGTGCCACCCGGTACGGCCGTGCTATTGGTATTGGTAACCGTAGTGACCGGATTCGCATTGAACGGATTGCTGGCATTGCGTTGTCGCGTTCGGGTGGGCTGGGATTCTGCCACGGCAGCAGGTGCGCTGCGCGTAACGGCGGGATGCTTACCCTGAATAGTAAAGACAACGCTGTAATTGCTGCCATTGCGCTGTGTCACTGCGCGGGTTTTTCCCGACTGCGTTAGCTCAAAAACCAGCCGGATACTTTGTTTATCTTTTGGCGTGCTGGTACGAATGCGCTTTACGATGTTATCGCCGCTAAACGTTAAGGGTAGCCCTTTAATCACGCCACTTTGACGGATATCCAGAACAACGCGGTCGGGATTATGTAGGGGAAAATAGGCATAAACCGGCTGGCCAGAAAAACTGAGCGTTACTGTCGCCTGATTCCCGCCATTTGATACCTGAATGTCCGATAAATTAGCGGCAAACAGCGGACCCGCAACCAGTAGCAATCCTGCCACGATAACTGTTTTCATCCATGACATCATGCCGGTGCCCTGCCTTGTTCGATCTGCGTCACCCAGCGCTGTCCCTGCTCGGAATGTGCCACCAGTTCGGCCTCGCGTGCCTCATTGACATAACGCAGCGTTAAGGCGATATCCGGGGGAGGCAAAATACCGGCACCCTGTTGCGGCCACTCCACCAGACAAATCGCGTCATTGGTGAAGTAATCACGAATCCCCATGAACTCGAGTTCTTCCGGATCGGCAAGGCGATAAAGATCAAAATGATAGACAGCACGCCCGTCCAGAACATACGGCTCAACCAGCGTATAGGTCGGACTTTTCACATTGCCCACGTGGCCGGATGCCTGTAAGAAACCGCGGCTGAATGTGGTTTTTCCCGCACCGAGGTCGCCGTAAAGATAGATAACCGCCGCCTTGCCACAGGCATGCGCCAGTTGAGCACCCAGGTCGAGTGTTGCCGCCTCAGTGGGCAAAGGTATAACACAGCTCTTCATGCTTCTTGATTCATCTCTGGATTAACAAACTGCCACAGCAGATCAAATAAGTCTGATGCCAGCATACCGCGCGTGCCCCATAGTGCCGCTCGCTTATCAGCGGCAGCACCGTGAGCGACACAACCTGCGCAGGCAGCATCAAACAGCGCCAATTTTTGTCCCATCAACGAGGCAATAATACCGGTGAGCACATCACCCATACCACCCGATGCCATTCCTGCATTACCCACATCGGCAAAAGCCATCTGACCACTTTCACTGGCAATAATGGTGCCGGCGCCTTTTAAGACCACGACACCACCATAGCGTTTCACCAGTTCCTGTGCAGCATGTAAGCGGTCACTTTCAATTTCGCTGGTTTTAACACCCAGCAAGCGAGCCGCTTCGCCTGGATGCGGCGTTATAATGCGATTCTGACGTTTCTCTGCCTTTATTGCCAGCAAGTTAAGCGCATCAGCATCCCAAAGCATCGGCTTTTCAGCGCTTTTAACCTTCTCCAGTGCATTCTGGCCCCATTCACGCTGTCCCAGCCCCGGTCCAATCGCAATGACATCCGCCCAGGCGATGCCGTCATCCAGGCGCGTATCCGTCAGCTCGTCCACCATCACTTCCGGGCGCGCGGTAAGAATGGGCGCAATATTATCCTTGTGAGTAAGTACTCGCACCAAGCCGCTACCGGTGCGTAGCGCTGCTTCCGCAGACATCCGAATAGCGCCCGCGGTTCCACTGTCCCCACCAATAATCAGCAGGCGGCCCTGATCACCTTTATGGGAGGTCGCCTTACGCGGCTTAAGCCACTGGCGTAAACTGTGTGCATCGTATCGGGCCATGGGGGGCTGCTGTGCTGCCAGAAAGTCGTGTAAACCCAGACCGGCGAAATAAAGTTGTCCGACACAATCCCGTGCTTTACCGGTGAGCTGTCCGGGTTTTAACGCGATCACGCTCACCGTATGCGTGGCTTCTGTCGCCTCACCCGGCGTCGTGCCGTTTTCTGCCGACAGGCCGGATGGCATATCGATGGCCACGACCGGCGCGCTATGCTGATTTATCTGTGCAATCAGGGTGGATAAAGGCTCAACCGGCGCCCGTGAAACGCCAGTGCCTAACAACGCGTCTACGATCACGTCGACGTTTTCAGGCCAGGCGGCGTCGGGCGCGTGAATTTCGCCGCCCGATTCAAGCCATCCGTCTCGCGCAGTACGCGCTTCGTCGGGTAAAGGTTTACTGCCATCGCACGCCAGCAACGTCACCTGTTTACCTGCAGCCTGAGCCAACCGGGCAACAACATAGCCATCGCCTCCGTTGTTGCCGTGACCGCACAACACCAGCCAGTGCTGAGCTTCTGGCCAGTGCGCCATAATATGTTCATATACCGCCTGACCTGCACGTAACATCAGCTCGTAGAGCGTAATGCCCAGCGCATCTGCCCCCTCGCGCTCAAGTTGTTTCAGCGCCTGCGCAGGCCAGACAGAGTGTGGTAAACTGCCGCGGTTTCTCTTCGGATTCTGGTTAGTCATGTCATACCCTCTGGATCTTGATCAACTCGCTCAACACATTAAGCAGTGGGGACGCGATCTGGGCTTTCAGCAGGTCGGTATTACCGATACCGATCTCAGCGCAGAAGAACCGCGCCTGCAAGCCTGGCTGGATAAGCAGTACCATGGCGAAATGGAATGGATGGCCCGCCATGGAATGATGCGCGCACGTCCGCATGAACTGCTACCCGGCACGCTGAGGGTGATCAGCGTTCGCATGAACTACTTGCCCGCGAAAGCCGCGTTTGCCAGCACGCTGAAAAACCCACAGTTGGGTTATGTCAGCCGTTACGCGCTGGGCCGCGATTACCACAAAGTATTGCGCAATCGCCTGAAAAAGCTTGGAGAAATGATCCAGACGCACTGTGGCGAAAGCCAGTTTCGCCCGTTTGTGGATTCTGCGCCGCTGCTTGAACGCCCGCTGGCGGCTAAAGCCGGACTGGGCTGGACCGGTAAACATTCGCTGATCCTGAATCGTGAAGCCGGTTCGTGGTTTTTTCTGGGTGAACTGCTGATCGATCTGCCCCTTCCCATCGATACGCCACAGGAAGAACAGTGTGGGCGCTGCGTTGCCTGCATGACCATTTGCCCGACGGGCGCGATTGTTGAGCCCTATACCGTCGATGCGCGACGTTGCATTTCCTACCTGACGATCGAACTCGAAGGAGCTATACCGGAGGAGTTTCGGCCGCTCATGGGAAACCGGATTTATGGCTGTGACGACTGTCAGTTGATTTGCCCCTGGAATCGCTATGGGCAGTTGACTGACGAAGCCGATTTTTCGCCCCGCGCCGCGCTGCATGCCTCAGAGTTAACCGCGCTGTTTCAGTGGGATGAAGCTAAATTCCTGCGCATTACGGAAGGGTCCCCTGTTCGGCGCATTGGTTATCAGCGCTGGTCCCGTAATATTGCCGTCGCGCTGGGCAATGCACCCTGGCATACAGAGATCCTTAGCGTCCTTGAGCAACGACGTGGCGAAAGCGATCTGCTGGACGAACATATTGAGTGGGCTATCACGCAACAGTTACATAAGCGAAAAGCGCTGGCGATCGATGTTCAACCCGCGCAGCAAAAACGGCTGGTGAGAGTCATTGAAAAGGGATTACCACGTGATGCCTGATTGCGCAACTGTCCAGAAAACAGGGATTTCCACATCCTGTGAATAAAAATAAAAACGCGTTGTCATTCAATCGTAATAACACAACTGACAGAAAAGAATAACATAATGAAATATTATTATTTCATTAAAAATCAGCAATTTAAATAAAATTTGTGTTATTTTGCAAATGCGTCTACCGTCTGGCTTAATTCACAAACCTGTGGATAACTCTGTTTAAAACAAAATTTCAGAAGGGGGAAAACGGCACAGACAACGCGATAACGGCTGTGGATAACTGGACTGAATTGTCGTTGATACTGCTGCCAGCCTGACAGGCTGTTAACAAAAACGTGACGATAAATCTGGAGCGGGAAACGAGACTCGAACTCGCGACCCCGACCTTGGCAAGGTCGTGCTCTACCAACTGAGCTATTCCCGCATAGAAGGGCACTGCAAAACACATTTTGGAGCGGGAAACGAGACTCGAACTCGCGACCCCGACCTTGGCAAGGTCGTGCTCTACCAACTGAGCTATTCCCGCATAGTAGGATACTGCTAAACATCATTTGGAGCGGGAAACGAGACTCGAACTCGCGACCCCGACCTTGGCAAGGTCGTGCTCTACCAACTGAGCTATTCCCGCGCCTTGTACCGTCATAAATTCTTCACCGGTACGGGGTGCGCATTATACGAGAAATCGCTGCTGCTGCAAGATGCTGACAACAAAATTTTGCGCTTTTAACGCGTTTGCTGATTATTGCAGCAACATGGTGATTTCCTGTGCACCCTTTGCTGGTTAAAGCTGCAAAAAGTGTTGACGGTAATAAGCAAGCTCGGCAACAGACTCACGAATATCGTCCAGTGCCTGGTGCGAACCCGTCTTTTTGAAGCCTGGCAGGATGTCTGGCTTCCAGCGGCGAGCCAGTTCTTTCAGTGTGCTGACATCCAGATAGCGATAATGGAAGTAGGCTTCCAGCTCCGGCATGTACTTAAACAAAAAACGGCGATCCTGACCGATACTGTTGCCGCAGATCGGCGAGGTATTGGCTGGCACCCACTGTTTCAGAAATTCGATCGTTGCCTTTTCAGCAGCACGGTCATCTGTCTGGCTGGCCTTAACGCGCGCAACCAGTCCACTGTTAGTATGAGTACGGACGTTCCAGTCATCCATCAGGCTCAGTTGTTCATCAGACTGATGAACCGCCATCACCGGCCCCTCCGCCAGAATATTCAGATCGGCATCAGTCACCAGAGTGGCAATCTCAATGATACGATCGCGTTCCGGATCGAGCCCGGTCATTTCCAAATCAATCCAGATTAAATTATTTTCGTTTCCAGTGGCCATGCTATTACCTGTGGTTGCTGAGTCGTCATTCGTCATCAATAAGGTGTATCATAGACGTTTTGCCCCTGTGGCGAAATCCAGCTAAACCGGTGAGGGTGAGTGAGTAAAAATAAACTGTCGAAAGGTCAACAACGCCGCGTAAGCGCTAACCACGATCGTCGTTTAAATCAGCGCAAAACGCGCCCGGAAGCGGACGATAATTTATTTGGTGAAGATGCTGAGGGCATTGTGGTCAGCCGATTTGGCATGCATGCCGATGTCGAAGACAGTGCGGGCATTACGCATCGCTGCAATATTCGCAGGACGATTCGTTCACTGGTGACGGGCGATCGTGTGGTCTGGCACCCTGCCCTCAACGGCGGCAAAGGCATTGTTGAAGCGGTGCATGAGCGCACCAGCGTACTGACACGTCCTGATTTTTACGACGGCGTTAAACCTATTGCCGCGAACATCGATCAGATTATTATCGTGTCGGCCATTTTGCCCGAGCTCTCCCTGAACATAATTGACCGCTATCTGGTCGCCAGTGAAACGCTGGATATCGAGCCGCTGCTGGTGCTCAATAAAATCGACCTGCTGGATGATAAAGCCCGCGCGTTTGTCGATGAGCAAATGGCGATCTATCGCAAGATTGGTTATCGGGTCTTAATGGTCTCCAGCCATGAGAAAGCCGGTCTGAGTGAATTGCAGGCGGCATTGATTGACCGGATAAGTATCTTTGCGGGACAGTCCGGCGTCGGCAAGTCGAGCCTGTTGAATGCCCTGCTCGGTTTTGATCAACAGGAAGATACGGCCATTCTGACCAATGACGTGTCCGACGTGTCGGGTCTGGGTCAGCATACGACGACAGCATCCCGGCTTTATCATTTCCCCGACGGCGGCGATGTGATCGATTCGCCCGGCGTTCGTGAGTTCGGTTTATGGCATCTGGAGCCGGAACAAATCACCCGGGGATTTGTCGAATTCCGTGAGTTTTTAGGCGAATGCAAGTTCCGTGACTGCAAACATGGCTCGGACCCTGGCTGTGCCATCCGTGAAGCCGTTGAGCAAGGAAAAATCGACGCATCCCGCTTTGACAACTATCACCGCATTCTGGACAGTATGGCGCAGGTGAAAGTCCGGAAAAACTTTGCTGAGAGTGAAGATTAAGGCCAGTAACAGCGTAGTCGCCATCTGACCGGGGCGCTGCTACAATCCGCCCCCATTTTGTCAATGTTATAAAAGATAGCCAGGAGGCTAGGGTGTTTGATCGTTTTAAACTTGGCTTGAACCACATTCTCCCCAAAAAATGGCTGACTGAACTTGCTGGCTGGGGCGCAAGCCGTCGCGGCGGCTGGCTGACAAAGCTGGTGATTGACGGCTTCGTCTGGTTTTACAAAGTCGATATGACTGAAGCACGTAAACCGGATACCGCCAGTTACCGCACCTTCAACGATTTCTTCGTCCGCCCGTTAAAGGATGAGGCGCGCCCTGTGGATCCGGATGCGAGCCTGATCGCGCTGCCTGCGGACGGTGCCATCAGTCAACTTGGACATATCGAAGGCGACCAGATTTTCCAGGCAAAAGGCCACTACTATACGATCGACGCGCTGCTGGCAGGGAACGAGCAACTGGCCGCGTTGTTTCGTGAGGGTGAATTTATCACGACGTATCTGGCACCGCGTGATTATCACCGCGTCCATATGCCGTGCAACGGCATCCTGCGTGAAATGATTTACGTGCCAGGCGATCTTTACTCAGTGAATCCTCTGACCGCACGCAACATCCCTAACCTGTTTGCCCGTAACGAACGGGTCATTTGTTACTTCGAGACCGATATGGGACCGATGGTACAGATTCTGGTGGGCGCGACTATCGTCGGGAGCATTGAAACCGTTTGGGCTGGCACGGTCACGCCACCACGCGAAGGCATTATCAAACGCTGGCACTATCCGGCCGCCGACCACGACGGTGCCGTTGTTCTGCTTAAAGGCCAGGAAATGGGCCGCTTCAAGCTGGGCTCGACCGTGATTAACCTGTTTGCGCCTGGCCGTGTCAGGCTGGCAGAAAGCCTTGAGGCCGAAAGCAAAGTCCGGATGGGACAACCTATGGCGGTCGCCCTGCCTCTGGCCACCGCACCGTCTGACGCTGTCGAATAAGAGTAAGCCCTGTGTTCGTACGCGCGTTCCTCTGTTTGCTGCTGAGCCTGGGGCTCAGCAGTACTACGTTTGCCGCCAGCCTGCCAGATGCCAGCCAGCTCAGACAACAGCTGGAAGAAGTCAAGTCCGCTAAAAACGCCACTTCGCAAACCGATCAGATTCAGTCGCTTGAAGCTGCACTGGCGGCCCTTTCTGAACGTGATGATGCCGTTGAGCGCGCGCAGCAGTATCAACAGGTCATTGATGATTTTCCGCGTCTGGCACGCGAGCTGAGACAGCAAATCGCCTCACTCAACGACAGTGTGAAGACGGTACGCAGCACAATGAGCAGTGCCGAGCTGGAACAAGAGATTCTGCAAATCAGCAGTCAGCTGATTGAGGAAGGACGCCAGGCTCAACAGGAGCAGGATCGGGCCCGCGAGATCAGCGATTCCCTGTCACAACTGCCGCAGCAGCAAACGGAAGCACGTCGGGCGCTGACGGAGAGCGAGCGACGTCTGCAGAGCGCGGGCAGCCCTGCCACGCCAGCCGGCCAGGCACAGCTGATGGCCCGTCAGGCAGAAAATGCCGCGAATAAGGCCCGGGTGGATGAGTTTGAGCTGGCGCAGCTGTCGGCAAATAACCGTCAGGAACTGGCGCGCATGCGCGCCGAAGTCCACCAGCGTAAGGTCACCCAGCTCGATAATTATCTCCAGGCGCTGCGTAATCAACTTAATGAGCAACGTCAGCGCGAGGCAGAAACTGCACTGGCCCGGACAGAACAGCTGGCGGAAAACAGCGGTGATCTGCCGCCAGCGATCAGTAAACAATTTCACGTTAACCGCGAGTTATCTGGCGCACTGAATCAGCAGGCGCAGCGAATGGACCTGGTGGCCTCACAACAACGCCTCGCTACCAATCAAATCATTCAGGTCCGCCAGGCACTGTCCACGTTACGGGAACAATCTCAATGGCTGGGTGCATCCAGTCTTCTCGGTGATGCCCTTCGCGCGCAGGTCGCACGATTACCTGACATGCCGAAGTCTCAGCAGATCGACAATGAGATGGCCCAGCTTCGTGTTCAGCGACTGCATTATGAGGATTTGCTCGAACAGCAAAACGTATTGCGTAAGGCCCATCAGCCCGACGGACAGCCTTTTACCAGCGAACAAAAGCGGATTCTGGATGCGCAGCTTAAAACGCAACGCGAACTGCTTAACTCGTTGATTTCGGGCTGCGATACGCTGATTCTGGAAATCACCAAGCTGAAAGTGGCGAACACGCAGCTACAGGATGCGCTAACTGAAGTTAAAGACGCGACGCACCGCTACCTGTTCTGGACGGCCGATGTCAGCCCGATTTCGTTGAGTTATCCCCTCGATGTGGCTAATGGCCTGTCTCACCTGCTGACGCTGGACACACTGGGGCAGCTCGGTAAAGCGCTGGCCATGATGTTTACCAGCCGCAGCACGGTATTACCCATTCTCGGTGCGGTGCTGCTGGTCGGCTTCAGTCTCAGTACCCGCCGTCACTTCAATGCTTTCCTTGGACGCTCAGCCAGCAAAGTCGGTAAGGTGACGCAGGATCGTTTTCGCCTGACAATCCGTACCGTGTTCTGGTCGATTCTGGTGGCGCTGCCGCTGCCGGTACTCTGGGCTACGCTGGGATACGGCCTGCAAAATGCCTGGCCCTATCCTGTCGCCGTGGCGATAGGCGACGGCATCACCGCCACCTTACCTTTGCTGTGGATCTTTATGGTCAGCGCACAGTTTGCGCGCCCGAACGGCCTGTTCATCGTGCATTTCCGCTGGCCTCAGGTGCGTGTTGCACGCGCGATGCGCTATTACTCGTTGAGTATTGGCCTGATCGTGCCGCTGATCATGTTGCTGATTACCTTCGATAACCTTGACGATCGCCTGTTCTCCGCCACCCTGGGGCGGCTGTGCTTTATTTTGATCTGTGGCGCGCTCAGTATTGTGACGGTAAGCCTGAAGCGTGCGGGCATACCGCTTTATCTCGATAAAGAGGGCAGCGGCGAGAATATGATTAACCGCCTGCTGTGGAATCTAATGATCGCTATTCCACTGGTAGCCGCCCTTGCGTCAATGACGGGCTATCTTGAAACCGCGCAGGCGCTACTCGCCCGTCTGGAAACCTCTGTGGCGATCTGGTTTTTCCTGCTGGTGATTTACCACATCATTCGCCGCTGGATGCTGATTCAGCGACGCAGGCTGGGCTTTGATCGCGCACGCCAACGCCGTGCCGATATGCTCGCCAACCGTGCGCGCAACGAAGAGGAGAAAGATCAGGCCGCACAAAATACGGACGTAATTGAAATTGAAGAGCCTGTTATCGACCTGGACGCCATCAGTGCCCAGTCGCTGCGTCTGGTACGCTCCATTTTGACACTTATCGCGCTGGTATCGGTCATCGTCCTGTGGTCAGAAATCCACTCTGCATTTGGTTTCCTTGAAAATATTCGTCTGTGGGACGTGAATACCTCCGTTCAGGGCGTCGAAAGCATTCAACCTATTACGCTGGGTGCCGTCCTGATTGCCATTCTGGTATTCGTGATTACCACACAACTGGTGCGCAATATGCCGGCTCTGCTTGAGCTTGCGTTACTGCAGCATCTTGATTTGTCACCGGGCACCGGTTATGCCATCACCACGCTGACAAAATATGTGCTGTTGCTGATCGGTGGCTTGCTGGGCTTCTCACTCATCGGCATTGAGTGGTCAAAACTACAATGGCTGGTTACCGGTCTGGGCGTCGGGCTGGGATTTGGTCTGCAGGAGATTTTCGCGAACTTTATTTCCGGCCTGATTATCCTGTTTGAAAAACCGATTCGTATCGGTGATACCGTGACCATCCGCGACCTTACCGGCAGCATTACGCGCATCAATACCCGCGCAACCACGATCACTGACTGGGATCGCAAAGAGATTATCGTGCCCAATAAGGCGTTCATTACTGAGCAGTTTGTTAACTGGTCGCTTTCCGATTCCGTCACGCGTGTGGTGCTGACCATCCCTGCCCCCGCAACCGTTAGCAGTGAAGAAGTCACTACCCTGCTTAAACAGGCGGCAGAGCGCTGCAGCTATGTGCTGGATACACCGCCACCTGAAGTGTTCCTGGTGGATTTACAGCAGGGAATTCAGTTGTTTGAACTGCGCGTGCATGCGGCGGAAATGGGCCATCGAATGCCGCTTCGCCATGAACTGCATCAGCTTATTTTACATGGCTTTGCAGAGCATGGCATTGAAATGCCGTTCCCGCCGTTCCAGATGCGTGTAGAAGCGCTGAGCCGAAAAACGCCGACAGGTAATAGCGCATCGACCACCCGAACGTTCCGCTCAGGTGGGCTCTGAGAATAAAAATTGCCGTAACGGGCCGGTTAAGAGCGGATTGGTGCGCAGCGAGACAGCGCGTAATCTTGTTCAGGTTAGGTATCAGGACGCAATAAAAAACGCCCGGTCGAACCGGGCGTTATGTTGTCTGAAACGCTTTATTGCTTCACAAAGGCTTCACCCTGCGCGATATCTTTTTTCAGCGTTTCAAGCATGCCTTCCAGTGCCTGCTGTTCAAACGGACTTAATGCGCCGATGGGCTTGCGCTCAGCAACCCCATTCTTGCCCAGCAGCAGCGGTTGAGAGAAGAAGCGGGCATACTTTCCTTCACCTTCAACATAAGCACATTCCACTACGTTCGCTTCGCCATTCAATGCACGCACCAGCGATAATCCAAAACGGGCAGCTGCCTGGCCCATAGACAATGTAGCAGAGCCGCCACCGGCCTTAGCCTCAACGACCTCAGTACCCGCATTCTGGATACGTTTGGTCAGGTCAGCCACTTCCTGCTCACTGAAGCTGACGCCCGGCACCTGAGACAACAGTGGCAGGATGGTCACACCGGAATGCCCACCGACGACAGGCACTTCAACTTCGCCAGGTTGTTTACCTTTAAGCTCCGCAACAAAGGTGTTTGCACGGATGATGTCCAGCGTAGTGACACCGAACAGACGATTCTTATCGTAGACGCCGTGTTTTTTGAGCACTTCCGCCGCAATCGCCACGGTCGTATTAACAGGGTTGGTAATGACACCAATCAGCGCCTTAGGGGCGGTAGTCGCCACCTGCTCGATCAGGTTGCTGACGATGCCGGCGTTAACATTAAAGAGATCCGCACGATCCATGCCCGGTTTGCGTGCCACACCCGCGGAAATAAGCACAACGTCGGCCCCTTTCAGGGCTGGTTTCGCATCCTCACCGCTGAACCCCTGCACCTTTACTGCGGTGGGAATATGGCTGAGATCTACTGCCACGCCCGGCGTGACAGGCGCGATATCGTAAAGAGACAGTTCTGAACCTGCTGGAAGCTGGGTTTTGAGTAGAAGTGCGAGCGCCTGGCCTATGCCACCCGCGGCACCGAGAACGGCAACTTTCATTCATAACTCCTTATTAAGGTGGGGCAGAGAAGATCCGATATTCCATCTGTATCAGAGCGTAACCAACGGCTCAGTGGATGACGTTTGTCCGGTGCCTGCTCTACCTGCTTCAATACAGAAGCGCCGGATAAAAAATGACACATCATCTTCCTGTCCCTTACTCGCCAGGTTACTCACGCGAGTCAGGCAATTCCCGGTTCAGGCTTACTTTAGTAACAAATGATGAAGGCATCATTCTCACTAACAGGCTGTAAACATTATACCCGTGAACTGGCAACCGTATTATCCGCAGAAAGAGATCGGCAATGTACATTTTTATTTTCTTACCTCATCAATAATATAACACCTTTGCAACCTTTGCCTTTTCAGGCTGTGAGCTGGGTTTTGGTCTGAGGAGATTCTTTGCTATTATCGCCGCCCGCGATGATGACCTCGCAGTACAATTAACAACCGATTGCATAAAAATTCATTTATATGCATAATAATGTCTTTGCTGCGGCCTGGTTCGCGGTTTGTCTTACGTATACTGGTAAATTATGCGAAACCCATCGAAACAAGACGATCTGATTAAAGCCTTCAAGGCATTATTAAAAGAAGAAAAATTCAGCTCTCAGGGCGAGATTGTTCAGGCGCTTCAGGAAGACGGCTTCGAGAACATTAATCAGTCAAAAGTTTCTCGTATGCTGACGAAATTTGGCGCGGTGCGCACCCGCAATGCCAAAATGGAAATGGTTTACTGTTTACCTGCGGAACTGGGCGTGCCGACTACCACCAGTCCCCTGAAGAATCTGGTGCTTGATATTGACTATAACGATGCTCTGGTCGTGATTCATACCAGCCCGGGTGCCGCACAGTTAATTGCACGTTTACTTGACTCATTAGGTAAGTCCGAAGGCATCCTGGGCACGATTGCAGGAGACGACACCATTTTTATCACGCCAGCACGCGCCTTTACTGTCAGGCAACTGCACGATGCTATTCTGGTATTGTTTGAACAAGAACTTTAGCCTTTATCTCTGACCGGCAGCGCATCTGCCGGTTGATCTGCAGCGCGTCCCTCCTTGTGTTCTCTTCTGTTTAAACGCTCTATTATCAACGAGTTGAGCCTATCTCATTGCCGCTATTTACCTTGTACTATTGGTCATACCCTTTATCCTGACTACTTTTCCACGCTATTTTATACTGCTCTACACCGCATCGATGGTGCTATCCTTTGAGGTTATGTTCACAAGCAGCCTGATCGACCATAAATTTCCGCACCAAAAGTTAAAGTTGCGCATCTTACTGTTTTTATAAGTAATTACCTGCCAAAGGCCGTTTTTTAACCGCTTTTAATAACGTTTAGTTATAAAAAAATCCCATAAGGTTAAAGTATGACTACAAAACATTATTAGGCAGATATTAATTTCTGCCGTTATTAGTCCTATACTTACTTTCGTGATGTGAATCACACTAATAAAAAAGAAGAACAGCCACGACGAGGACATCTTTCATGAAAATTAAAACTACCATCGCTGCTTTAAGCATTCTCTCTGCCCTGTCATTTGGTGCATCTGCAGCTGAATATGTTTCTGCTGCGGATGCTCAGAATCTGCACTCTGTCGGCACTGTGAGCGTTAGTGGTGTCGCCGGTGCGCCATCAGATATCAGACAGCAACTGAGTGAGAAAGCGGATCAACACGGCGCTAAAGCTTTTCGTGTTATCGAGGCTTACAACGATGGCAACTATCACGCCACCGCTGAGTTGTACAAATAAAAGCGTTTGAACTGACAGGTAACCAGATGAGACCACATGCTCACTGGTTAATTAACATTGCTGGAGAAGAGTAATGAAAACCACATTAACCTTTGCCGCCCTGAGTTTGGCTTCGCTCCTGTCCTTTGGTGCCCATGCCGCCAGCCCGGTAACAAATCAACAGGCGCAGGAGATGAACCTGCAGCCTCTGAATCAAACCATCACCGTCAGCGGCATCGACGGCGATCAGACGAATGTTCGCCAGGTTCTGTCTCAAAAGGCAGATGCCCAGGGTGCGGGTCACTATCGCGTCATTGAAAATAATCGCGACGATACGTTCCACGTTACCGCTGAACTTTATAAGTAATGCATCGACGGCAATCGTGCCGTATCTGAAATTAATCGACAACCCGCTCTGTGTTTTGACTCCGTAGGTTGTTGACAGTTATGAGGAAATAAACATGAATATCAAAGCAACCATCGCAACAGTAAGTCTTCTTTCTGCTATGACATTCGGCGCTTCCGCTGCACAGCTGGTGACCGCCGAACAAGCACAGAACTTACAACCTGCCGGAACCGTAAGCATCAGCGGTGTAGCAGGCTCTCCGATTGATTATCGTGCTCAGCTGTCTCAAAAAGCTGATGAGCAAGGCGCAAGCGCTTACAAAATCATTGAAGCAAATACCGGTGACAGCTATCACCTCACCGCACAGCTTTATAAATAGTTTCTCGTCTGTTCATGACGAACCCTTTAGCCCCGGTCGCCGGGGCTTTTTTCTGTCTGAAACGGCGAGGCAGAACCTGACAGCCATAAGGCGCAGCAAAACGGACGTCGGCTAATGATCGCGCCAGCGGCACAACACTCAGGCACGTTAAAAGAAAGGAACTGGCTTTCGCATGAGGTGCTCTGACGCGAAATGGGGTGGCGTATTTAATGACAGAGTTGCGCTAAGTCGTCATCAGAGAGTGCTGTCATCTCGGCGACAACTCGGGGATGCAAACCATTTTGCAGCATCGTGCGTGCGATCTTCAGCGCGGCCGCACGCTCTCCCTCGCTGCGTCCTTTCTCCAGACCACGTTGCTCACCGAGCTGAATTCCTTCTTTTAAACCTTGCTGAATGCCCTTTTCAATGCCTTTCTGCTCAAGCTGCTGTGCAATAGTCATCAATGCATCCTCATGTTGCGGTACTCGCTGTGCCAGCGTCCTGACGAAAATGTCGGCGTCGGCTGTTTCGCCTGCCTGCAAGAGATAGTGTACCAACGATATCACTTGCGATGAAGAGAGATATCCAGCCAGTAAGACGGGGGCCAGCTTATCGATGAGTTCTGTCAACTCTCTTTGATGTATATGCTTTTGCAGCAATGTTAAAGCCGCCATGCTGCGGTGACCGATAATGTCCTCATCCGGAATAACCGTCACGTCCACCAGCGGAAAAGCGTTGCCATACAGTTCACTGGCGAGCACGGGCATTGCAAACTCATCAAGCCAGCGGGTACTGTAAGGATACGGGCTACGTTTGCCGCTATAGAACAGAACCGGGATGACTAACGGTAGCCGTTTGTTCCCTGCGTCAAGATGCCGCTGCATTGCCGCAATGGCATAGCGCATCAGTCTGAACGCCATATGCTTATCCGGTGATGACTGGTGTTCGATTAAGACATGGATGTAGCCATCCTCTCTGCTTGTAGTTTTCATGCTATACAGCACATCGCTGAAATATTGCCGCAGATCCTCCTCCACAAAAGCACCCGATTCCAGTTTTAATGTATTCAGATCGCACAGGGCGAGCAGCGCTGCGGGAAGGTGCAGTTCCATAAAATCACGGGCAATCGTAGGCTGGGACAAAAATTGCCGGAAAGTCGCATCATGTGGCGTGGGCGTGCCTCTTTTACTTTTCATGTGACCTGTCCTGATGATTGGCGGGCAGAGTATCACGACCAGAAAAAGCGAGGCGTCAGCAAGCGGTAACGTTGCGAGGGTGCTCGAGAAATAATTTTTACTTACGCGGACAAGGCATTAAGCCTGATGATCACAGCCGACCTTAGCGTGTTGAAGATGAGAGCACGTTAAACTGCAGTTGCCCTTCCAGTTCCTCCTCCGCCTCGTCGAACAGCAGAATCAAGGCACCGTAGCGCCGCTTCTGTCCCTGCCCCAGGTTCACAAACTCTATTTTGATGGGCAAAGGTAGCCCTCTGCAGACAATCACGTCCCACAATCCATCCAAATCGCAGATATAGCGCGCTTTCAGGGAAAAGCGTTCACAGAATTGCCGGAAGAAATGGGCCTGATCGACAATCTCATTAAAATCAAAACGCTCGACTCTCATACAGGTGACTCCTGTTATTCGTCGCTGGGCGGCCCGGTGCCGCCCAGATAGCCGTTTAACTTAAACCGCCAAGGTGCAGCGCTTTGACCTCAAGGTACTCTTCCATTCCCAGCACCGATCCTTCCCGGCCCAGTCCCGACGCTTTCACACCGCCGAAGGGAGCCAGCTCTGTCGAGACAGCACACTCATTGATGCCTATCATCCCACTTTCCAGCGCCGAGGAAACGCGGAAGACGCGTTGCAGATTCTGCGTATAGAAATACGCCGCCAGCCCATATTCGGTTTGGTTCGCCCGCCGAATGACCTCGTCTTCATCATCAAACCGGAAGCATGCCGCAACCGGGCCAAATGTTTCTTCCTGAGCCAGCTTCATGCCTTCATGCGCATCGACGATGACCGTAGGCTGCCAGAAATTGCCGCCCAGCGCATGTCGCTTACCGCCCGCGAGTACCTTGCCACCCTGGGCAACCGCATCGTTAACATGTTCTTCCACTTTTTCTAACGCCGAACGCTCAATTAACGGTCCGACAATGACGCCGCTTTCCATACCGTTACCCACTTTGAGTTTATTGACCTCATCTGCCAGTTGGGTTGTGAAACGCTCATAGATCGCATTATGAACAAAAAAACGGTTTACGCTGACGCACACCTGGCCCGCGTTACGGAATTTATTGGCAATAGCGCCCTGAACGGCAGCATCAATATCTGCATCCTCAAATACGATATAGGGCGCGTTGCCCCCCAACTCCATCGACACTTTTTTCATGGTCTCGGCCGCATTGCGCATCAACGTTTTGCCCACCGCCGTCGAACCGGTGAATGAGATTTTACGTACGGCGTTGCTCGCCATAATCGCATCGCTGATAGCATGCGTATCCCCTGCCACGCCGTTAAGCACGCCGTCCGGGATACCGGCTTTCTTTGCCAAAGCCAGCAAGGCAAACGCAGAAAGCGGCGTATTGTTGGCAGGCTTGATGATCCCTGTACATCCAGCTGCTAACGCCGGACCTAACTTACGGGTCAACATGGCCATCGGGAAGTTCCACGGGGTGATCGCCGCTACAACACCAACGGGTTCCCGCGTGGCCAGGATACGCGACCCCGCTTTAGCAGGCGGAATGATTTCACCATTGGCTCGTTTGGCCTGCTCGGCAAACCACTGGATGAAACTGGCGGCGTACTCAACCTCGCCTTCCGCTTCTTTAAGCGGTTTGCCCTGCTCCGTTGTCATGAGCTCAGCAAGCCAGCGTTTGTTTTCAATGATTAACGTATACCAGCGGTAAAGCAGCGCTGAACGCGCTTTAGCCGTCTGCGCCCGCCAGGCGGGAAAGGCATCTTGTGCAGCCTTAATCGCGTCTTCGGTTTCCTTTTTACCGGCTTTCGCCACCTGAGCAACAACGTCCCCCGTTGCAGGATTGGTTACGTCAAAAGTCGACGTCGTCCTCAGCCACTGCCCGTTGACTAAATAGCCGGTCTGGAACAGTTCGCTGTCTTGCAGTGAAGAAGGCATCTGCGTTACTCCTGTCAGTTTGTTTTTACTTCAGGAAAGTATAGATGGCAAAAATGACAGGTCGGGGAAGGAAGGAAAGTGAAAGGGCCGCCAGCATGGCTGACGGCCCAAATTCAGATTTGGACGAGCGTATTTTGATACTTTGAAAGCATCTCAGACAGCCGTTTCACCGGCTCGGTAACACTGTCCGGTGCATCATAAAGGGCCAGCTTTTCCTGATAGACATCCAGCTCGCGCAGCAAGCGTTGGAAATAATAACGGCGCTTCTCATCACTACGGACGGCAATGATACGATCGGCCGTGTGCCGTAACTGGCGGTGGAAGGCGGAAAGCTCCGCATTAATCGGCACGTCTGCCGCACGCAATCGTTGATGTCCAATGATTAACGTCAGGGCGATGCGGTATTTGTCGATGTCACCGGGAAACAGGTTAAGCAATAAGAAGAGCTGCTGGTACAATGCTGGCAAATGGTTTTCACGCCGGCGCGCCTTATTGGTTGTCATTGCCGACACCGCAGCATACATAAAGCGGTTAAGCAATTTACGTCCTGTTCGCGCTTTCGATTTATCACGGATCAGCAGAATCACCATTAAGGCAAGAAAACTCCCGATCCACTGCCCCAGTGCGTTATCGATAAAAACCGTAAAGTTGAACTGCATCGGATTATCCAGCACCAGGACGTTAATCGTACCGGCCATCGCGCCCAGCGTACCAATCTGGCGGCGTTGAATGAGAATGCCTGAAATAAAGCCCAGTAAACCGATGGCAATGCACAGCAGCAGAGCGCTTTGCTGCGTATTGGGCAAGATGTACATAAAATAAAGCGCCCCCAGCGGTATCGCGACCGTCATGCCATAAACGAAGTCTTTCGCCATCATGAGCGGATTAGGCATGCGCATCGCCAGGGCGGTAATCACGCCAAGCATGACCATACAGCCACTACCTGAAGTCCAGCCGGTATAGAGCCAGAATAATGAGCCCAGTGCCGTCGCCACAAACGTACGAATACCATTTATCATCGCATGGTGGGTTTCTGCCGAACGCGCCTGAATCACGACTTCTCGCTGGAGAATGCGCGCTTCCAGATCGGTAATACGACTATTACTCTTCACACCATGAATCAACAGCTGGTATTCCGTTGCGGCACTCATCCAACTCCCCAACGTTTCCGGCACGGTTTTACTGCTGGCAGCCATGAGTCGCCGCATCGTTTTCAGACGTTTATGCACATCTTCTGGCGTCGTGGCCTCTTTTTCCGTCAGCACGCGATACTGCGTGGGAATGTACTCAGGACGTGAGTTCTGAATCAAAAACGTTTCCGCCGCCTGTGTAATCAGCGTCAGCGATAGCGTGTTTAGCATCTGCAGACGGCGGCTGGTATTTTGCCAGCGTGACGACTCCATCATTAACTGGCTACGCATACTGCTCAGCGCCGTTGTGCGTCGTACCAGCGCACTCCAGGCTTTATCGACTTCCTCTTTGTCCTGATGCGCCACACACAGTTGCAGCAACCGATAATGGGCCACCAGCAGCGACGTCACCTCGGCATCAATCACTTTTTTAATGGATCGCGGGGAAAAAATCATATCTGCCAGAATGGCGCAAAGGATGCCCAGGATAATTTCGCTACAGCGTTCCACCGCATATTGCGGAACCAGCGTAAGGCCGCCGCTGGCGTTTGCCGTGACCACGATAATTAATGCGGTATAGCCCGCGAGACCGAGCGCATAGGAATTTTCGACTTTAATCAGCGACGAAAGCCATACGCAAAAACCGGCCCAGATACAGCACAGCAACAGCATGACCACTGGCGCTCGCACAGTGGCAATCATGATAACCAGAGCGGCAACACAGCCAATTAAAGTACCGATAATACGCAGAAGACCGCGATAGCGTAATGCGCCAGAGTAGGGATCGCCTCCTGCCGCAAACGCCGTTCCCCCTGCAACAATTCCGGCGGTCATCACGGCCCAGCGCGGTGTTTCAAGGTTGAGATGAAAGCCGATCATCAACGCTGCCACCAGCGCAAAGGTCAGCTTTATCGGGAAACGCAGAAATTCGATCATATCGCCCTCTTAACCAAACTCACGCAGGCGGTTAAAGAAGGACATCATGGGTGAAACCGTCTGGTGCGGACGATCCTCCGCGCCAGTAATCACCACGGTCGCCGTCGTGCCAGCAGGGAACTGATTACCGGGCTGCTGATCAAGTCGGATGCGGACCGGTACGCGCTGAGCCAGGCGAACCCATTCCAGATTAGACTGAACGGTTGCCATCCCCTTGCTGTCAACACTGCTGCTGCTGTTGGTTACGCCTGCCGCAATGCTGTCCACGGTGCCACGTAAGGTGATGTTGCTGCCCAATGGCGTGATCTCTGCCCGAAAGCCCGGTCTGACGCCGTGCAGTTTGGTCTCTTCCAGATAGGCCAGCACATAAAAGGAGTGCTGCTGCACCAGGGCGACCGCAACCGAGCCGCGCGTAATGAATTCACCCTGGTAAACATTCAGGTTCGTCACCCAGCCGTCTGACGGTGCCTTAATCGTGGTCCGTTCCAGATCAATTTTCGCCAGATCGCGGGTCGCAACAGATTTCGCCAGTTGGTGTTCTGTGGTTTGCAAATCGTTATTGGATTGCTCGATGGCTTCACGCGACATCGCAGAGGTGCCGAGTTGGTTACGACGTCCGGCCTCACGGCGTTTTTCATTCACCAGCGCCTGGTAATATTCTACGTCCGCCTGGGCTTCATCCAGCGCCTTTTGATAGCGGGGACGATCGACAACAAAGAGTGTATCGCCTTTTTTAACGAGCTGGTTGTCATGAATCGGCACATCCGTAATTAACCCAGTGACATCAGGAGAAATGGCCACCACGTCGGCTGCAAATCTGGCGTCACGCGTCCAGGGCGATTCGGTGTAGAACACCCAGGCACGGAATATGATGATAACGGCGATGATGACCAGCAGGATGGTGATCGCGTAACGCGCGATTTTTCTTATAAGCGTGTTCACGTAAACCTCAAACGAATAAACGGGATACTAAATAAAATACACAGCAGTAGAGAGCTGTATTGAAGAGTGCCGGGTGCCAGACAAGATCGTAAATACCACTGGGCGTCAGCACGCGTTTCACCAGCCAAAACAGCATAAGTGAAACGATGAGTTCGATAAAAATGGGCGGAAAAGAGAGCCCAAACATGACAAAGACCGGAAGTACACTCATTAAAAATCCTTAGTTCGACACGGCCGGGATAGTCCACCGCCTTGATCGACGCAAAAGCCCGCGCCCTAAGCCACATCTGAACTACGGCTGGCTTAATAATAGCGTATCATCGGGTGTTTTCAGGTAATGAAGCGTCGCCAGGTGATACCCCGGTACGCTTATAGTAACGCGCTTAACTATACGTTTTCTACTGAATGTGATCTAAATCACTTTTTAGCCAGAGTAAACAATGGAACGACTTAAAGGTATGTCGATATTTGCCAAAGTGGTTGAATTAGGTTCTTTCACGGCGGCCGCACGACAGCTTCATCTCAGCGTGTCATCCATCAGCCAGATAATCGCCAGGCTGGAAGATGCCCTTCAGGTTAAGTTACTCAATCGCAGCACACGCAGCATCGGCCTGACCGAAGCGGGGAAAATTTACTATCAGGGTTGCCGCCGCATGCTGGCTGAAGCCAGCCAGGTACATGAGCAGTTATATGCGTTTAATAATACGCCTGTCGGGGTGTTACGGATTGGCAGTTCCTCCACGATGGCGCAGAACGTCCTGGCCGGCATGACCAGTGATATGTTGCGTGACTATCCCGGCCTGAGTGTCAATCTTGTCACCGGCATTCCTGCCCCCGATTTAATCGCCGATGGCCTGGACGTGGTTATTCGGGTGGGCGCATTGAAAGATTCCAGTCTGTTTTCACGCAGGCTGGGGGCAATGCCCATGGTGGTGTGTGCCGCTAAATCCTACCTGGCGCAGCATGGAACACCCGAAAAACCGGCAGACATTACAAAATTCGCCTGGCTGGAATACAGCGTTCGCCCCGACAACAATTTTGAATTGATTGCACCCGAAGGCCTTGTGACTCGTTTGTCACCTCAGGGGCGTTTCGTCACCAATGACTCCCAGACGTTAATTCGCTGGCTTAAGGCAGGCAACGGCATCGCCTATGTCCCGATGATGTGGGTGGCAGATGAGATCAAGAGCGGAGAGATCGATATTTTATTCCCACACTATCAATCCGACCCGCGTCCGGTTTATGCGTTATACACCGAAAAAGACAAGCTGCCGCTGAAAGTTCAGGTCTGTATCGACTACCTGACGCACTACTTTGAACAGGTTGCCGAGCAGTACAAGCAGCACCGAAAGACATAGCCCTTCGCCTTTAGCAAGGTACTCAACAGGGCATCACAAAGGTGCGGGACAGGACTTTAAACAGGCCTCATTTACGGCAGAGACAGGAAAATCGCGCCAGCGTTTACTGAATGTGGCGCCTTCAGGATGTAATAGTAGCGCACTAAAAAAACCCGCCAGCAGGCGGGTTTGTCAGGCTAATCAGGCGGTGCCGCCGATAGTCAGCTTGTCCAGCTTGAGCGTAGGCTGGCCCACGCCAACCGGCAGACTCTGGCCTTCTTTACCGCACACGCCAACGCCTTTATCGAGCGCCAGATCGTTGCCAACCATAGAGATTTGCTGCATTGCCTCAATACCGGAGCCGATCAATGTCGCCCCTTTTACCGGTTTGGTGACTTTGCCTTTCTCAATCAGATAGGCTTCGGACGTGGAGAACACAAATTTACCCGACGTAATATCGACCTGGCCGCCACCAAAATTAGGCGCATACAACCCGTATTCCACACTTTCAATAATGTCCTGCGGCGTCGATTTACCCGCCAGCATGTAGGTGTTGGTCATACGAGGCATTGGCAGGTGCGCATAAGATTCGCGACGACCGTTTCCGGTAGGATTCACGCCCATCAGCCGGGCATTCAGCTTGTCCTGCATGTAGCCTTTCAATACGCCATTTTCAATCAGTACGTTGTACTGTCCGGGTACGCCTTCATCGTCAATAGCCAGTGAACCGCGTAATCCCTCGATCGTGCCATCATCAACCACCGTACAGAGGTCGGACGCCACCAGTTGGCCCATCTTACCGCTAAAAACGGAGGTTCCACGGCGATTGAAGTCGCCTTCCAGACCATGACCTACCGCTTCATGCAGCAGCACGCCTGGCCAGCCCGCCCCCAGCACCACCGGTAAAGCGCCTGCAGGCGCAGCCACTGCGGAAAGATTGACCAGTGCCATGCGTACCGCTTCGCGTGCCCAGGCATCAGCGCGCACATCGCCATTTTCATCAGCGAGGAAAAACGCGTAACCAGTACGCGCACCGCCACCGCTGGTACCCCGTTCGCGTTTGCCCTGATCTTCCACCTGAACGCTGATGGACAGACGCACCAGCGGACGCACATCGGCGGCCAGGGTACCATCGGTTGCCGCCACCAGGACCTGCTCATATACGCCGGTCAGGCTGGCATTCACTTCCTGAACCCGTGGGTCAGCAGCCCGCGCAACCTGGTCAACACGATGTAACAGGGCGATTTTGTCTTCACGGCTGAGGCTGCCAAGCGGATCGACAGGCGCATAGAGCGCGCGGTTGACGACGGCTGACAGCGTGTGCGCCTTGCCATTCCCCTGCTCGCGTACGATGCTGCGGGCCGCTTCTGATGACAGACGCAGGGCATTCATTGTGATCTGATCGGCATAGGCGAAGCCGGTTTTTTCGCCGCTGACGGCGCGGACACCCACGCCCTGATCGATATGGTAGGAACCATCTTTAATGATTTTATCTTCCAGAACCCAGGATTCATGGAAGCTGGACTGAAAATAAAGATCGGCATAGTCCAGACGACGTTCTGAAAGCTGCCCTAACAGGGAAAAAAGGTCCTGCTGATTAATGTTGTTAGCAGTTAGCAACTGCTCACTTACCAGATTCAGAGTCATCGTTTCTCACTCAATATGTGCTCGGATATTCATAGCCTGAGGCAATTATGTTACGCCGTCAAATATCACTTGTTATAGGTTTCGCGTGGCTTACGCATAACCTCGTCAATTTTGGGCTTATCGAGCGGGCCGCTAATGTGATAGCGCAGCACAGAAATTTTACTCCAGAGCGGCCCCAGAACTTTACTGGCCGCGAATACCGCGGCCCCGACGACCGGGTTAATCGCGAACGCGGTGGCGACACCAACGGAGGCGGAAATTTCCGGGGTAACTATGGCTTCCATATCAATCCGTCGCTTCACAAGATCCATATTGCCCTGCATGGCGATATCCGCCTCCAGCCCATCGACTGACAGGTTATCAGTACGGATGACGCCATCTTCAATCCAGGCGGTACCATTGATTGAATCGAAATAGAAACCCTGTTTAAAAGTATCACTGAAGTCGAAACGCAGTTTACGCAGCAGTGCATCAAAACTGAGCAGGCGCAAAATCTGCCCCGCCGCACCGGTATCCACATCCGTTATCTGGCCTTTACCAAAGTGTGTTTTCAGTGTGCCGCTCAGCGTTTCCGCTGATGGCTGCCAGGGTGCAGCGCGCCAGTGCAGGTCATAGTTAATTTTGAAAGGTGCATCGCGTAATGGCGTATTCACGCCGAACCAGTTGGTTGCGTTATTGATGTTGCTGCCCTGCAAGGTGCCTTTCAGCGAGGTACGCTGGTCGTTGGGCCGGTTAACCCATTCGCCCTGAATATTCAGACGCGAACTGCCTGTATCCACCAAGCCATTAGTAAGTGCTAACGTACTTCCTTTAGGTTGCAGCCCGGCGGAAACGCGCCCGTATTTTTGTCCCATCAGCCAGCATTCTGCACACTGAAACTGCACCGCAGGCCACTTGCTAAAGTCAATCTGATCGCTTTTTTGCCCCAGTGGCGAAGCCGCGGTATTTTTTCCATCAGCGCCCTGCCAGTCGGGATTGTAATAAAGATAATCCAGAGCAAGCTGCCACGCTGCTGACGGCGAGGTCGTAAGCTGGCCACGTAACTCTTTGGCATTAACCTTCACCTGGGTTTTACCGCCCATCTCCTGGGTGACGGTGGTATCCACGTCATGCCACTCTTGCCCTGCCAGACTGACAGCGGGGCTACGTAAGATAATATTGCCTGGCAACGTTGCCCCGCCCACCTTATGCTCACCCGACGGGCTGGCCGCTCCGCCTTCGCCCGCCATCAGGAGTGCCGCCCAGGCTTCGCCATCGAGCGCAGGCAAATTCAGCACCATGCCTGAACGATCCGGCAGCGCCGGTGTGGTTTTGGTGTCGTTAAGCCAGATGCCTCGCTCAACGCGCAGCGTGGGCTCCAGCAGCCAGCGGCTGTTAAACCGGTGCCGCTCGTCAACGCTGCCGCTCAGATCGAAATGCGTTAAGTCGCCGTTTGCATTAACGGTAACCGGCAGGCTCTCGCCAGCCTTTTTGTCGAGTGGCGGAGGTAAGCGACTACTTACTTCCTTACCGTCTCCTTTGAGTTGCACGGCATAATGCGCACCGCCCTTGTGAGGCAAGGTGACGTTTACCTCACCTTGCCACGGAAGATGACCGGCCAGTTGGCTGCTAATCTGTCGGGGTATGTCAGTGATTTTTGCCAGTTGCCAGTCCGCCTGTAATTTGACGTTCACGCCAAAATCGTCAGGATTCTCCTGCGTCGTGAAGCTGACATCGATCGGCTGTCCAAACCAGTTGGCCTGCAGCGTATCGCTTTCGAGATTGCCGTTGTTATAGCGGAACTGCCCCGTCAAATGGGTCATTGTGGTATTCAGGGGTTTGATATGCAGGCTGTTGTTATTCATCTGCACATCCCCGCTGGCGTGAACATCTTTGCCATTCAATGGAATATCCAGCTTGAGATGACCTTTGGTCAGGCCTTTGACCTGGAGCTGTTCCAGTGCCGCTCCCAGCGACGATTTGAGCGGCGTGTGCTGGAAGTACTCACCGATTTGCTGCCCGTCACCGCTGATATCGCCATTAATAATCAGCTTTTCCTTCAGGTAATCCGGGATGACGGCGCTGACATTGCGGGCATCGACTTCACCCAGTTTCGCCAGTGGCGCATTCATCCACAGGCCGTCATTCAGGAAGTTAAGATCGATATCAAGATTGCTGAGATCGGGCCAGCCCGGCTGGAACGCATAGGTTGCCTGGCGTAACGGCACCCAAACCTGGAACATCCCGTCGTTGTGCTGGAAGGGAAAAAGCGCTGGATTACCGTTAAACAGCAGCGTGGCATTACTGACCTTGCCGCCTTTAATCGCACCGCTTAAATAGTGTGTCAGCGAGTGGCCCATTATCGGTGTCGGGAAATAGCGCCACGCATCACCAGCGTTCGTGACGTTAATGCCGGCCAGAATATTCAGTTGAGGTTGCGCATCACTGTTTTGCTGATAGCGGAAATCGCCGTGCGCCCAAAGGGAACGGGCCTGAATGTCAAGGTCGTGACCCGCCAGCGTCAGCCCCTGCTTATCCTGCGTCCAGTTAAGGTTGCCGGTGATCTGTTTGATCTCCAGCGGTGCCTGGAACATATCACCATAAGGCACCGTAGCCTGCCCCATCGCAATTGCGGCTTGCCCATCGTTCAGGCTGCCTGTCGCCTCACCATTAAGATGGCTGATGCCGGGAACCAGCTTCCAGTACTGCCAGCTAAAATCACGCCACTTTACCTGAAAGCGGGTCTGCTCGGGTTGTGCTAAGGGAATATCTAACGCAAGCCCATCAATCGTGCCCCGCGGCCGCAATGCACGCCAGTTATCAAACAGCGCAGGTGAGAGAGGCGCAAAAAGCGGCACCAGCGGCGCGATGCGATCTAATGCTAACTGCGTCGCACGAACGCGGACTTCGGCCTCGCTGTTGCTGCCCAGCATCTGCACGTCCTGCGGTTGCCAGAACAGCGAAAAATGACCAGCAGGCCACGCATTGCCGTCTGTGCTGAGTTTGGTTTGCGGCACCGTTACCACCCAGCCATTTTTATAACGCGAAAGGTGCACCGTCAGACCATCAACGTTGAGAGTATGGGGACCGCTCTCGCCCTGCCAGCTTGCGCCGCCTTGACTTAACAACAGGTCGCCAGCGTAGATATCACCATCACGCAGAGTGACCCAGGCTGCCAGGCTAAACCGGGCGCTGTCCAGACGTGTGTTATCCCGTACCCAGCGGCCCAGCCAGGGGCGCATATCCACGTCATCAGCCTGCATCCAGATGCGACCGTCGTTGAGTAAGCCTTCGTTATCGTTCAGGTCGAGACGGACCTGCACAACACCGTGCTGTCCGGTAAAACTCGACAGGCTGACCTCACCTTCTGCGCGATGTCGCGTATGTTCGTTCAGCCAGGTGAGTTTAGGGATAGCCAGTTCAGCATGCTGACCGGATGGCGTGATAAAACCAATCGTGCTGTCGCGCAGATCGAAGTGATCGAACTGGCGTAAAAACAGATCGTTGATCTGGGTGAGCCTGAAGCTGTGCTTCTCGTTGTCACTGGTCAGGAGAGGCTGAGTGCTGTTAAAGTGCAACTGCCAGAACGTCAGATCGCGGAACTGCCAGCGCCAGTGGAGCAATGACTGCCAGACGTCCAGCGCAACGGTAATACGCGCGATCGAGAGCGTCCCCGTTTGTTTCATGTCCACGTTCAGGTCACGGATTTGCAGCGTGGGCCCAAAATTTTCCCACTTGCCCTTCAGCTGGCTGGCGTTAACATTGGCACCGCTGACGTCAGAAACAAACTCTAAGACCTGACTACGATAGTTATCGAGGTGCGGCATCGCCAGACGCAGCGCACTGACCAGCAGCGCCACAATCACAATGACTGTCGCGAGCAGCAGTAACATCACTCTTGGCAACTGCCTCACTCACACCTCTCCTTGTCTACCGTTAACGACGGATGGTTGCTGCTCATACCCGGCGTCTTATGACATAAGCGGTATGGGGCCACATTTTACCCTAAAATGTGCGGCCAGACATCGTGAGCCTGACCGGCCAGCACTACATCATGACCACATCGAACTGTTCCTGAGTATAGAGCGCTTCAACATGCACCTTTACCTGCTTGCCGACAAACAGCTCCACTTCCGCCAGCGCATGGGACTCATCCGTTTTCAACGCTTCGCCCACCGTCGGCGACACGTAGACCAGGAAACGGTCAGAATCATAAGCATGATGAACACGAACAATTTCACGCATAATTTCGTAGCACACCGTTTCGACGGTCTTCAGTGTGCCGCGCCCTTTACACACCGGGCAATCCTCACACAGCACGTGTTCGATACTTTCGCGCGTACGCTTGCGCGTCATTTCCACCAGCCCTAAGGCGGAAAACCCGCTGATGCCCGTCTTCACTCTGTCTTTACTGAGTGCGGTTTCCAGCGAATGCAGCACGCGACGGCGATGATCTTCATTACTCATATCAATGAAGTCGATAATGATGATGCCGCCAAGGTTACGTAGCCTCAGTTGGCGGGCGATCGCCTGTGTCGCTTCCACATTGGTGTTAAAAATAGTTTCATCAAGGTTTCGGTGTCCGACAAAGGCACCGGTGTTGATGTCGATTGTCGTCATCGCTTCAGTTTGGTCGATGATGAGGTATCCGCCAGATTTCAGTTCAACTTTACGTTCCAGTGAGCGCTGAATCTCGTTCTCAACATCAAACAGATCAAAGATGGGCTGTTTGCCATTGTAAAGCTCGAGCTTGCTGGACATCTCCGGGATGTATTCGCTGGTGAATTCCTTGAGGAGATCGCAGGTCAGGCGCGAATCGACACGAATGCGATCCAGCGCTGCGCCCGCAAAATCGCGCAGAATACGCTGCGCCAGCGCCAGCTCACCATAGAGTAAACAACGGGTTTGATTGCGCTTTTTCCGCTCGCTGACTTTGGTCCAGAGCCGTTTCAGAAACGCAGCATCCTGCGCCAGTTCTTCTTCGCCAATGCCTTCCGCGGCGGTGCGGATGATGAAACCGCCCAGGTCGTCACAGTAGTCGGCCACGACGGCTTTAAGCCGTTCACGCTCTTTTTCACTGGCAATGCGTTGTGAAACGCCAACGTGTGAAGCGCCGGGCATAAACACCAGGTAGCGCGAGGGCAACGTGATATCTGTGGTCAGCCGCGCGCCTTTAGTGCCAAGGGGATCTTTCACCACCTGCACCACGAGATCCTGTCCCTGACGCACCAGCTCCGCGATATCACGTACCACGAAATTTTTCTTTTCATCGCCCGCAACGCATTCTGTATGCGGCATGATGTCGGACGCATGCAGGAAGGCCGCTTTATCGAGCCCGATATCCACAAATGCCGCCTGCATGCCAGGCAAAACCCGGCTGACGCGCCCTTTGTAAATATTACCGACGATGCCACGCCGGGCTTCGCGCTCAATGTGAATTTCCTGCAGGATACCGCCATCAATGTAGGCGACGCGCGTTTCAGCAGGCGTAACGTTAACCAGTAGTTCTGCCGTCATGTTAACCCCTTACGGCACGCAGTGACTGGAACTGGTCGATCAGTTCCGCGGTCTCAACCAACGGTAATCCGACGACTGCGTGATAACTTCCATTGATTTTACGAACAAAGTTTCCGCCCTTTCCCTGAATACCGTAAGCGCCTGCTTTATCCATAGGTTCACCTGTGGCGATGTACTCATTGATGTCGTGTGCGGTTAAGTTACGAAACGTCACCTCGGTGACCACCAGACAGTCCAGCACCTGCTGACGATCGGCCAGCGCGATAGCCGTCATGACCTGATGCGTTTTTCCCGAGAGTTTACTGAGCATCGCGCTGGCATGGTCGGCATCGTGGGGCTTTTCCAGCACCTCGCCATTGAGCACCACGATGGTGTCGGCACCCAGCACCGGTAAGTCTTGCCGGGCAAGCGTGACGCCCGCTTTAGCTTTGTCATGCGCCAGGCGTCGAACATAGCCCTCTGCCGTTTCACCGGGCTGACGTTGCTCTTCAACATCAGTGACAAGACGCTCGAAGGTGATGCCAAGCTGGCTCAGCAGTTCACGTCGGCGGGGAGACGCGGAGGCCAGATACAGGGTTACCATAAATTTCCTTATTGAACAGCGAACTGACGGCGGATCTTTCTCATCAATAAGAATAGCCACGGCCAGAGAATCCCGTCGACAACACTGCTCCAGAAAATTTCAGGGCGGAATGAGACGTTGATCACCAGAAACTCTGCCCAGAAGACGATCACATCCATTGCTAATGACAGCACCATAACCATTAACGCCTGCTGCCACAATGCTAAGTTACGGAATAACTGGAATTTAAACGCAACCAGATAGGCGATAATGCTGAGCGCCAGTGCGCGAACGCCCAACGTCGAACCGGCGATTAAATCCATAATCGCCCCCAGCAGAAAACCGCTGCCCACATTCACGCGATGCGGCAGCGCCAGCACCCAATACACCAGAATCAACAATAGCCACGATGGCCGGAACATATAGATCTGTTCCGGCCATGGCATGATTTGCAGAATAAACGCCATCAGAAAGGACAGCCAGATCACCCATCGTCCCTGGCTGCGATATCGACTCAATTCTGGCCTCCGCGTGAGCGGGAAGCGGCATCCTGCGAACGACTTTCGCTGCTGCCCGAAGCGGGTGTGGTAGTCTGTGTGGTGGGCGCAGGCGGCCCCATTTCGCCGGCAGGCGGCAGCACCTGCGGCATCATTTGCATCAGGCGCTCGTTCGCGACCCGATGCACTTCATCAGGCGCCATAGGCATATCACCATTATGATCGGCTCCCCAAAGCAGCAGCAGATAGCGCAGACGTTGCAGACCCGCAGTAGGATGTGCCTGAATCACGGTATAAGCGCGTTGCGTATCCACTTTTACCGAGGACACGACACCGACAGGATAGCCTTCAGGGAAGCGGCCACCTAAGCCTGAGGTGACTAACACATCGCCCACGCGAATATCGGTATTGCCTGGCAGATGTTCCAGTTGTAAATCTTCCGTACAGCCATTGCCCGCCGCAATGACACGAATATCATTACGCAGTACCTGAATGGGTAGCGCATGTGATGCATCACAAATGAGCAGAACGCGGCTGGTAAACTGACCGACAGCGATGACCTGGCCCACAACACCTTTATCACTGATGACCGGCTGACCTTCATACACGCCATTGGCGCTGCCTTTATCAATCACGACCTGATCGGTATAGGGATCGGTACCGGTGGAGATCACCTGGGTCACCATCTTATGCTCGTCCTGACGCAGAGGTGAACCCAGCAATTCGCGCAGGCGTGCATTCTCCTGCTTGTATTGCCCCAGCATGAGCAGGTCGCTGTTTTTCAGAAACAGCTCCCGACGTAACGCTTTATTTTCCAGCTCAAGCTGCTGGCGTGAAGCCAGCGTATCTGACACGCCATCCAGAAGTTGACGCGGGCCGTTGGCCAGGAAGTAAAACGGACTGACCGATGTGTCCAGATAGTTGCGTATTTGCGTAAATGAACTCACGCGACTATCTGCGATGATGATGGCAATCGCCACAATCACCGCCAGAAAGAGACGCAATTGCAGAGAAGGGCCTCTGCTAAAAATCGGCTTCATATAATCTGCGTGTTCCTCGACTACAAGGTAAGAAAGTACGGACGTACCGCACTTTCCTGGGCTGGACACATCATACCGATGCACGCAGCGCCGGTTTACACGCTACTCCCTGCGCACTGTTACGACGGTCTCAGCCGGTTGAGGCCATTATTCTTCGCTGAATAAATCGCCGCCATGCATGTCGATCATTTCCAGGGCTTTACCGCCGCCGCGCGCAACGCAGGTCAGCGGATCTTCCGCGACGACAACAGGAATGCCTGTTTCTTCCATCAGCAGACGATCCAGATTTCTCAGCAGCGCACCACCGCCCGTCAGGACCATGCCACGCTCGGAAATGTCAGAGGCGAGTTCTGGCGGACACTGTTCCAGCGCGACCATTACTGCACTCACAATTCCGGTGAGCGGCTCTTGCAGGGCTTCAAGGATTTCATTTGAGTTAAGGGTAAAGCCGCGTGGCACACCTTCTGCCAGGTTACGACCACGCACTTCGATCTCACGCACTTCGTCACCCGGGTAAGCAGAGCCGATCTCATGCTTGATACGTTCCGCTGTGGCTTCACCAATCAGTGAACCGTAATTACGGCGCACATAATTAATGATGGCTTCATCGAAGCGGTCACCACCGATACGCACGGAAGAAGAGTAAACTACGCCGTTCAAAGAAATGACGGCAACTTCAGTGGTACCGCCACCAATATCGACTACCATTGACCCGGTCGCTTCAGAAACCGGTAAGCCAGCGCCAATGGCGGCCGCCATAGGTTCTTCAATCAGGAACACTTCACGTGCACCCGCCCCCTGGGCAGATTCGCGGATTGCGCGGCGCTCAACCTGCGTGGCACCGACAGGCACACATACCAGCACGCGCGGACTTGGACGCATAAAGCTGTTGCTGTGAACCTGCTTAATGAAGTGCTGCAGCATTTTCTCGGTCACGAAGAAGTCGGCGATAACGCCATCTTTCATAGGACGAATGGCTGCAATATTGCCCGGTGTACGGCCTAGCATCTGTTTGGCGTCATGACCAACGGCCGCTACACTTTTAGGTGAGCCGGCACGATCCTGGCGAATAGCCACTACGGAAGGCTCGTTCAGCACGATGCCTTGTCCTTTTACATAAATCAGGGTGTTCGCGGTACCCAGGTCAATGGACAAGTCATTGGAAAACATGCCACGAAATTTTTTAAACATACTAAGGGATAATCCTGCAAGCTGGAGGCGGAAAATAAAATCCGCTTACTTTACCAACCACACGAAGCTGCCACAAGGCGCAAAAACGTTCTGCTTCGGTGAAAAATTAGGCGACATTCGCATTAAATCATTTACAGCTGTTTCGCACACGAGCGGAACAGCGATATCACGCTATCAGAGCAGCTTGTTAAAGAATTTTCTTAACTTTACTCCGACATAAAATCTAACATTTCAGGCGCTCTATTCTGCCTGTTTGTTGTCCTGTATTCACTAAAAGCTGGCGTAAAACCGGCGAATTCAGGCAAACGATTAAATCTGGTAACGTTGCGAGTACTTTTTCACATTACTGTTGACCGGCTGAGAAGGTGAAAACAGGTCGCCCTGCCCGCCTTCAACGCCTAATTCGACCAGAGTTTGCCACTCCGCTTTTGTGCGAACGCCTGCCGCATAAAGCCGGGTACCGGTCGGCTTGCAGACGTCCAGCAGGCTCCGCACAAACAGCTGATTTTCGGTACGGCGCTCAATGTTGCGCACCAGGCCGGCATCCAGCTTGATTAACGCGACCGGCAGTTGCCTGATATAGGCGCTACTGACTACCGTCAGTCCTGCCTGACTGATGGCAATCCGGCAGCCAAATGCATGGAGCGAATGCAACACCGGAATCAAACGGCTGATGTGTTGACAAACATCCCCTTCCGCAAGTTCAAATAAAAATCGTTTTCGCTGACTTTTTGGGCAGGCCAGCAACATTCGCTGCAACCAGACGACAAAGGGGCGCTTTAACAGAGAGTCGATACTGACCGGGATAACCAGTGTTTCTTCAGGCCACAGCTCTGACAAAGCGGCAATGCGCAACACCATCTGCCGGTCCCAGCTCTCTACCATGCCAAGCTGCTGCACCAGTGGCATGTATTCAGCCGACAGCACTTCTTTATCACCATCAAAGATGCGGCTGAGTATGACACGATGACGAACCTTGCCCTCACGGTCCACGGCAGGTTTCTGATAGAGCCGCGGCCCACCGCGACTGAGTGTATTTTCCAGCAAAGTGCGCCAGCGAACACTGCCGCGCCCGGCATCCTGCGGATTGCCCGCGCCGTTTGACCAGTTATTGCCACCGGACAGCGTTGCCCGTCGCGTCGCCATCTCCACATTTTCCATTACCTGCGGCACCGTCTGGCCACTGTGCCAGGCGCTGATACCGATGTGAATAAAGTCGTCACGGTTCACCATGCGCATAGGAGGTAACGCATCAACGGCATTAATTAACTGGTCAGCGATGCTGTTGGCCTCTTTCAGGCTGCGGTGCGGCAGCAATACCGCAAAATCACTGCGAAAATAACGCGCAAGAAGCGCGCCGGGATAACGCATGACAAAAGTGGACAGCATATTGACGACGTTAAACAGGTACTCTTCAACCAGCACCGGTCCAAGCGAGTGATCGTGCGTGTCGAGCTCAGGAAAGCGGATCATCATGACCACGCCGTGTGTCCCGACATCTTCCTGGTCCTCCAGCAAGGTGGCCAACTGATTATCGAAGAAAAGCCGGTTATTCAGCCCGGTTCGGCCATCCTGCGCAGCAAAGGTACGAATTAACGTATCAATGCGAACGCGCTGCTCGCCGGCTTCCTGTAAATCTGACAGAAGCTGATCGATCGCCCGACTGGCTTTGGGCGGCCACTCATCACGCTGCTTTTGGCGGAAGAAGGTACGCTCGCCAGCAAGAATCGATGCCGAACGACTTTCCAGGTGTTCCATCCCGCGCCATTGACGCACCAGCCAGCGATGGATGATGGACAGCATCACCGCCATAATCAGTACAACCAGCACGAGGGCGACAAGGGTATAAGTCGCAGGAATCGAGCGTAGCCAGGTTTGTGCAGGATCGAGAATCGTCAACTGGAGCCGCATTCCCGGTTGGTGCATTAGCGCAATGTCAAAATGGATATAGCGGTTTTTTTCGTGCTCGAGCATCTGATTTTCATGGCGGGACAGCGTAAAAACAGGTTGGCGACCGTTATAGAGAGAAAGTTGCTCCGCGTTAATAACAGGCAACATCGGGGCCAGCCAGGCCTTGAGCGCATCGGGAGGCTGGCTCAGCAAGACGTTATCAACTTCGGTCGCCAGCACCTGTACGCGACTTTCGACGCGCTGATGCGTGAGCCAGAAAACACTAAAAGCACAACCCACCAGCATTAAAACCATTGCCAGTACGCTAATCAGTGTAATAAATGCAGAAAGTTTGGTCGTTAATCGCATCCCTGTGCCTGTTTCACTTCGGTTGTCGCCGGATCACGCTGGCGCTGCACGGCAGCCGGAAGAAATTTGAGCAAAATAACACAAATGTCGTCTGGCAACAGTGGCGTTGTGCGTGAAGGCGAAGTATACCGCTGAGAAGATCTCACAGCGCCTGATTCTACATTTTTCAGTGGATTCCCATTTGAGAGCGAAGCCAGGAAATTTCACATTTTTGCAGCGAAATTCGCCAGCATAAGTAATAGTCATCATGCTGGTTGAGACTATCGCGCCTGGAGAAAAACGATGAAGCCGACTAAAAGCCTGACCGAAGCAGATGTAACGCCAGAAAGCATCTTTAATATGAACCGTCGTCGGGTGCTTCAGACGCTGGGGCTGGGTGCCGCGGCCATGGGCCTTCCCGGCATGGCGAATGCTGATATCCTGAGCTGGTTCAAAGGCAACGACCGCCCTGCTGCCCCCGCAGGCCGTCCGCTTGACTTTACCAAACCCGCCCAGTACCAGGCTAACCTGCCCTTAACGCCCGCCGATAAAGTTTCCGGATACAACAATTTCTACGAATTTGGTCTGGATAAAGCCGATCCTGCGGCGAACGCCGGTACCCTAAAAACCGATCCCTGGAAACTGACGATTGAGGGCGAAGTGGCTAAGCCCGTGACGCTGGACATGGATGATATTTTTAAGCGCTTCGCGATGGAGCAACGAATCTATCGCATGCGCTGTGTTGAAGCCTGGTCGATGGTCGTTCCCTGGATCGGATTTGAACTGAATAAACTGCTGAAGCTGGCAGAACCCACCAGCAAAGCCCGCTTCGTCGCCTTCCAGACGCTGTACGCGCCCGATCAGATGCCAGGGCAAAAAGACCGGTTTATTGGCGGCGGGCTCAATTACCCTTATGTAGAAGGTTTGCGCCTGGATGAAGCGATGCATCCGCTTACGATTCTGACAACGGGCGTATACGGTAAAGCGCTGCCGCCGCAGAATGGTGCGCCGATTCGCCTGACGGTTCCGTGGAAATATGGCTTTAAGGGCATCAAGTCCATTGTGAAAATTACGCTCACTCACGATCAACCGCCAACGACATGGAATCAGATTGCCGACAATGAGTATGGTTTCTATGCCAACGTGAATCCCCATGTGAACCATCCACGCTGGTCACAGGCGACCGAACGTTTTATTGGTCCGGGCAGTAGCTTTAATGTGGATCGTCAGCCCACGTTACTCTTCAACGGTTATGCCGATCAGGTTGCCTCGCTCTATCGCGGCATGGATTTGCGGGAGAATTATTGAGTGCGCCTGACAATAAAGCAGATCGGCTGGCTTAAAGTCCTGTTGCATCTGGCTGCGTTCCTGCCGTTGGTTTATTTGATCATGGCCGCGATGCACGGTGGACTGAGCGCCGACCCGGCAAAGGATATCCAGCATTTTACCGGCCGAATGGCATTGAAACTGCTGCTGGCTACGTTGCTGGTGTCGCCCTTAACGCGCCTGATAAAACAACCCCTGCTCATTCGGACCCGACGCCTGCTGGGGATCTGGACATTTTTCTGGGCCAGTTTGCATTTGACCAGCTACTACCTGTTGGAGCTGGGAATAAATAACATCGGCCTGCTGGGCAGTGAGCTGATTTCCCGGCCCTATCTGACGCTGGGGATCCTCTCCTGGTTTATCTTGTTGGCGCTGGCCGTCACGTCTTTCCAGCGCATGCAGCGTAAACTCGGCAAACGGTGGCAAACATTGCATAACCTGATCTATCTGGTCGCGATCCTGGCACCTGTCCATTATCTCTGGTCAGTCAAAATCCTTTCGCCGCAACCCATTATTTATGCGCTTTTAGCTCTGGTCCTGTTAGCCTGGCGCTACAAAAAGTTCATTAAGTGGTGGCCGCGTTAACCGCTCTTTTCCCCGCTATCGTCTGCAAAAATGCGGTCTCCGGACCGCATCCGATCAACTTCGCAGATAAGACCAGTATTTTGCTGCGAAATGCCACGAAACGGATATAATGGCCGGCTTTATTGCGATTTGACGCTTCTTTTTCACCGTGACGGGTGACAAATGGAAAGCGGCAAGGTATTTTACGCGATGCCTCAATGATTGCGGGAGATGGCAGCAAGATGGCCGATAAATTACATATTCTGCTTTTGAACGGTCCCAACCTTAATCTGTTGGGAACGCGCGAGCCTGAAAAATACGGGGACGTCACGCTGGATCAGATCGTTTCTCGTCTGGTGCAGCAGGCAGACCAGTTGAATGTAGCGTTAAGCCATTTGCAGTCCAATGCTGAATATCAGCTCATTGATCGCATTCATGAGGCAAAAGGCAACGTGGATTATATCATCATCAATCCTGCCGCGTTTACGCACACCAGCGTCGCACTTCGTGATGCGCTGTTAGCAGTGGACATTCCCTTTATCGAAGTTCATTTGTCAAATGTGCACAGCCGCGAGCCCTTCCGCCAACATTCCTATTTTTCTGATGTCTCTGCGGGCGTTATTTGTGGGCTTGGCACCGATGGCTACTCGTGGGCATTACAAACGGCAGTAAAGCGCCTGTCTCATACTAATTAATCAAACTGAGTACGGAACCCCATTCATGGATATTCGTAAAATTAAAAAACTGATCGAACTGGTTGAAGAATCTGGCATTTCTGAGCTGGAGATTTCCGAAGGTGAAGAGTCTGTTCGTATCAGTCGTGCACCTGCAAACACTGGTTATCCGATGATGCAGCAGGCTTATGCTGCGCCTGTTGCTCAGCAACCGGCGCTGGCGAGCGCCGTGGCACCTGTTGCCGCTGTCGCAGAAGCTGCACCAGCAGAAATCAGTGGTCACATCGTACGTTCACCGATGGTCGGTACCTTCTACCGCACACCAAGCCCGGATGCGAAAGCGTTTGTGGAAGTGGGCCAGAAAGTCAATGCCGGTGACACGCTGTGCATCGTTGAAGCCATGAAAATGATGAACCAGATCGAAGCCGACAAATCTGGCGTTGTTAAAGCCATTCTGGTCGAAAGTGGTCAACCGGTAGAATTTGACGAGCCACTTGTTGTCATCGAATAACGGGGCGAACCATGCTGGATAAAATTGTTATTGCTAACCGCGGTGAGATTGCACTGCGCATTCTGCGTGCCTGTAAAGAACTGGGCATTAAGACTGTCGCTGTTCACTCAAGCGCGGACCGTGACCTGAAACACGTGCTGCTGGCAGACGAAACGGTTTGCATCGGCCCGGCACAGTCGGTCAAAAGTTATCTCAACATCCCGGCGTTGATCTCTGCTGCAGAAATCACCGGCGCGGTGGCGATTCACCCTGGCTACGGCTTCCTGTCTGAGAACGCGGATTTTGCTGAGCAGGTTGAGCGCTCTGGCTTTATCTTTGTGGGTCCAAAAGCTGACACCATCCGCCTGATGGGCGATAAAGTGTCGGCCATCACGGCGATGAAGAAAGCTGGCGTGCCGACCGTACCTGGCTCCGATGGCTCACTGACCGATGACATGGAAAAAAACCGTGCCTTCGCCAAGCGCATCGGCTATCCGGTCATTATTAAAGCCTCCGGCGGCGGCGGCGGTCGTGGTATGCGCGTTGTGCGCAGTGACAAAGATCTGGAACAATCCATCAACATGACGAAAGCGGAAGCCAAAGCGGCTTTCAACAACGACATGGTGTACATGGAGAAGTATCTGGAAAATCCACGTCACATCGAAATCCAGGTTCTGGCTGATGGCCAGGGCAACGCCATCTATCTGGGCGAGCGTGACTGTTCTATGCAGCGCCGCCACCAGAAAGTCGTGGAAGAAGCGCCAGCACCGGGCATTACGCCAGAGCTGCGTTCATTCATCGGTGAGCGTTGTACTAAAGCCTGTATCGATATCGGCTATCGCGGCGCAGGGACGTTTGAGTTCCTGTACGAGAATGGCGAGTTCTATTTCATTGAAATGAACACCCGTATTCAGGTTGAACATCCGGTCACCGAAATGATCACCGGCGTCGACCTGATTAAAGAGCAGCTGCGTATTGCTGCTGGCCAGCCGCTGTCAATCAAGCAAGAAGATGTGATTATTCGCGGTCATGCGGTTGAATGCCGTATCAACGCCGAGGATCCGGTCACCTTCCTGCCAAGCCCTGGTAAGATTACCCGTTTCCATGCACCGGGTGGTTTTGGTGTGCGTTGGGAATCCCATATTTATGCGGGTTACAGCGTGCCGCCGTATTATGATTCCATGATCGGAAAGCTCATCACCTACGGTGAAACCCGTGATATCGCCATTGCCCGTATGAAAAACGCGCTGGCGGAGCTGATTATCGACGGCATCAAAACCAACATCGAACTGCAGATGAAAATCATGTCCGATGAAAACTTCCAGCACGGTGGCACCAATATCCACTATCTGGAGAAAAAACTCGGCCTGCACGAGAAGTAATCGCAATGCTGAGTTAGTCTGAGGCCGGATATTCCGGCCTTTTTCTTTTCCCGCTGGCGTTAAGGTCACATCATGGACGCGCGTTTTTTACAGGCTCACAAAGAGGCTCGCTGGTCGCTCTGTCTCACGCTGGCCTGGCTGGCTGTCTGGGGCATTTCCGCCTGGTCGGGCGGCGATGCGGTTGGCATAACCGGTTTGCCACGCTGGTTTGAGCTCTCCTGCATTTTTGCGCCTCTTCTGTTCATTTTTCTGTGCTGGCTAATGGTCCGTACACGCTTCCGTGAGATGTCTCTTGAGGAGGAAGATGAACACTGAAATCATCCTGCCACTGTTGGCTTATCTGGTCGTTATTGCCGGTCTGTCCGTCTTTGCGATGCGTAAACAGCGCAAAGGAAATTTCCTGACCGAGTATTTTCTGGGTAGCCGTTCGATGGGCGGATTTGTGCTGGCTATGACCATCACCACCACCTATATCAGCGCCAGCTCCTTTATCGGTGGCCCAGGCGCAGCGTATAAATATGGTCTGGGCTGGGTGCTGCTGGCCATGGTTCAGGTTCCTGCTGTCTGGCTTTCACTGGGTGTACTGGGGAAGAAATTTGCCATTCTGGCGCGTAAGCATAATGCGGTCACGCTTAACGATATGCTCTATGCGCGCTATGGCAGCACACTATTGGTGGTCCTGGCCAGCCTGAGTTTACTCGTTGCCTTTGTGGGCGCGATGGCCGTGCAGTTTATCGGTGGCGCACGCCTGCTGGAAACCGCAGCCGGTATCCCCTACGACACGGGATTACTGATCTTCGGTGGGACTATCGCGCTTTATACGGCATTTGGCGGCTTCCGGGCCAGCGTGCTTAACGATGCCATGCAGGGCATTGTGATGCTGATTGGCACCTTTTTGCTGCTGTTTGCGATTATTCACCATGCCGGAGGGATCCACACTGCTGTAGAAAAACTGCATGCGATTGATCCCAAACTGCTGTCTCCTGAGGGGCCGGGCGATATCATTACGCCGACGTTCCTGAGCTCATTTATCGTTCTGGTCTGTTTTGGCGTTATCGGTCTGCCCCATACCGCTGTCCGCTGTATTTCCTACAAGGACAGTAAAGCCGTTCACCGGGCGATTGTTCTCGGCACTATCGTGGTGGTGGTACTGATGCTGGGAATGCATCTGGCAGGCGCGCTGGGCCGCGCCATATTGCCCGATCTGACCGTGCCGGATCGGGTTATCCCGACGCTGATGATTACCGTCCTGCCGCCGCTGGCCGCAGGGCTGTTTTTAGCGGCGCCGATGGCGGCGATCATGTCGACCATCAATGCGCAGCTGTTGCAGGCTTCCGCTACGCTGGTTAAAGATCTGTATTTACGCCTCGCACCTCAGCAACTGGACAATGAGCCACGACTGCGGATGTTATCGGGCACGGTGACATTTGCCCTGGGTGTCGTTTTGCTGTTCGTGGCCTGGCATCCGCCCGACATGATTATCTGGCTTAACCTGCTGGCGTTTGGTGGGCTGGAGGCAGTATTCCTGTGGCCGCTGGTTCTGGGGTTATATTGGGAACGCGCCAATGCCGCAGGCGCGCTCAGCGGGATGGTGGTGGGCGGAGGCTGTTATGCCATTCTGGCAACCCTGGGCCTGCAACTGTGGGGATTTCATCCCATCGTGCCTTCCTTATTGTTAAGTCTGCTGGCGTTCCTGGTCGGCAATCTGTTTGGGCGTTTACCCGCCGTGGTTAACGCACCACAACACTGAATTAAGAGAGATGTTATGCCGTGGATTCAAATCAAAATTAACAGTTCTGGCGCCAACGCAGAGGCGCTGAGCGATGCACTGATGGAAACCGGTGCCGTGTCAGTGACCTTTCAGGATACCCATGACACGCCCGTCTACGAACCTCTGCCCGGGGAAACCCGTTTATGGGGCGATACCGATGTTATCGGGTTGTTCGATGCCGAAAGCGACATGGAAGGCGTCATTGCCGAACTTTCACAGCATCCACTGCTGGGAGAGAATTTTCGCCACAAGATCGAGCAGATCGAAGACAAAGACTGGGAACGCGAGTGGATGGAGAATTTCCATCCTATGCGCTTTGGCGAACGCTTGTGGATCTGCCCGAGCTGGCGCGATGTGCCCGATCCGAATGCCGTCAATGTCATGCTGGATCCCGGGCTGGCTTTCGGAACCGGCACACATCCCACCACATCGCTCTGTCTGACGTGGCTCGACGGTCTGGATCTGAACGGTAAAACGGTGATCGATTTTGGCTGCGGCTCTGGGATCCTGGCGATCGCCGCCTTAAAGCTGGGTGCAGCACAGGCCATTGGCATTGATATCGATCCTCAGGCGATTCAGGCCAGCCGCGACAATGCCGAGCGCAATGGGGTGGCGGACCGTCTGTCTCTTTATCTGCCGCATCAGCAACCGGAAAACCTGCAGGCTGATGTGGTGGTGGCAAACATTCTTGCCGGACCGCTGCGTGAGTTAGCGCCGCTTATCCGCGTGCTGCCTAAACCAGGCGGGCATCTGGGATTATCAGGCGTGCTGGAAAGCCAGGCCGAGAGTGTCTGTGAAGCTTATGCCATGCACTTTGCGCTGGACCCTGTCGCCGTTAAGGAAGAATGGTGCCGGATTACGGGCGTAAAAAACGCTTAGCGTCGTAAACGATGCGAGCGTCAGACTCAGCCCTGCAAACGTCGCAGGGCTGTATACCTTCTCCTCATACAGATGAAAGCGAACCTGTCTGGTCGTCGTTGCCTTTCACGCTCAATCGCTATGCTTTTGTCAACCGTCTGTACGGCGTGTTGTGTCGTTAATCACGGTATGTGACGTTTTTTATCTGGCGAATGCCGAATCTTCGTCGGAAAAACCTTTGTTCACAAAATAAACATAACTGAATAACGCCATGATTTTTAATGTCATTTATCCATAACACCCTTGTCAGAGCTGACTAAAAGCAGTTTTCTTGCGAATTGTTCAAAGTTTGGCCTTTCATCTTAAGAAAAAAATGCGTAATATACGCCGCCTTGCAGACACAGTATGGCATTACGACTTCATGCGCATTGGAAACCTCCAGCTGAGAAATCGACTGATTGCGGCACCGATGGCCGGTATTACAGACAGGCCTTTCAGAACGCTTTGTCATGAGATGGGTGCAGGAATGGCGGTTTCTGAGATGTTGTCATCCAATCCCGAAGTGTGGGCCAGTGACAAATCTCGTTTACGCATGGTGCACAGTGATGAACCCGGCATTCGTGCCGTCCAGATTGCAGGCTGTGATCCCAGTGAGATGGCTCAGGCTGCACGTATTAATGTCGACGCTGGTGCACAGGTGATTGATATTAATATGGGTTGCCCAGCCAAAAAGGTGAACCGCAAAATGGCGGGGTCGGCCTTACTGCAATATCCTGCCGTGGTCGAGTCTATTCTCTCTGCCGTGGTAAATGCGGTTGATGTACCGGTCACATTGAAAATCCGTACCGGTTGGGATCCAGAAAACAGAAACTGTGTCGCGATTGCCCAATTGGCTGAGCGTTGTGGCATTCAGGCTTTGACGATACATGGCCGCACTCGTGCCTGCCTGTTCAACGGAGACGCTGAATACGACAGCATTCGGACAGTTAAGCAGAGTGTCTCTATTCCGATTATCGCGAACGGAGACATAACTGACCCGCATAAAGCCAGAGCAGTGCTCGACTACACCGGAGCCGACGCTTTGATGATAGGACGTGCTGCTCAGGGAAGACCGTGGATCTTCCGGGAAATCCAGCATTATCTGGACACTGGGGAGCTGCTTGCCCCGCTGCCACTGGCAGAGGTCAAGCGTTTGCTTGTTTCGCATATACGTGAGCTGCACGACTTTTACGGTCCAGGCAAGGGATACCGTATAGCGCGGAAGCACGTGTCCTGGTATCTCCAGGAACATGCCCCAAATGACCAGTTTCGGCGCACATTCAACGCCATTGAGGATGCCAGCGAACAGCTGGAGGCGTTGGAGGCATACTTCGAAAATCTTGCGTAACGAAATAAAGAGCTGAAAGAACTATGTTCGAACAACGCGTAAATTCTGACGTACTGACCGTTTCTACCGTTAACTCACAGGATCAGGTAACTCAAAAACCTTTGCGTGATTCGGTTAAACAGGCACTGAAGAACTATTTTGCTCAACTGAATGGTCAGGATGTGAGTGACCTGTATGAGCTGGTTTTGGCTGAAGTCGAGCAGCCTCTGTTGGACATGGTGATGCAGTATACCCGTGGCAACCAGACCCGTGCTGCCCTGATGATGGGTATCAACCGCGGTACGCTGCGTAAGAAACTGAAAAAATACGGCATGAACTGATTCAGGTTCACACCGTTAATCTCGCCAGCCTTCGGGCTGGCGTTTTTATTTGTGCGTTACTACGCAAATTTTTTTAAAAACGCTGAAACAGTTGCATCACATATGGTAACTGTAGTTGCAGTCGCCAGCGTGACTTTAACAGACTTACCTTTCACATTTTCTCTTCTTCGCGGCCTTTGTCTTTTGTACCACCATGCCCTTCAGCCCAGCCCTGTCGGCCTTTTGTGAGCACGGCTACCTTTTTAAGCAATCTCATGTCTGCTTACATGAGCCACATGCAAACAGGCTCACACTGTTGCTAAATAGTGAAACAAATTGCACTAAATGTGATCTACCCGACTCGAAATGCATCCTTTTGGTGCGCCATATTATTGCAGCCTTCCGGATAATTCAGATTATTACCCGATATTTCAGGTGAATTCAGAATTCTGCAAACCTGGCACTGGCTTTGCAAAGTCGTGGATGGCTGATCGCCACAGACAGGAAACGCACACCAAAGTGCGCACTACATAACAACACAACACGACATGCCACACAGGATGCTTTATGAAAAAGATGATGCTCTCTACTCTGGTTGCTGCGGCTTCGCTGCTCGCCGTTGCTCAGCAAGCCCACGCAGGCGCCACGCTGGATGCGATTAAAAAGAAAGGATTCGTTCAATGTGGTATCAGCGATGGCCTGCCAGGTTTCTCTTATGCAGACGCCAGCGGTAAATTTACCGGTCTTGATGTGGATATCTGTCGTGCCGCGGCAGCAGCCGTATTTGGTGATGCAACAAAAGTAAAATATACCCCGCTGACCGCAAAAGAGCGCTTCACCGCATTACAGTCTGGCGAAGTGGACGTGCTTTCTCGTAACACTACCTGGACCTCATCACGTGATGGCGGCATGGGCTTCATGTTTACCGGTGTTAACTACTATGACGGCATTGGTTTCCTGACACACAAAAAAGCGGGCCTGAAAAGTGCGAAAGAGCTGGATGGTGCCACCGTCTGTATTCAGGCCGGTACTGACACTGAACTGAACGTTGCGGATTATTTCAAAGCGAACAAGATGCAGTACACCCCGGTGACATTTGACCGCTCCGACGAATCGGCAAAAGCACTGGATAGCGGCCGTTGCGATACGCTGGCTTCCGATCAGTCACAACTTTATGCACTGCGTATCAAATTAGGTAAACCAGACGACTTTATTGTTCTGCCGGAAGTCATCTCTAAAGAACCGTTGGGTCCTGTTGTTCGTCGTGGTGATGATGACTGGTTCACCATCGTGAAATGGTCACTGTTTGCCATGCTGAACGCCGAAGAAATGGGCATCACCTCTAAAAACGTGGATGAGAAAGCCGCGAAGCCAGCGACGCCCGATATGGCTCACCTGTTAGGTGCCGAGGGTGACTATGGCAAAGATCTGAAGCTCGATAACAAATGGGCGTACAACATCATCAAGCAGGTCGGTAACTATCAGGAAAGTTTTGATCGCAACGTCGGTAAAGACAGCCCGCTGAAAATCGCTCGTGGCCAGAATGCGCTCTGGAACCAGGGTGGTATTCAGTACGCACCACCGGTTCGTTAAGTCTACCTCCCCGTCGGGCACCGTTTTCTGCGGTGCCCGAGCAAGGCTTTCGTTATTGAGGTTTCAACATGTCACAACGCCCAACCGTGAAAAGGGATTTTTCGTTCGGTAATCCCACGGTTCGCGCCTGGCTTTACCAGATCGTGGCGATCGTTATCGTACTGTCTGTGGTGGGTTATCTCGTCCACAACACCGTTATCAATCTCGCTAATCGCGGTATCACTTCCGGGTTTGGTTTTTTAGAACGTAATGCGGGTTTCGGCATCGTTCAGCATCTTATTGATTATTCCGAAGGGGATACCTACGCACGGGTATTTCTGGTTGGCCTGACAAATACCCTGCTGGTTTCCGCACTTTGTATTGTATTTGCTTCCATACTGGGCTTCTTTATTGGCCTGGCGCGTCTCTCAGAGAACTGGTTATTACGTAAAATCGCGAATATCTACATTGAAATCTTCCGCAATATCCCGCCGTTATTGCAGATTTTTTTTTGGTATTTCGCGGTGTTGCGTAACCTGCCCGGCCCGCGTCAGGCGCTGAATGCCTTCGATCTCGCCTTCGTGAGTAATCGTGGCCTGTATATTCCCTGGCCGACCTATGCGCCTGGTACCTGGCCTTTCGTTATCGCTCTAGCACTGGCTGTGGTGGCGAGCTACGGTTTATATCGTTTTAACCGACAGCATCAGCTTAAAACCGGTCAGTTACGTCGCTCCTGGCCCGCAGCTGTTGCGATGCTGATCCTGTTCCCGCTGGTTGCGCATGCAGTTTTTGGTGCCGCCATGCACTGGGATATCCCGGAGTTGCGTGGGTTTAACTTCCGGGGCGGCTTCGTCATGATACCTGAGCTGGCAGCGCTCACGCTGGCCCTGTCGATCTATACGTCATCTTTCATTGCCGAGGTGATTCGCTCAGGTATTCAGGCTGTGCCTTACGGACAGCATGAAGCGGCGCGTTCACTGGGGTTACCGAATCCAGTCACGCTGCGTCAGGTCATCATTCCTCAGGCCATGCGAGTGATTATTCCGCCCCTGACCAGCCAGTATCTCAATATCGTCAAAAACTCCTCTCTGGCTGCCGCGATAGGTTACCCGGACATGGTGTCGCTGTTTGCCGGTACGGTGCTGAATCAGACCGGTCAGGCTATTGAAACCATTGCGATTACGATGAGCGTCTACCTGATTATCAGCCTGCTGATTTCACTGTTGATGAATCTTTATAACCGCAAAATCGCGCTGGTTGAGCGTTAAGAACACGGGATGACTATGTCTGTCACTGCACATGAAACGACGCCCGTAGCCTCCTCGCCGCTGAGCCGGGGCTGGCTATGGGCCCGCAAGAACCTGTTTTCAGGATGGTTTAACACCTTACTGACGTTGTTATGTATCTGGCTGATCTGGCACCTGATCCCCCCGGCGCTGAACTGGCTGATCTTTGATGCCAACTGGTTTGGCACTGCGCGCGCAGACTGCACAAAAGAAGGCGCATGCTGGGTCTTCATTCATGCCCGTTTTGGTCAGTTTATGTATGGGCTCTATCCTCATGAGCTGCGCTGGCGCATTAATCTTGCGCTGGTGATTGGCTTAGTGTCGATTGTGCCCATGTTCCTGAAACGGTTGCCGTTTCGTGGACGCTATATCGCCGTCTGGGCGGTATGCTATCCGCTGATCGTCTGGTTTTTACTGTACGGTGGATTTTTGGGACTGGATCGCGTGGAAACGCGCCAGTGGGGCGGCTTAACGCTGACCCTGATCATCGCCTCGGTGGGCATTGCGGGCGCCTTACCTTTAGGCATTTTGCTGGCGTTAGGGCGCCGCTCTAAAATGCCTGTTGTCCGTACGCTTTCTGTCATCTTTATTGAGTTCTGGCGTGGCGTTCCGCTGATCACCGTGCTGTTCATGTCATCGGTCATGCTGCCGCTGTTTATGGCAGAGGGAACCACTATCGACAAACTGGTACGTGCCTTAGTCGGCGTGATTCTGTTCCAGTCGGCGTATGTGGCCGAGGTAGTTCGCGGTGGGCTGCAGGCATTACCAAAAGGACAGTATGAAGCCGCTGAATCCCTTGCCCTGGGATACTGGAAGACCCAGATGCTGGTGATCCTCCCTCAGGCGTTAAAACTCACCATTCCGGGCCTGGTGAATACCATTATTGCGTTATTCAAAGATACCAGCCTGGTTATCATCATCGGTTTGTTCGATCTGTTTAGCAGCGTTCAACAGGCTACGGTCGATCCGGCCTGGCTGGGCATGTCCACAGAGGGCTATGTCTTTGCGGCGCTGGTCTACTGGATTTTCTGTTTTAGCATGTCACGTTACAGCCAGTATCTGGAAAAACGTTTTCACACCGGGCGTAAATCGCACTGAGGTTTCTATGACACAAATAATAACTGATTCAACCAATGCGATGATTTCGCTTGAAAATGTGAACAAATGGTACGGCCAGTTTCATGTGCTGAAAGACATTAATCTGCAGGTGAAACCGCGCGAACGTATCGTGCTATGCGGTCCGTCAGGGTCTGGAAAGTCGACGACGATTCGTTGTATCAACCATCTGGAGGAACATCAGAAGGGCCGGATTGTGGTCGATGGTATTCATCTGAATGATGACGTACGGAATATTGAGCGCGTTCGTACTGAAGTCGGTATGGTCTTTCAGCACTTTAATCTTTTTCCTCACCTTACGGTTTTGCAGAACTGTACGCTAGCGCCGATGTGGGTGCGTAAGATTGCCAAAAAAGAAGCGGAGGAGCTTGCGATGCACTATCTGCAGCGCGTACGCATTGCTGAACACGCGCATAAGTTTCCTGGTCAGCTTTCAGGCGGCCAACAGCAGCGTGTCGCGATTGCGCGTTCATTGTGCATGAAACCTAAAATTATGCTGTTTGATGAGCCCACCTCTGCCCTGGATCCGGAAATGGTGAAAGAGGTGCTGGATACCATGATTGGGCTTGCAGAAGATGGCATGACGATGCTGTGTGTCACGCATGAGATGGGCTTTGCACGTACCGTTGCCGATCGGGTGATCTTTATGGATCGCGGCGAGATCGTGGAGGTTGCGCCACCGCAGGAGTTTTTTGCAAATCCGAAGTCAGAACGTACCCGCGCTTTCCTGTCCCAGGTTATTCACTAACCGCTCTCGTTTCTGACCGTACCTCCGTCTCTGACAGAGGTACGGTTCTGACCATTCCTGTCCGGATGATGCACCACGTTGTAAATCCACCGTCATCCTTTATAAAACTCCGCTTTTTAGCGACTGAGGAAACGCTGTCGTCGACGGTGCATGCCTGAATCGTGCTGTATTCAGCAAGGGTGAGCTGGCCCAGCCAGTGCTCGTCTGTGCATTGATCGGATATGGGTGATTCAGGCAGGTTTACTGACGGCTTATAGGGTGATCCACAGGTCTTTCCGCTTTAACCCTGATACGCGTCTGCCTGAGCTGGCCCGTGATGCACTTTATGTTGACGAGCCTGCTGGCGACAGGTAGAAATCGGCGTTGCAGAAGTCAGCCAGCCCACCAATGAGGCGAGTTTCACGGCTTTGGTGCCGGCGGTAGCGCGGCTTCCGCTGAGGTGCGGCTCGTCCCTTTCGGTTTCAGGTGGATAACCGACGTAAAAAAGCCCCGTACTTTCGTACGGGGCTTTTTTACTTGATTGATGCCTGGCAGTTCCCTACTCTCGCATGGGGAGACCCCACACTACCATCGGCGCTACGGCGTTTCACTTCTGAGTTCGGCATGGGGTCAGGTGGGACCACCGCGCTACAGCCGCCAG